>ENA-OPCN01000031-OPCN01000031.1-human-gut-metagenome-genome-assembly--contig:-NODE-31-length-115320-cov-5.081213_pt1 | contig 115320 bp, 119 predicted proteins | sample MGYA00241567_ERZ501485 | MGnify/ENA primary metagenome ERZ501485 (study PRJEB25962, sample SAMEA2042579) | human gut metagenome | biome: human gut; feature: human-associated habitat; material: faeces...
AAATATATAACCAATATGGACCTTCATACCACCAATGACCATATAATTCTGCATCATAAGGACATAAAATAATAGGTGGAACATTCATATATTTTGATGCATTTTCAATTTGTTCTGTACGAGAATTTAAGAAATGCCCTGCTTGTCTTTCAGCAGAATCCTTAGCCCATTGAATATCATAAATATCTTTTTGTTCAGTTTTTCCTGTAATTCTATAATAACGAATTCCTGTATGAACACGAACACCATTATGAGCAATATATGGTTTTATATAATCATAATCAGCTTCATAACCAATATCTCTATAAAATTCTCTATAATTGAAATCCCCAGGATATCCATCAATTGAACTCCATACTTGTTGAGAAGAGGTCATATCACGTCCAAAACAAGTTAATCCTCCTGGAGATGTTATAGGTGCACAAGTACCATAAACAGGTGTTGGATCAGCATATAAAATACCGTGTGATTCTACTATTGCATATTCAATTCCAAATTCTCTTAAATATTTGTCTGCTTCTGGAACATATCCACATTCAGGAAGCCAAATTCCACGAGGTTTTCTTCCAAAATATCTTTCATATGTTTGAACACCAACTGCAATTTGAGCTCTGACAGTTTCTTCAGTAACATATAATATAGGAAAGTAACCATGTGTTGCACCACATGTGATTATTTCTAAAACTCCAATATCTTGGAAATATTTAAATTTTTCAATTAAATTACAATTACATTCATCTTTGAAGAAATGTAAATCAGATGTGTATCTATCATAATAATAATGTGATAATCTATTAACTCTTTCATTTCCGGCAGTTCTTTTTATTTCTTTTTCAGACAATTCAATTAATTGCTCTAGGTAATGAATATATTTTTTTTGAAGTAATTTATTATCAAGCATAGAAAGTAGAGGAGGGGTCATAGACATTGTGATTCTAAATTTAACTCCTTCGTCAACTAATTTCTGAAAATTATGTAATAATGGTATATATGTTTCTGAAATTGCTTCATATAACCAAGATTCTTCTAGATAATCATCACTTTCTGGATGATGTATAAATGGAAGATGTGCATGTAAGACGAAGCTTACATATCCTTTTTTTTGCATTTTTTTACTCCTTAATATTTTGATTTTGTTTATTATTTATTCAAGAACAAAGCGACGTAGTCGCTCTTTGTTCTCGCCCGATTTGAGTTTTCGACTAAAAGGAGAAAATCTCAAAGGGCTAGCAATTGTAGCTTTTATACACTAGGAAGTTCAAAGAACTTTCCTAGTATATAAAAAAAGTTCAGGTTAATCTGAACTTTTTTCTTTTTTTGCTTCTATCCAATCATTTATAATAATCTTAAATACTGCTACTACAGGAACTGCTAAAAACATTCCTAAGACTCCAAAATAAGCTCCACCTACTGTTACTGCTATAATTACTAATAATGGACTTATTTCTAATGAATCACCAATTATTTTTGGATTGATAATATTTGAATCAATTTGTTGTAATATTATAACAATTAATGCCATCCAAAATGCCTTTGATAATCCTCCTGTAATTACTGTTATTAATATGCTTAATCCAACAGCAACTATTGCTCCAAAATATGGAATTATATTAAATAATCCTATCATAAATCCTAATAATATAGAATATTTAACTCCAATTATACTCATTGCTACTGTAACTAAAATTCCAACTACAACTGCATCTATTAATTGTCCACTTATAAATTTAAAAAATATATAATTTGAATTATGTACATATTCACTTATTTTTTTACAAGTTTTTTCTCCAAATATTGCCATTGTTAAATCTTTAAAAAATCCAACAATTTGAGTCCTTTGTAATAATATATAAACAGATACTATTATCGTTACAAATACATCAAAGATTCCACTAGCAACACCTAAAGCACCTTTTACATATTCTGTAATTTTTTCAGGATTAATATATTTTTTTAAATCTATATTTTTAATATTATCTCCTATTTCTTTTATTGTTTCTATTACCTTTTCACTTTTTAAAATTGAATCTTCTGGTAATTCATTCAATTTACTTATTGTTGTGTTCCAATAATTCTGAAAATTATTTACTAGTTCAACAATACTCTCTGTTACTACAGGTAATATAACATTTACAAGTAATATTATTAATAATATTGTAAGTGTAAATGTTATAAAAACACTTAATCTTCTTGCTCTTTTCTTAAAAAACTTCTTTTTCGATTTTAATAATTTTTTTTCAATTCTTGATGCTGGTATATATAACAAATATGCCAGCAATGTTCCTGCTAAGAATGGTGATATTATTCCTAGAAATTTTCCTATTGCATTTCCTATTGCAGTAAAATTATCAAGAAACTTATAAACTAAAATTATTGCAACTGCTAATAAAAACCAGTACATCCATTTAGAAAAATTCTTTTTTACTTCATTCATCTTTCTTCCTCCAACTATTTAATTTCTAATCCAACTGGACAATGATCACTTCCTAATATTTCTGTATATATTGTTGCATCTTTTATATTTTCTCTAAAATCATTTGATACAATAAAATAATCAATTCTCCACCCTACATTTTTTTCCCTTGCATGTCCCATATATGACCACCAACTATATTCAATTTTTTCTGGATATAAATATCTATATGAATCTATAAAACCTGCATTTAGTAGTTCCGTCATTTTTTCTCTTTCTTCATTTGTAAATCCTGCATTTCCTTTATTAGTTTTTGGATTTTTTAAATCTATTTCTTCATGTGCTACATTTAAGTCTCCACACATAATTACTGGTTTCTTTGTATTTAATTCTAATAAATATTTTCTAATTTCATCTTCCCATACCATTCTATAATCTAGTCTTTCTAGCTCTCTTTTGGCATTAGGCGTATAATTAGTTACTAAATAAAAATTTTCGAATTCCAGTGTTATTATTCTTCCTTCTTTATCATGTTCTTCTATTCCAATTCCATATGTTACATTTACTGGTTGTTTTTTAGTAAATATTGCTGTTCCTGAATATCCTTTTCTTTCTGCACTATTCCAATAACTTGTATATCCTTCAAATTCTAGATTAATTTGTTCTGGCTGACATTTTGTTTCTTGCAAACAAAATATATCTGCATTTACTTCTTTAAAAAAATCCGAAAAGCCTTTGTTTAAACATGCCCTTATTCCGTTAACATTCCATGATATTAATTTCATTTGACTCCTCCTACATACAAGATTATAACATATAATTTTACAAAAAGAAAGTTTTATTGTTAATAATAAGATTTTATTAATATCAACATATGCCAATAAAAATTTTCATATTTTTTTATTAAAAGTATTGAAATTTTATAAAATGTATGTTATTATATATAAGCATTTGGAAATCGAGGCGTAGCGCAGTTGGTAGCGCGCGTGGTTTGGGACCATGAGGTCGCAGGTTCGATCCCTGTCGCCTCGACCATATTTTGTCCTTTTTCAAGGGAATTTAAGAGAATTTGGAGAAATCCAAAAGTTATAAATTATGCTATTTTTCAATAAAAATGAAGAATAGCATAATTTTTTTGCATTCTAAAGAATTCTGAAAAATATGCTCATTTTCTTCAACAAAAAATTTCAACAAAACTTTTTCAAGTTCAAAAAATTTCAACAAAAAGATTTTTAGTTAAATATCAATAGTTTTCAAAGTTCTTCAAATTAAAAAGAAAGGAAAACTTACTTATGGAATTTATCCCATATAAAGCTAATGAAATTTTAGATGATATATATTATCAAGTTCCAATAGAATTGTTTATAAATCCATTATATAAAAGTTTAAGCCCTGCTAGTATATTGTTATATGCCTTTTTAAGATATAGACATCAGTTATCTACTATAAATAATTGGATTGATAAAGATAGCAATATATACCTAATATTTCCAAGAAAAGAATTGCAAGATAAACTTAATTTATCAGATAAAACAGTTACAAAAGCATTTAAACAATTAGCAGAGGTAAAACTAATATATGAAAAAAGGCAAGGAAAAAACAAACCAAATTTAATATATGTTGGAAGAATTAATCATATATCACAAGATAGGATAATGAATCGTAAAAATTCCGACTCCAGAATCGTAAATTCTACGACTCAGGATACGGAAAATTTACGACCAAATTATAAATATATAAATAATAATAAAAGAAATAATATGCAAAATTCAAAAAATAGTTATTGCAACTACGAACAAAGAAAATATGATAATTTAGATTTTTTATATGCAAATAATTTATATGAAAATTAGAAAAAGGAGAAGTTAGATATGGATAATAATGAATTAAAAGAAAGATTTATTGATGAAAAAACTGGAATTGAGTATATAAGAAAAGGTAATTATTACTTTCCAAATTTGGTCGATTCAGCTAGTGTAAAAGTCAATGAACTTGGTAAATATGGAAAGTTAAGATTAAAGTATTTGCTAGAGCATAAAAAAGTAGATTATACAATTTTATGGATTGAAAATAAATTAAGAAGTCATTTATTAGAAATAGATAAAACAGCAAATGAAAGATTTAATTTGTTAATGAAACAATTTATGAATCAAGAAAATATAACTGAAGAATTGAAAGCAACTAATCAGATGGAATGGGTTTGCAGAATGAATAATGTTAAAAATCGTGTAGAAGAAATTATATTTAATGAATTAATTTATGTTTAATGGAGGAAAAGATTATGGAAAAAATAGAAACTTTTTATACAGAATATGAAGATTGTTTTGAAGAATATTTAGAGGATATTAGAAGAAATTTAAGAAATACAAATGAAGAATATATAAAATTACAGAAAGAATTTCATGAAACTTTAGATAAAAATAAAAACCTAGTTTGGATTTTAGAAGGAGATATTAAGGATAGAAATTTATCAAATGAAGAGTGTTTTGCATTATCAAAATTAGTAGAAATTTATACTGATATGCAATCAATAGAAGAAAAGGAATTTTTCTTTTTAGGTGGTAAAGAAGCTTACTTTTTGTTAAGAAAAATTGGAGTTTTAAAGTGAGTACTTTGGAAATTTATTGAATATGCAAGCAACGTATTTGTACTCACGCGTGCAAATATCAACAAGAATGGGACAAGTCCCAAACCCTAATAATAAAAAAGAAAGTGAGATTAAAATTTATGAGAAATAGAAATATAAAAATCAATATATTTTTGAATGAAGAAGAAAACAAAATCCTTAATGAAAAAGTAAAAAAATCTGGCTTAAACAAATCAGAATTATTTAGAAAGATAATTTTAGATTATCAGCTAAAAGAAAAGCCAGATGAAAAATTTTATGAGATACTTTCACAACTTCGAGGTATGGCGACAAACTTAAATCAAATGGCAAGAACTTATAATAAATATCAAGGATATATGAGAGAAGATAAAATCAATCCTTTGTTAAATCAAATACAAAATTTTATACTAGCATTAGAAGAAGTTTATCTTATACCACAAAAGGAAAAGAATGTAAGTGAGTGGTAATAGATTATGGCAGTAACAAAAATATGGAAAGTAAAAGAAAGATTAGATGCTACAATAGAATATGCAGTAAATCGGAGAAAAAACAGAAGAAAAATTATATGTATCAGGTATAAATTGTATGCCTGATACTGCTCTGCAAGAAATGAAAAATACTAAAAAGCAATTTTTCAAAGCAACTGGAATACAATGTTTTCACGGAGTGCAATCTTTTATAAAAGGAGAAGTAACACCAGAGCAAGCACACGAAATTGGAATTAAACTAGCTGAAGAACTATGGGGAGATAAATTTCAAGTAGTCGTTTCTACTCATCTAAACACAGATAATCTGCACAACCATTTTGTTTTAAACTCTGTTTCATTTGTAGATGGTAAACGATTTTGTAACACTAAAAAAGATTATGCTGTAATGAGAAATACCTCAGATAAACTTTGCGAAGAATATGGTTTAAGTATATTAAAGCACGAACATCAAAATGATAAATATAATAAATTTGCTACAAGTAGCCTTTATAAAGAGCTAATGAAAGATAGTATTGATTATGCAATAGCAAATGCTAAAGATTATAATGAATTTATTAAAATATTACAGGATTTAGATTATATTGTTACTGATAAAAATAATACATTATCTATTAGGCGAGAGCCTTATAAAAGAAATACCAGAATTGAAAGGCAATTTGGTAATAAATATTCAAATGAGAATATTTATAAAAGAATATTAGAAACACAACCTGAATTTCCGTATTCTCCAGAGCCATATTTACTAATTTATAGAACTTATAAAAAGTATAATAAGATAAAAGAAAAATATTATCAAAATAAAGGTTCTATTTCGTGGTTGATATTTCATTATGAGAAATTATTCGGTATCAATACAGAAATCGTCTCAAAACCTAATATAACGAAAATGACACCAGAATTAATAAGTGCAATTAAGAAAATGGATGAGTTTTCTAAACAAGTTAGATTTATATGCAAAAATAACATTAACACAGAACAAGAACTGATGAATTATCAAAAATCTACTTATGAAAAAATTAACCCACTAAAAAGTGAAAGAGAAAGTCTTTGGAGAAAGCATAAAAAAGTTAAAACAGAAAATGAAAAGAAAAATATTGAAAATCAAATTGTAGAAATTTCTAAAAAAATTACACCACTTGCTGAAGAAATAAGACTTTGTGATAATGTTTTTAAAAGATTGGAAAAAATTAAGGAATTTGAGATTCATCAAAAATTGGAAGAAGAAAGAAAACAATCTGAAGAAAAACAGAAGAAAAAATCTATAAGTAAAATAAGATAATATTGACGAATTTCTTATTATTAATTTTGTATAAATTTTATCTTATCAAGTAGTTGATAAAGAATATAATTTGCTTAATTAGATTTGAAAGGAGTAGTTTTTTTCTACTCCTTATTTACTTATAATGAGATTTCTCTTATGGCGTTTACTATTGAAGCTGTATTCCATTTTACAATTCTATCAGCAGAATTTTTTACTTTTACTGATGTTTTTTCTGATCCCCAAGGTTCTATAGCTAAAATTGGTTTATTAAGATTTTGTGCTATTTCAATTTCTTTATCAATCCATTTGCTATATGATGAATATACTCCTGCAAGGATTAAAACAACACTAGCATGTCTTATTTGTTCTTCTATTGCATTATATAATTCTCTATCATTATTTGCATTATGTATAGGATCATCTTTAGGCACTGAATAATTTTTATAACTAAAATAGCTTGCATTATCTAGCAATTTTGTTAAATCTTCATATGTGTCATTATATGTCCATGAATGGCTTATAAATAAATTATACATCTTTTTCACATCCTTTCTTACAAAATTTTTATTATGAATAATGCTATATATAATAAAGCAAAAATTCCTGAACTTATTTTTTCATATACCGTTAGTGGTGTTAAAACGGATATTCTTTTCCATTCTTCTTTATATAATTTGCCATATTCACTTTCATTTATAATATCAAATTTAACTTTATTTCTTTTAGAGTAATTGGAAATTGTAAAATACCATATTGTACAAATGATTAATCCAACTATTAGTACAACTAAATTATGTTTAAAATCCAAATTTTGCGTACAAATATATGAAATAAAAGCTAAATTTATAGTTAAATATATATTATTTTGAGTAATTCTTCTATCACTATTTTTTTCGGCTGATTCAATAAATAGTTTATATCGTTCTAATTCAATTTCTTTTTGCTCGTTCACTTTTATTTTCACCTTCTTTTAAAAAAATTTCATTATTTAATTTATTTTTCAAAGTATTTTCTTCTGTATTTAATAAGTTATATAATTCTTCATGCTCTATTGTATTTTTATGTTCATTTATGTTAAAGAAAGTAATTCTCATATTCACATATTTCTGATATAATTCTTTTATTTCAAAATATTCTTTTATTGTATTATGTTGTGCTATTCCCGAAGAAAATAGTTCAATAATGTATCTTTCATTTTGAAATGGAAAACATTTCAAATTTTCAATTATTTTATCATTTAAGCTATTAAAATCGACTTTAGGAACTATATATTTTTTAAGCATTTTATCATTATCAAGTATATTTAAATTATCTTTACAACTTTTATAAGTTCCTTGTAATAAAATATTTAACAAATTCCTTTTATTATTATTAATTTCTTGTTCGCGTTCAAATGTTTTTTTATTAACTAATGAATATGTTATTAAGAAAACAAATACTACTACAATAGCATTTACTAAAATTGCAAAAACATCAAAATTTATTTCTTTAGTTATAAAATTAAAAACATTTAAAAAATCTAAAATTAGATAAATAACTATTATAAAACAAGAAATCATAATATATTTGAAAATATTATTTTCTCTCATTTTTATCATCCCTTATTAAATTTTCATACATCTTCATCAATTCAGCTACACAATCAGATTCAGTCATTTTCTTCCAATTAAAACCGTAAGCTTCCATAACTGCTTTATCATTTTCTTGATGTGCTTTTCTAAGTTCCTTTGGCATTGTTAATTCATCATACAAGTCTGCTAGTGAACTATTTGGATATAAAGCTCTCGCATTTAAAATTGCTTGTGCTGTTTTTTCTATTTTTTTCTTTTGTTCTTCTGTTTGCTTGCACCAAGGAAAGTTATTGTATATTGCTGGAGAATATCTATATCCTTCTCCTAATCTTCCACAAACAACTTTAGTCCACGCCATATGGACATTGGAAGTTAATACTCCAAATTCATATAATGAAATATTTGGAACCATATAACAAGCATTTCCAACAATAATATCCTTTGGCATAAACCCAATCGGAATATATTTTCTTTTGCTGGTAGTATGTTGAGGAAATACTAGATAGTCTGATTCTGGCTGTCTATCCTGACAAAATAAGTATGGGTAATTAGACATATTTCTAATTCTATCTGCTGAGCTATTCTTTCTAATTTCTTTTATATTTTTTAATCTGTCTGACACTTCTCTAATGTTTGTATAATCACTTGGATTTCCATTCTTAAAGTACAAACAATATCTTGTATATTCTCCAAATTTGTTATTTAAAAACTCGGTTCCACCTATAAATGGCTTAATATATTGCTTTAATATTGGATATTTTAATTCTAGTTTTTTCTTTTCTTCTGCACTTATAAATAAATTTCCACCATCTGTAGGTTCACTGCCTTTAGTCATCTTTGGTAATCCATAAAAATTATTATTACTTCTATTAACTATCCAAATGTTAGGAGCAGAAATCAAATATGCATTTATAAAATCAACCTTTTTTTCTTGTCCATTACTATATATTTTCTTCTCACTAGTCAAATGTTTGTTAGTAAATCCAATTATTACACAATATACCATAGCCTTTTCACTTGCTTCACTTTTCCATTCAAAACTTGTATGTGCAAATTGTATTTCAGCATTATCTTTTTCTACAAAATTTCTCCAAAATGTTGGTACAGATTCTCCCTGACAAATACTACTTGTTGAAACAAAAGCTACTTTAATATCTTTATTGTTCATGTATTTTATAGCTTTTTTATACCAACATAAAACATAATCTAATTTTGTTTCTGAAGAGCCTTTTCCAAAGATACTAATCATATCATCAGATTGTTCTTTAGTTCTTAATTGTTGTCCAACAAACGGTGGATTTCCCATTATATAATTCAATTCTTCTTTTGGTATAACATCATTCCAATCAATCCTTAAAGCATTCCCCTCAGTTATATTTGTATACGATTTCAAAGGTAAAAAATCCAAATTTATATGTAAAATATTTTCTGTTTCCTTCATCATTTGACTTTCAGCTATCCAAAGTGCAGTTTTTGCAACTGTTACAGCAAAGTCGTTTATTTCTATTCCATAAAACTGTCTAATAGAAACTTTAATAGGGGAAAAGCTTTCATCTCCAATACCTATTTGACCACCTGTAAGTTCAAATATAACTTCATTTTCTAAATTTCTTAGAGAAAGATATGTTTCTGTTAAAAAGTTTCCACTACCACAAGCTGGGTCAAGAAATTTCAAACTAGCTAATTTATTTTGAAATTTTTCTAATTTTTTCTTTTTAGTTGTAATAACTGAAATCTGTTTTATCTCTTGCAATTCTTCCTTTAGTTCATCTAAAAATAAAGGGTCAATAACTTTATGAATATTTTCTATTGATGTATAGTGCATTCCACCTTTTCTTCTTGTTTCAGGGTTTAATGTACTTTCAAAAACAGCACCAAAAATAGTTGGACTAATCTCACTCCAATCAAAATTTTCACTTGCTTTTGATAATAATAATTCCTTTACAATATCATTTAAATTTGGAATTTCTATGTTTTCATCTGCAAATAGTCCACCATTAACATAAGGAAATTGTGCTAATTCCTCTGACATATATGGATCTCTATTTTCTATTTTTGTATCTAATACCTTAAATAAATCTATTAATGCACGTCTTAAATCTCTTGCTTCAAATCTTGATAAATAGTCATGAAACATCAATCTCTTTCCAAATATCCCACTATCTTCTGCATAAAGACAAAAAACTAATCTAACACAAAACATATTCAATGATTTTAGTGTTTCTTCATTTTCAGGATTAATATATAATTTTAATATTTCATCATATAATTTACCAACTAATTCTCCAGCTTGAATAGAAATTTCCATTTCTCTTTTTAAATGTTCATTTCCAGTATCAACTAAAAATTGTAGTCTATAATATTCTTTTTCTAAATTTTCTAGTAATATTTCTTCTGGTTCTCTATTTGGATTTTCCATGTTATATACTAAAAAGGATTTAAAATTACAAGTAATAACATATTTTGGATGTCTTGATAATGGTAATTCAGCTATATATTTTTTAGCTTGTTGAAAAGGAGTAAGTAAACTTCCATCAGATTGTCTAATACCTTTTCTTAAATCTTTATCAATACTTTTTTGCTCAATTAAAACTTTCGTTGATGGAATATATCCATCAATAAAACCTGTATTTTTATCAATATGTACTTGGTCTTCAAATTCTATAAATTCACTTGGCTTTTCTATTCCGAAAACATCACTTAGTAATTGTAGCCAAAAAGTTTGACTTTGACCTTTTTCATAACCTTTATCTTTCCAAAATTCAGCAAATTCTTTCGCCTTTTGACTTTGTTCCTTATCAGTCATCTTTATTCCTCCATTATAATTGTATTTTATATACTACTTATTGATATACAAAAGGATTTACTTCTTCCTCTTGTATTATTGGTGATATACTTTTAATTCTTTCGTTATTAATTATCAATGATTCATCTATTTCTAAATTCAACCAATCAGAATTCCATATTTTTACTTCTGAATATATTTTTTGGCATAATGTACATGAGTATTTTCTGTCTATATTATTTGCTATTGTTAAACGTTGCAACCAAATATCTATATAATTCGTATTGGGTAAATTCTTAAACTTTTTTGATATAAGGTTTATATCTTTATTAATAGTCGTTTTTCCTAAAAAACTAAATATTACACTTAATATTAGAACACATAAATTATAAGTTTTAGGATTTCTATACATTATATCTACTAAAATACTAATAATTTGTTCAACATTTTTCGGTTTCTTTTTTAATGGTTTTATTTGCTGTTCATAAACCTCTGTCAATAACTTTAATAGGCTACCACTATTTGGATAAATTAGTGAAAAATTTCTAATATTAAATAGTGATTTCTGGATGTTATTTAATACAATATAATTATTAACTAAAATATTAGCTTTATCTTTTTTTATAGAATTTGTTATAATATCATCTGTAATTGAAGTTTTTTGAGTATTTAATTTAAAATTCAATTCTGATAATACTTCAGTTATAATTTTTAATATTACATTTAAATCATATTCATTTTGAGCAAATATTCTATAATCATCTCTATATCTTAAGATTGAATAATCTTTTATTTTATTCTTGTTAATTTCGTTACTTATTTGTTCATCTGCATATCCTAAAACTATTTCTGCTATAAAATCTGTTAAAACACTTCCCTGAGGTATTCCATTTGTTTGACCATATGACATATCCTGAATTATTTTATCAATTTTATTTCCTAATAATGTATCACTATGGTCTTTCTTTGCAATATTCTTTGTTTCAACAGCCCATGCAATAGAATGCGTATAAATAGACCCATAACAATTAGTAATATCTGTTATTGCCATACAATTAAATTTTAAACTCATTGATATACTTTTTTGTTCAAATGTATTCCACCAATTTAATATTGTATCTTTTTTATCCATTTTTTTATTACTTGATTCATATGGAATACTACAGCAAACAATCTTTTTATTTTTTTGAAATGACTTAAATCTTTCATTTATCTTTTTCCAATTATCTTTTTCACATATTACATTTACAAGATATACATATAATGCTGGATGAATTATTTCAAAAGGTCTCCAGTCAAATTTTCCGTCTTTATTATGTAAAAATTTATAATTAACATTCTCACAGCTTTTAGGTGGAATAGTTTTATTATCTTTATAAAAATTTTTAAAATCTTTTCCATTTAATTTATTATCAATACTTAATAATAAATTATTAAAGTCAAAATAAGGTGGCAAATCTAAAGAAAAATAACTTTTATTTTTTAATAGAAAAAGTTTAGCATCATCATTTGACATATCTAATATTCTTTTCATATAACCTCATTTCTATATATATTAGTACTACTATATATTATCTAAAAATTCGTCTAAAATCCTAACAATTTCTTTAAATTCTATATTCTGTGCATATTTAGTTTTCTTTTTATATGTACTCCAATAGTTATTTATTCTTTCATCATTAGTTAAAACATTTAATATTTGCCTATAATCTTTATAATAGTCAAAAGATTCTCTTTTTGTTAAAGTATTATTTAGTGCTTGTTTAAATGTTTCTAAATCAATTTCATCTTTCAATTTCGTTAAAAAGAAATATACATCATAATAGTCTTTCATTCTCGCATTATATTTTCCTCTACGAAGGATAGTTTCGATTTTTTCTGCTAAAATAGTTTCAATGTTATATGTATCAATATATATCTTCTTATTTTCAAATATTGATATATATTCATAATTCAATTCTTTTGGAGTTATTTCATCACCTGTTGAAATATCAATTTCCAAAGCTACTTTTAAATTTTCAAGCCTACCAACTAAATGATATTTATTACCACCATATTCATCATCTGCTCTAATATCAGTAATATTGATCATTTCAAATCTTACACCATCTCCAATATCTAAAGACAATATTTCATTTAAAACTTGTACCATTTTTTCTTTTGATACATCAATACCTTTTATAGAGATGTCCATATCTCTAGTACTTCTACTATTTATTCCTAACATTGCAGAAAGCAATAATCCACCTTTTAATATGAAATTTTCGTTATACTTAGATACAGAAATCCTCTCTAAAATTCTTTCAAACATAAATCTTTGGTATAATTCAAGTTGAGTTAGCCCTGACTCTTTTGCTAATTCTTTTGATTTTTCAAATAGTTCATTATAATTAATCATTAAATTAAAACCTCCATTATATGCTCAAATTTTTCATGTACATTAAATATTTTAGAATATTCTTCTAATGTACTTAAATCTTTATTTTTTTGTTTAAAGTAATTATTTATTATTTTATTATATAATTCAAAATCAACCGAATCTGGACTTTTTAATATATCACAAATACAACGTTCAGCATTATATATTTTAATAGGATTGCTATATGGACTTTCTATTTCAATAATTCCTATATTAAATTTATCCTTCGCAACGTAGTGAATTTCTAAATCTTCACTTATATTATTATGATTTAAAGTAGTTACATCAATTTTATAAGGTGCTCTATCACTTAAATTTAATAAGTAACATGCTGTATTGTATGAAAATATGATATTAGAAAATTTTTTTTGTAATATATAAAATTCATCTTCTATTAAATTATTATCTATATATAATCCCCTAGATACTTTTCTAATTATTTTTTTATCAATATAGCTTTGAATAGAAGGTCTAGAAATACCTAATTTTTCAAAATCTCTAGTCCTTATATAACCATAATTTTCATTTAAGAATTTTTTTAACCTATTTTCACTCATATATATTTACCTTTCTTTACAATTACTCGTTTATTTTATCATTTTTACGAGTGATTGTAAATATATTTACTAAATATTATATTATTTTTTCAAATATTTTAAAAATTATGCAAAAAAACACCATATTTTAATATGATGTTTTAATATCTATTTATTTTGCTCTATCCAATTACCAAATTCCTCTTTAGAGATTTTATTGCCTCTATATAATTTTAATTGTTCTCTTGCTTTATCTTTCCATATTTGAAATTCTTTTTTCATTTTTTCTTTTTGTTTTTTATCAGCACGATAAACTTGAGTTATTCTTCTTTGATATTCTCTTTTATATGTTAATTCAGCAATATCTTCTTCTATTTTATTATCATAAGCTTTACGAGAAGCGTAAGTTTTACAAGAAGGACTTCCATCTAAATTAGGCAAATCACAATAAACCTCTTTTCCTGAACTTTGTAAGTAATATCTTCCGCAGTTTTGACAAACACTAATACTTCTCTTTGAGTTTTGTATTAAATCGTTTAATGCAATATAAGCTAATGCTAAATGTGATGTACTTTCATATATATAGTAAACTCCTATATCTTGATTCTTATTTGAAATGTCATAAGCTAATTCTTCGATTTGCTTAATTGTTTTTCCTTTAGATATATTATCGGATGTATCTTGTAATATGCTAAGACGAACTTCTGCAATAAATTGATTTACTAAATTGACTGAAGTAGAAAATGCAATAAATTTAGAATATTTATCTAAATCCATACAACTTTCATTTCCATGTAAATTAAATACAAAATCAACTGTTTCTTGCATATCTTTTTGAAATTTTATATATTTATCTTTAACACATTCATATGCTTTATCGTAATAATTTAAAAATTTTTTTGTAGATATATATCTTGATGTATATTCTAATGAATATTTTTCCTTTATTTTATTTATTGAATCTAATCCTTCTAATCCATAATAAATAAAGAAAGAATTATATGCACTTTCTGCGTTTGAAAAGTTAGCATTTAAAAAGGTTATTATAAAACTTCCATATTCTTGATTAAATATTTGTTTAACCATCTTATCTTTTTTATTGTCTTGATCTAAATCTACTTCCAATTGTGCAGAATATTTATTACCTTCTTTTGCAAAAGTGATTTTCGATCTATGTAGATATAATGTTGTACTATAATTTTCACTATTACTAAATGCATCAAAAATCATTGATATTCTATCTTTTGGAACATTTATATTAAATATATTCATAAGATCTCCTTTAAATATTTTGTTAGAAAAATAAAATATTTTTGAAAATTCATTGACATTATAAGGATATTATTATATAATGCAACTGAACTTGAAAAAAATTTTTATATTTCTCACTTAATATTATAGAACTTTTTCTATAATCAGTCAAGAGAAATAGCTAAATCTTTTTGTATATGTAAAATAAATGGAAGGAGGTAGAAGTTATGAAAACACTAAATGGTACAATATTTTTAGAAACAAAAGATATTAGACAAGCATTAAAGATTGGAAATAAGACTTGTTTAGAATTATTTCACCAAAAAGATTTTCCAGCAAAAAAAATTGGTAAGTCTTGGCTTGTAATGGAACAATCTTTTAAAGATTATTTTACTAATAATGAATTTACAAATGATTAAACAAAAAAGAAGATTTAAATAAGCCCATTTAAACCTTCAAAAAACATTTAAAAATTAGACCACAAGGATTACCTTGCATAAATGTTTCTTTATGTATTATAGCATTTTAACACTTTAAAATGCAAGGTATTTCCTAAAATTTTATGAAAGGATGGAAATACATTGAAAGTTAAAGGAATAACATCAGGAACTTATCTATTAAAAAGAATTAAAAACAAAAATACAAAAATGTCTAGTAAAGAAATCTGTAATCAATGCAAGTTAAGGAATACTTGTAAATACAGAAATATTAGCAAATTTGAAAATGGAAAAGTTTTTGATAATAATGTAGAATGTGAGTATTTTTATTTTATAATAACTCCTAAAGCTATACTAACAGTCGGCAGAGATACCACAACAGGAAAAGTAATGACAAAAACCTTTGTTGGAGAAAATGAAACTGAAGCTTTTAATAAAGCATTAACTGAAAAATTAAAACTAGCTCAAAATGGTGGAATAAAAATCATTACTAAGAGTAACAAAACAATAGTTGACTTAGTAGAAAGTGTATTAAAAGAAGATTTTAAATTAGGTAAAATAAAACAGGCTACATTTAAAAGAAAAACAGATACATTAAAGAAATTACAAAAAGAGAAATTCACTAATATACCTATAACAAAAGTAAAAAGAGAAGATATAATCAAATATTTAGAAAGTTTAAAATCATATTCCAAAAGTACAATAAAACAAAATTATGAACTAATATGTATGGCATTTGGACAAGCAACTTATGAAAATATAATAACAGATAATTTTATGTCAGGTTGGAAAAGAGTCGAAAAACCTAAAAGTGAATATAAAAGCCATCATAGAAAATCATTAACTATTGGAGAACAAAAGAAATTAGTAGATTATCTAAATTCCGTAGGTTATGAAAAATGTCCTAATAAATATCTATTTTTATTGCTATTAACTACAGGGATGAGAATTGGCGAGGCATTAGTTTTAGATTATGAAAAAGATATTGATTTAACAAATGGGAAAATTTATATACGAAAAACTCAAACCAAAAATATTAATGGCAAAGTAATAATTGGAGAAACTGCTAAAACTGAAAATGGAGAAAGAACTCTAACTATGACAAATATAAGTAAAAAAATAGTTGAATCAGCACTAGAGCATAAAATAACAAATAAAAATCATTTACTATTTTGCAAAGAAGATAAAACAATGCATATAGAAAATTCTATAAATAGTAACTTAAAAAGAATTGCATTAAAACTTGGAATTGGTATATATAAGGAAGAAAATAAAAAAGGGCAATTAGTCCAAAAGACAGATGTTCATACTCATATGTTAAGAGGTACTTTTGCAACAAGATGTGCTGAAGCTAAAATTGCACCAGCAGTTTTAAAAAAGATATTAGGTCATTCAGATATTACAATAACGATGCAGTACTATGTTGATGTAGATAGTGAATTTGAAAGCTCTGAAAATAAAAATGTTGAAGATTATCTAATGGGTAAAGAAATTTTTGGAGTTGATTTTTCATAAGAAGATAAAAGTGCTTAAAATACTAAAGAAAATAAGAAAGAATTTGTTGGAATTTAAAGCAATAAAAAACATTAAATCTTCAACAAAAAACTTCAACAATTTAAAATAGTTCTTTGAAAATATTGATATATAAAGAAAAATAGCATTTGAGGTACAACCTCGCCTCGACCATATTTAAGCAGTAAATTCAATTTACTGTTTATTTTTTTGTCCAAAAGAGCTCCTCACTATATATAAATCATATGGGGAGCTCTTTTCTAAAACAAAAATAAAGTAAAAAGGCTTATTAAAACCTTTTTACTCTGTTCATTTAAGAGGCTATTGCTAGTTGAGCCATTTTTATAGCATCTTGGATTGTCTCAGCACTTCCGACAAATCCGCCATCATGACAAAAAATTGCAGTATTTACTCCAGTAATCTTTTGCAATTCTTTTCCTTTTAAACCACACCATTCTTCAGGAACTGGCTTCATAGGAATGCGTTTTTTCAAATCTGTCGTAACAGTCTGCCAATTGTATCCACCTCTAAGAGAAGGATAAATCACAAACCAGATATCCATTGCCTTTGGATTAGTCGACAGGTACAAATACCTTTGCCATGGAACAAAACGCTGTAAAACCATAATGTGATCAGAAGATTGTTCAATTGCTTCTTTAACAAACTTCTTGGCTTTGCACGTTGAAACAGACTTCTTAACAATGTTCCAAAGAATTTCTCTTGCTATGTTACAAGCATTTAAAAAAGCTTCATCATAATCTGTTTCATCATCCCACGTGGGATTATAATTCGAAATCATTTGGCAAATTGACATTGCCGCAACTTCCTGGGAACTAGTGTTGTTAACGCCATTATCTGTTGCATCAATGCCTTGAATTAACATTTTATCAACAGAATTCCATACCTCATACAGATTCGTATTAGGAAAATGTTTTTTTATTGCTTCATATCCAAAATCTCTCCAAATAAGACCTGCTGCTGCATATGGTACTCCAATCTTGCTTCCATTTTTTCTGGCACCATTTCCTCCTTTTTGATGATGATCCCATTTTCCACCACCAATGTCGTAAACAATAACGTTAGAATTTAACTTCTCTGGTACTTCGAGAACCCGGCATACAGTTACATCTCCAAAAACTTTTTCCAGAATGACTGTAGCCATCACATCATCAGCGTGGAATACACCTCCATGAGTGATAAGATTAGCCTTTTGAATACTATTTGTTGTTCTTATCATACTAACCTCCGTATACATGAACAAGTTTATATAGCAGATAACTCCATTATACTACAATTTACATAATTTTGCAATCATTAATTTATATCTTTATAATAGCAAAATGAGAATTAGAAAATTTCTAATTCTCATTAATCATTATTTTAATTGTTTCATAACTTCTTCAGCAAAGTTTTCTTCTTTCTTTTCGATACCTTCACCTGTTTCAAATCTTGCAAATTCAAGAACTTTTGAATCTTTTAATATATCAGAAACTTTTTTGCTTGGATCTTTAACGAATTCTTGATCTACTAAACAAATTTCTTGATAGAATTTGTTAATTCTTCCTAAAACTATTTTTTCAGCAATTGCTTCTGGTTTTCCTTCATTCATTGTTTGAATTTTTAAAATTTCTTTTTCTTTTTCTACTCTTTCAGCAGGTACTTGATCTCTATCAATAAATTCAGGTCTTGCTGCAGCTATTTGCATACATACATCTTTTGCTAATTCTTTAGTTCCAGATGTCATATTTACTAATACTGCAATTTTTCCATCACCATGAATATATTTTTCAATTAATCCATCTGTTGTTTCAAATCTTGCAAATCTTCTTATTGAGATATTCTCTCCAATTGTTGCAATTTTTCCAATTAATGCTTCATTAACTGTTTTTCCTTCTTCAAACATTGCTGGTTCTGCTAATAATGCTTCTACTGATTCTGGATTATTTTTTACTATTTGTTTTGCAACATCCATTACAAATGTTCTGAATTCTTCATTTTTGGCAACAAAGTCTGTTTCAGAGTTAACTTCAACTATTGCTCCTACTTTTTCATCTTCTGAAATATATGCTTCTACCATACCTTCAGCAGCAACTCTTCCTGATTTTTTTGCAGCCTTTGTGATTCCTTTTTCACGTAAAAGTTCTGCAGCTTTTTCTAAATCTCCATCTGTTTCTGTTAAAACTTTTTTGCAGTCCATCATTCCTGCTCCTGTTTTTTCTCTTAATTCTTTAACTAATGCAGCTGTAACCATTATTTATTCCTCCTTTTAAATTTTAATAATTGTTTATTCCAATTATTATATACATAATTATTAAAATAGAGTAGAGCAGTAGAGCCCCACTCTTTTATTCTTAATTATTATTCAGCTTTTTCGTCAGCTTCACTTGCAACTTGTTCCATTGATGTAGCTTCTTCTTCAACATTTTGTTCTTCTGTTGTTTCAAAGCTTTCACCTTGTTTTCCTTCAATGATTGCATTTGCCATAACATCTGCTATTAAGCTTACAGATCTTATTGCATCATCATTTCCTGGAATTGGATAGTCTAAGTCTTGTGGATTGCAGTTTGTATCTACAATTCCAACTACTGGTATATTTAATTTTTTAGCTTCTAATATTGCTATTCTTTCTTTTTTAGGATCTACTAAGAAGATAACTCCTGGTAATTTATCCATTTCTTTGATTCCACCAAGATTTTTTTCTAGTTTTTCCATTTCTTTCTTTAATAGAATTACTTCTTTTTTAGGTAATACATCAAATGTACCATCTTCTTCCATTTTTTCAAGATCTTTTAATCTTTGAATTCTTTTTTGGATTGTATCAAAGTTTGTTAACATTCCACCTAACCATCTTTGATTTACATAGTACATTCCACTCTTTATTGCTGCATCTTTCATGCAATCTTGAGCTTGTTTTTTTGTTCCTACAAATAGGACTGTTTTTCCTTCTTCTACTTGTTCTTTGATGAATTCATATGCTTCATCAATTTTCTTTGAAGCTTTTTGTAAGTCGATGATATGAATACCATTTCTAGCTTGGAATATGTATTCTGCCATTCTTGGATCCCATCTTCTTGTTTGATGTCCAAAGTGAACACCTGCTTCTAGTAATTGTTTCATTGCAACTACTGCCATTTCTAATTCCTCCCTTTTTGTTATAACTTCCATAAAGTATCTTCATCTATTCGGACCTATTTTCATAGGCACTTCCTACTAAACTACTCTTTATGTGTTTTTTACGCTCATTATTATAACACATTTTTTGAAAAAATCAAGTGTTTTTTGTTTATTTTACACATTTTTCTAATAATTCAATTGGTAATTTCTTAGATGTATCTATTTTTGCATTTGTTCCTATTGGAATTACTATTTTTTTCTCAATATGTCCAAAATTATCTGATTTTATTATTGGACCATCAAATTCACTGCCTATAACATCTAGCAAAATTCGTTCTAATGTAATTTTGCTTTCATGTGTATAATTTCCTAACCATATTCCTCTTATTTTTTTAAATATATCATTTTGTTTCATATAATATAAGTAATTATTTGCAAGTGCTGGACATGTTTCAAGTCCCAATTCTTCTAGAAATAATATTTTATCTGTGAAATCTATATTATACTTTCCAGCTACTAGTGCTTTTGTTAAACTTAAATTTCCACCAATAAGTTCTCCTTCAACATTTCCTTTTTGAATTATTCTATAATCTGCTTCTTCCCCTAATTGCAAATCTCCATCTACAAATCTTTTCAAAACTTGTTTTAAACTATAATCTGTCTCATCTGTTGCTACTGTCTTAAAATTTGTACTACTATATGTAATTAATCCTGTTTTTTGAGTTATTATATTTGTTAATGATGTTATATCACTATATCCACAAATTATTTTTGGATTTTGCTTTATCATATCAAAATCAAGATATTCAAATGTAGAATTACTATTTTCTCCACCTTTTGCACACCATATCATTTTTATATTCGAATTTTTAAACATTTCATTTATATCTTTTGCTTTTTCTTTTGCACTAGCACTATAATTTTGCGAATTAGAAAATAAATTTTCAGAAAATTTTACTTTATATCCTAAATTTTCAATTATTTTTTTCGCATTTTGAATTTCTTCAATATTATCTCCAATTATCGGACTTGCTGGAGCTACAACTCCTATTAAGTCACCTTTTTTTAATTTCTCTGGAACTATCAATTTCATTCTCCTAATCTCTTTCTTCTTTTATCTTTACATTTTTATTTTGAATTTCTTCTACTATTTCATTTCTTAAGTCTATCATTTCAAAACTTTCTATTGCTTTTCCACCTTCAAATACAACAACATTAGAATATGTTGTATTAAATATTGCATTATCTATGTTCTTGATTATTCTCTCTTTACTTATTCCTTGTTCTAATTGTTTCATAGCATATCTTATTAAAAAATTATATAAATTTTGTTTTACACTTAATTCTGTTTGAATACTTATTCCTTCTTGTAATGCCGTACATAACATATCACAACTTGATATATTATCATAAATAGTATCAATTCCTATTTTCTTCGCTTTTTGAATAAATCTTGATGTCCCTTTGTTAACGAGATCTGTCGAACTATCATGTGTTACATTTAACATTACTTCTAATTGCTCACTTATTGCTTGATAACTTCCTTTTTCAATTCCTTTATCTCCTAATGCATTTTTCGAAATAATATCAGCTATTGCTTCTGCAAATCCAGTTCCATATACTTGCAAATTTCCAGTGTCTTTAAAATAAATTATAGCTTCTGTTCCCATATATATTTTTTTTCCATCTTTTTGCATTATAATTCCAGTAATTGCATGTGCTAACTCATGTAATAATGTTTCTTCATTAACATTCTCTGGATTTATAAAAATTATACTATTTGCTTTATCAAATGCAGCTATAGAATTTGGGCCTTCTTGTTCACTAATTTCTTTACCTGTTTTTTCTACAACTTTTAATCCTCGTTTCAAATGTTCATCTAATACTGATAAGTTTAAATCAGGCATTGTTACTTTTAAATTCTCTAGTCCTTCTATAAAAACTGTTTTATATTTATCTGGAATACTACTATTTTTTTGTATCTTTTTTTCTATTTCAGCATATGTTGGTTTATTTTTTCCTAATTGCTTACTAAATTCTTCTACTGAATCAAAATACAAATCACTTCCACAATTTCCTGTTAATAATTTATATTCATTCGGAGCTAATTTTTGTATAGTTACTACTTCATCACTACTATTCTCCTGATTAATTTCTATATCTTTTTCATTAAGTTCAATTTGACTTTGTATTTGATCTACTGTAACTATTTCTTGACTTTTTCCTTCTGCTTTTACTGTTTGTCCACATCCCAAAATTGATATTGCTGTTACTAATGAAACAAGAATCTTTCCAAAAATAATTTTTGGTTCAAATTTTAACTTTTTATGGTTAAATTTTGAATTATTTTCAGCTTGTTGAAAATCTTTATGATAACATTTATTTCTTATTTCATTTTTTTCAAAAATATTATATAATTCTGTAAATTCTTGCATTGTTGGATACATAAATTTTTCATCATCTAATATTTTCAAAAAATATTTTTGATGTCTTGTATTTAATAAAATTAAATATTTGTTTTCTTTATATAATATTTGCATTACAACTTTAAATTCTTCCATTTTACAACATTTCCTTTTCTACTATTTTAATCCAATTATTGCAGTTGATAGTCCATATTTTTCTTTTTCTACTCTATATGAATGTATTAAATCTGAATTGCAAACACTGCAAATTCCACAATCTATAATATTTTCTTTTCTTAGTCCTGCTTTTTGCAAAATTTCTTCATTTATTTTTACTGTATCTATCAGCCATTTATTTTCTGATTTTCTTTCTATAATTTCATCTAATTTTAAATCTTTAAACTCATTTTCAAATAAAGTTTGTACATCTTTTTCAACTTCAAAATGACATTTTCTTATACTTGGACATATACAACAAATAATATCTTTTGAATTGCTTCCATATTCTTTTTGCATTTTTTCTACTGTTTCTACAGAAATTCTTTGAAGTGTTCCTTTCCATCCTGAATGTACATTTGCTATTGCTTTTTTTATTGGATCAAAAAACATCAATAATATACAATCTGCATTTGTTGTTGCTAATAAAATATTAGATTTATTTGTTATTAAACCATCTGTAAAATCATATTCTTTTAAGTTAAAGTCTGGTTTGTTAATGTTTACATGTTCATCTACTTTTTTTACATTTTTAGTATGTGCTTGATTTGGTTTTACTGCATCTATATAGTTCATTTCAATAGCATTACATAAATCTGAATAGTCTTTATTAGCTTTTTTTACTTCTTCTTGAGTTAATGGCTCTACATTCTTCGCCCTTGCTGTTCTAAAATTTTTATCTATTCCTAAACTATATGCATGTACTAAAATATCACTATATTCTAATAATCTTCTAAATTGTAAATATTGTACTCCATCTTTAACAATATGAATTACATTTTCATTAGATAAGTCTTTCATTATTTTGACATTCCTTTCCTGAAACTTAACTTTTTTTGGCTTCTGTCATTTCTTTCTTACGCCTTATAAGCCAAGCCTTTTCTTATTCTAAGCTAATTAGACTTTTCTTGTTTTATTTTTTCTAATATCTCTTTTTTACTCTTCTCATCAATGAAATTATATTTATTTTGGCAAGCACCATTATTAAAATTACATATACTCCTATAATCACAATAACTACATGGTGTTTTTTTATTTTTATAAAATGGTTTTAAATCTATTTTTCCGCTTAAAATTTCATTTGAAATTTGTTTTATTACTTTATACATATAGTCTTGTAAATCTTTAAATTCTTCTTTACTTACACAACTAGAATTTCCTTCACTTATATCTCCAGTTTTTTTGGAAATATATGCTGGAACTAAATTTGAATATCCACTATCTAGATTTTTATCATGTAATTTTACTACCTTTACATCTGCTAATATTAAACCTTTCATTTTAAAGCCTTTTCTTATTTGTTCTTCTATTTTTTCAATTCCGATATTTTTTTCTGCTTTTACCATTTGCTCTATTAAATTGAAATATAAAATTCCTGCTGGTAATAAATCTTCTTCTTTACATGCTGCATCTAAATATGTTAATAATTGTATTTGTAATCCTGCATATACTTCATTTAAGTCTATGTTTTTTATTGATGATTTATAGTCAATTATTCTTAAATATTTTCCATCTTCATTTTGTGCTGTATCTATTCTGTCTATTTTTCCTATTATTTCAACATTTTTCCCATTATCTAATGTTATCCTAATTGGCTTGTATTTTCCTTTTTCATCAAATTCTATTTCTGTTCCTAATACATTAAATTCACTTAGTGTTAAAGTTTCTACTATATATTTTAATGCTTTTTTTACTAATCTTTTTAATCTTACAACTAATGCTCTATATTTTGCTGTTGATGTAAATATATAATTTTTATTTTGTAAAAGTTTTTCATCAATTATTTTGTCTATTATTTCTGATATTTGTTCTTCTGTTAATTCTGATAATTGATATCCATTTTCTTTTACAATTGAGAAAAATTCATCGATTGTCTCATGCATAAATGTTCCTGTGTCAAAACTTTGTACTTTTAATTCTTCTTGTTGTTTTATTTTTAGTCCATATTGTAAAAAATATGAGAATGGACATCTTCTATATTGTTCTAGTTTTGATATACTTGTTGTTAATTTATTTCCATATAATTTATCTATATTTTCTTGTTTTATTTTTTCTGGTAAATTTGAATAGTCTAATCCTTTTAAGCTTTGTTGTAATTTATTGTTCCAATTTTCGTCTTTTTTATAATAGTCATATACATAATACCACATTTTTTCAATTTCTGTGTCTTTTAATTTATTAATATTTTTTATTAATTGTTCAAATGTTGTATTTTGATTTAATATTTCTGATTTCTCTTCTATTACATCACTTTGTTCTTCTATATTTTTATAGATTTTTTTGATTTTATTTATTAACATTGATGGCCTTAATGCTTTTCCCTGCATATCTGATGATGGATATGATAAATACAATCTTTCTTCTGCTGTTGTAAATGCTTTATAAATATTGAAATTATCTTCATATAATTTGTCTATTGTTCCTTTAGCAAGTTCTATTCCATCTTGTTTTAAAATCTCTCTATCAGCATCATTCAAAAATCCTTCATCTTTTCTTACACTTGGAAATACTCCATCATTTAATCCTATTATAAATATTGCCTTTACCTTATGACTTCTTGATCTGTCTATATCTCCCATCATCACTTGGTCTTGTGTTCCTGGTATTTTTGTTAAACTACTATTTTTAAATCCTACTTTTAAAATTTGAGCATATTTGTCTAATGTTATTTTGTCATCTTTAAAAACCAGTACAATCTCATCTAATATATCTATAATTGTTTGTATACTGCTTTGATATTCATTTGATAAATCTATTAGTCCTTGCTCTTCTAATTTTTCTTGTTTTTGTTTTATTTTTTCTGCTATATTTTGCTCTATTAGAAAATTATATATTGTTCTTGATATTCCTTCTGCTGTTTTATTTTCGTCTAATTTATTTTTTAAGCTTATTAATGGTTCTATTATCTGTTTTCTTATTTCTTCTAATCTTGCTATTTCTTCTTTATCTTTTTCTTCATAATTACCATATGTAAATTCTTTTTTCCACTTGTTTTGCTTAATTCCCCATTTTAAACAATATTTTTCTAATCTAAATAAATCATCTTCATCTATTTTTGAAAATCCTATTTTTATATAATTTAGTACTGCTTCTTCTGTCCAATTTTTTGTAAATATTTCTAATATTGATAGTACATATTGTACTAAAATGTTTTGGCTTAAGTCTCTATTTTCATCTATAAATATTGGTATGTTATATTTGTCAAATATTGCTCTTGCTAAACTTGAATATGTGTCTATATTTTTCGTAATTACTGCTATATCTCTATATCTGTAGTTTTCATCTCTTACTAATTTATATATTTCTTTGGCCACTTCTTCTATTTCTGAATATTGATTTTTTGCAAGAAATATTTTTATATTTTGTGGTATTTGTTCAAAATATTTTACTTTTGGATTATATAAATTTTGTTCTAAATGTTTTAATTCTGGTGTTTTAAATCTATATGTTTGCTCTAATTCTACTTCTTCTATTTTAATATCATTTTCTGATGCTAATTGTAATAATTTATTTATTGTTATTTGATTTGAATAAAATATGTCTGTATCTGCATTTTTTATTTCATGTATTGTGTCTGTACATATTGTTATTGTTACTTGTTTTGCAATTTTTACAAGTTTTTGAATAATATCATATTCTTGACTTGTGAATCCTGCAAATTCATCTATATATATCAAATTATCTTTAAAATCAGGTACTTTATCCACATTTTGTGCTAATATTGTTAATAAATCTGTTTCATCTATATATTTTCCAGCAATTTGTTCTTGGAATTTTTCATATATCATATTTATATCGTTTAATTTGTTTTTTAAGTATATATCACTTTGTTTTTCTGTTTCTTGCTTTAATTGTTCTACACTTATTCCGTGTTTTTTGAATTCTGTTATTGCTGTTCCTGCCATGTCAACATTTTCGTCTGTTTTTCCAAGAAATTTTAGGTCTTTTTTACAATTATTTAATATTGAGTATATTAACATTGCTTTTCCACATTTGCTTAAGTTTGTTTCTGTTCTTCCTCCTATTTCTTGTATTACTCTATATGCCATTCTACTAAATGTTACAACTTCTGCATTGAATACTGCTTCTGTTTCTATTGCTTCCATTAATTTTTTTTCTGCTGTGAATGAAAATTGCTCTGGTGTTATTATTAATATTTTGTTGTTTTGTTTTATTTTTTCTGATATTTCTTTATAACATTTTTCGCTTTTTCCTGTTCCAGCTCTTCCATATATTAATCTTAACCCCATTGTTTAATTCTCCTTCTTTTTATTTTTGTTCTTGTTTCTTGTGATTTATTTGTTCATCTAGTTCTTGTCCTTCTTGTATTGCTCCTTTTATATCTCCTATTATTTTTTTCTTTTCTTCATATTCTTTTACATTTTTTTGATATCTTTTTTTGGGCATTCCAAATATACGATTAAATTTACCATCTATTACTATTGTTTCACCTATACTTTCTATAAATGCTTGTCTTTCTTTTATTTCTTCTACTGTCAACATTAAAATTGATGCACTTGTTTTTATTATTTCTAATACTCCTATGCTTTGTAAATATGGTAATGTTTTTTGAAGATGTTTTAAATTTTTTGATACTATTAAAGGTGTTAAATATTTTTCTCCGTAATTTTGTTTTATATATTCAATATTACCTTTTAATTGTTTTGAATTTTTAGAAAATATACTTCCTGTTATTTCTATTCCGTTTTCTTTACATACTTCAACTATTTCTTTTATTTTGGCTGCTGTTCTCTTAAACACACTTCCTGTTACTTCTATTCCGTTTTCTCTGCACACTTCCACTATTTCTTTTATTTCGGCTGCTGTTCTTAAAAATACACTTCCTGTTGCTTCTATTCCGTTTTCTTTGCACACTTCCACTATTTCTTTTATTTCGGCTGCTGTTCTATAAAATACACTTCCTGTTGCTTCTATTCCGTTTTCTTTACACACTTCCACTATTTCTTTTATTTCGGCTGCCGTTCTAGAAAATACATTTCCTGTTACTTCTATTCCGTTTTCTTTACACACTTTCACTATTTCTTTTATACCAGTTGCAGTTCTTCTAAATACGCTTCCTGTTATTTCTATTTCATTGTCCTTGCAAACTTTAACTATTTCTTTTATTTCAAAAGCCCTTTTTAAAAATACTGTTCCTGTTACTTCTATTTCATTTTCTTTACATATTTCCACTATTTCTTTTACTTCTTCTGCTGTTCTATAAAATACACTTCTTGTTACTTCTATTTCATTTTCTTGGCATACTTCTATTATTTTTTTTATTTCATCTGCTGTTTTATAAAATACTGTCCCTATTACTTTTATTCCATTTTTTTGACATATTTCTACTATTTCTTTTATTTCTTCTGCTGTTCTTAAAAACACGCTTCCTGTTATTTCTATTTCATTTTCTTGACATACCTTCACTATTTCTTTTATTTCATCTGCGTTCTTATAAAATACACTTCCTATTACTTCTATTCCATTATCCTTACATACTTTCACTATTTCTTTTATTTCAGAAGTTCTTCTTAAAAATATACTTCCTGTTATTTTTATCCCATTTTTTTTACATATTTCTACTATTTCTTCTACTTCTGTTGCAGTTCTTCTAAATACACTTCCTATTATTTCTATTCCATTTTCTTGACATATTCGAATGATTTCTCTTATTTCAGTTGCACTTCTTCTAAACACACCATCTGTTACTTTTACTTCATTTTTCTGACATACTCTTACTATTTCTTTTATTTCATCAACACCTTTTCTGGAAATTGCCGCACTCAATATGTTTTCTCTTGTTAATTCTGGACATTTTTCTTCTATCTCTTGTATTCTTTCTACTGATACTCTTAAAATTGTAGTTATTTGTTCTATGTACTTTTTTCCATATCTATTTTCAGCTGATACATATTCATATGTTTTCTTTAATTGTTCTGGTTCTGTGCTTAAAATATGTAAACATGTTTCTACATCTCTTGTATTTATTTTCTTTTCATTTAAAAATTTCCAATTTTCTTTTATTGCTTCTATTTTTAAATATAATATACTTGGACATTTTTCTATATTATTTGGACTTACTTTCAAAGTATCTCTTAAAAAGTCCAGTACATAACAAATGCTATTATAATCTGCTTTTTCCAATACATTTTCATTATTTTTTATTAATTTCTTACTATCTAATCCATATTTATTACAGATTTCTTCAAGTTGTTTTCTATTTACCATATTTCTCTCCCTCTAAATAATATTTTCTAGCACACTTGTATCATTTTCTATTATTTCAACATAATTTTCTCCAAGTTGATCTTTAAGTTTTAATATTTTTTCTTCAAATTTTTTTGGAAAATTCATAAATAAATCTGGATACATTTCAAATATTCCTTCTGCATCTTCAAATTTTAAATCATTCAAAAATTGTATGTTTTTTTCGATAATATCTATATTTTCATTTATTATTTCTTCTATTTCATCTCCATATATTTCTTTCATTCTTTCAAAATCTATATTTAATTTCATTTTATTTATCCTCTCTTTCGTAATTAATTACTTATCTTTTTTAGTCTTTCTCTTTTCTTGTTATTTTCATCTAAGTAATATTGTAATATAACTTTTAATCTGTCATTTGAAAATTTCTCTAATAATTCTTGATTATTTTTTAATTGTTCCATAAATTGTTTCTTTTGATATTCATTATTAAATTCTATTTTTTCAATATCTATTTTTATATCATTTTTAAATTGATTATTAGAGTTAGATATAACCTCATTCCTTTCTACTTTTTCTGTTTTATATTTGTTTTTTCTAAAAATTTGCTTTATTTTTAGAAAGATTTTATAAAAAATTCCATTTTTTTGTTTTGCTGGTAATTTACTATTCATTATTTTTTTCATATAATATACAAATATTATATGAACTCCTTTCTTTACTTTTGTGATTGTTCTTTACTATTTATTTGTTCATCTAGTTCTTGTCCTTCTTGTATTGCCCCTTTTATTTTTCCTATTAATTTTTTCTTTTCTTCATATTCTTTTACCTTTTTTTGATATCTTTTTTGGATCATTCCAAATATAGGATTAAATTTATTTCCTTTTACTATTGGTTCACCTATACTTTCTATAAATACTTGTCTTTCTTTTATTTCTTCTAATGTTAAGGATAAAATTGAAGCACTTGTTTTTATTGTTTCTAATACTCCTATACTTTGTAAATATGGTAATGTTTTTTGAAGATGTTTTAAATTTTTAGATACTATTAAATTTGTTAAATATTCTTCTCCATAATTTTGTTTTATATATTCAATATTTTCTTTTAATTGTTTTGAATTTTTAGTAAATACACTTCCCGTTACTTCTATTCCATTTTCTTTGCATACTTTCACTATTTCTTTTATACCAGTTGCAGTTCTTCTAAATACGCTTCCTGTTATTTCTATTTCATTGTCCTTGCAAACTTTAACTATTTCTTTTATTTCAAAAGCCCTTTTTAAAAATACTGTTCCTGTTACTTCTATTTCATTTTCTTTACATATTTCCACTATTTCTTTTACTTCTTCTGCTGTTCTATAAAATACACTTCTTGTTACTTCTATTTCATTTTCTTGGCATACTTCTATTATTTTTTTTATTTCATCTGCTGTTTTATAAAATACTGTCCCTATTACTTTTATTCCATTTTTTTGACATATTTCTACTATTTCTTTTATTTCTTCTGCTGTTCTTAAAAACACGCTTCCTGTTATTTCTATTTCATTTTCTTGACATACCTTCACTATTTCTTTTATTTCATCTGCGTTCTTATAAAATACACTTCCTATTACTTCTATTCCATTATCCTTACATACTTTCACTATTTCTTTTATTTCAGAAGTTCTTCTTAAAAATATACTTCCTGTTATTTTTATCCCATTTTTTTTACATATTTCTACTATTTCTTCTACTTCTGTTGCAGTTCTTCTAAATACACTTCCTATTATTTCTATTCCATTTTCTTGACATATTCGAATGATTTCTCTTATTTCAGTTGCACTTCTTCTAAACACACCATCTGTTACTTTTACTTCATTTTTCTGACATACTCTTACTATTTCTTTTATTTCATCAACACCTTTTCTGGAAATTGCCGCACTCAATATGTTTTCTCTTGTTAATTCTGGACATTTTTCTTCTATCTCTTGTATTCTTTCTACTGATACTCTTAAAATTGTAGTTATTTGTTCTATGTACTTTTTTCCATATCTATTTTCAGCTGATACATATTCATATGTTTTCTTTAATTGTTCTGGTTCTGTGCTTAAAATATGTAAACATGTTTCTACATCTCTTGTATTTATTTTCTTTTCATTTAAAAATTTCCAATTTTCTTTTATTGCTTCTATTTTTAAATATAATATACTTGGACATTTTTCTATATTATTTGGACTTACTTTCAAAGTATCTCTTAAAAAGTCAAGTACATAACAAATGCTATTATAATCTGTTTTTTCCAATACATTCTCATTATTTTTTATTAATTTTTTACTATCTAATCCATATTTATTACATATTTCTTCAAATTGTTCTCTATTTACCATTTTACTCCCTCATCTAAATCGCACAAATTATTGCATCTAATCCAATATTCAAATCAATTAATCCAATTTTATATTGATAGTCTAAATCTTCCAATTGTTGAATTATTTTTCTTAACTCTTGTTCACTAAATTTTTGAGTTTGTATTTTATATTTATTTACTAAAAACATCTGATTTGGCTTTAAATTTAAACTTGTAGCAACATCTTTATTATTTGCAATAGCTATTTTTACAAAATATAATTTTTTCAAATGATTATATAATGTTATTAAAATCTTTTGAATTGGTTCTTTTGAGGCAATTAAATTATGTAATACATCAATTGCCTCTTTTGTCTTTTTCTGTCCTAAATTGTCTGTTAAATCAAATATCACACTTTCTACTTTTTTGGTACATAATGCATCTATATCTGATTTTTGAACTTTTCCGCCTTCACCTGCATATTCAATTAATTTTCTAGTTTCATTTATTAAGTCTTGCATATTTGTTCCACAACATTCTATTAAATATTGTAGATCTTTCTCATCGAATTGGACTTTATACGCATTACATATTGCTTTTAATCTTTTTATTATTTGTGCAGGTTTTTGTTCTTCAAATTCACATATTGTTCCTATTTTTTCAATTGTATTAAAAATAGAATTTTTTTCCGCTTCATCTTCAATAAATATTAGCAAAACTGATTCTTTTATCATTTCTACATTGTCTTTTAAATATTCATTTATTCTATCTTTTAATTCTTTACTTGCTCCACCTGTTTTTCCTTTACCTTCTCTTTTAAATATCCCTGTATTTTTTGCAATTATTAATTTTTTAGGATAGCCAAAAGCAGGAGTTTCTATGTCTGCAATTAACTCCTGGATACTATTTTCATCAATTATTATATAATTTATTCCTTTTACTAGTTCCCCAAAAACTTTTTTCATTTTCTTTACTTGTTGCTCTAATAAAAATGTTTCTGCACCATAAAATAAATATATTCCTTCTGCAACTCCACTATTTACTTGCTTTTCAAGTTCTTCTACTTTTAGCATTTTTATTCTCCTTCTCTCTATCCAAATTACTTAAATTATACAATTTATATAGGATTTTTGCAACTTTATACACAAAAAATAAGAACATATTTTATATATGTTCCTATTTTAATATTTTTAACTTCTAGTAATAATTCTAAATACCTCTGCAACACTCCATGCTTGTGCGACAGCACCTTTAGGTTCAAATGGTCTCTTAGAATCATATATTTCAGCAATACTTCCAATACAACCTCTTTCATTAATTTCTTTTGAAAATGTTTCTGTAACACTTTGTATAAATTCTTCTAATTGTTCATTATATTTTTTCTTACCAGTTCTACTTTCTGTAGCAAATCTTTTCAAACAATTATAATATAGTCCTAACAACCATGTCCATGTAACTCCTTGATGATAGCTAAAATCTCTTTTAAAACTATTTCCTTCATATATATCTATATAGTTTTCTTCTCCTTTTGCTAAAGTTTTTAGTCCATATTTATTTAACAATTTTTTTGTTACTGTTTCAAACATTTCTTTTGCTTCTTTTGAATTTACATCTAACACAGGATATGACAAGCTTAATGCAAATAATTGATTTGGTCTAACTTTTCCATCTTCAAGTACATCATATAAACATTTTTTTGATTTATTATAAAATTTTTCTCTAAAAGATTTTTTACACTTATTTGCCATTCTTTCATATTTTTCTTTTTTGCTCTCATCTTTTTGATATTCAGCTAATTCTACCATAACTTTTAGAGCATTATACCACATTGCATTTATTTCAACAGGTTTGCCATTTCTAGGTGTTGCAGGAATTCCATCATATTTTACATCCATCCATGTATTTTGTGTATATGGTGTTCCTGAAACAATAAGTCCATCTGTGTCTAAATAAATATTATTATCATCTATATCTATTCCTATTGAATAATTTTTAATGATATGTTCCAAATTTTGATATATTTCATTCATAATAAAATCATAATCTTTTGTATATTCTATATATTTCTTTACTTGTTCGAATAATAATAATGATGCATCAACACTATTATATAATGGTCTATAATCATCCTCACTATATGAATTGGGTACTAAACCATATTTTATATCTCTAACACAACTCCTTAAAACTTTTTTAGCAACTTCATATTTTTTTGTAACTAACAAACAACCTTCAAATGAAATTAATGTATCTCTCATCCAATCTAAAAACCATGGGTATCCTGCAATCATTGAATAGGTATTAAAAAACGGTCTTATTATAATAAAATTATCTATTGCTATTAAAAATTGTTTTATTAATTTATCTTTTTGTTCCTCTTCTTCTGTCTTATCTTCTTTTGAAATATTAATTAATTTTGATTTTGCAAATTCTTGATTTTGTCTTACAATTTCATTTGTAATAATTGCTCTAGCATCTAATTCTTCAATATTTTCTTCTAATGAACAAATTACTGAAATCTCTTTTTCTTCATTTGGTTCTATCTCTATTTCAAATCTTCCTGGTATTACATGATTTTCTTCTGCTTCAAATCCTCTTTTTTCTTCTTCTATATAAAACATATTTTTGAATGTATCATTATAATGTTCTATATAATTTCCTTCTGACAACATCATATATATTGGAACACCATTATCTATTTTAACTTCAAGTTTTGTTTTATTAATTTTTTGTTTCAAATCAAAAACATGGTCTTTATTCATTCCATGTGCATTTCTAAAATCCATTACAGGTGTTAATATTAATTTTGCTTTTTCGCTTCCATTTTTTACTTTATAAAAAATAGCAACTGTATTTTTAAAATGTTGCATACAAATTGCTTTAGTTATTTCCACATCACCAACTTTATATGCAAATATAGGTATATATTCTTTTATAAAGCATTCTTGATATTTATATCCATGTGTTATAAAATTTTTGCCTATATTTGTATATAAATCTGTTTTGTTTCCATTTATTTCTATACTTTCATCTAATTTTGATAATATTAATGTTCTTCTTGCTGGTGGCATAAGCGGGGCTATTAATAGACCATGATATCTTCTTGTATTTGCTCCTATAATTGTTGATGATGCAAATCCTCCAAGTCCATTTGTTATTACCCATTCTTTATTTAAGCCTTTTTCTAAATTTAAGTTTTCTTTTGCAAATTTCATTTTATTATTTGTAACTAAAATTTGCATAGCCCACAAATTTTAGTCACTTTCCTCCTCTATTTTTGATGATTTCTTCTGAATTTTTCATCAGATTCTCTAATAGATTGTATTCTATCACTATATTTTGAATTAAATTTACTTTTTCTAACAGATTTTTTATTTTTGTCTTGTTGTTTTCCTTGTTCTTTTTTCTCCATTTTGGCCTGCATTTTCTTTATTTTATTAATACGTTTATCTGATTTTAATTTTGCATTTAACATTACATATTCTGGGTCATCTTCTCTATCTTCATATTTTAAATCATTACATATTAATTTTATTGCAGATTCTGCTACCATATATGGATCATGTCTAACTTTTCCATCAATTATTGTAGAAATATTTTTCTTAATAAACTTAATCTTTTTGATTTTAGGATCATTTAGCTTTTGTTCAACTAAATCTGCTCCTTCTTTGTTATATTTTTTTATGTATTCTGGAATAACTTCTCCTGTATCATAAATACAATAATCTATTAATCCTTCTCCGCAATGTTCTATTATTGCTTTTATATGGTCTGCAACAGAATAATTATCTGTTTGACCAAATTCTGTCATAATATTATTTATATATATTTTTATTGCTTTACTTTCTTTTATTGCCTTTGCAACACCATTTACTAGCAAGTTTGGTATTATATTTGTATATAAACTTCCAGGTCCTATTATTATACTATCTGCTTCTCTTATTGCTTCTAATACTCCTTCTGCTGGTTTGCAATTTGATGGTTGTATATATACTCTATTTATTCTTGTCATATTATCAGATACAACTTGTGGTATCATATCTTTATTTTCAACAACATATCCATTTTCTAACTCTGCACATATATTCATTTCTGTATTTGTTACTGGAAGAATCTTTCCTGTAATATTAAATATCGAATTACTTTTTTCTATTGCTTTTACATCATTTCTAAAAACTTCTTTCATTGCTGTAAAATAAATATCAGAAAATTTTAATCCTCTTAATTCTGGATTTATCATTTCATGATTCATTAATCTTCCAATATCTTCTTTTCTTTCTGGTGCCAGTGCTACTATACTATCTTTTATATCTTCTAATGGTAAGGCTGTTTGTAATCTTCTTCTTGAAAGTGTTTGTTCTTTTCCATATTCTGATACTGCTACAATTGCCGTTATATTATTTGTATATCTTTTCATTCCTGTAAGCACTGTATTTAGTCCTGCTCCTCCACCAATTACTACTACTTTAGGCCCTTTTTCATATATTGTTCTATCAAAAATTAATGAATTTACATTTACATTTTTTTTATTTTTCATTCTGTCATCTGTTGCTTCTATAAACAATTCCATATTTCTTTTGTTTAACATTATAAGTCCTATAACTATACAAACAAATCCAATTGCAAATATTACAACTACTTTTCCAGCTTCTGAAAATTGCATTTCTTTTTGTACTAGTATATCAGATATTCCATAACATGTAAGTATTATTCCTATTAATATTAAAAACATCCATCTCTTCATTTTCGAACTTGATTTTAGCCAATGCATTATTCCCTTCATTTTTATACCTTCCTTTTAATGTATTATTTCTATCTCTGTTTCAATTTCTTTTCCAAATTTTTCGTAAACTTTTTGCTTTATATATTTAATTAATTCTTCAACATCTTTAGATGTTGCATTTCCTTTGTTTATTATGAATCCTGCATGTTTTTCAGATACTTGTGCTCCTCCTATTTGATATCCTTTTAATCCACATTCATCAATTAATTTTGCTGTTATAAAATCTGTTCCTCTTTTAAATGTACTTCCCGCACTTGGATATTCTATAGGTTGCTTTTCTTTTCTAAAGTTGGCATATTCTTGCATTTTTGCTTGTATTTCTTCTTTATTTCCTTTGTTTAATTCTAATTCAGTTTCAACTATAATATATTCATTGTTAGCAAACATACTATTTCTATATTCAAATTTTGCTTGTTCATTATTTATCTTATGTATCTCACCATTTCTATCAATATATGTTACTGTTTTTACTATATCTTTCATCTCAGAGCCATGTGCTCCAGCATTCATTCTAATAGCTCCACCAATTGTTCCTGGTATTCCACTTGCAAACTCAAATCCTGAAATCTCTTTATTGGCTAGTTTTTGTGCTAATTCGCCTAGTTTTACACCAGCTCCTACTGTTATTTTAAATTTATTATTTATTTCTTCTATTTCTAATTTTTTTATTTCTATTTTTAATACTATTCCTTTTATTCCTTCATCACTAACTAGTAAATTACTTCCATTTCCTAAAATAAAAGTTTGAATATTTTTTTGCTTTATATATTTTATTATTTTTGTTAATTCTTCTAGTGTTGAAATTTTTATTAAAACTTCTGCTTCTCCTCCAATTTTAAATGATGTATATTTTTTCATTTGTACATTTTGCAAAATTTTTTCTTTTGGAATTATTTTTTCTATTTCATTTATATTCATAAATTAATTCCTTTCATAAATATTGCTAATTAAAACGTGTATATACAGGATCACCATTAATATAGTATTTTGTATCTATATTCATTACTTCTCCCGTTTTATAGCATACAATATATCTAAATGTGATATCTGACAAGTCTAACATTTTGTAATCATCATTAGCATAATTATTATCACCTTTGCTTCTTAGCCAATAATACTTATTCTGTTTTTCGGCATCTGGTAAGAAGGCAATATTTCTATTTACCAAATTAAATTTAAAATCGATTATTTTAGAATCATTTTCACTTGTAATTGGTGTTCCAACTAAATATTTTTCGTCATTATATATCTTATATTTAGTATAATTTTCTAATACTGCATGTTGAACTGTTTCCAATTCTATTTTTATTCTTTTTTGTTTTGATTCCTGTATTGAAATAACTCCAGAATATACTGTAACAGATGCAATCATTAGCATAACAATTACCATAATAGCTAACGCGATTAATGTGACACCATTTTCATTTTTTTTCATTTGCATATTTCCCTTCTTAAATCTTTGTTGTTATATTATCATTTTTTTCCTATTTTTACAAGATTTTTTAAGAAATCTCTTTGTTTTTTCGCAAATATGTAGTATAATAGAAATGTAGTGTTTTAATTTAGAATTAAATTAATATTTATAAGAGCTTTTCAGCTAGAATGGAGGTTTTTATGTGGCAAATATGGTTAATTGCATCAGGAATATTTTTTATCTGCGAAATAATTACTGTTGGTTTCTTAGTTTTTTGGTTAGGAGTAGGAGCTTTAATTGCAATGCTTGTTAGTTTTTTTACTTCAAATATTATCATTCAAATGTCTGTATTTGTAGTATTTTCTGGATTATTAATTTTTGCAACAAGACCACTTGTTAATAAAATAAGTAAAAAAGATGTTGTTCCAACTAATGTTTATTCTTTAATTGGAAAAAAAGCAATTGTTACAGAAAGCATTGATTGTACTACTGGAAAAGGTCAAATTAAATTTGAAGGTGAAGTTTGGTCAGCCAAAAGTAAAGAACAAATAAATATTCCAGCAGGTAGTGAAGTTGAAATTGTTTCTATAGAAGGTGTAAAAGCATTTGTTAAACCATTAAAAATAAATTCTAATGTAGAGGCTTAATCTTTAATATTTATATTGTTTTTAATATTATTATATATATTACCTAAGAAAAAAATTATAAAAAAATTATATATAGGCAATTTAGAATTGCCAAAAGGAGGAAATTATGTGGTTTTTAATTGTACTACTTGTTATAATATTAATTATAGCATTCAAATCAATTAAAGTTGTTAGACAATCTGAGGTTTATATTATTGAAAGATTAGGAAAGTTTCACAAAGTTGCTGATGCCGGTCTTACAATAATTATTCCATTTTTTGATCATGTTAGAAGTGTTGTTAGTTTAAAACAACAAACAATGGATGTTCCGCCTCAAGGAGTTATTACTAAAGATAATGTTACAATAACAATTGATACTGTTGTATTTTATCAAATAACAGATCCAGCAAAAGCAGTTTATGAAATTCAAAGCTTAAAGAAAGGTATTGAATATCTTGCAATTACAACAATACGTGATATTGTCGGTAAAATGGACTTAGATGAAACATTTAGTTCAAGAGATGGAATAAACTCTCAATTAAGAACAATACTTGATGATGCAACAGATAGATGGGGATGTAAAATAGATAGAGTTGAAATTAAAGATATTAACCCACCAGAAGATATTAGAGATGCAATGGAAAAACAAATGAACGCAGAAAGAAATAAAAGAGCTTTAATTCTACAATCTGAAGGTGAAAGACAATCTGCAATTACACTTGCCGAAGGTAAAAAAGCTGCAGCTATCTTAGAGGCAGAAGCTGATAAAGAAGCTCAAATTAGAAGAGCTGCCGGTGAAGCTGAAGCAATTAGAAAAGTAGCTGAAGCTAAAGCAGAAGAAGTAAGGATGGTTTATGCTGCTATCAAAAAAGCTGATCCAGACGAAAAACTTATTCAAATTAAATCTTTAGAGGCTCTTGAAGAAGTTGCTAAAGGTGATGCTAACAAAGTATTTATTCCTTTCGAAGCAACAGCTGCATTAAGTGGTTTAGGAGCTGCTACTGAAGTTATTAAAGATGGCGAAAAAAAATCAGTAGATAAAAAATTAAAAGATATTGCAAAAGACCAATAAATTTAATTAATCGGGATTTTGGAGACATTCCTAGAATCCCTATTTTTTTTTTCGCAGTCGGGATTTGGGGACGTTCCTAGAATCCCTATTTTTTTTTCGCAGTCGGGATTTGGGGACGTTCCTAGAATCCCGTTTTTTTATATATTAAAAGAGAAAGTACAAACTACTTTCTCTTTTTTCTTATATATTTTTAATACCTTTCTGTTCTTAGGTTTACAACTATTTTTTCTAATTCATCTACAAAATAATCTATATCTTCTTTTGTGTTTTCCTTGCCTAATGTTATTCTTAATGCACTACTTGCGATGTCTTCGCTTAGCCCCATTGCAAGCAATACATGTGATGGTTGTGGCAGTCCACTACTACAAGCAGAACCGCTAGAAGTACAAATCCCTTTCTTCGCTAATAGTTTTACCAAATCTTTACCATTTACATACAAAAAAGAAATATTTATATTCCCTGGTAATCTACTATTTAAATCACCATTTATTCTTATATATGGTATTCTATTTTTTATTTGTTCTATACAATAATTTCGTAAATTTAATAACCTTTCGTTATTTTGAATAATATTGTTATTAGCTAGTTCAATTGCTTTTCCCAATCCAACAATACCTGCTACATTTTCAGTTCCTGCTCTTTTATCGTTTTCTTGATGTCCGCCATTTTGTAATTGTATAAAATCTATACTATCTCTTACATATAAAGCACCTACCCCTTTTGGGCCATAGAACTTATGAGCAGACATTGATAATAAATCTATCCCCATTTCTTTCACATCTATTTTTATATTTCCCACTGCTTGAACTGCATCTGTATGAAATATTGCATTGTTACTGTGAACAATTCTAGAAATTTCTTTTATAGGTTCTATAGTTCCTACTTCATTGTTTGCAAACATAATGGATACTAAAATAGTTTTTGAATTAATACTATTCTTTAATTCTTCTAAATCTATGAATCCATTTTTATCAACATTTAAATAGGTTACTCTAAATCCTTCTTTTTCTAGTTGCCTACAAGCATTTAAAACTGCTGGATGCTCTATTTTGCTTGTAATAATGTGATTTCCATTTTGTCTGTGTGCTCTTGCAACACCCTTAAGCGCTAAATTATCACTCTCACTACCACAAGAGGTAAAATATATCTCGTTTGGTTTGGCATTTATTGCTTTTGCTACATTTCCCCTTGCTATATTTATTGCTTCCTTGGATTTATAACCAAGTTCATATAATGATGAAGCATTACCATAATTTTTACAAAAATATGGTTCCATTGCCTCTTTTACTTCTTTCGCAACTGCAGTTGTAGCTGCATGATCAAAATATATTGTTTTCATATAACATTACCTCTCTTATATAATATTATATGAAATATTTTCTTTTTATTTGATAAAAATTTTTCATTAAGCAAATTTTTTTATACTTAAAAAGGGATTTAAAGAACGTCCCTAAATCCCGAATCAAAAAAGGGATTCTAGGAATGTCCCTAAATCCCTCCTAGGAACATCCCCAAAATCCCTTTTTTTAATTACTCATTCCGCCATATAATTGTTGAATATAAGAATTATAATCAAATGGTGTTACTGTTTCTGGTGCTCCATAGTCTACTCCAAAAGTATCTACTCTTACACTCTTTATTACTGGTGGATTAACTGGTGTACTTGCTTCTGAATCTGATGAATCTTCAGATGTTGTTACTTCTGTTTCATTTAATTTATCTAGTACATCCATTCCCTCTATAACTTTTCCAAATGCTGCATAATAACCATTCAAGCTCGCATTATCACCTGTCATTATAAAGAACTGTGAACCTGCAGAGTTATAACCTTCTTCATATAATCCCATTTGGCTATAATCTGATCTTGCCATAGATATTACACCCTTTTCATGTCTTAAAGTATTTTTATTAAATCCGTTTTGTACAAATTCTCCTTTGATAGCATAAGTCTCAGTAGTTGAACCATCATCTTTTATGGCTGATAATGTTGGAGCTCCTGAACCTGTTCCGTCTTTATCTCCACCTTGTACCATAAAGTCTTTTACTATTCTATGGAATGTTAATCCATCATAAAATCCTCTATTAGCTAAAGTAATAAAGTTAGCTACTGTATTTGGAGCTTGATCTGGGTATAATTCTATTTTCATTGTACCTATACCTTCTATTTCCATTGTTGCAACTGGATTTTGCTTTGTAAAAGTCGCCTTTTGATATATTGTATAACCTACTAATCCTATTAATACAATTACTAATATAATTGCTATAATCATAATTATTCTTTTTGTTTTCATTCGTTATCCTCCTACTTAAATTAAAGCATTATCAAAAACAAATTGTTCTTGCATTCTCTTTAATGATTGTTTTATTGTTTTGGCTCTTACTTCTCCTATTCCTTCTACCTCGTCAAGCTCTGGAATATCTGCTGCCAAAATGTGTTGAAAAGATTTAAAAGATTTTACTAAATTTTCTACTATGTTATTAGGTACTCTTGGGATTTTGGTTAATATCCTATATCCTCTTGTATAAACTCCCACTTCGTCATAATTATCAAAATTTTCGTACCCTAAAATTTTTGCTATTGAAGATGCTTTTAAAAGCTCTTCGTAAGGTAATGCAATTATTTCTTCTAATGCTTCATCTTCTGTTTTATTTGTTCCTTTTCCTAGATAATCTTTTATAATTAAAAGTTCTTCTCGTTCTAAGCCACCAACTAATTCCTCTAATTGCATACTTATAAGTCTACCATCTTGTCCTAATTCTGAAATTCCTCTTTGTACTTCATCTACAATTTTCATAACCATTTCTGCTCTTTGTATTGCATTTATTACATTATCTAAAGTAACAATATCATTAAATTCGTATTCATTTAATACATTTAATTTACTATCAAAAACTTTTTTGTATTTTTCTAATGTTTGCAATGCTTGATTTGTTCTATTTAAAATTGTTGATGAATCTTGTATTGTATACCTTAAATTTCCTTTAAATACAGTAATTATATTTCTTCTTTGTGAAATACTAATTACTAAAGCTCCTGTTTGTTTGGCTGTTCTTTCAGCTGTTCTATGACGTGTTCCAGTTTCTTTAGTTGGAATTTCTGGTGATGGAATTAGCTGTGCATTTGCATATAATATTCTTTTTAAATCTGTACTTAAAACTATTGCACCATCCATTTTAGCAAGTTCATATAATTTAGATGATGTATATTCTTCATCTATAAAAAAACCACCATCTACTATGTCTAAAACTTCCTTAGTATCAGAAAATACTAGTAATGCTCCAGTTTTTGCTTTTAAAATATTATCTAGTCCTTCTCTTATTGGTGTTCCAGGTGAAATTAACTTTAGTATGTCTGTAACTTCATCTTTTTTGCTGATTCTCACTTGTTACCAACCCTTTCTGCCTTCCACCCTATGAACTATCGTAGTCCAATCGCTTTCATGGCTTCGTTAATATTTTTCACACCAATTATATCCAATTTATATGATTCTTTCAATAGTTTTTTGTTATTTTCTGGAATTATACATTTTTTAAATCCTAATCTTTCTGCCTCTTTTAGTCTTTTTTCCATCATATTAATTGTACGTACTTCTCCAGTTAGACCTACCTCTCCTAATGCAATTACTCCTTTAGGAATACTTACATTCTTAAAGCTTGATGCAGTAGCTAAAATTATTCCTAAGTCTAGGGCAGGCTCGTTTACCTTAAGACCCCCTACAACATTTAAATAAACGTCTTGATTTCCTAACATAAATCCTGCTTTTTTCTCCATTACTGCTACTAGCAATGTCAACCTGTTATAATCTATTCCATTTGCAGTTCTTCTTGGCAAGCCAAATACACTTTGAGTAACTAGCGCTTGTAATTCTACTAATAATGGTCTCGTTCCTTCTACTGTTGCAACAACAACTGAACCAGATGGATTATCTTCTCTTTCAGAAATTAAAATTGATGATGGATTTGTTATTTCTACCATTCCTTTTTCTTGCATCTCGAACATTCCAACTTCATTAGTAGAACCAAACCTATTTTTTACTCCTCTTATCATTCTATAAGAAAAATATCTTTCACCTTCTATGTATAGAACTGTATCTACCATATGCTCCAAAACTCTTGGACCTGCTATATTACCATCTTTTGTAACATGTCCGATAATTATAGTTGTAATCTTTCTAGATTTACAAATTTTCATTATTCTACTTGTTATCTCTCGTACTTGGCTTACACTTCCTGGAGCAGAAGATATATCTTCTGAATACATAGTTTGCATAGAATCTATTATTACTAATTTTGGATTTAATTCTTCTATGTTTTGGTCGATAATATCTATATCTGTCTCTCCTAAAAACAGAATATCATCATTTTTGATATTTAATCTATCTGCTCTTAATTTTATTTGTTCTGCAGACTCCTCCCCAGAAACATATAAAACCTTCCCTTCTCCTTTAACCTTGTCGCAAAGTTGTAGTATTAAAGTAGATTTTCCTATACCTGGCTCTCCACCTACTAATACTAAAGATCCTTTTACTAATCCTCCACCTAACACTCTATCTAGTTCTGCATACCCTGTAGAAGTTCTTTGCGCATCTTGCCCAACAAAACTATTTAATGGCTTTGGTGCTTCTTGAATTTTCTTTTCTCTTTTTCCACTTTCTACTTTTGTAGAAAGTTTTTCCTCAAAAAATGTATTCCATGAATTGCAAGCAGGACATTTTCCCATCCATTTTGCAGATTCATATCCACATTCATTACACACAAAAATTGTCTTCGCTTTCATATTGTCCCTTCTTTATAAACTCTTGCACTGTATTTCTTTTCTTTAGTTTTTGTTCAATAATTCTTCTAAACCTAATGATAGTATAAACATTGCATGTGACCAACCTAAGCCAATTACCCACTTAGATTTCATTTGTTCATTATCTATTTGTTCTGCAAGTAAACCTAAAGGTGTAGCTGTATCTATTACAAATTTTAAACATTCATTAGCTTCGTTTGTTGCTCCTATTTTTTTATAATAAATATACATCCATAAAGTTGCTATTGGCCATGGATTTTTTCCACCCATATAACCATCATTTTCAAACCTTAAATATCCTCCTGTATATGTTCTTAGTGTCAAATTAATTTTTTGTACTGTATTTTGTATTAATTTATCGTTTGGATCAAATACATTAAATGGTGTAATTGCCCCCATTATGCTAATATCTACATAGTTATCTTTTGTATTTCTTACTAAGATATTTTGCTTTTTATCGCATAAATTCTCTAATATATAATTTTTAATTAATTCTTTATATTCTGCTAATTCATTAAAATCTTCTGGTAGTTTAAATTTTTTACTATCTTTTTGTAATTCCTTATATATTAACTCCATTGCTCCAAATGCAGCATAGATTGCTGATAATGAATATAAATGAACTCCTTCATTCATTTCCCACAAATCATAACTTACATGTTTATATATCTGGCTTCTATCTAAATAGCTGTACTTAGTATCTATTTCAGCTTCTTTTTCTTCGCCTCTGCTTAGCAAGTGATCCATATATTTTTTTAAGAACTCAATTGCATTTTCACACATAGTTAAATTATCTTTTAATAAATTTATATCTCTTTCTTTAAGTCTAAATTCTTTTATTTTAAAGTGTTGGTATAATCCTGCCACTACACTTCCTGTTTCATCTATTTGGTATCCCCAACAAGGAGCAAGTCTTCCATCTGTATAAAAACGTTGTTCCCACATTCCGTTTTGGCTTTGGGTTTTCCTTAAGAAAATATTATAGAAATTATCTGCATCTTTATACATGCCTACCATATCTAATGCTTGGGAAATAGTAACAGCATCTCTTGGCCAACAATATGCATATCTACCACATAAATCTTTTTCCTCGTCAACTTCTAATGCAGCAATTATTCCTCCTGTTTCCTCATTAACTAGCAATGGAAATAATAAAATAGTTCTTCTTAAGATTTTCTGTATTTTGGCAGTATATAATTCATCATAATCTTTTAATTTAATCAAATCATGTTTTTTTACATACTTGCGCCAATATGCTTTAGTATCCATCATTAATTTTAATGTATCATATTGTTTAATTTGGTCTATTTCTTTTATTAAATCATCTAATACATCAACTTTATAATTTTTATTTATATATATGTATACATTAAACTCTTTGGTTTCTCCTGGTCTTAATACTCCAATATCATAAGCTATTGCAGAATGATTAGACATTGCAATATAATCTTTATCTCCGATTACTCCAGAAGAAATGCTTTCTTCTACATTGTTTAATTGATAACTGTATATTGGCATGTTAGAAAATGTTGTCATAGCGAAATCATGACTATATTGAATCATAGCATTGTCACATATTCTAGCTCCAACCATATTATTTAAATTTGAAAACAATTTTGAATCTATTAAAAATTTAACATTCAAATCTATTTTATTATAATTTGTAAATGTATATCTTCTTATTACTACATCCTTTTTCATTGGAATAAAATCTTCTTGTTTCATATTAAGTTTAAAATATGTATTTTCTATTTCCGTGTTTAATACATTTGTATCTGTAGAATAGTATTGGTTATATACATTATTTATATCATCATGAAGTCTAATTAGCGCAGAATCATTTATTTTTACACCAGTTTCATAATAATCTATAAACTGCCTATAATCTGCTGTTGGATAGCTTAATCTTAATAGCTCTCCTTTTTCTGATACACTAGCAATCATTTTTCTATTTCCTATGAAAGCATCATTTAAGTATTTTCTTTTCATTTGTATTCTCCTTTATTTATTAACAATTCTATTAATTTGTCTTTGTAAGTCCTTAATTTTCTCACTTAGACTATCTAATCTTCCCTCTTGTATATCTTGATCTGTTAATTCATCATTTACTATATCTTCCATATCATTAATTTTCTCTTTTAATGCATTTAATCTGTCTATAATTGCAAGTTTTGTAAATTTATTATATTCTTTTTCTGGTCTCCTATATCTTCCTATTAGTCTTACATCTGTATCTGTAAGCTCATATGTTTCTCCAAAACTTGGAATAGAAACTGGTAAATTTGTAGTCTCTAATATTTTATTTTTTAATACCTCTTGTCCTTCTGGTTCTCCATGTAATAAGAAGATATGTTTTGGTTTCTTTAAGAATGAATATATAAAGTTTAGTAAACCTTCTTGGTCTGCGTGTCCAGAATATCCTTCTATATATTCTATTCTTGCATTTACCGCAACTTCCTCACCAAATAGTTTTATCTTTTTAGCTCCATTAACAATACTATATCCTAATGTACCTGGAGCTTGATACCCTACAAATAAAATAGTATTTTTAGGATTCCAAATATTATGTTTTAAATGATGTTTTATTCTACCCACATCACACATTCCACTAGCAGAAATTATAATACATGATTCATCACTTTCATTTAAAGCTTTTGATTCTTCTACTGTACGTGTAAATTTTAACCCTGGGAACTCTAATGGATTATTTCCTTTTTGAATATATGCTTTTGTTTCTTCGTCAAACAAGTCCATATTTTCTTCAAATACTTCTGTTGCAGATATTGCAAGCGGACTATCTACATATACTGGCACTCTCATTAATTCTTCATATTTTTTCCTAAATTCTTCATCATCTCTTTTGTCTTTTAACTTATTTATTTCAAACAATATTTCTTGAGTTCTACCAACTGCAAATGATGGTATAACAACTGTTCCACCTTGTTCTAAAGTTTCAGAAACTATGTCTAAGAATAATTCTGCTTTATCATCATTTCTCATATGTAATCTACTACCATATGTTGATTCCATAACTAAATAATCTGTGTCTTCTATCATTGTAGGTTCACTTAATAATGGAATATCATTGTTTCCTAAATCCCCAGAAAATACAACTTTTTCTTCTTTGCCATTTTCATTTATCCATACTTCAATTGTTGAAGAACCAAGCATATGACCAGCATCATTAAATCTTATGTGTATATTTTCATCTATTTCTATTATTTCATCATATTTTACAGGCTTAAATAATTCTAATGATCTTGCTGCTTCCTCTGCGGTATAAAGAGGCTCTAATTCCTCTTCGCCTTTTCTTATTCTTTTTTTATTTTGCCAGGTAATTTCCATTTCTTGTATGTGACCACTATCAGGTAACATTATAGAGCATAAGTCACAAGTAGCTTTTGTTGCAATAATATCGTTTCTATATCCTTCTTTATATAATTTTGGTATTCTTCCTGAGTGATCAATATGTGCATGTGTTAATAACATAAAATCTATACTATTAATATCAAATTCGAATGGCTCTTCATTTTCTAACTCTTCTGTTGCTTTACCTTGAAATAAACCACAATCAACTAAGAATTTTTTTCCTGCACCTTCTACTAAAAAATTAGAACCTGTTACAGTTTTAGTAGCACCTAAAAAAGTTATTTTCATGCTTTTCCTCCTTATGAAAATATTTTTATTTTTTTCTTTTCCTTTATTTTATACTTTCCTATGTCTTTTGAAATAATAATGTCTTTTGAAGTTTCTTCGACATCTCCATCTAAATAATTCACCCTTATTCCCTCTGGAATTTTTTGAACATTCACTTCTGCATTTTCCAAATTAATTATTCTTAAAGAAAATATATTTTTTAAAATTTCATTGTTTATATATTTATTAGAATTAACTGAATTTATAATTTTTTCTTCCATTGCTTTATCTATTAAAAACATTCTCATATTATCTATATCTTCTTTTAATTCTTCATTATCTTTTAATAATTCTTCAGAAGTAATTGGAATCAAATTGTAATATCTAAATTCATAAAGCAACTCTAATACATCTTTTTTTCCTACTAATTTTTCGGCTAATATTTTGTATCCCTTTAAAAACATTTTCTGCAAATTAACTAATTCTTCTAAAGCTGTAGTTCTACTTTCGGCAATCTCTTGATAATCTAGAAGTTGTACTTTTGTAGTTGTACTTTTTTTAGTTTTCTTTAGCAATTGTCTTGGATCTATATTCTTATTATATGCCATTATTTTATTCATACAATTTTGTCTTTCGGCAATTAAAAGTTCTTTTAACTGTAGCTTATCTTTTAAGCTCTCACCAGCTTCTTTTCTTGCTACTAATTCTTCTTCTAATTTTTCTGAATCATTTATAATTCTATCTAAATTTTCTACCTTTTTTAATATTTTTTTCTTATCCTTAGATATTTCTTCAATATATCTTCTGATATCTTGTGGTTCTTCTTCCTTTGCCTTTAATTCTTTTTTTGTTTCAGGATGTCTTTCATAATATATCTTTAGGATAGTTATTATTAACTGGTTAAATAAAGGCTCTGCCATTTCTTTATCATATCTTCTGTTTAATTCTTTTTTTAGTTCTTCTATATAATCTTTATCATTGTCCTTGTTATATACCCAATCTTTTAACAAATCATTTCCTGCAATTATTCTAATATCCTGAAAAATCAAGTTGGCATATGTATCTTCAAATTCATTTTTTGCAACATACCATGCAAACCCATTAAAATCTCTTAAAAGTTCAATATTATTGCTAGAATTTCCATGTATAAAAATTTCCATAATAGCGTCTTTTAGTATGCCATACTTATCATTTACCATGGCATTATTATTATATAAACTATAAAGACCTTCTAAAATATATTTTTCATTTGGAAATACCTCTAATTCTTTTTTATCTAAATTTGCAATATATTTAGATTCAGTATTACTTAGCAATGAACTTCTTTTACTTTCTGGTTTTATAACAATTAAACTATTACAATATTCTTTTACAAGATTTATAAAATCAGTTAAAATCTCTTCTTTAGCTGTAATATCTCTTTTAACTGTTTTATAATCATTATAATTTGTTTCCATTTTATATAAAACACTTAATATCAAGTTTTTACCAGTACTAGAAAAATCTTTTTTCTCTAAAACCTGCTCTAACAAATTATTATAATCTTTATATTTTAGCTTAGAAAAAATTTTTTCTTTTGGCATATTTTTCCACCTTTCTACGTATTTTCATCTGGAGTAGTTCCCATTTTTAATTCGTCTAATCTTTCTTTTGTAATTAAAACCTCTCTTGGTTTACTTCCTTGGTATCCAGAAATGATTCCTCTTTCTTCCATTTGGTCAATTATTCTACCAGCTCTTGCATATCCAACCTTAAATCTTCTTTGAATAAAAGATGTTGAAGCTTGTCCGGTTTCTACAACAGTGTCTATTGCTTCCATTAATAATGGATCTGTGTCATCCTCCTCTTCCATTCTGTCAAGTTCTTGTTCGGTACTATTCGCTTTTTCTATACTTTCAATAATATCTTCATTATATTTAGCTTCTCCACCATTAAATTTCAAGAAATCTACTATTTTCTCAACTTCCCCATCAGATACAAATGATCCTTGAACTCTTGTTGGTTTTGATGCACCAGATGGATAAAATAGCATATCTCCTTTACCTAATAATTTCTCTGCACCTACTGAATCTAATATTGTTCTAGAGTCCACTTGTGATGAAACAGCAAATGCTATTCTTGATGGAATATTTGCTTTTATTATACCTGTAATAACATCAACAGATGGTCTTTGAGTTGCTATTACTAAATGCATTCCTGCAGCTCTTGCCATTTGTGCTAATCTACAAATTGCATCTTCTACATCTTTTGCTGCAACCATCATTAAATCTGCAAGCTCATCTATTATTATTACTATTTGTGGTAGTTTACCTGTTCCTCCTTCTTTTTCTATTGCTGCATTATATCCTTTTATGTCTCTTACACCTTTGTTTGCAAAAAGACTATATCTATTTACCATCTCTTGAACAGCCCATGCTAAAGCTCCTGCAGCCTTTTTTGGATCTGTTACTACTGGAATTAGTAAATGCGGAATTCCATTATATACAGATAATTCAACAACTTTAGGGTCTACCATTAATAGTTTTACTTCATTTGGTTTTGCTTTATACAATATACTTGTAATTAATGTATTTATACAAACACTCTTTCCAGAACCTGTACTTCCAGCTATTAAAACATGTGGCATTTTTGCAACATCTGCAATAACAGCCTCTCCACCAACATTCTTTCCTAATGCTAATGCTAGTTTTGATTTATGATTTACAAATTCTTCTGTTTCTATAATATCCCTTAAATGTACTACTTCATTTTCCTTATTTGGAATTTCTATTCCAACAGCTTGTTTACCAGGAATTGGAGCTTCTATTCTTATGCTCTCTGCTGCTAAACTTAATGCAATATCATCTGCAAGATTTGCAATTTTGTTTACTCTGACACCTTCTGCTGGTTTTACTTCATATCTTGTTATAGCAGGTCCAACAGAAACATTTTCTACTTTCGCAGATACCCCAAAACTATATAAAGTTTTTTGTAGTTTTGCCGCAGTATCTGTTAATGCCTTTTTTCCACCTTTAAATACTCTTCCTTCGCCTTCACTAAGTAATTCGATTGGTGGGAATTCATAGTTTTCTTCTTCTTCTGTTAAGCCATGTTCTAATACTAATACCTCTTTTGTCTTTTCTTCTTTCTTTTCTTGTTCTTGTTTAAATAAATTTGCTTCTATTTGATTTGGTTTATTTTCTTTTGTTCCTGTATTACTTTCTTCCTTACCATGATTTAATTTTTTCTTCTTTGGTTCTGTTTCATTTAAATTAATTGTTATTTGCTCTTCTATTGGAATTTCTTCTTTTTCTTCCTTCTCTTCTGCTTTTTCCTTCTTATTTTTCTTATTCTTTACTTTATCTTTCTTCTTTTCTATTAATACACTTTTTTGGTCTTCTAGCTCTTCTTCGTCCTCATCATCTTCATCATCGTCTTCATACTCTCTTCTTTCTTTCATTCTTTCGAAGAAGTCTCTAATTATTTCTGCTGGTTTTATTTCAAATAAATTAATTAATGTGATTAGTGCAATTCCTACTAATAGTATAATTCCTCCGATTGTTCCTAGTAATTTACATACTGGCATTGCAATTATAGCTCCAATAACTCCACCTGCAACATTTTGTGTTCCTAAGTCATAAGCTTCTTCTAAAAAAGTAGAAAAATCAAGATTTATTGATAAAGTTCCTTTGTTTATTTCTACGATTACCATAGTTGCTGCAATACACACTAAAAATATAATATAATTTACAATTTTTTTGCTTAAATATTCTTTGTCATCAACAGCAATCTTAATCGCCATTGCTAATGTTCCAACAGGTATAATATATTTTATCCATCCCATTATACCTCCAAGCACAGGGCTTAAATGTTCACCAATCCATCCTGACTGTGCATATATTAAGACACAAAGTAATAAACTTGTTATTATCATTACAACAACTACTAAATTTTTATCTATATTATTTTTCTTCTTTCTTGTTCTTGTAGTACTTCTAGAATTAGTTCTACTAGTTGATGTTCTTCTAGTACTTTTTGCTCTTCTTGCTTTTGCCATTACATTCCCTCCGATTTCTACTATATACAAATATATACAAAAAAAGGTCAGATGTCTGTATCATCTAGTAAAAAAATACATACCGACCTCTGACTTCCAATTTATTTTAATTCTTTTCTATTATTTTGTATAACTTTTAATGCATCTTCTAATGCTGTTTGAATACTTCCTAAGACATTATCAGCATATTCTTTTGTTCCTTGTGATATCTCCCTTGACATTTCATTTGCAGTTTCTATTATTTGTGCTTTTTGTTCATATGCTTTTTTAGTAATTTCATGTTCATCAATCATAGAAATAATTCTTGTTTCTGCCTCTTTTACAATGTCATTCGCTTCTTTTTGAGCTTCAGTTAATATTCTTTGTCTCTCTTCTTTAATCCATTTTGCTTGTTTTAATTCGTCTGGAAGTTTTAGTCTTATTTCTTTTATAACTTCTAATATAGCTTCCTTATCAACAACTGCTTTATCTGTAAATGGAAGTTTCTTACTTTGTTCTAGTATTTCCTCTAGGGTCTCTAATAATGTGAAAATCTCCATTTGTCTACTCCTTTCGCATAAATATTAACCTTGCTCTACCATATTTTCTAGTATCATAAATATTTATACTTGTTTTCAATTTATCAATTTCGTCTTTTACTCGTTCTTCTTCATCTGTTTCTGCAATAATAATTCCCTCTTCTGCTAATAAATTTCTATCATTTATTAACTTAATACTATTGCTAATATAATCGGTATTATATGGTGGGTCTATATAAATAAAATCAAACTTTTCCTGTGTATTACTTAAGAAATTTTCGTAATCTATACACAGAATTTGTACTTTATCTTCTACTCTCATTTTTTGAGCATTTTTATTTATAATTTGAATAGCTTGTTTATTATTATCACATAATATAGCCTTTTTTGCTCCTCTACTTATGCTCTCTAACCCAACTGCTCCACTACCAGCGAACAAATCTAACACAACTGTATCTCTTATGTTATTTTGTAAAATATTAAATATCGCTTCTCTAACTTTATCCAAAGTTGGTCTAGTATTCAAACCCTCTAAAGTATATAATTTTGTTCCTCTTGCTAATCCGCCTATAATTCTCATAATACCTCTTTACACCATATATTTTATTAAATATTAAAGATATGTCAATATTATTAATATAATTGTAACATACATTTAATAGTTCTGTAATAAAGCCAATAAAAGACAAATTTTACAAATAATAGTAAAACTTGTCTTTAGTTGTGCTATAAATTTATTCTTCTTCTTTATTTATATCTTTTAATAATTCTAATTGAGATATTAATAAAGCTTCCATTTTAGCTTTATATACATCAAATTGTTTTTTTAGATCGTCTAATTCTTTTTTCTTCATGTTTATTTCTTGTACTAAACCATCAGCCTCTTTTTGTGCATTTCCTTTTGCATCTTTTACGATTTGTTCTGCTTGTTGTCTTGCTACATTTTTTACATCTTCTGCTGTTGATTGAGCCATAACTAAAGTACTTTGTATAGTTTCTTCTATATTTTTATAATGAGCTAAACTTTGTGTTAATTCATCTATTGTCTTTTTAGCTTCTGTACTTTCTTTATAAGCTTTTCCATAATCTTTAGTTAATTCATCTAAAAAGTCATCTACTTCTTCTACACTGTAACCATTAACCATTTGTTTAGAGAACTTTTTATTTTCTATATCTAATGGTGTAAGCATATTGCTACGCCTCCTTTTGTCTATTATTTATTTATTCAACCTTAATATAAGCACGATTATACGTGCTTATATTTAGTTCTTTGTATTATTTTTTAACCAAGATACTGATAATTTATTTGATATTTCTTCTCTTGCCATTTCATTTGTAATTTCATAATTGTAAGGTGCTATTAAGAATATTGAATTTGAAACTTTTTGAATGTGTCCATCTAGAGCAAAAACTCCACCACTAATAAAGTCTACAATTCTTCTTGCAACATCTTTATTTACATATTCTAAGTTTACAATTACTGATTTTTTCTCTTTTAAAAATTCACATATTTCTTCTGATTGATCAAATGTTGTAGGTTGTGAAATTACCATTTTTATTTGTTGAGTTTGTGGCATAGAAACAACTTTTTCTTTGTTTCTCTTTCCAAAAATTCTTCTATCTTCTATTTCATCATTTTCTTCTTCATCATATCCATCATATGTATCGTAATCATTGTTATCATATGTTTTTTCTTCTACTTCTTCTGCGTCTCTTTCTGTATCCATTCCAAATAAATCCCATACTTTGTTCATTATAGCTCCTGCCATTAAAAAAACCTCCTAATATTTCTCCTTTGTTGGTATTTGCATATAGTATCTAACTTTTTTTAATTATTGTCAATAGTTTTTTATTTTTGTAATTCATTTTTAACATTATTGTAATATTATTGTAATATTATTTTATTTCTGGATTTGCTATTGTTTGTATTTCATCATACATATTTATTTTTGTACTAACATTTAATTCTGATGAATTATATCCCATTTCCTTTAGTTCATCAGAACTATAGTTATCTATTATTGAATAGCTATCATTTTCTTTTTCTACTTTTACAAGAACTCTTGTTAAATATCCTGCTCTATTTCTAACTACATATGCTAAATCATTTTCCTTTATAATAGCTGTGTTAGGTACTTTATATCCTGAATATTGCCAGAATATAATATCAAACGAAATCTTTCTATTACTTATTAATTTTTCTACATCTTTGCTTATTTTAAAAACAACTAAAACATCATCATCTGTTTGTTCCATAGCATATTCAACACTGCTAGATATTTCATCTCCATTTGATAGACGTAAATTTAATTTATCTCCTTGTTCTATGTCATGTAATTGCTCTTTTTTTATAATCGTCGCAATGTAACATTCATAATTATTTACAACTTTTCCACATTCAGTATTTGTAGCAACTGTTTGACCTGTTTTTAAATTTAAACCTTCGAAGAAAGATCTGTTATAACTACTAAAATCATCTGGTGTTAAAACATCTTCTAATCCATCTACTTTATATGATACTACTCCACTCATTGGAGCTTTTATATATTCACTACCAGAGTTTAATTGATTCTCATAATTCTTTCTTTCCTGTATCAAATTATTTAAATAAGAACCTGCCTTACTATTTTCTCCAACAATATTTGTTTTTTTAAGTATATAGTTTTCTATCTCTTTTTTATATTCAGCAATTTTTTGAATATTATTATTTTTAGAAATTTCTTTCAATCTTAATTCTATTTCTTCATCCAATAATTTTATATCACCAGGAAGTATTGATGTAGTATCACTTTTTTGTGCTTCATCTATCTTTTCATCTAGTTCTTGGATTTTTTGTATAAGTTCATCTTCTCCTGTTGAATAATATCTAAAAATATTTTCGTCTTTTGCACACTTTTCTCCTTCTGCTTTTATCTGAACTATACCATTTTTATAGTTGTTACCTTGCACTTTGGTTTCATCTCTTATTATATACCCTTCTGCTTTTATTTCTTCTGAAATAGAACCCTGTTCTACCAAAAATACATCTGTTGGATGTGCAAATAATTGCCAAGCTGTATACCCAGCATATATTAGCACTGCTACAACTAATATAACTATAAAAACAATTTTTATTTTATTTGTTTTTCTTTTGCCTTCTATTTTTTCTTTCAATTTATCTCCTCCAAGATAATTTCTATGTTCTTTTCGATTCCATCTTCTGCATCTAACCAAATCAGTTCTTTTATTGCTTTAAACCATGTAATTTGCCTTTTAGCATATCTTCTACTTTCTTGTTTTATTTTTTCCACCATTTCTTCATATGTACATTTATTTTCTAAGTATTGGACAACTTCTTTATATCCTAGTCCCTGCATAGCTGTAGGGAATTCGTTATACTTTTCTTTTATATTTTTAACTTCTTGAATAAGTCCCTGTTCTATCATTTTATCTACTCTAAGGTTTATTCTATCATACAATTTACTTCTATCATAATTTATTGCAAATACTTTATAATTATATTTTGGTGGTTCTGCTCTTGAAATTTTTTCAAGTTCTGTTTTAGTTTTTCCTGTTTGATTATATATTTCTAATATCCTTAATATTCTCTTTCTATCATTTGGGCTAATTTTAGAAGTAGCTTCTTTGTCTATTTTTTCTGCTTGTTCATATAATTTTTCTAAACCTTCTGTTCTAGCTTTTTCTTCTAAAAATTCTCTGTATTCTTTATCGAATTCTAATTCTGGGTAATTAATATTATATATTAGACTATTTATATATAATCCTGTTCCTCCTACTACTATAGGTGTATATCCATTTTTTATTATCTCTTCAATTGCATTTTCTGCATCTGCTTTGAAATCTGCAACCGAATATCTCTCATCTGGAGAAACAATATCAATCATATAATGTTTTACACCCTGCATTTCTTCTTTTGTAACTTTAGCTGTTCCAATATCCATATCTTTATATATTTGCATAGAATCTGCAGATACAATTTGTCCATTTATTCTTTTTGCAAGTTCTATAGATAATCCAGTTTTTCCTGAAGCAGTTGGTCCTCCTATTACTATAACATCTTTTTTTGATATTGCCTCTTCCACGTTTTCCTCCATCTTATTTTCTTTCAAATTTTCTTTCTATTTCATATTTAGACATCTTTATAACAGTTGGTCTACCATGTGGACAAGTAAATGGATTTGTTAATTTTAATAATTCATCCATTAAACTTTCTACCTCTTCTTTTGTTAAAACCATATGCGCTTTTACAGCTGCTTTACATGCAATTGTTGCTAAAAATTTATTTTCAATTTCTTGTTTTGCAGTTCTAGAAACAGAATTTATTTCATCTAAAGTTTCTAAGAATAAATCTCTTGTATTAAGATCTAAACATATACTTGGTGTTCCAGAAATTTTTATAGTATTGTCTCCGAATTCTTCTATTATAAATCCTGCTTTTCTAAATAGTTCCATATTTTCTTTAGCAATGTCCATTTCTTTATGTGTTAAAGTTATTATGTCTGGCAAAATCATTAATTGTGAATCTTTTTCTTCTTCTGCATAGAAATTCTTTTTTACCTTTTCAAACATAATTCTTTCATGTGCAGCATGTTGATCCATTATATACATTTCATCATCCATCTCAAAGATAATGTATGTATTAAATACTATTCCTATAAATTTATATTGTTGTTTATATTTATAGTCATCTTCTATATTATCAAATAAAGTTGTATTGTCTTCTTTGGTAATTGCTTGTGGTTCTTGTTTTTGATTATCATCTTCTATTTTTGGTGGTTTTGTACCAAAAATTTTAAAATACATTTCGTCAAAACTTTCTTTTTTCTCTTCTTCTTTTATATTATTATTTGTTAAATTTTCAATTTGTTTGTCTATCTCTTTACTAGCTTCTTCTAATTCTTTTATGTCTAATTTTTTATCTTCTTTAGGCTCAGTTACCACTTCTTCTGTTTTAACACTATTATTAGTATTTTCTACTTTTGGTTCTGTTTCTACATGTGTAGTTTCTTCTACTGGATTAGTTGTAACTATTGTTTTTGTTTCTTCTGTCTTATTAATTTCTTCTTTTTCCTCTTCTTCCTTTTTAAATGGATTATAATTTATATCTTTCTTACTCTTTTCTAAATCTTCTTTTATTTTTCTTTGTAATTCTAATAAACTATTAAACCTATTATTATTAATTTCTGCTCCTATTGTACTTCTGTTTCCAAATAATGAAGTAGTTCCTAAATTATTTTTTTCTTCTCCTCTATCTGAATTTTTTATTAAATCATTTTTTAATAGTGTATCATTTACTGCATGATATACAGACTTAAATATTTTTGACTCGTCAGAAAATCTAACTTCCAATTTTGCAGGATGCACATTTACATCTACTTTTGAAGGATCCATTTCTATATTTAAAATCGAAAATGCATATTTTCCTATTGTAAGTAGTCCTTTAAATCCTTTTTCTATTGCTCCTGATAAAGTTTTGTCTTTTACATATCTATTGTTTACAAAGAATAATTGGTTTGACCTATTTGATCTTGCTATTTCTGGTTTTCCTATAACACCTGAAATATGTATATCTTCGTATGTATAATCTACTTTTAACACATTTTCCGCAATATTTTTACCGTATATACCATATATAACTGCTTGGATATCTCCATTTCCAGCTGTTTGTATAATAGTTTTTCCTGTATTAATTAGTTTGAATGCAATGTTTGGATTTACTAATGCAAGTCTTGTAATAGCATCTTCTATATAACCTGATTCTGTAAAATCTTTCTTTAAAAATTTATATCTAACTGGTGTATTAAAGAATAAATTTCTTACTGTTATTGATGTTCCTGTTTTACATCCAATTTCTTCGTGTTCTAATACTTTTCCTGCTTCTACTACTAGTCTTGTTCCTATTTCATCATTTGCTGTCTTTGTTATTAGTTCTACATTTGCAACAGCTGCAATACTTGCTAATGCTTCACCTCTAAACCCCATAGAGTGAATTGTCTCTATATCGCTTGCTTGTCTTATTTTGCTTGTTGCATGTCTTTCGAAAGCAATCTCTGTATCGTCTTTTGCAATGCCTTTACCATTATCTGTTATTCGTATAAAAGATATTCCTCCATTTTTTATTTCTACAGTTATAGATGTTGCTCCTGCATCTATTGAGTTTTCTACCATTTCTTTTACTACAGATGCTGGTCTTTCTATAACTTCACCTGCTGCTATTTTATTTATTGTTAATTCATCTAATAAAACAATATTACCCATATATTTTTTCTCCTTTTCCTATATACACTACCATTCTGCCAGAAATTATATCATTATTTTTTTAGTAACACAATAGATATATTCCGAATAAGATATATCATACTAAGGAAAAACTTAAGGTTAAAAGAAAAGGGAGGTAATATTTATGTGTTGTAATAATGATTTATTATGGTTCATCATTCTTTTCTTAATACTTTTCTGCGGTTGTGGAAATAGTAGAAATTCTGGATGTGGATGTGACACACCATGTGACCCATGCGGTTGCTAACAAGCTTGCTGTTTTAATATTTTTTAACAGTTATACTTATGCAATTTGAAAGGAGGGATTGATATGCCAGAAAATAGAGGCTGTGGATGTGGTTTCGGTTTTGGAGATGATTGCTGCACATGGATAATACTATTAATTATAATATTCTGCTTATGTGGTGGAAATAGAAGAAACGGATGTTGCTAGTTTAAATACGAAACAAAACAGGCTGAGAAATTCTCCTCAGCCTGTTTTGTTTTGTGCGACCTCTCCTTTATGCCAATAACTGGTTCGAGCAGACTAGAAGTTCCTAGCCTACTCGAACACATGTTATTTAGAAATAATCCAACCTAATGTAACTTTTTTCAATTATTTGGCTATTTTTAGCCTAAAAAAGGGATTTAAGGAACGTCCCCAAAATCCCTTTTCACTTTTTTTATTAATACATTCCTCCCATGTCTGGCATTCCTGTATTTGCTCCTCCACCACAGTTACATTTTTCTTCTTTTTTATCTGCTACTAGGCTTTCTGTTGTTAATATCATAGAAGCTATACTTTCAGCATTTTGTAAAGCACTTCTTGTAACTTTAGTTGGATCAACTACACCTGCTTTTTTCATATCTTCATATTTTTCAGCTCTTGCATTAAATCCAACACCTTTAGCTGATTTTTTAACTTCTTCTACTATAACTGCTGGTTCTAAGCCTGCATTTCTAGCTATTTGTTTTGCTGGTTCTTCTAATGCTTTAAGAACTATTGAAGCTCCTAATTTTTCGTCTCCTTCTAATGTATCAACAAATTTGCTAACTTCTGGAATAATATCTACATATGTTGTTCCACCACCTGCAACAATACCTTCTTCAACTGCTGCTTTAGTTGCAGATAAGGCATCTTCTATTCTTAGTTTTTTATCTTTCATTTCTATTTCTGTTGCAGCTCCAACTTCTATTACAGCTACACCACCAGCAATTTTAGCTAATCTTTCTTGTAGCTTTTCTCTATCAAAATCGCTCTTTTCTTCATTTATTTGAGCTTTTAATTGTCCAATTCTATCTGCTATTTGCTGTTTATCTCCCATTCCATCAACAATTATTGTATTTTCTTTTTGAACTTTAACCTGTTTTGCTCTTCCTAATTGATCAATTCTTGTATCTTTTAATTCTAATCCTAAATCACCTGTTATAACTTCTCCACCTGTTAAGATAGCTATATCTTGTAACATTTCTTTTCTTCTATCACCATATCCAGGAGCTTTAACAGCAACTACATTTAATACACCTCTTAATTTATTAAGTACTAATGTAGATAATGCTTCATTTTCCATATCATCACAGATAATAACTAATTTTGCAGATTGTTGCATTAAATTTTCTAATAATGGTAATATTTCTTGGATATTACTTATTTTCTTATCTGTAATTAAAATATATGGATTATCTAAAACAGCTTCCATTTTTTCTGTATCTGTTACCATATATGGAGAGATATATCCTTTATCAAATTGCATACCTTCTACTACATTAACTGCTGTATCAGATGTTTTTGATTCTTCTATTGTTATAACACCATCATTAGATACTTTTTCCATTGCTTCTGCAATTAGGTTTCCTACTTCTTCATTATCTGATGATACGCTTGCAACTCTTGCAATATCATCTTTTCCACTTACTGCAACACTTATTTTCTTTATTTCTTCTACAGCTTTTGCTGTTGCTTTATCCATACCTCTTTTTATTGCCATTGGATCTCCACCAGCTGCAACATTCTTAACACCTTCTTTTACCATAGCTTGTGCTAAAACAGTTGCTGTAGTTGTTCCATCTCCTGCAACATCATTTGTTTTTGTAGAAACTTCTTTTACAAGTTTTGCTCCCATATTTTCGAAAGCGTCATCTAATTCTATTTCTTTCGCTATTGTTACACCATCATTTGTTATTAATGGAGAACCAAATCCTTTATCTAGAACTACATTTCTTCCTTTTGGTCCTAATGTAACCTTTACTGTATCTGCTAATTTATTTACACCATTTAATAATGATTTTCTTGCATCTTCACCAAATTTAATTTCCTTTGCCATAGTAAATTACCAACCTTTCTTTTCTATTATTCTACAACAGCTAGAATATCTGATTGTCTTACAATCTTATATTCTTCGCCTTCATATTTAACATCTGAGCCTGAGTATGTGTTTATTATTACTCTATCTCCTTTTTTTACATACATCTCTTCTAATTTACCATCAATTTTTTCGCCAGGACCAACCTCTATAACTTTTGCAGTTTGTGGTTTTTCCTTTGCTGATGTTGATAAAATAATTCCGCTTTTTGTTTTTTCCTCTTCTTCTTCCATTTTTAATAATACTCTGTCTGCTAATGGTTTTATCATTACACATTACCTCCTATATATGATTATTAGCACTCTTTCTTTGTGACTGCTAATAATTTATACCTTTTTTTAGCACTTGTCAAGTATGTTTGCTAATTTTCACATAAAATTCACATTTCTGTTTTTAAGCAAGTTTTCATTATTAATTTTATTAATAATCTCACTTTTTTATAACCAATTTTTATATTTAATAAAGACTAGAATTTGCTCTAGCCTTTATCTTATTTTCTTTTACTTTACCTCATTTTCCAAACAGGAACGTCTTCTAATCAATTTCTTTTGCTGCTTTTATTAGTCCGACAAATACTGGTGCTGGTCTATTTGGTCTTGATTTTAGTTCTGGATGGAATTGAACACCAATAAAAAATGGATGTTTTTTATATTCTACTATTTCTACTAATTCTCCATTTGGTGAAATTCCAGAACATATTAAGCCTGCATTTTCTAGCATTTCTTTATATTCATTGTTATACTCAAAGCGATGTCTATGTCTTTCGAAAATATTTTCTTTCTCATATAATTCTTTTACTTTAGTATTTTCCTTTAATAAACAAGGATATGCACCAAGTCTCATTGTTCCACCTTTTTTCTTAACTTCCTTTTGTTCATCCATTATATGTATAACTTTATTTTTAGCATTTTCATTAAACTCTTCTGAATTCACATCTTCTAACTTTAATACATTTCTTGCAAATTCTACAACTGCCATCTGCATTCCCAAACAAATTCCTAAAAATGGAATATTGTTTTCTCTAACATATTCAATTGCTGTTATCATTCCTTCTATTCCTCTATTTCCAAATCCTCCCGGAACTACAATTCCGTCATATCCTTTTAATTTTTCTTCTACATTATCTTTATTTAATTTTTCTGAATCTATTAAATCTACTTTTACTTTTACATTATTTGCATAACCTGCATGTGTTAAACTTTCTATTACTGATATATATGAATCTTCTAATTTAGTATATTTTCCTACAATTGCAATTTTTACTGTTTTATCTTTTATATTTTCTATCTTATTTATCATTTCTTGCCATTCAGAATTGTCTGGAATATAGTTATCTAATCTTAGTTGGTTGCAAACAGCCCTTCCTAATCCTTCTCTTTCTAGCATAAGTGGTACTTCATATAAACATTTTACTGTTTTATTTTGGATTACATTTTCTTTTCTTACATTACAGAACAACGCTAGTTTTTCTCTTATAGAATCTGGTATATCTATTTCACTTCTGCATACTAATATGTTCGGTTTTATTCCATAAGATTGTAATTCTTTAACCGAATGTTGAGTTGGTTTTGATTTTATCTCGTTAGAGCCACTTATATATGGAAGTAGTGTAACATGAATATATAGCACATCTTCTGGATTTTTTTCTAAGCCCACTTGTCTTATTGCTTCTATTATAGAAAGCCCCTCTATATCTCCAACAGTTCCTCCTATTTCTGTAATTACTATATCAGTATCTGTATTTTCGAAACTATATATTTTTTCCTTTATTTTATTTGTTACATGTGGGATAACTTGTACTGTCTTTCCCAAATATTCTCCTTCTCTTTCTTTTTCTAATACTTCTAAATAAATTTTTCCCATTGTAATACTAGAATCTTTAGTTAAATTTTCATCTATAAATCTTTCATAATGTCCTAAATCCAAATCTGTTTCTGCTCCATCATCTGTAACAAATACTTCTCCATGTTCATATGGACTCATTGTTCCCGGATCTACATTTAAATATGGATCAAATTTTTGGATAGTTACTTTATATCCTCTATTTTTCAAAAGCCTACCTAATGATGCTGCTGTTATACCTTTTCCAAGTCCAGAAACAACTCCTCCTGTTACAAAAATATACTTAGTATTCATATATATTAACCCCTTTCTAAAAAACAAAAGAGAGATTAAAAAATCGCCAAAATCGGTTTTTTTTTAATCTCTCATATTCTTAATTAATTTTCTTCATTCTATCATACTAATTTTTATCATTCAAGTATTTAAGAAATTTTATCTAATGTATATTGGAAAGTAGCTGCAAATAATGTTATTAATTTAAATAATACTGTGTATAAGATTTCTCCTATTAATGACATTATTAATGCTCCAATTAGTGCTGTAACAAATATAAATAATACTGGATGTAGCTCTGTCTTATATATTTCTTGCACTATTATAATATACAATCTAGCAACACAAATCATTACTAATATATAAATTATGAAACCTATAAAATTAAATTGTCCCATAATTACTGTTGATGATAAGAAATATGCTACCTTTATAATAACAGCTGCAGCAAAAGCCTCAATTTTCTTATCTCTTTTAAAATATTCATACACTAAAATTGCTACTATTATATCAAAAACAAAATTTAATGCTATTACCATGAAATTTACCTCCTTTTATAAATCCATTGTATTAATGATTTCTAATACTCTTTCTTCAAATTCTACTTCTTTGTCTTCGTTATTAATACTTGTCATAACAATTGTTTTCATTTGATTATCACTATTTACAATATAATATACTTTTCCTTTTTCTTCAGTTGCATCTTCTGAGTTTGTATATGTATAATTATATGTTACATAGTAAATATCATCTGTTGCTTTTATAAATTCTTTTGAATCTAAAGTAATTAAATAATCATCTGTAGCATTTAATTCTTCTTGAATATCGATTTCCTGATAAGCAGCATCTGCTTCTTCTTTATTACTTAAATCAATTATGTCTTTTCCTGTTGAAATAGCATCATCTTTAACTGCTACTAAATTTCCTGTTTTTAAATCAACTAATTTTGTATAACCAGCTGTATAACTATCTACCATTGACATTTCTGTAGAATCATATGTCCAATAATCAGTTTTGCTAGTTTCTGTAACATAGTCTATTTCACTATTTAAATCATCTATACATTGCATTGATGTTACACCTGTAACCAATGCCATTGAAATTACACAAAATAAGAATATAACAATAACTTGATAAACTTTAATCTTTTTTTGACTTATTCCATATATAATTCCTAAAATAGCTATTATAATCATTATGATTACTACTATATGGCTTAAATATAAACATGTCCACATATTTATCTCTCCTTTTTTCGCTTTTTCTACAAATATTATACATTTTTTGCATTAATTTGTATATTTCCATAATATTACTTTTATGTTACATTTATATATCACAAGATTATAACTTTTTAATAATATGATATACTAATATAAAATTTAATTTTAGGAGGTTTATATATGACACCACATAATGAAGCTGAAATTGGCGACTTTGCAAAAACTGTTATTATGCCTGGAGATCCTTTACGTGCAAAATATATAGCAGAAAATTTTTTAGAAGATGCCAAATTAGTTAATTCTGTTAGAAATATGTTAGCATATACAGGTTTATATAAAGGAAAAAGAATTTCTGTTATGGCACATGGTATGGGTATGCCAAGTGTTGGAATTTATTCATATGAATTATATAAATTTTATGATGTAGAAAATATTATAAGAATTGGTTCTTGCGGAGGATATATTAAAGAATTAGATTTATTTGATGTTGTACTTGCAGATGATGTTTATACAGAAGGTAATTATGCTCTTACTTTTAATAATGAAGATTGTCATCTTTGCTCTAGCAATAAAGAACTTAATTCTATAATAAAACAAGTCGCTGACATTTCTGATATAAAAGTAACAGAAGGAAATACTGTTTGTACAGACGCTGTAGATTTTTATATGACAAACCCTAAAAAATTCTTTAATAGAATTCCCAAAAATATAAATCCTATAGCAGCAGAAATGGAAGCATTTGCATTATTCTACAATGCAAAACTTTTAAATAAAAAAGCTGCTTGTTTAATGACAGTTGTAGACTCACAATTTATAAATAAACAAGCAACACCAGAAGAACGTGAACAAGGATTAACAAAAATGATAAAAATAGCTCTAGAAGCTGGAATATTGTTATAGATTTGAGGGATTTTGGGACAATCCTATCGGGATCTGGGGACGGTCCTTTTTTCCCTTTCGAGATTGAGGGATTTGGGGACGATCCTTAAATCCCTTTTTGTATAATTTAATTACAATGAGTATTTTTAATTTCTTTTTAGATTTATAATTTTATCAAATTTGAAAAAACAGCCATACCTAATCTAGGTTTATGACTGTTTTTTCATTGCTTGTTTAATCAAGCAGATTCTTTGAAAAGATTAATGCCAGTAGAACCACTTCATTAAATCTGAAGTTTCTTCACATTTTTTTAAGTACCGAAAACCAAATAAAACAATATCTATCTGTTCTTCTGTTGGCTTTCTATACACTAATAACTCGTTTATCTTAGTCAATTTTTCTAACAACTTTTCATTTTTTGCAGAACATACATAAATTATTAATATTCCTACATCAATTAGGATCATAATAATCATATTAACATATCGTGTCATTAATATAACACCTGTTAAAATAATTCCCAGAGTAATCTTCCTAATATTTATAATATTAATCCTATTTCCAAACTCATAAGTTGGGTTAACTGATATATTTTTTATATTCTCTTTATTTATTTCTTGTCCTGCATTATAGCAAGCATATAATTTTCTATATATGTATGCATACTGAGCTTCTTCTTTATGCTTAAAAGCATTAATAACCTGTGGCAATAAACACCACAATTCAAATGCTGTTGTCGCAGTAAAGAACACCCCTGACATAATTCCAACTACAACACCTGAAAAACAAATGAATAGTCCTGTTAGTCCCAAATAAAAAAGTAGCATTCCTGCTATTATTTTCTTTTTAGATGGGATTTCCTCTTCTTCCTTAGCTTGCATTTCCAATTCCATTTCTTCAGTCCATTTCATAAGACTAGCTACAGCTGTTCCGTCTTTTTGTAGTTCCACTTTTGCTGCGATCCCTGTTTCTGGGGATTTTACTATTAATCCCTCATCAAATTTAAACCCTAACCGCTCTCTTTTCATAATTCTTTCTCCTTTCAACATCTTGTAAACATAATTATCATACCATTTTTTCCCTATTTTGTCTAACAAAAAAACTGCTCTCTATACTTCACGAAAGCAGTTATTATTATATTATTGTAATTCTTGTTTTATTTTTATTGCTAATTCTCTATTTATTCCTTTTACTGTCATTAATTCTTCAGGTGATGCATTTTTAATATTACTAACAGTTTTAAATCTTTTTAATAATAAATTTCGCTTTACCTCACCTATTCCAGAAATCTTATCTAAAGCCGATTCAGTCATTTCTTTCTCACGTAATTTTTTATGATAAGAAATTGCAGTATCATGAACTGTATCTTGGAATTTTGTAATCAAATTTAATAATTCCTCTGATATCTCTATTTCATTTCTATCTTCATCCATTAAAGCTCTGGTTCTATGTTTATCATTTTTTACCATTCCAAAAATTTTTATATCTACATTTAGTTTATCAATTACTCTTCTTGCAGCTCTAATTTGCGTGATACCCCCATCTACAAATATTACATCTGGTAAATTTCCAAAGCCACTACTCTTTCCATTTAATGAATGTTTTAATCTTCTTTCTATTACTTCTTCCATACATCTTGGATCATCTTGACCATAAACAGTTTTTATCTTAAATCTTCTAGATAAATTCTTCTTTATAATACCATTCTGCATTACACACATTCCTGCAACCATATTTGTTCCTGAAATATTAGATATATCATAACATTCAATTTTTCTTGGTATTTTATCCATCTTTAATACATCTTTTAATTCTAACAATAGACTATTTTTATCTTCAAATTTATTTTTTAAAGTAACTTCTGCATTATTTTCTGCCATTTCCACAAAACGTAGTTTTTCTCCTTTTTGCGGAGTTTTTATTTCTACCTTATGATTTGCAATATTAGAAAGCCATTCTTCTATCGTTTCTTTATCTTCTGGCTCATATCTCATCATAATTTTATTTGGTAAATTAGGATTATCCATATAATATTGTTTTATAAACCCTGATAAAATCTCGCTGTCTGACATATCAACTAAATCTTGGAAGAAATAATATTCTCTGCCAACCATTTTGCTTCCTCTTACAAAAAATATCTCTACACAAACTTCTAAATCATTTTTTGCAATTCCTATAACATCTATATTATTTTCTGATATATTTGATACCCTTTGTTTTTCCGAAATTCTTTCGATTGCAACCATTTTATCTCTTAAATATGCCGCCTTTTCAAAATCTAGTTTTTTAGATGCCTCTTCCATTTGCAATCCAAGTTCTTTTATTATTTTACTTGTCTTTCCATCTAATAAATCTATTATCTCATCAATCTGTTTTCTATAGTCTTCTTTAGAAATATATCCCACACATGGAGCAAAACATTTTTTTATATGATAATTTAGGCATGGTCTTTGTGTAGATTTAAAATTTCTACATTGTCTAATTTTATACTTGCTTTTTATAAAATCAACCATTTCTTTTGCAGCACCTGGATTTGCATATGGACCAAAATATTTTGATCCATCATTTATTAATCTTCTTGTTATAATTACATTTGGAAAATCTGATTTTACATCAATTTTTATATATGGATATGTTTTATCATCTTTTAGCAATACATTAAATTTAGGTCTATATTTTTTAATTAAATTACATTCTAAAATTAATGCTTCTGCTTCGTTATTTACAACTATATATTCGAAATAATCAACTAAAGACACCATCTTTTTTATACGTTCAGTTTTATTTGTTTTCCTAAAATATGATGTAACTCTTCTTTTTAGGGAAATTGCTTTACCAACATATATAATATTATTATTTTTATCGTGCATAAGATATACACCTGGTTTAGATGGTAACTTTTTAATCTCCTCTTCTATATTAAACTTATTATTCTGCATTTTAATACCTCTCCTATTTATTAACTTTTTCATATTTTGTTAATAAATGATTATCATACAATATATTATACCATCGTTTAATGCTTGTTTCAATATTCATAAAATGCAGAAATACACCCCATCACTGAGGTGTATCCCTACTAAATTCTGTCACACATTGTCATAGAAATCTGAGCAAATCCAAAAATCATCTTTATTTTCACTAAGTTTTAAAAACAATCTATCTAGCTCTTCATAGATCTGTTTACCATCCATGAAAAGTGCTGTTTCTGCTACCCTAATGCCATGCTCTGCCCGTATGTTGTTGGCAAAAAGACGGATTAATACCCCTTTATTAAAATAAAAGGTAATTTCCAATACATTTTTCCCAAAAATTTTGGCTACATGTCCCTTTCTTAATCCTTCTTTTAGGGCATTAAACAAAGCTGAGTAATAATCTTCATCAGATTCGTCTTTGGGTTTCAGAAACTCAACCATCAATTCCTGAACCTTTTCCTCGCTTCCTACGATACACATATGTGTGGACTCTTTAAGTTCTAAAACTTTAAAATCAAACTCTCTTCCTTTGTAACTAATCCGGTAGAAATCATCCATCCTTACTATCATACTTTTTCCTCCCATTCAGGATTGAATAACCTAAAACTATTTGTTACACTTGTTTATTTTATACTCTTTTCTTAAATTTAGCAATACCTATAATTTTATTAAGGACTTGATACTTTTTCGATTTTATTATAATATAATACCGTAAGCCAAAAAGTTTACAAAATAATTATAATTTGAAAGGAGGAAATTTTATATTATATAAATGACAATTTTAAAGCGCCAGGACACATTTTGTGTTGACGAGGTCAGAGCTAATCGAAATTTTCGGCGGGTACTCTGTGGTACGCTACTACCATAAATATTAGCAAAACCTACTAGTGATAGTAGAACAAATCTAATTGTGTAGCTATATTGTTACTTTTTGGCTATTTTTTAATAGGAGGTACAATATATTATGTGTGGAATTATTGGTTATATAGGAACCAAAAAGGCAAAACCAATTTTAATTAATGGTTTACTTAGATTAGAATACAGAGGTTATGACTCTGCAGGAATTGCCACAGTAGAAAAAGATGGCATAAAAGTTATAAAAGAAAAAGGAAAAATTGCAAATCTTGATGCAATGGATGGAATAAACGATTTAGAAGGTACTATCGGTATTGGTCATACTAGATGGGCAACACATGGAAAACCTTCTGCTATTAATTCTCATCCACATTATGATAATGATAAACTATTTGCTGTTGTGCATAATGGAATAATAGAAAATTATCATGACTTAAGAAAATTTTTGGAAGACAATGGATACACATTCCTTTCTGATACTGATACAGAGGTTATTCCAAATTTAATTAATTTTTATTACAAAAAAGAAAATGATTTCTTAAAAGCTGTTAAAATAGCTTGTGATGATTTAAAAGGTAGTTTTGCTTTAGAAATTTTATGCAAATATTATCCAGACAATATGATTGTCGTAAGACAAGATAGCCCTTTAGTTATTGGTAGAGGTTTAGATGAAAATTATATTTCTTCTGATATTCCTGCTATTTTATCATTTACTAAAGACTTCTATTTCCTAAATGATAGAGAATTTGCAGTACTATCAAGAGATAATATAGATTTTTATGATAATGAACTAAACAAAATTGATAAAGTTGTTAAGAGTATTGAATGGAATACTGCATCAGCAGAAAAAGACGGTTATGATGACTTCATGTTGAAAGAAATCTATGAACAACCAAATGCGATAAGAGAAACAATTGGTTCAAAATTATCTGAAAGTAAAATCTCTTTTAATGATTTCGAAATTAAAAAAGAATTTTTAGAAACTATTAATAGAATATATATTGTTGCATGTGGTACAGCAATGAATGCTGGGCTGGCTACAAAGGCTACTTTTGAAAATTTCTGTAAAATCCCAACTGAAGTTGATATAGCTTCAGAGTTTAGATACAGAAATCCATTAATAGATGAACATACATTATGTATTTATATTAGCCAATCTGGTGAGACTGCAGATACAATTGCAGCTTTAAAACTAGCCAAAAGCAAAGGTGCAAAAACTATAGCAGTAGCCAATGTTATTGGTAGCTCTATAACTCGTGAAGCAGATTACTGCATTTATACACATGCAGGTCCAGAAATTGCTGTTGCTTCTACCAAAGCATATACTTCACAAGTTGTTTTATTAAATATTTTAGCATTATATTTTGCAGAAGTTTTAGATAGAATTCCTAGCTCAACAATTGATTCAATGAAAAAAGAGCTTTTGGAATTACCTAAAAAAGCAGAAATAACATTAGGAAATGTTGCAGAAGTTAAAAACTTCGCTAATATTGTATATAAAGAAACAGATATGTTCTTTTTAGGTAGAGGTGTAGACTACTATGTAGCATCTGAAGGATCTTTAAAATTAAAAGAAATTTCATATATTCATTCTGAGAGCTATGCAGCAGGTGAATTAAAACATGGACCTATAGCTTTAATAGAAAATGATGTTACAGTAATAGGAATTATTACAAATCCTAATTTGGTTGAAAAAACAATAAGTAATATACAAGAAGTTATTACAAGAGGAGCTAAAACTTTAGTAATTACAAATCAAAAAATAAACGAATCACAATTCTTTAAAGTAATAAATATTCCTGATACAGAACCTTGTTTATCTCCAGTTTTATCTATAATACCTTTACAATTACTTGCATATTATATTTCAAAAGAAAAGGGATTAGATGTTGATAAGCCTAGAAATTTAGCAAAATCTGTAACAGTTGAATAGGAGTTTGGGGACGTTTCTTTTTTCCCTACATCATAAAAAGCGACTTTTAAAGTCGCTTTTTTGATTGTCTTTATAAGTGTAAAGACTTCTTTTTTCTTTTAACATCCAATTTACACATTTTTTGTATTCAAAAGTATTTTTTTATCTCATATAATAAATAATTGCAATATTATTAATAGCACTGCACCTGGCAATCCTAATAATCCAATTAAGGCAGACGTAAAAATATTTAGCCCTATATGAAAATTAAATCCTTGGCCTATATAGTTTATTACTAATATTAATAAACCTCCTAGAACTGAATTTAGTGCTAATTTGCATACAAATTTAAGTGGTTTTACAAATATTCTTCCAAATAAAAATATAAAACATATTGATGCTGCAAAAACTAACATATTATTATAGTCCATATACATCACTCCTACTAATATTTATGAAGTCATATGGACAAATATACATTACATTGCTTCTTGTTTAGTTAAATTTCTAATATCTCTTTCTTGAATATTATCTATTATTAGTCCTCTTCTTTTTATCTTTTTTAATAAATAATTTATTTTGGCTTGATTAGCTTTTATCTGATATGCATAATAATCTACAAGCTCTCCATCAGCAAATTCAAAATTTTTACTTGCCAATTCTAAATCCATTTTTGTCTTTATTAATGACTTAACTAAATCAAGACTTTTCTCTTCATCTGTCTTGTCTATAATTTTACTTTCTTTAATATATGTTTCATAAATCATTTTATCACCTCAATCATCCTATAGTAAGTATATTCAAATTTTCTCAAATTATTCCAAAAAATTTATTATTATGATTGATATTGATTGAATTATAAATAGATTTAATGTATTAGATACCAAAAGATTATTACTAGCTTCTATTACACCTAATTCTTCGTTACTATTTTTATGAAATTTTTGACTTTCTATAAATGTAACAAATTCTGGTATACTTGTTGCAATTCCCAAAACTATACCTATAATAATTTCTGAAACATCAAAAATATAGCGTAAATTTTCTAGCGTGTCTCTTAACAAATTTCCTACTAAATATAATATAATTCCTATTAGCAAAATATATACAAAATAAATAGGTATCTTCTTTTTATTTGTTTTTACATGTGAAATCGTTTCTTTAGTTTCGATATTTAATTTTCCGTTATAATGCTTATTTATTTTATTGAAAACATAAAATAAGATAATATATATTACTGCTATTGCTACACTATCTCCTATATCTATTTTCCAGATAATTATTGGAATTATTATCGTTATCAATACTAATACAAGATTTATTTTTAATGCTTTATTTTTTAAAACTTTTAGATTTTTATTTATTGCCATAGCCAATATATATTGAATACAATTAATAATATTAGAACTTAGTATATTAAAAATCCCTGCATCTGCCATTCCACTAATAGAAGAAAATGTTACTGTTAAAAATTCAGGAATACTTGTCGCAATTCCCGAAATATTCCCTATAGTTTGTGGCTTTAATTCTAAAAGTTCTCCAACTTTTCTAAGTACTGGAACTAATAGATTCTTAGACACAAAGATTATGATTAATAATTCTATTATTAATTTTATAATTTCCAAAATAAAATTCATATATCTCTCCTATATATGAATTATTTACATTATAAAAAAAACTACACCTAAAATACTAAATTATATTTAATATTTTAGGTGTAGTTTATATATTTATTAATTATTTTAATAATTCTAATATTGCCATTTCTGCAGCGTCACCTTTACGAGGTCCTACTTTAATTATTCTTGTATATCCTCCAACTTTTCCAGCTGTAGCATATCTTTCTGCTAATTCTCCAAATAATTTTGCTGGAATATCTATGTTTCTTCCGTCTGCATCTTTAACTTTGCAAACAGTATTCATTATTTTTCTTCTTGCATTTAATCTTGAAGGCATATCTTTTTGTCTTTTTTCTGTTACTTCTTCTTTAACAACTTTTAAATATTCATTACCATTTTTGCTTTTTACTAATTCTGTAACTTTGTTTCCATTAGTATCTCTTTTTGCTCTTACTATTTTTTTGTCTTCTAATTCGAAATTATCTTTTTCTTTAATAGCTAAAGCAATTAAACTATTAGCAATTGCTTGAGTCTCTTTAGCTCTTGCTAAAGTTGTAGTTATTTTTTCATTTACTAATAAATCAGTTACTTGTGTTCTTAGCATAGCTTTTCTTTGTGCAGTTGTTTTTCCTAGTTTTCTATTCTTTGCCACTTCTTTCACACCTTTCTAATTTATTTTAATCATCATCTGGCGCAAAGTCTAATCCTAATGAATGTAATTTATTTGTTACTTCATCTAATGACTTCTTACCTAAATTCCTTACTTTCATCATTTCTGACTGAGTTTTATTTACTAAATCTTCTACTGTTACAATACCAGCTCTTTTTAAACAGTTAAATGAACGTACAGAAAGTTCTAAGTCTTCTATTGTCATTTCTAATACTTTTTCTTTCTTAGATTCTTCTTTTTCTACCATTACTTGAGTATTTTTTGCAGCTTCTGATAAATCTATAAATAGTTCTAAGTGTCCAGTCATTACTTTAGCAGCTAGGCTAAGAGCTTCATATGGTTTTAAACTTCCATCTGTCCAAACTTCTATTACTAATTTATCATAATCTACCATTTGTCCAACTCTAGTATTTTCTACAGAATAATTTACTTTCTTTACAGGTGTATAAATTGAATCTATTGGAAGTACAGATATATCTTGTCCTTCTTTTTTATTTTGTTCTGCAGTATTATATCCTCTTCCTGTATTAACTGTCATTTCAATAACTAAATGTCCACCTTCTGAAACTGTTGCAATATGTAAGTCTTTATTTAAAACTTCTACAACACCATCAGTTATTATATCTCCAGCTGTAACTTCTCCTTCTTTTGCATCAATTCTAATAACTCTCTCTTCATTTCCATCCATTTTTAGACGAACATCTTTTAAGTTAACAATAAGTTCTGGCACGTCTTCCACTACATTTGGAATTGTAGAGAATTCATGTAAAACACCTTCTATTTTAATACTTGTAATTGCTGTTCCAGGTAAAGAAGAAAGTAATATTCTTCTTAATGAATTACCTATTGTTACACCATATCCACGTTCTAATGGTTCACAAACGAATTTAGAATAATTTCTTTTTTCATCAACTTCCAAGCATTGTATGTCTGGCTTTTCAAATTCAATCATATTTACCTCCTAATAGAGTTGCATTGATATAGCAACCTTTAAAATATTTACCACTTTGCTATGGTATACTATTATTTTGAGTAAAGTTCTACTATTAAATGCTCTTCTACTGGTAAATCAATATCTTCTCTTGATGCTAATCTAACTACTTTACCTGTTAAATTGTCTAGATCTCTTTCTAGCCAATCTGGAGTAGGTCTGCTAGCATTTTCTTCTACATTAGCTTTAATTGTAGCATTATCTTTCTTAATTTCTCTTACAGAAATTACATCTCCTGGTTTTACTAAATATGATGGTATATCACATTTCTTTCCATTTACATCAAATTGTGAATGATTTACAAATTGTCTAGCTTGTGCTCTTGAAGAAGCAAATCCTAATCTATATACAACGTTGTCTAATCTGCTTTCTAATATTGTTAATAATTCTTCACCAGTAATTCCTTTTTTGTTTGAAGCCATTTCAAAATATTTTCTGAATTGTTTTTCTCCAACTCCATAATACATTTTTGTTTTTTGTTTTTCTCTTAATTGTGTACCATATTCAGAAAGTTTATTTCTTTTTTGACCATGTTCTCCTGGTCCATAATTTCTTCTAGCAATACTACATTTTTCTGAATAACATCTGCTACCTTTTAAGAATAACTTTTGACCTTCTCTACGGCATATACGGCATTGTTCATCTTTATATCTTGCCATTTGTCTTTTACACCTCTTCTTTCAAATTTATTATTTCTTAATTATACTCTTCTTCTTTTTGGTGGTCTACAACCATTGTGTGGTATTGGTGTTACATCTTTGATGCTGCTTATTTCTAGACCTGTTGTTTGAAGTGATCTTATTGCAGCTTCTCTACCAGAACCTGGTCCTTTAACAAATACATCTACTGTTTTTAATCCATGTTCCATAGCTTTTTTAGCTGCTGTTTCTGCAACTTCTCCTGCAGCAAATGGTGTGCTTTTTCTAGAACCTTTAAATCCTAAACCTCCAGCACTTGCCCAAGATATAACATTACCTTTAACGTCTGTAATTGTAACTATTGTATTGTTAAAACTAGAATGAATATGAGCTGAACCTTTTTCTATATTTTTTCTATCTCTTCTTCTAGTTACTGTCTTTTTTGTTACATTTTTAGCCATCTTTCTAGCTTACCTCCCTTTTTTATACTCTTACGAGCCTAAAAATTATTTCTTTTTGCTTACTAATTTTCTAGGACCTTTTCTTGTACGAGCATTAGTTTTTGTTCTTTGTCCTCTTACTGGAAGACCTCTTCTATGTCTTAATCCTCTATAGCATCCTATTTCTGTAAGTCTTTTAATATTTAATGCTACTTCTCTTCTTAAATCTCCTTCTAATAATAGGTGATTTGAATCGATTGCTTTTCTAATTGCTTGTACTTGATCTTCTGTTAAATCTTTTACTCTAGTATCTGGATTTACCTCTGCTTCTTTTAATAGTTTTTGTGATGTTGAAAGACCAATACCATAAATATATGTTAATCCAACTTCTACTCTTTTTTCTCTAGGTAAATCAATTCCTGATATACGAGCCATAATTGCACCTCCAAATTTTTTGTTTTTTAAGTATTAAGATTTATATATGAACACAAATTTGATAAAGAGATATTCTCTTCAGCCGCTACCATTTTTGTGCTTATACCATAGGATTGTATAATTGTTTATACAATTATACTTGTATATGTACTAATCTTGCTGTCTAATTATCCTTGTCTTTGTTTGTGTTTAGGGTTTTCACAAATAACTCTAACAACACCTTTTCTTTTAATAACCTTGCACTTTGGGCATATAGGTTTTACTGATGCTCTAACTTTCATTTGATACACCTCCTGTTATTACTCATTTTTATACATTTACTTGAGCAATTATGAAGCGTGAAATCAGATGTGTGGTTTAACTACACATCTCATCTCACACTTCATACCTAAGTTAATAGGATTTATTTAGCTCTCCATGTTATTCTTCCTCTATTTAAATCATATGGTGATAATTCTACTTTTACTTTATCACCTGGTAATATTTTGATATAGTTCATTCTAAGTTTTCCTGAAATATGTGCCAATATTTGATGACCATTTTCAAGTTCTACTTTAAAATTAGTATTTGGTAGTGTTTCTACAACAACTCCTTCTACTTCGATTACATCTTCTTTTGCCAAATTTATTCCCTCCTGAATAATTTAAACATTATTTTAACTATAAATAGCTAATATAGTATACACCATTTTTACACTATAGTCAAGATTTTTGGCTCTTTTTCTGTAATTAAAATTGTATTTTCATAGTGTGCTGCTCTTGTTCCATCTTCTGTTATAATTCCCCAGCCATCATCTAGTTCTAAAATGTTTGGTTTTCCTGCAATTACCATAGGTTCAATTGCTAATGTCATTCCTGGTTCTAACCTAGGACCTCTACCTGCTTTCCCGTAATTTGGAATTCCTGGATCTTCGTGCATTTCTCTTCCTATACCATGTCCTTGAAACTCTCTTACTACTGAAAAACCATTTTTTTCTACATATTCACCTATTGCATGTGATATGTCACCTAGTCTATTACCTTTTTTAGCATATTTAATTCCCTCAAAGAAAGCTTGTTTTGTTACATCTATTAGTCTTTGGCTTGCTTTATCTATTTTGCCAACTGCATATGTTCTACAGCAATCTCCATTAAATCCGTCTTTATATGCTACTAAATCTACACTTACAATATCTCCTTCTTTTAGGACTTCTCTTTTAGAAGGGATTCCATGAATTACTACATCATTTACAGAACTACAAATACTTGCTGGAAAATCTGGAACTCCATCTACTCCACTTGGATATCCTTTTTCTGCAGGGATTGCTCCATACTTTCTCATTGTCTCTTCTGCAATCTTGTCTAATTCATAAGTTGTAATTCCTGGTTTTATTGCTGCTTCTATAGCTTTTTGTGCAAAAAATGCAACTCTACAAGCTTCTTTCATTTTTTCTATTTCTTTTGGAGATTTTATATATATCATTTATATTACTTCCTTACCTATTTTCATTATAGTTTTTTAACCATTCACTTATCATTTCTTCTGTTATATTTACACTTGCATGTAATTTTACTTTATAAAGTAATCCTTTTTCTTCATAATATTCTATAAGTTCCCTTGATTGTTCATGATATACTCTTAATCTTTCTGTTATAGTTTCTTCATTATCATCTTTTCTTTGAATTAATTTGCTTCCACAAATATCACATATTCCTTCTACTTTTGGTTTCTTATATTCTAGATTATATATTGCTCCACAATCTTTGTTTGAGCAAATTCTTCTCTTTACAGTTCTATATATTATATCTTCATCTGGAATATCTAAAAATAAAGCTAAATCTACTTTTTGATTTTGTTCTTCTAGCATTTCTTCTAGTGCTTCTGCTTGTTTTTTATTTCTTGGAAATCCATCAAATACTACACCATTTGAATCTTTAAATTGATTTATCTTTCCTTTTAACATATTAATTGTTATTTCATCTGGTACTAAATTTCCTTTATCAATATATTCTTGTGCTTTTCTTCCTAATTCTGTTCCATTCTTTATCTCTTCTCTAAACATATCTCCTGTTGCAATATGCCCCATATTTTGTGTCTGTTCAAATAAATTTGATACTGTTCCTTTACCACTACCTGGTCCACCTAATAAAACAATATTCATTCTCTTCACTCCTATCTTTTCTTATGCAAATATTATTTTTTAAATATATATTTTGCAGTATATATTTAAAAAATAATATTCAACTAGTAAATTAATTGCATGGGCACGACCAAGGTTAGTCCAGAGTCGTACCCTGATACAATAAATTTTATTCTAAGAATCCCTTGTAATGTCTCATTACTAATTGTGATTCTAATTGTTGAACTGTTTCTAATGCAACACCAACTATGATAAGTATAGATGTTCCTCCAAATGCTACATTTAGATTTGTAAATCTCATAAACATTGGAAGTATAGCTATAAGTGCTAAGAATAATCCACCAAATAATGTTAATTTTGTAAGCACTGATGATAGATATTCTGTAGTTGGTTTTCCAGCTCTTATTCCTGGAATGAATCCACCATTTTTCTTAATATTTGCAGATACCTCAGCTGGGTTAAATGTTGCATATATATAGAAGAATGTGAATCCTACTATTAATAGTAAATAAACTATCGCATTTGCTATTGTATACCCAAGAGCTACATTTGAACTTGAAGTAGCTAATGAGAAATTATATATTACATTCCAAAATCCTGTATGTGTTGCAATACTTGGATCAAATATTTGAATTATCATTGCTGGGAATGTCATAAATGATGATGCAAATATTATTGGCATAACTCCAGCCATTGCTATTTTTAATGGAATATATGTATTTTGCGCACCCATCATTTTTCTTCCAACAACTTTTTTAGCATATTGTACAGGTATTCTTCTTTCAGCTTGTTGTATAAATACAACTGCTGTAACTAAAATTAAAGCTCCTATTACAATAGCTAATGCTACTAATAATCCAGTTGTGCTAAATCCTGATTCTGTCATTATTAAAGACCAAATTGAACTTACTGCACTTGGTAATCTAGATACAATACCTATAAAGATAATCATAGAAACTCCATTACCAATTCCTTTATTAGTAATTTGGTCACCAAGCCACATAAGCAATGCTGTACCAGCCATAAGTCCTGTTACAACTAATACTCCTGATAATATTCCTGAATCTACGAATATTCCTTGTGCTTGATAAGACAAATATAATCCAATTCCTTCTATTAATGCAAGCACAATAGAAAGTGCTTTTGTATATTTATCTACTTTTTGTCTTCCAACTTCTCCACCTTCTTTTGCTAATCTCTCTAAAGAAGGTATAATCATTGTTAATAGTTGGATAACAATTGAAGCTGTAATATATGGTGTTACTGACATAGCAAATATTGAGAAATTAGAAAATGCTCCACCAGAGATTATATCTATTAATCCTACTAATCCATTAGTGGTTGAACCTCTCATAGCTTCTAATTGTAGCATATCTACGCCAGGAACAGTTATAAAACATCCTAATCTAAACACTATAATCAATACTAATGTATATAATAATCTTTTTCTTACTTCAGGTGTCTTTAATGCATTTTTTATAGTTTTAAACAACTAAATCACCTCAATCTTTCCTCCTGCTGCTTCTATTTTTTCTGCAGCTGCTTTTGTAAATCTCTTAGCTTTAACAGTTAATTTTTTCTCTAATTTTCCTGTAGCTATTACTACTATTCCATCATTAATTTTTCCGATAATTCCTTCTGCTAATAAGCTTTCTGCTGTAACTTCTGTAGCTTCACTTTTATTTAACATTGTTAAAGTTACTTCTGTATAGTTTTTAGCATGGATATTATTGAATCCTCTTTTTGGAAGTCTTCTATATAAAGGTGTTTGACCTCCTTCGAATCCTCTTCTTACTCCTCCGCCAGATCTAGCTTTTTGTCCTTTATGTCCTTTTCCAGATGTTTTTCCAAGACCTGAACCGATACCACGACCTAATCTTTTTCTCTTAATTCTAACGTTTGATGGTCCTAATTCTCCTAATTGCATTTCGTAAATTGCACCTCCTTAAAATTTGATATTATTATTATAATATATCAGAAACTTTTTTTCCTCTTTTTTTAGCAATTTGTTCTACTGTTCTCATATTTTCTAATCCGTTCATTGTTGCATACACAACATTTCTTGGATTGTTTGTACCAAGAACTTTAGTTTTTATATCTTTGTATCCAGCTAATTCAAGTACTGCTCTTGCACTTCCTCCTGCAATAACTCCAGAACCTTCTACAGCTGGTTTTAACATTACTCTTGCACTTCCGAATTTACCAATAAATTCGTGAGGGATTGTTGTTCCAACTACTGGTACTTCTTTTAAATTTTTTCTAGCATCATCTATTGCTTTCTTTATTGCATCAGGTACTTCTGCTGCCTTTCCATTTCCAACACCAACGTGTCCGTTTCCGTCACCAACAACTACTAAAGCACTAAATCTAAAAGTTCTACCACCTTTAACAACTTTAGCAACTCTGTTTATTGCAACAACTTTCTCTTTTAATTCAACTGCATTCTCTTCTTGCATCGGTTTTCTTTCCTCCTTTTCCTTTTAAATATATCTAATATATTTTAGAAGTTTATTTCATTAATTTTTTATTATATTAGAAGTTTAATCCACCATTTCTTGCAGCCTCTGCTAATTCTTTAACAACTCCATGATAGATATATCCACCTCTATCAAAAACAACATCTTTAATATTTTTTTCTAATGCTCTTTTTGCTATAAGTGCTCCAACTTCTTTTGCTGCTTCTTTGTTTGCATATTTAGTTTTTACTTCTTTATCTAATGTAGAAGCTGAAACTAAAGTTTTTCCTGCAACATCATCAATTACTTGTACATATAAATTTGTATTACTTCTATATACACATAATCTTGGACGTTCAGCTGTTCCACTTATTTTTCTACGAACACGAGCATGTCTTCTTGCTCTTTCCATTTTTCTGTTTGTTTTTGTAATCACTTTGCTCTCTCCTTTCTATAAACTATAGTTTATTTTTTACCAGCTTTACCTTCTTTACGTCTGATAACTTCATAATCATATTTAATACCTTTTCCACCATAAACTTCAGGTGCTCTTTTAGATCTGATAACTGCTGCTGTTTGACCAACTAATTCTTTGTCGATTCCTTTTACGATAATTGTATTTGCATCTGGAACGTCAAATGTGATTCCTTCTGGAGCTTCGAATATTACTGGGTGTGAATAACCTAATGTTAAGTTTAAGTTATTTCCTTGTTTTTGAACTCTATATCCAACACCATTAATTTGTAATGTTCTTGTGAATTCGTGTTTTACTCCTTCTATCATGTTTTTAATTAAAGTTCTTGTTAAACCATGTAAACCTTTATTAAAGTTTTCATCGTCTGGTCTTGTAACTTTAACTTGATTATCTTCTATTGTAACAGTGATATTTTTATGAATATCTCTTTCTAATGTACCTTTTGGTCCTTTTACAGTTAAATGTTGTCCGTCTAATTTTACTTCAACACCTTCTGGTATTGCAACAGGTGCATTTCCTATTCTTGACATTTCGTTTTTCCCTCCTTCTTGTATTTATAGGATTACAATGCGCTTCTTCGCATTGTATACTGAATTTGTAACAGGCTAAAGCCTTAACAACTTCAGCAATTACCAAATATATGCTAAAACTTCTCCTCCAAGATTTTCTTTTCTTGCTTCTTTGTCTGTTTTAATTCCTTTTGATGTAGAAATTAAAGCGATTCCTAAACCATTTAAAACTTTTGGTAATTTTTCTGCAGAAGCATATACTCTTAATCCTGGTTTGCTTATTCTTTTAATTCCAGCTATTACTTTAGCTCCATTTTCATCATATTTTAAAGCTATTCTTAATATTCCTTGATTTTCGTTTGCTATTTCTTCAACAGATTTAATATATCCTTCATTATATAATATATCTGCTATTGCTTTTTTCATTTTTGAAGCAGGAACGTCAACTGTTTTATGCTTTGCAGCACTTGCATTTCTAATTCTTGTTAACATATCTGCTATTGGATCTGTAGTATTCACTTAAGTTTCCCTCCTTTTTATATTCTACCAGCTTGCTTTTTTAACACCTGGGATTTCTCCTTTATGTGCTAAATTTCTAAAGCAAACACGGCAAATTCCATATTTTCTAATATATCCATGTGGTCTTCCACATATTTTACATCTATTATATTCTCTAGTAGCATATTTTTGTGGTCTTTGTTGTTTTACTTTTAAAGATTTTTTAGCCATATTAATCTCCTTTCTTTGGACTAATTTTTGAATGGCATACCTAGAAGTTTTAATAATTCCTTTCCTTCTTCATCAGTTTTTGCTGTTGTAACAAAAATAATATCCATTCCTCTTAATTTATCTACTTTATCATATTCTATTTCTGGGAATATTAATTGTTCTTTAATACCCATAGAGAAATTTCCTCTACCATCAAAAGAATTTGCTGAAATTCCTCTGAAATCTCTTATTCTTGGCATAGCAACATTGAATAATTTGTATGCGAAATCATACATTTTTCCTCTTCTTAATGTTACTTTACATCCAACATTAACTCCCTCTCTTAATTTAAAAGCAGCTATTGATTTTCTTGCTTTTGTTACGATTGGTTTTTGTCCTGTTATTATAGCTAAATCATTCATTGCATTATCTAATGATTTTGGATTATCTTTAATATCTCCAAGACCAATATTTATAACGATTTTATCTAATTTTGGAACTTCCATTATTGATTTATAATTGAATTTTTTCATCATTGCTGGAACTACTTCTTTTTCATATTGTTCTCTTAATTTTTCCATTAGGATACAAATCCTCCTTTCTTAAACATTATTTTATTTCTGCATTACATTTTTTACATACACGAACTTTACTATCTTTTTCTACTTTGTATGCAATTCTTGTTACTTTTCCACATTTAGGGCAAACTACACCAACTTTACTACTATGTATTGGGTATTCAGCTGGTATAATTCCTCCTTCTTCACCTTGTCTTCTTGGTTTTACATGTTTTTTTCTGATATTAACTCCTTTAACAACTATTTTTTGTGTTTTTGGAATTACTTCTAATACTTCTCCTGTTTTACCTTTATCGTTTCCAGATAAAACTTTAACTGTATCACCTTTTTTTATTCTCATTATAGGATTCTCCTCCTTTTCTACAATTTTTGCTTTTATCTCATTATGTTTAATATTTAGCTCGATTAATCAAAGATTATATCTTAAAGTTCCTTTCCAAGGATTACAAAAATCACTTCTTGATTTTTGCATCTTTAAGCTGTAACATTTAAAAATATCGAAGATATTTTTAAATTAACAGCTTAAAGAACTTCTGGAGCTAATGATAAAATTTTCATATAATTTTTATCTCTTAATTCTCTTGCAACAGGTCCAAATATACGTGTTCCTCTTGGGTTTCCGTCTTCTTTAATAAGTACTGCTGCGTTTTCATCAAATCTTACATATGATCCGTCTGCTCTTTTTGTAGGTTTCTTTGTTCTAACTACAACTGCTTTAACAACATCACCTTTTTTTACTTGGCCTCCAGGTATTGCTGTCTTTACAGAAGCTACTATAACATCACCTATTTTAGCATATTTTCTATATGAACCACCTAAACATCTAATACACATAATTTCTCTTGCACCAGTGTTATCAGCAACTTTTAATATAGTTTGTTGTTGTACCATGTTAATTAGTACCTCCTTTTCCTTCTATAATAAGTTATTTTATAACTGCTTTTTCGATAACTTCAACTAATCTCCATCTTTTATCTTTAGAAAGTGGTCTAGTTTCCATTACTCTTACTCTATCTCCAATTTGACATTCGTTATTTTCATCATGTGCTTTTAATTTATATGTTTTTTTAACGAATTTTCCATATTTTTTATGTTTTTCACTAGTTTCAACTGCAACAACGATTGTTTTATCCATTTTATTAGATACAACTGTTCCAACTAAAACTTTACGAAGATTTCTTTCTTCCATTAGAACTTCTCCTTTCTAAGCATTTTTGCTTTCAGCTATTTTTCTTTCTGTTAAAACTGTATTTATTCTTGCTATGTCTTTTCTTACTTCTTTTATTCTCATTGGATTATCTAATCCATGTGTAGCTAAACTAAATCTTAATTTGAATAATTCTGTTTTTAATTCAGATAATTCTTTTTCTAGTTCTGGTGAAGACATTTCCTTAATTTTACTAATCTTCATTGCTATCACCCACCTTATCTTCAGATTCTCTTGCCACGAATTTACATTTTACTGATAATTTATTCATAGCTAGTCTTAAAGCTTCTCTTGCTGTTGCTTCAGGAACTCCAGCTATTTCGAACATAACTCTTCCTGGTTTTACTGGAGCTACATAATATTCTACAGCACCTTTACCTTTACCACCACGAGTTCCGGCTGGTTTACTTGTAATAGGTTTGTCTGGGAATATTTTTATCCAAACTTTTCCACCTCTTTTGATATAACGTGTCATAGCAATACGTGCTGCTTCTATTTGATTTCCTGTTATTAATCCAGCTTCTAATGTTTGAATTCCATATTCTCCGTTTGTTACTTTTGTTCCTCTTGTTGCTTTTCCTCTATTTCTACCTTTTTGTTGTTTTCTGTATTTTGTTCTTTTTGGCATTAATGGCATTATTGCTCTCCTCCTTCCACGTTTTTCTTAGTTGGAAGAACTTCTCCTTTATAAATCCAAACTTTTACACCAACTTTTCCATATGTTGTATCTGCTTCTGCAAATCCATAGTCAATGTCAGCTCTTAAAGTTTGAAGTGGTATAGTACCATCTTTGTAGAACTCTGTTCTAGCCATGTCAGCTCCACCTAATCTTCCAGAGCATGCTGTTTTAATTCCTTGAGCTCCTGCTCTCATTGTTTTTTGCATACATTGTTTCATAGCTCTTCTGAATGAAATTCTTCTCTCTAATTGTCCTGCAATATTTTCTGCAACTAATTGCGCATCTAAATCTACATTTTTAACTTCAACTATATTTAAGTTTACAGTTTTTCCTATCATTTTTTGTAATTCTTCTTTTAATGTTTCAACTAAATTTCCACCTTTACCGATAACTAAACCTGGTTTAGCTGTGTAAACGCTTACTTTAACAAATTTAGCTGTTCTTTCTATTTCAATTTTAGAAATTCCACTTGCATATAATTTTTTCTTTAATACTTTACGAATGTTGTAATCTTCTACAAGGTAATCGCCAAAGTTTTTAGAATCAGCATACCATTTTGAATCCCAGTTTTTGATTACTCCAACTCTTACACCATGTGGATTAACTTTTTGTCCCATTTCTAAAATTCCTCCTCTCTTAATCTTCACATTCTCTTAATACTATTGTTATATGTGTTGTTCTTTTTCTAATTCTTACTGCTGAACCTTTTGCAGCTGGTCTAATTCTTTTTAGAGTTGGACCTTGGTTCGCATAGATTTCAGATATATATAATTTTTCATGACTCATATCATGATTATTTTCTGCATTTGCAATTGCTGATTTTAATAACTTTTCTAGTATTGGTGATGATGCTTTAGGTGTAAATTTCATTATAGCTAATGCTTCATCAACATTTTTACCTCTTACTAAATCTGCAACAATTTTAACTTTTCTAGCTGATATTCTAGCAAATTTTAATTGTGCTCTTGCTTCTTTAATTGCTTCTTGCTCTTGCATTATTTTCCCTCCTTGTTATTTATTTCTTAACTGTAGATTTCTTATCTCCAGCATGACCTTTAAAAGTTCTTGTAGGAGCGAATTCTCCTAATTTATGACCTATCATTTCTTCTGTTAAATAAACAGGTACATGTTTTCTACCATCATGAACTGCTATTGTATGTCCAACCATTTGAGGATATATAGTAGAAGCTCTTGACCATGTTTTTAATACTTCTTTTTTTCCTGTTTCATTCATTTCTTCTATTCTCTTTAGAAGTTTTTCTTGTACATAAGGTTTCTTTTTGCTTGATCTTGACATTTATTTATTTCCCTCCTTTAAGACTATTTTCTTCTCTTAACTATGAATTTATTTGATAATTTCTTTTTATTTCTTGTCTTGTATCCAAGTGCTGGTTTACCCCAAGGTGTTAATGGTCCTGCGTGTCCTACTGGTGCTCTACCTTCACCACCACCATGTGGGTGATCTACTGGGTTCATAACAGATCCTCTAACTTGTGGTCTCCATCCCATGTGTCTCTTTCTACCAGCTTTACCAATTTTAATTGTATCATGTTCAGCATTTCCAACTGTTCCAATTGTAGCTCTACATCTTGTTAAGATTAATCTCATTTCTCCTGAAGGAAGTCTTACGTGTGCATATTTACCTTCTTTTGCCATAAGTTGTGCTTCTTGACCAGCACTTCTTACTAATTTTCCACCTTGTCCTGGATTTAATTCTATATTGTGAATCATTGTACCTACTGGTATAGATTCGATTGGCATACAGTTACCTGGTTTGATATCTACTTTAGCTCCAGATACAACTTTGTCTCCATCTTTTAATCCTAAAGGTGCTAAGATATATGCTTTTGTTCCATCTTCATATTGAATTAAAGCTATATTTGCACTTCTGTTTGGATCATATTCGATTCCTATAACTGTTGCTGTCATATCGTCTTTTATACGTTTAAAATCTATTATTCTATATTTTTGTCTGTTTCCTCCACCTTGATGTCTAACAGTAATTCTACCATATGAGTTTCTTCCTGCTTTTTCTTTTTTCTTTGCTAATAAAGATTTTTCTGGTGTCTTTTTTGTTATTTCATCAAATGCAGAAACTGTCATGTTTCTTCTTGATGGTGTATATGCTTTAAATCTTTTAACTGCCATTTTAAATTTTCCTTTCCTAATTTATATTTGTAGATTTTTTCCTGCTCTACATGCAGATATTCTTTATTATCCTGGTATTTTCCAGATAGTTTTCTTTTGATTGTAATCTATTTGACTTATTTGAACGTAATCTTACTTCGTTCGATTATAAAGTTATCTGTAGCTCACTTCGTTTCGCACAGACTTACCTGAACATAATCTCTCTTCGTTCGATTATAAAGTTATCTGTAGCTCACTTCGTTTCGCACAGCTAACTTTTTAAGCTCCCATAAATTCATCAATAGAATCTTTATATTTCTTAGATATTTTTGCTTGTTTTCCACCTTTTGCTAAATATGTTTTTTGTTCTGGATTTGTATCTATTGTAACAATAGCTTTTTTCCAGTCAGATGTTTTTCCAACATATCTTCCCATTCTTTTTTCTTTTCCACTTACATTCATAGTATTAACTTTTAATACTTTAACTTCAAAAAGTTTTTCAACAGCATTTTTAATATCTATTTTTGTAGCTTTTGGATTTACTTCAAAGGTATACTTTCCTTCATTTAGTCCATCATTACTTTTTTCAGTAATTATTGGAGCAATTATTATTTCTTCTGGTCTCATTATGCGTACACCTCCTCTAATTTCTTAACAGCATCTAGAGTTACAACTAGTTTATTATATTTTAATAAATCATAAACATTTATTGTATTTACTAATGTTGTTTTTACATTTTTGATGTTTCTTGCTGATTTTTGAACGTTTTCATTTCTTTCTGGTAATAAGATTAGTGTTTTTCCTTCTACTTTTAAGTTTGCTAAAGTTTTAACCATAGCTTGTGTTTTTATTTCTTTCATTTCTGCTTTGTCTAAAACAACTAAATTGTTTTCTAAAACTTTTGAACTTAATACTGAACGTATTGCTAATCTTCTTTCTTTTTTATTAACAGTATATTTGTATGAACGAGGTCTTGGTCCTAATGCAATACCACCTTTTACCCATTGTGGTGCTCTTATAGAACCTTGTCTTGCTCTACCTGTTCCTTTTTGTCTCCATGGTTTTCTACCACCACCAGATACTTCTGATCTTGTTTTTGTACTTTGTGTTCCTTGTCTTTGGTTAGCTAAGTAGTTAACTAATACACTATGTACTATCGCTTCATTTGGTTCAATTCCAAATACATTATCGTTTAATTCTACATCACTAACTTTTTTACCTTCCATATTATATACATCTATTTTAGGCATTGTACTTTTCCTCCCTTCCTATTTACTCATCTTTACGCTTGATTTTATTTTTAGGATAGCTCCTTTTGGTCCTGGAACGCTTCCTTTTACTAATAATACATTTTTATCCATATCAACTTTGATTATTTCTAAGTTTTGGATTGTTATTTTTTGTACACCCATGTGTCCTGGTAATTTCTTACCTTTAAATACTCTACCTGGTGTAGATGTTGATCCCATTGAACCTGGTCTTCTATGATACATAGAACCATGTCCCATTGGTCCTCTGTGTTGTCCATGTCTTTTGATAACACCTTGGAATCCTTTTCCTTTTGATATTCCTTGAACATCAACTTTTTCACCTTGTTCAAATGTATCAGCTTTTACTTCATCTCCAACTTTTACATTTTGAACATCGTCTAATCTGAATTCTCTTAAATGTTTTTTTGCTTCAACATTTGCTTTTGCAAAATGTCCAGCTTGTGGTTTATTTACTTTGTGAGATTTTACTTCTCCAAATCCTAATTGGATAGCATTGTATCCATCTGTTTCTACTGTTTTAACTTGTGCTACTACACAAGGTCCAGCTTCTATAACTGTTACTGGAATGATCATACCTTTTTCATCGAATATTTGTGTCATTCCAACTTTTTTTCCTATTAATCCTTTTTTCATTTTTCTTTCCTCCTATACGTTTCACCGTATAAGTTATTCGTAGCTCGCTACGCTTCGCACGACTAACTTAACTATTGGCTAATTACATTTTAATTGTTAACTAGCTTGGCTTCGTTATTTTTATTTTTATAATTTTATTTCTATATCAACACCTGCTGGTAATTCTAATTTCATTAAGTTATCAACAGTTTTTTGTGTTGGATAAAGAATATCGATAACTCTCTTATGTGTTCTCATTTCAAATTGTTCTCTTGAATCTTTATATTTGTGTGGAGAACGTAAGATTGTTACAACTTCTTTTTGTGTTGGAAGTGGAATTGGTCCTGAAACTTTTGCTCCTGTTTTTTTAGCAGTATCTACTATCTTTTCAGCAGACTGATCTAAAATAACATGATCATAAGCTTTTAACCTTATTCTTATTTTTTCGCTTCCTACCATTTGATTTGTTGTTGCCATAGTATAATTTCCCTCCTTAAAATATTTAAATGTACCTAGGCAAGTTTAAACGCACCCTGGTGTTTTGTAAAACCCCAATATAAAAACCCAAGTTGGCATGATTATCTTGGGATAAGTGCATTATGTATTTTGTAGCTCGTGATTAATGCTCTACTAATTTTCTTATACAACTTCGCTGTACAAGTTATCCGTAGTTCGCTTCTTTCACACAGCTAACTTAACTTACCGCCCGGTCTAAGCCAAGACATACTCCATAGAAGTTCCCTCCAAACCTACGTATCGTAAGATTGTAGCCACATTCTACTTCATCGCTAATCTCATGCCCAATAATTATACAACGCATACGCCCGCAAGTCAATAGGTTTTGTAATATTTTTGTAACTTTTTCAATTGAGTAAAAAAAGGTATAAGATTTTTTTATCTCATACCTATTTTTTGTATTATCCTTTTATAACTTTATCTATTTCACCTTTCATAGACATTAATGTTTCACAACTCTTATCGAATTTTGCTTTTTCATCACCTTCTAAAGGTAATTCTAATACTTCTCTTGCACCTTTTCTATTTATAATTGTTGGAACACCAATATATAGTCCTTCATGACCATATTCTCCTTTTAAATATGTTGATACTGTCATTATTTCATTTTGGTCATTTAATATAGCTTTTATTATTTTTGTTAGACCTAAACCAATTCCATAATATGTTGCTTTCTTTCTATTTATAATTTCATAAGCTGCTTGTTGTACTTCTGTATATATTTTCTCTAAATCTGACATTGGATGTTTATTATCTTTCATGATTTCTGTCATTTTTTTGCATCCTACATTAGCATGGTTCCATGGAACAAATGATGAGTCCCCATGTTCTCCCATTATATATGCATGTACATTTTTACTAGAAACTTTTAAATATTTTCCTATTAAATATCTTAATCTAGCTGTATCTAAAACTGTTCCTGAACCAATAACTTTTGAACTATCAAATCCAGATACTTCTCTTACTACATATGTCATTAAATCTACTGGATTACTTGCAATTAAAAATATTCCTTTAAATCCGCTAGCAACTACGCTTTCTGTAATTTCTTTCATTATTTTAGCATTTGCAGAAGCTAAATCTAATCTTGTTTGTCCTGGTTTTTGACTTAGTCCAGCTGTTATTACTACTATGTTAGCATCTTTACATTCATCATAATCTCCAGCTTTAATAATCATGTCATTTGGAGCACAAGGCATACCATGTGCTAAGTCCATTGCTTCTCCTTCAGCTTTATCCTTTAACACATCAATTAATACTAATTCATTAATTCCTCCTTGATTTAATAAAGAATAAGCCATACTCATTCCAACAAACCCTGTTCCTACTAATACAATTTTTCTTTTATCAACCATATTTAAAACTTCCTTTCTCTTTCTTATCTTTCCAGTCTAATATTATACACTTAATACTAAGTATCTGTCAAATTTTAATTTTTATTACAATTTTTAACTTATCGCATCAACAATTGCTTTTATTATAATATTGTTTTCATATAAATTTTGTAGCCATCTATTAGTTGCAGGAATTTTATATATAATAAAACATATTAATGTAAGAACTGCAAGTACACTTACTATTGCAATTACTTTTCTAATAAAACCTTGCAATCTTAGTTTTCGTAATTCTTTATTATATTCTTTTTTAAATTGTTTATTCATAGCATTATGTTTTTCTGCTTCTCTTTGTATATTTGTATATTGTCTTGCATATACATTACTAATATTATTAACATAGTTTTGATGTTCTACTTGCTTCCTATTTTCCTCTTCTTGTTTAAGTCTTGCTATTTTTGCATCATAAGCTTGCTTCTTTTTAGGATTAGATAAAATTTCATATGCTTCATTTAAACTCTTTATTTTCTCTTCTGCAGCTTTTTTATTTTTTTCTTCTTGTAAATCTGGATGATACTTTTTAGCTAATACTTTATATGCTTTATCTATTACTTCTTTAGATGCATTTTCATTAACTTCTAATATTTCATAATAATTTTTCATTATTTCCTCCGCTGACTAACAATATTATTAAAAGCAACTATTTAATAATTCAATCAATTGATATAATTATAACATTTCTTATATAAATAGTATAGTATTTTTTGTAGTTTAGTGTTATAATTTCTGTATTATTACATAAGGAGTTGAACAATAAATGAAATTATCTTCTGATAAAGACACGATGGCAGAATTAAAAGCACTAATTTTATATATTCTTTATAAAATAAATAAACCTATTACCAATGATGAATTTTTAAAATTAGTATTAACGATAACAGACATTAATTATTTTTACTTCCAACAGTTTTTATTAGATTTGATGGCTGCAGAATATATATCTTCCAAAAAAATAGATGACAATACTCTTTATAAAATAACACCAAAAGGTATAGAAGCTTTAAGATTAACAGGTGATATGATTCCTGGTATTTTAAAATTAAAAGTAGATAAAAATTTCAAAAACGAATTGAATATAATAGAAAATGAAGTTTCCGTTTCAGCAGAATATATTCCTAAAAATGATAAATCTTTTAAAATTTTTTGTAAAATTACAGAAAATGGTGAAACAGTGTTCGAAATAAGAACCCTTGCTGGATCTAGTGAACACGCAAAACGAATTGTAGATAATTGGAAAAATAATGCTACAGATATATATCCTAAAATTATGAAAGCTTTAAATTGCGAAGATGAAGAAAATAATTAAATATTTTTACTAACCATAAATATCAGCGGTTTATTCAAACTAAAGCACCAACAAAAACACAGTATACACTAAAATATACTGTGTTTTTATTTACAAATAGGGATTTAAGGAACGTCCCCAAATCCCTACCCAAATCTCTATCCGAATTCCTATCTTTCTTCTTACATATTCATAAACTATAATGCTTGTCGCAACTGATGCGTTTAAACTTTCTGTTTTTCCTAGCATTGGAATAATAATTTTTTCGTCAGCCATATCTAATAATTCTTTAGATATTCCATTTGATTCGTTTCCAATTACTAGTATTTTTTTAGTATAATCTACTTCATAAATATTTTTACTTGCTGTTAGGTCTGTGCACATAACTTTATATTTATGTCTTTTCATTTCTTTTAAAGTTTCTTTAAGATTTTCTGTTTCTACTATATTAACTCTAAAAATTGCTCCCATTGTAGATCTTACAACTTTCGGATTATAGGCATCAACCGTATCTTTAGATACTACAACTTGAGACAAATTTGCACTATCTAAAGTTCGTAATATAGTTCCTAAATTTCCTGGATCTTGCAGACCATCTAATGCCACAATTATATCTTCATTATAATTAATATCCTTTTTGTTGTTTTTTTCTACTACTGCTAATATTCCTTGTGGTTTAGAAACATCTGTAAGACCTTCAAAAATCTTTTTGCTTACATATAAGCAATCATATTTAGCTATTTCATACAAAAGTTTTTCATCTATTATGTTATTAGCTAGGCATTCCTCACATATTACAATTTTTTTAATGACAGCTTTTTCTTGAATAGCTTCCTTTAATATTTTTATACCTTCTATTATATATTCATTATTTAAATCTCTATATTTTCTTTCCTTTAGTTTTTTTATACTTTTTATATTTTCATTATCTTTACTAGTAATAATTTGCATTCTTACCTCCTAGTTTTCGCATAAGAATTTTAAGAATTCTTTAATACTAAACAAAATCTTATCATCTGATAATTCCTCTATTTTGTATGTAATATATGGGTCTTTTCCTGGGGAAAATTTAATTTTATTTCTATACTCTTTAAGTAATTTATCCACAATATCAAATTTAAAACTCTCACCTTCAAAAGAAAAAACCACTCCATTAGCTTTTTGTTGAATTCTAAAAATATGTAGTTTCTTAGCTAAAGACTTTATCCTTGCAATATTTAATAAATTTTCTACCTCTGCTGGAATCTCGCCATAAATATCAATCATTTCATCTATTATATTTTGAATATCCTCTTCTGTCCTACACAAAGCAATATCTTGATAAATTTTTATCTTTTGGCTTGAATCTGTTATATAACTGTCTGGAATATAGCTTGATACATTTAAGTCTATTTGTACATCTTTTTCCTCTTCTTCTTGAGGAATATCTTTCATTTCCTTTATAACTTGATCTAATAAATTGCAATATGTATCATAACCAACTTGTTCCATATGACCATGTTGTATTTCCCCAAGCATACTTCCTGCTCCTCTTATTTCTAAGTCTCTCATCGCAATCTTAAATCCAGAACCAAACTCTGTAAATTCCTTCATCGCTTTTAATCTTTTATCTGCAACTTCTGATAATAGCTTATCCCTCTTATAAGTAATATATGCATATGCTTGTGCATCACTTCTTCCAACTCTTCCTCTTATTTGATACAACTGAGCTAAGCCTAATCTATCTGCATTTTCTACAATTATCGTATTTGCATTTGGAATATCAATTCCAGATTCTAAAATTGTTGTACAAACTAATACATTTGTTTCACCATTAATAAAATCAAGCATTATATTCTCTAATTCATTACCAGACATCTTCCCATGTGCATAACTTACTTTTGCTTCTGGTACTAATTTTAATATTTCATTTGCCTTTCTTTCTATCCCTTCTACATTATTGTATAAATAAAATACTTGCCCATCTCTTTCTAACTCTTTTGTAATGGCTTCTTTTACTACTTCTTCATCATATTCTAATACATATGTCTGCACAGGCTTTCTATTTTGAGGTGGTTCATATATTATAGACATATCTCTTACACCAACTATTGACATATGTAATGTTCTTGGAATCGGTGTAGCAGTCATTGTTAATACATCGATACTATTTTTATATTCTTTTATTTTTTCTTTATCTTTAACACCAAATCTGTGCTCTTCATCTATTATCAATAGGCCTAAATCTTTAAACTCAATATCTTTACTTAATATTCTATGTGTGCCTATAACAATATCTATTTCACCTAATTTTAGTTTTCTAATGATTTCTTGTTGCTCTTTTTTAGTTCTAAATCTATTTAAAACTTCTATATTAACTGGAAAATCTTGCATTCTTTCTTTAAAACTTTTATATTGTTGATCTGCAAGAACTGTAGTAGGTACTAAATATGCAACCTGCTTTTGGTCCATGACAGCTTTAAATGCAGCTCTAATTGCAACTTCTGTTTTACCATAACCAACATCACCGCATAATAGCCTATCCATTGGCTTTTGCATTTCCATATCTTTTTTTATTTCTTCGATACATCTTAATTGGTCATCTGTTTCTTGGTAAATAAAGCTATTTTCAAATTCTTGTTGCCAAGGAGTATCTTTAGAAAAAGCATAGCCTTTAGATTTTTGTCTTTTTGCATATAATTCGATTAATTCTTGTGCAACTTCTCTTAAATTCTTCTTTACTCTTTCTTTAGTATTTTCCCATTCTTTACTTCCAAGTCTGTTAATCTTTGGAAGAGCATCTCCTCCTCCAATATATTTTTTTACATTATCTAATTGGTCTGTTGGTACATAGAGCATATCATCATTTTTATATTTTATTTTTATATAATCTTTTGTTGTTTTATCTGTAACAATAGTATTTACTCCAACGAATTGACCTATACCATGAATTTTATGTACTACATAATCTCCTTGTTTTAACTCTGAGAAAATAATTTTTTCGGCTTCATTAAAAAGCTTACTTGCTTTTCTTCTTTTTCTTTTTTCTATACTAATTAAATCATTTGCTACTATTACTAAAATATTAGCCTCATAACTTTCATAGCCTTGTTCTAGACTTCCTACAATAATTTTTACAGCAATTCCATTGCTTATTTCAGAATATCTTAAATCTTCCTTATATTCAGAAATAATTTCATTTTCATCTAAAACAGCCTGTAATTTTTTAGCCTTTTCTTTAGAATTAACATATAAATATAGTTTTTTACCTTCAGCTTTTGCTTTTAGAATATCATCGATAAATTTATTAAAGTCTGATCTATTATAATTTAATGTTCTAAATCTAAAATAATATTTTTCAGCTTCTGAACTATCTCCCAAATCATCAGAAATTAAATATATCTTTTTCAACTCATTAATATTATTAGAGAACTCTTCTATACTTATATAATTTTCTAACGCATTTGGTATTATTCTTTCTCTTTCTACCAAAGCATTTTCTATGCCTTCTATATCTTTTAATATATTTTTCCCTCTAGCTAAGATTTTCTTTGGTTCTTCTAAAAATAAAATGTATTTTTCTGTAATATAATCTAATAAAGTAGCTTTTTTGCTATAAAAGAATTTAAAGTATTTATCAACTTTTGAAATATACTCGCCTGTCTTGATTAATTCTATATCTTCTTTAACATTATTTTTTTGATTCTCTGTATACTCAGTTATATTGTTTAATATTTTATTGCAAACTTCTTCTAAGCTGTTCTCTAATAAATATTCATGTAATGGATTTATTTCTACTTCTTGAATCATCTCTATAGATCTTTGAGTTTGTATATCAAATTTTCTAATAGAATCTACTTCATCACCCCAAAATTCTATCCTTATTCCATATTTATCATCAAATGATAAATCTAAAATTCCACCTCTACTGCTAAATTCACCTTTTCCATCTATCATTTCTGTTTTAGTATAACCTAACATAGAAATTTTTCTTTTTAATTCTTCTAAATCGTAAGTTTCTCCAACTTTTACAGATATTTTATTTTTAAATAAAATATCTTCTGAAATTATTGGTTGTAATAAAGCTTCGATAGAACACACTAAAACCTTAATTTTTCCATTTTTAATATTTTTTAAAACTTCTATTCTTTCATATGGAAGTTCTTTGCTTTCTGCAACATAATCATATGTTAGTATTTCTCTTTTTGGAAAAAAGAACACTCCATTAATATAACTTCTTATTTCTTCTGCGAGTTTTTTTGCTTGCAATTCATTATATGTTATAAGACATACCGGTCTTTTTATATTTTCTTCTGTAGAAGCTACAATTTGTAGTGTTCCCACGCCAGCTAACCCCAATATTGATATTGGGGCATTTGATTTTTTTATTCTTTCTAAATATTCATTAAATTTGTCCGATTTAGTAAGTTCTGCTAATACTGGATTCATATTTCTCTCCTTTAACAGTATATATTATATAATATTTTCCAAAAAATTGAAATATATATATTAATAAATATTCAATTTAAGGAGAACCTATGAAGATACTTACTTTTTCATTTAGAAAAAACTTTTTTAGTATTATTTTTGTACTTTTTACAATATTACTTGTATTATTCTCTTCATCTAACCTGGCCTCTGCCAAAAACGGATTATATTTATGGGCAAATAATATTATTCCTGCTCTTTTTCCATTCTTTATCGCTACAGAACTTTTAAGCCATACAAATGTAATAGCCATTCTAGGTAAATTTTTTAATAAATTTATGAGACCACTATTTAACGTTCCTGGAGAAGGTAGTTATCCATTAATTATGGGAATTGTTAGTGGATACCCTGTTGGTGCAAAAATTGTATGCGATTTAAGAAATAAAAATATTTTAACTAAACCAGAAGCAGAACGTCTATTAGCATTTACTAATAACTCTGGTCCTCTATTTATTCTAGGAACAATTGGTATTGGACTTTTTAAAGATACCACAACAGGAATTATATTATTAATTACTCATATTTTAGCTTCATTAACAGTGGGGATTATTTTTAGATTTTGGAAATACAAAGATGTAAATATTGGAGCTTCCTCTTCTACAACTCTTATTGCAAATACTACTGTTAATAGTTCTAATATTGGAGATGTATTATCTACAGCAATAAAAAATTCTATCTTTACAATACTAAATATTGGTGGATTTATCGTTCTTTTTTCTGTAATTATCTCTATTTTTAATAGGACACATCTTATAGATTTAAGTAGTGCCATATTAAGTCCATTATTTAATTTATTACATATTACGCCTGACTTTGCTCAAGGTATTTTAAATGGTTTTTTAGAAATAACTAATGGGCTACAACAAATAAGTAGTATTCCTATAAAAAATATTTCTTTTAGCATCATAATTTGTGCATTTATATTAGGGTTTGGTGGAATATCTGTTTTGTTGCAGGTATATAGTTTTACTTCTAAATCAGATGTTTCAATTAAATCATATATTTTAGGCAAATTTTTACAAGGACTTATTGCTGCTTTTTATACTTTTTTAGTATTTCATTTTTTTAGTTTTTTATCTTTAGATTTAAGTAATATTGTTAGTATTTTTGAATATGTATAACTAGGAGGTTGATTTTATGGATAAAAATATTGATTTTTCAAATTTAAATGGATATCAATCATACGATTTTCCTGATCCTGAAAATTTCTTTAATCCCATGAATCAATATGAACAAGGATATATGTACTATAAATGTTTATGTATGCAAATGGACTATAAAATAAAATGCAAAGAATATGAAAAGATGTGTAATGGAAAAAGTTGATAGAAATTTTGGTTTTCTATCAACTTTGTTTACTTATTCTATTATATCGATAATTGTATTCTCTTCTATTTTTTCTTTACCAATTTTGTATATTCTTCGAAGTTCATTTTCTGTATCTTTAGCTTTCTCTATATCATTTGCATATATTGTAGCTAATTTGTCACCTTTATTTACAAAATCTCCTAATTTCTTATTTAAAATAATTCCTACTTGTAAATCAATTTTGTCCTTTTTAGTTTTTCTTCCTGCACCTAAATCGCATGATAATTTACCTATTTCTTCAGCATTAATTTCTTGCACATACCCTTCAGTAGTCGAAATCACTTCTTGTATTATTCTAGCTTTTTCAAATTTCGTTACATCTTTAACATATTCTATATCTCCACCTTGATTTTGCACAAGCTCGATAAACTTACTATATGCTTTACCATTTTGTATATTTTCTAATAACATTTTTTTATTTTCTTCTATATTTGCACCTTTTCCTGCTAGTTTAACCATATACGCACCAAGTTCTAATACAACTTGTTTTAAGTCTTCTGGCATCTTACCTTGTAAAAATTCTATAGCTTCTATTATCTCTAAACTATTTCCAACTGTAAATCCAAGTGGTTCATTCATATTAGTAATTACACATACAGTTTCTCTATTAGCTAAATTTCCTATCTCTATCATAGTTCTTGAAAGTTCTCTTGCATCTTCTATGTTTTTCATAAAAGCACCAAAACCACAAGTAACATCTAAAACGATTTTATTTGCTCCACTTGCAATTTTTTTACTCATTATACTAGAAGCTATTAGTGGAATACTTTCTGTACAGGCAATAGTATCTCTTAATGCATATATTTTTTTATCAGCAGGTGCTAAATTAAGTGTTTGTGTAATTAAACTTATACCTATATTTTTTACATTATCTATAAATTCTTTTTCAGAAATTCCTGTATTATAACCTGGAATAGCCTCAATCTTATCTGCAGTTCCACCAGTATATCCTAAACCTCTGCCAGACATTTTAGCAACAGGAATACCTAATGATGCAATTAGGGGTGCTAAAATTATAGTAACTTTATCTCCAACTCCTCCAGTACTGTGTTTATCTACAACATTCTCTCCTAATTCAGATAAATCTAGCACATCACCAGAACTAGCCATGGCCATAGTTAAATCTTTGGTTTCTCTATAACTCATACCATTTATATATATTGCCATAACTAATGCTGCTGCTTGATAGTCCTCTATATTATTATTGGTATAGTCTTTTATAAAAAAGTTTATTTCGTCTGTAGTTAATTCTTTGCTATCTCTTTTTTTAGCAATAATATCTATAATATTCATTTCTATCTCCAATATTTATCTTTTTAATCAACAAAATGTTTTATAAATGTTTTTCTATGTATTGGGCATGGACCATATTCCTTAAGAGCCTCTATATGAGCTTTTGTCCCATATCCCTTATGTTTTGCAAATCCGTACTGTGGATATACTTCGTCCCATTCTCTCATTATTCTATCCCTTGTAACCTTTGCAAGTATTGATGCTGCAGAAATACTATAGCATTTTGCATCACCTTTTATTATAGAATCATATTTTATATTACAAGTATCTATCCCATTTAATGCATCAACTAAAATTAATTCAGGTTTTGTTTTTAATCCTTGTATTGCCTGTGTAACACCTTTCTTAGTAGCATTAAGAATATTAAGTTCATCAATATCTTGCTTATCTATTATTGCAACAGACCAGCTTATCGCATTTTCTATTATTTCATCATATAATTTTTCTCTTTTCTTTTCAGAAACCTTTTTAGAATCATTTATTCCTTCTATCATAGAATCCTCAGGCATTATTACACATCCAATAACAACAGGTCCAGCTAGTGGACCTCTTCCTGCTTCATCTATTCCAGCAATATATTTTATACCATTTTTATGATACTCAAGTTCTATTTTCTTTAGTTCTTTTAATCTTTCTTCTTCCTTCTCTTTCATTTTTCCTCCATTATTCTACTGCTAAATTATTAATATCTGTTAAAGAATAAACCATTTTATTATCTTTTGTTTGATAACCCTCTAAATAATATACTTCCTCTGTTTCATAATTTATAACAAAATCTTTTTCTTGTTTTATTTCTGTAACCTCTAATTCTTCTAAATCCTCTTTAGATAAAATTCTTATCTTTCCATTATCTTCTATATTTAATTTTTTTAAATCCTCTTCTGAAATTTCTTTTCCTATATAATCACTTGTATTATTTACTTTATTTCTTTCATTTATAACTTTTGCTTTAGCTTGAATTTGTAACATTGTAGTACTTAAACTTTGTAATTCTTGTTCATGTAGATTGTTTTTTATATAAAATACTGCTCCTATTACTAATATTACTATTACTAAAACAATTAATATTAATTTAAGATTTAAGAATCCTTTTTTTCTCATAATTCCCTCCAATTTTTCTTATTATATCTTCTTTTTTGCATTATTACAATAAAGAAATACACATTTTTCACAGTTTTTTCACAAAAGTATTGTATCTTTTAATTAGTTTAGTATAAGATAATAAAAATGGAGGTAATTTTATGTCAGAGAATAATGAAAAGAATATCGAAAATAAAAAATTTAATTTTCCACAAAATAATAAAGGTTTTAAAGAAAAAGGAAAAACTGGTTTTGGAAAAAGTGTTTTAATTCCTTTTTGCTCAGGAGTTATAGGCGCTGCTTTAGTTGTGGGTGTTTGCTTTGGAGTACCAACAATCAAAAATAATTTAATAGACTCAAAATCAAATTCTTCAACTACTAGCACTCAAGCTGTTGGAACTCAAAATTTAGTTTCTTTATCAGGTTATTCTGATACAGCAACAAATGTAGCATCTAAAGTATTACCATCAATAGTTGGTATTAAAGTCCAATATACTGTAAATTCTATTTTTAGTGGCTCACAAGCTGCAACAGCTGAAGGTTCAGGAATTATACTTAGCGAAGATGGATATATCTTAACAAATAACCATGTTGTTAGTTCAAGTGACTCATCATCTTACTATTCTGTTTCTGAAGCTGCAAAAATATCTGTAACATTATATAATGATACTACTGAATATGAAGCAAAAGTTATTGGAACAGATTCACAAACAGATTTAGCTGTTATAAAAATAGATAAATCTGGTTTAACTCCTGCAGAACTAGGTGATTCAAGTAGTGTTGTAGTTGGTGAGTTTGCAATGGCTATAGGTAATCCTTTAGGTATGCAAAGTTCTGTAACATCGGGTATAATTAGTGCTGTTAATAGAACAGTACAAAGTACAGATGGAAATACTTATAATCTAATTCAAACAGATGCTGCTATTAACTCTGGTAACAGTGGTGGTGCATTGGTAAATAGTGAAGGTAAAGTTATTGGTATAAATACTCTAAAATTAAATGGAACTGGGGTTGAAGGAATGGGATTTGCAATTCCTATAGATTCTGCAAAACCAATATTTGAACAATTAATTTCTACTGGTAAAGTTGCAAGACCTTATATTGGATTAACAGGTAGAGATTTAACTGAACAAACAGCGAAAGCAAATAATTTAGTAGAAGGTGTTTATGTTGTTTCTGTTGAACCATTCTGTTCAGCAGAAAAAGCTGGTATAAAAGCTGGTGACGTAATAGTTGGAATAGACGGAACTTCTATAAAAACAATGGATGAATTAAATAATATAAAAAATCAACATCAAATTGGTGATGAAGTTACTTTAAAAATAAATAGAAATAGAAAAGAAATGGACATGAAGGTTACCTTACAAGAACAACCTTCAGCCAATAATTAATTATTTATGGACACGAAAAATAAACTTCGTGTCCATTACAATTTTAAGCAAAGTAATTTTATTTTTTCAAACATATCACTTTAAGTTCACAAAATGAACAAATTTACTTGTTATATTATAGGAGAAGTCAGTAATACTTATTACTCCAATTACTGACTGTATGTTTAAAAACATCCCCTTTTATTTTCAAAGAAGAAGCACTACAAAGTGCTTCTTTTTTTTCCTATATATTGCTAAATCAAGTAAAAAATAAAAAGTAACATTTTTACATGTTACTTTTAAAATATTACTATATCTGTTACATCTGTATTGCTAGAATTTCCATATGCATAAATAACATATATATTATTATTTTCGTCTATGAAAAAGTTACTTATATTTTCTACATCATATCTATCACTTCTTAAATCTCTTATATAAACCGAATAACCTAATTGCTGTAAAGCCTTAGCTTCTTCTTGTTTTCCTTGTATTTGTTTTCTTATTTTTTCTTGTACTGTATTAGTATCTAAGTTTTTAAGTGTCATAATATCAGAAAATTCTACTTTTTTCATTTCTTTAATATTATAACAATAAGTTTGTATAATTACTCTTTGCGGATTACTTCCCTCTTTTAAAGTTGATCTTATAGCAATTGATAAAATGTTATTATTTAAAAAAGCTTCATAATCTACCGAATATACAGATCTATTTGAGCCACCATTTAAAATACTCTCTGCTTTATCTTGAAATACTTGTTTGATGTCTTCATTATATGATTTTATCTCCTCGGAATTTATATTAATCACTGGTATTTTTACATCTATTTCATAATTCCCTGAATTTACTTCTGTTTTCTCATAATTTGTATATATATAATCTTTATCTGCATCTATTTTTTCTGCCTCTTCTGATGTGTTAGTATTTTTAAATGAATTTTGAAATACATCATCAAAATTATCTACTAAAGTCATGTCTGTAATTTGTGCATTGCTTAAACTATTATCAGCTATATTCTTATTATCTTGAATATTTGGATTCATAACATAATATAAAGCTTCTACAATAGCAATTATACATACAATCATTATGAGAGCAAAGCAAAAAATTTGGCTTTTAGGTATCTTTACTCTTCTCATATGTACTCCTTTTCTAACTTCTCTCTAATTATAACATTTAGATATATAATTTTCAACTTTTTTAACCATATATATTGTTTGAAATCATTGACTATTGTGGTATAATAATATATTATTATATATATTGTATAAACTATATATTAATATAAATTTTCGATAAAGGAGAACTTAATTAATGATTTGTTCAGAATGTAAAAAGAATACTGCAATCATATTTATAAATTCAATAGATAAAGACGGTAAAGAGTCTTTAAAGGGTTTATGTTATGATTGTGCCAAGAAAAAAGGAATTGATCCATTAGATGTTATTGCAAAACAAAATAACATTTTAAATAATAATATAAATAATAACAATAATATGTCTAACCAAATAGAATCTTTATTTAAAGATTTATCAAAAAATTTAAATTTAGAATCTTTAAATTTGGTTAATTTAGGAAATGATCCAACAGATTCTGATGACGATGACTCTGCTGATAAAAATATTAATGGTATGCCACTAGAATCACTATTTGCAGGTTTTATAACCCCTAATAATGATTCAAATGATTCAGAAAATACTAATACTAAACAACAAAGAAAAACTACTAAAAATAAGAAGAAGAAAAGAAAGTTTTTAGATTCATATGGTACCAATTTAACACAAAAAGCTAAAAACAATGAGTTAGATAATGTAATTGGTAGAAATAAAGAAATCGAAAGAATGATTCAAATTTTAAATAGAAGATCTAAAAATAACCCTTGTTTAATTGGTGAACCTGGTGTTGGTAAAACAGCTTTAGCACAAGGACTTGCTATAAAAATTGCTAATAAAGAAGTTCCACCCAAATTATTAGATAAAGAAGTCTATTTAATAGACATGACAGCTTTAATTGCAGGTACTCAATTTAGAGGCCAATTCGAAGCTAGAATAAAATCTTTAGTAGATGAATGTAAAGATTTAGGTAATATTATATTAGTAATAGACGAAATTCATAATATTATTGGTGCTGGTGATGCAGATCATTCTATGAACGCTGCTAACATATTAAAGCCATCTTTAGCAAATGGTGAAATTCAATTAATTGGAACAACCACTTTAAAGGAATATAGAAAATATATAGAAAAAGATTCAGCTTTAGAAAGAAGATTCCAACCAATTATTGTTCAAGAACCTAATATTCAAGACACTGTAGAAATTCTTGAAGGAATTAAACAATATTATGAAAAATTTCATGGTGTAAAAATTTCTAAAGAAGTTATAGAAAAAACTGTTTCTATGTCAGAAAAATATATTCACGATAGATTCTTACCAGATAAAGCAATCGATATCTTAGATGAAGCTTGCTCTAGAATTAATTTAAATAATCAAGACCTATTTAAATTACAGGTATTAAAAAAGAGATTACAAGAAGTAAAAGATGAACAAGAAGAAATTGCTGCTGAAAGTGCAAAAGCTACTAACGAAAATGATTCTAATCAAGACTATGAAAAAGCTGCAAAATTAAAAGCAACAGAATGCTCAATTGCTCAAGAAATAGATGACATTCAAAAAAATATTACTGTACCAAACTTAACTGTTCAAGATATTGCTCAGGTTATAGAAAGTTGGACTAAAATTCCTGTAACAAAAATAACAGAGGCTGAAACAGATAAATTACTAAATTTAGAAAAAAATCTTCATACTAGAATAATTGGGCAAAACGAAGCTGTAAATAGTGTTTCTCGTGCAATAAGAAGAAATCGTGCAGGACTAAAAAGTACTAAAAGACCACCATCTTTCATCTTTGTTGGACCTACAGGTGTTGGTAAAACAGAACTTGCTAAATCTTTAGCATATGAAATGTTTGGAAATGAAGACATGATTATAAGAATTGATATGTCCGAATATATGGAAAGCAATTCTACATCAAAATTGATCGGTTCTCCCCCAGGATATGTTGGTTATGATGATGCTGGTCAATTAACAGAAAAAGTTAAAAGACAACCATACTCAATTGTTCTTTTTGATGAAATAGAAAAAGCTCATCCAGATGTATTTAATTTATTATTGCAAATATTAGATGATGGAAGACTTACAGATTCACAAGGTAATACAGTAAGTTTTGAAAATACAATTATTATAATGACTTCTAACGTTGGCTCTAATGCTAATGTAAACTCAATTGGATTCAATTCATCTAAAACATTTAATAAAGAAAAAATAGAATCTAGTCTAAGAGAAACATTTAGACCAGAATTTTTAAATAGAGTAGATGAAATTGTTATTTTTGATAGTTTAACTGAGAATGAATTAATTCAAATTGTTGATATAATGCTTGCAGATACTAGTAGAGCTCTTGCAGATAAAAATATTAGCTTAATCGTAAGCGATGAAGCTAAAAAATATTTAATGAAAAAGGGAACAGACCTAAAATATGGTGCAAGACCATTAAGAAGAGCTATCCAACGTTATATAGAAGATGAATTATCTGAAAAAGTTTTAAGACGAGAAATAAATAATGGTAATACCGTAAAAGTAGATTTAGAAAATGACGAATTAAAATTTACAATATTATAAATGTATTTAATGGAGGATTATTGATGAAAAAAATTGCTAAACAAATTCCTAATATTTTAACAATATTTAGATTTATACTTATACCTTTTATTGTAATCAATTTAGTTTATGATTCATATATTGCAGCTTTTATTATCTTTACGGTATCAGGTCTAACAGATATCTTAGATGGATTTATTGCAAGAAAATATAATTTTATAACTAATTTTGGAAAATTAATTGACCCATTAGCAGATAAATGTACACAGATAATAACTTTAGGAACATTAGCTATAAAAGATATAATACCTATGTGGATAATTATTATAGTTATTTTAAAGGAATTTATAATGGTTGCAGGCGCTTCCTTCCTATATGGAAAAGAATTGGTTGTTTCTAGTAGATGGTATGGAAAGCTTGCTACAGTCTTATTCTATATAGCTATTGTTTGCTCATTATTTATAAAACAATTTGATTTTTCATTTGACTTTAGTATATACATTTATTACTTAGCATTAATTTCTACAATCTTTTCTTTAATCATGTATATAAAAGCTTTTTATATGCAAGGTTATTTGAAAAAGGAAAATTTAAAGATAAATGAACAATTTGTAGACAAAACCAAAGACAGTTCTAAAAAATAGAACTGTCTTTTAGCTTATTCAAAATCTTCTATTAGACTGTTTAACTTTTCTCTTCCAAAAATTTTTATCCCATCTCTTAAACTTATTTTATCTGTTTCTGGTAAATATTCTGTAGAAATCCCCGTATTTTGATATATTTCTTCTGTGCCATCAGCTAAAAGCTTATAAATAACAACATTACTATTTTCATCTTTTACAATATAATGTTCGTCACATTGTCCTTCTTCCTCTTTTACTAAAACAATTCTGTTATTCTCAAAGCTTTCTATTTTGTAATCTGGGTATAATTCTTCTACTTCTTTTTGAGTTTTATTTACCATATCATTTGTAACTTCTCTTACCTCTTCTGTTGTGTGTCCACATTCATTATAATATTTTTTTATAACTAGTTCTGCGTTTGGTGACACCTTAGTTTCTGTTTCACTTACTTTTATTTCATCTATATCATTTTCGATTTCGTTATTCTCATAAATACATCCATCTGTCACTTTTTCTTCTTCGTTTGCCAATTTATCATATTTTATATTTTGATATACTACAGCTGTCGTTAATATAATTAAAGCTATTGTGAATATTGATATTATAACTATTTTTAATTTGCTCATATAAATCTCCCGCCTTCTTTACTGTTTTATATTATTATGTAGATTTATTAGCAAATTTATACATTTTTTATGTAGAAATATCATCGTCATCTCCACTTAGTCAATCATATGAGCTATATATTCCAGCTTATTTTACGTCATGTAAAATATTTTTTTATTATATCTATATAACCTAAAATTATAATACTATTTTAGCTTACTATTAACCCAGATTTTCCCTATGTTGTTTACTTTTATAGTAATCTCTCCATTTAAATCTGTTCTATATATTTTTGTTCCGTAGCATGTTTAATCTATCTAGAACGCCTGCATTTGGATGTCCAAATTTATTATTCTTTCCTACTCCAATTAGAGCTATTCTTGGATTTACTTTTTCTAAAAATTCTGCTATCGATGATGATTTTGACCCATGATGTGCTACCTTTAAAATATCTGCAGTTAATTTTTCTGTATTTTCATATTTTTGAAGTAATCTCTGTTCTGCTATCTCTTCGATATCACCTGTAAAAAGCATTTTAAAATTTTTATAACAAAGTCTTACAATCAGTGAATTATTATTTAAAACATTATCTTTAATTTGTTTTTCTTCTGGCCATAAAATATCTAAATATGTATTTTTATCTATATTAATTGTATTTCCTTCTCCAACTATTTTTACCTTTATATTTCTTTTCTTTATAATATCTAAAAATTTATTATAATTCTCTGAATATTCCACTTGTTTTGGTATTAATACCTGTTTTACATTTAATTCTTCTAAAATCGTTAAAATTCCTCCAACATGGTCTGAGTCAAAGTGAGAAATAATAACATAATCTAATTTATGAATTTTTTTCTTTAACAGATATGGTAATAATGTTTTCTCTCCCACATCAAAAGTTGAACCAAATTCGCTTCCTCCACCATCTATTAATATCTTTTTATTAAACTGCGTGGTTATAAGTGTAGAATCACCTTGTCCAACATCTATAAAATTAATATACAAATCTTTTTGTATGTTTTTATAAATATATGATGTACCGATACTTAGCAGTAATATTATTACTATTATCTTTTTATATTTTCTAAAGAAATGCTTGATTTTATAAATATAATCCCTTCTTAGCATATAATATAAATATAAACTCATTACATAGTAAGTTATTATTTCTTTTATATTTGGAATAATACAATAAATTTTAGAAATACCTATATTCGAAAAAAATCCAACTATGTTTATTGTTAATTCTATTAATGGTTCTACAAAACCAAATATTTGTAATGGGCATATCATGATAAATAGTCCAATAATCGTAATTACTGTCGACAACGGAATAATTAATAAATTTGAAAAAATAAAAGTTAATGAAATTGTTCCAAAAATATATAATATTATAGGAAAAATAAAAATTTGAGCAGCCACAGAACTAATTACAATATTTAAAATATATCTTAAAATATTATTTTTAATTACTTTATTAACTTCCTTTATAGTAAAACTTCCTAATACTATAATTCCTAAAAATCCAAAATATGATAACAAAACACTCAAACTATTAATTGCAAAAGGATTATTTATTAATATGATAAGTAAAGATATTCCTAAACTATTTGCTATATCATATCTTTTAAGAATTAATCCACTAATCAAACTTATAATACACATTATACAGGCCCTAATAATCGAAGGTGTTAAACCTGTAAGAAACATAAATTCAATTAAAATTACTACACACAAAATATCCATTATTTTTTTATGTATTTTTAACAATCTGAAAAGAATTGTAATTCCTATAATAATATTCGAAACTTGTCCCCCAGATACTGACAAAATATGATATAGATTACTGTTTAAAAAATCGGTTTTTAATTCTTCACTTAAATCTTCCGTATCTCCTAAAATCATAGCAATAAGCAAATTTTTATTTTCTGCTTTTTTTATTACTTTACTTATATTACTCTTTAAAATTTCTTTTAATCTAGCTGTATATAGTATTAATTTATTTATTCTACCTTTTTTTATTACTTTATAATGATTAATTTCAACTGTTCCATATATTTCTAATGTTTTTAAATATTCTTTGTAATTAAATCCTCTTTCATTTCTAGCAACATCCGGTTCAAGATATGTTCCATTAATTAGTAACATATCTCCTACTTCAATATTAGTTTTCTTATTTACTCTTATATATAATTTTGTACCATTTCTTGCACTATTTTTACTATTTACAATTTTAACCTTATATAAGTCTTTGTACTCTTTTGGCTCTTTTTCAGCAATCACAATGCAATGTTCTTCTATTTCTCCTTCTGCTTCGTATATGGTATCATATTTTTGCTCTAGAATATTCGTATACAGAAAGCCAAAAGTCATACTAATCAAAATTAATAATTCAGTATATCTTTTTAAGAATCTCCTTAAAAATCTAAAGTATTTATTATTTATTTTTCTGATGCCCCAAAGACACATTGCAAGAATTATAGTAAAACAAAAGAAGGCTATACAATTTGTGTATAAGCCCCCTAATATACCTATAATATATGAAATTAATATTATTATAATCGGTCTTTTCAAATTACCTCGTTTCTATTTGCCCCCAATTATAATACTCTTTTAGCTGTTTTATAATTTGTTGTATAGTATCCATCAGCTAATGATGTTATTACGACTCCTTTTTGTGGATTTGCTGCATGTATAAAGCTATTATTTCCTACAAATATTCCTACATGTCCTATAGAACTCCCACCTTGTGAAAAGAATACCATATCTCCTAATTGTAAATTTGCTTTTGAAACTGTAGTTCCTATATTAGCCTGTGCTGATGCTGAATGTGATAAATTTACACCAAATTTACTATATACATATTGAGTAAATCCTGAACAATCAAAAGAATTTGGACCTACTCCGCCATAAACATATGCTTTTCCTAGTAATGTTTTTGCATAATTAACTACTTCTTCACCTTTGCTTACAACTGTATTTATATCTTCTGATTCTGTTACATCATCTGTAGTATTTGGTAAATCTACAATTTTTTGAGTTCTTTCACTATCACTTCTGTTTGTTGATTGGACTTGCTCAGCTGAAATATATTCACTTGATACATATCCACTAACACCTGAACTTGTTGTTATTCTTGTCCACCCATTTTCTTCTCCTGCTATAGTAACTGCTGTATTTCTTGTTAATGTTGTAATAACTTTTGCAGAGGTGCTTGCACTTGCTCTAACATTAACACTACTTGCACTAATATAGCCTGTTTGTTTCTCTGTTGTAGTAGCTGGTGTTTCTTCTTCTGGCTCTGTGTTTTCAGTTTGTTCTGGTGAATTTTGTTCTGCTTCTTCTGCAGCTAACTTATCTGCTCTTATCCATCCAGAAACTGTATCAGTTGATATGAACGCCCAACCATTTACTTCATCATCTACATTTACTGTTGTATCTTTAACTAATGTTTGTACTGTCTCAGCATTTATTAGTGGTAATATTTTTAATTCACAATCTTCTAATAATTTTTGACTTGTTCCAATAATGCTATTTTGTGTTTCAGAGTTTGTTGTATCCGTTGTCGTATTAGTTACTGTATTATTTGCAACTACATTTTCCTGTGGAATAGTCTCGTTTGAAACAACATTTACTACAGAATTAATTGTATTTTCTACACTATTGTTGGTAACTTGATTAGTAGTAGCTGTATTATCTATGACTTCACCTTCTACATCTATATAGTCTGCATATACATATCCTTCATATTCTTTATATTTTACCTGATACCAGTCTCCCTCTTTTCCCAATACTTCAACTTTATTATCAACTGAAAGTAATGTAACAAGTCCAGCATCTAAACTTGGTCCTTCACGTAATTTTACAGTTTCACCTGTGATTACTCCATTTGTTGCAGCGTTTGAAATAACTGTCATTACAGATAATATTGCAATAATAATTAAAATTATTAATAATTTCTTTTTGTACATCCTAATTCTTCTCCTTAGAAATATAGTTTAAATTCTTATTTTTCATAGGTATTAGTATATAATGAATCCATTAAAAAGTCAATTAGTTTGCATTCATTAAGTTCTCTATAAAAATAGCACATCTATCTGCAGCCATCTTTAAATATTTGTTAAAATCAATTTGGTTCTCTTCATTTGGACTATCTGAAATTGACCTTATGATTATAAAAGGAGTATCAGATAAATATGCAGTCTGTGCAATAGCTGCTCCTTCCATCTCGACACAATCAGCATCAAATTTTGTGCGTATTTTATCCTTCATCTTTCTGCTTGTACAGAATATATCTCCAGTTGCTATTGTTCCAATTACACATTTATAATTGTTCTCTTTCATGTTTTTTATTACATATTCGCATCTCTTAATTAATTTTGTATTACTCTCTAACTTAACACCAATATTGCTTATATATCCTTTTTCATGTCCAAAAGCTGTAATGTCAAAATCGTGTTGTAATACATATTTACCAATTACGATATCTCCATATTCTACATCATCATTAATGCTTCCAGCAGAACCTATATTTATAATATAATCTATATCAAATTTATCTATCATTATTTGTGTAGTCCTTGCAGCATTTACTTTTCCAACACCACATTTTACTAATATTATTTTTTGATTTTTTATTTTTCCTTCAAAGAATTTTAAATTAAAAATATCTAGTTCTTTAGTGTTTATCATTTTACTTTTTATTGCTTCCATTTCTTCTGGCATTGCAGCAATAATTCCAACATATTTTCCCATAATCATGCCTCCTTTTGCAAAGATTATAACATAAAAAAAAGAAATTGCATATAAAATACAATTTCTTTTTTATTATAAAATTATTCTTATACAAATAATTTACTAAGCTAATTCGATAACAGCTCCAGCTGCTGTAAATTTTTCTTTAATTTCTTCAGCTTCGTCTTTAGAAACTCCTTCTTTAACTGTTTTTGGTGCTCCATCAACTAAATCTTTAGCTTCTTTTAATCCTAATCCTGTTACATCTCTAACAACTTTGATTACTTGGATTTTGTTAGCTCCAACTTCTTTTAATACAACATTGAAAGAAGATTTTTCTTCAGCAGCTCCTCCAGCTACTGCTCCAGCTGCTGGTGCAGCTGCTGCTACTGCAGATACTCCATATTTTTCTTCAATTCCTTTTACTAATTCTGATAATTCAACTACTGTTAAACCATCAATTTTTTCTAATAATTCTTCAACTATAGTCATTTTTTATTCCTCCTAATTTTTATTATTGTGGTTTAAGTCCACTACTCTATTAATTTTATTTAATTATTCATTAGTTTCTTTTTGAACTCTAACTTGATCTAATGCAACTGCAAGTTTTGAAATATTTCCAAGTAAAGCACCTGCAAGCATAGATATAAGTGTTTCTCTTGATGGTAATTTTGCAAGAGTGATTAACTCTTCTGTTGTCATTACTTTTCCATCAATAACTCCACCTTTTATTTTATAAGTTTCATTATTTTTTGCATATTCATAAACTGCTTTTAAAGGTTCTAAGTAATCTTCACTAGCAAGAACTACTGCTGTAGGTCCAACTAATAAATCTTCTAATCCTTCAATCTTAGCTTCTGCTAATGCTCTTCTTGTAATATTGTTTTTAATAACTTTATATTCAGCATCTACTTTTCTTAAATTAGATCTTAATCCTGTAACATCTTCTACAGATATTCCTCTGTAATCTGTTAATAATACTAATTTTGATTCTTTCATTTTTTCTGCTAATGCTGATACTTCTGATTGCTTCTTTTCAATAGCTTTTTGATTTGCCATTTTAGTATTCACCTCCCAAATAAATAAACCTAATCTTTATAGCCAAACCCTCGAGGCATAAAGATTAGGATAGTCCGCACTTTTGCCTCGGTAGGACTTACTGATTGCCTACTTTCTTTGGCCTATATAAAATTATTTTTGATTAACATATACACTTGGTCCCATTGTTTTAGCAATTGCAACACTCTTTATGTATTGTCCTTTTGCAGCAGCTGGTTTTGCTTTTATAATAGCATCTATAACTGTTTTATAGTTTTCTTCTAGCTTATCAGCTCCAAATGAAACCTTTCCAAATCCAAGGTGAATAATATTAGTTTTATCTAATCTATATTCAACTTTTCCTGATTTAATTTCTTGTATAGCTTTTGCTACATCCATAGTAACTGTTCCAGATTTAGGGTTTGGCATTAATCCTTTTGGTCCTAAAATCTTTCCTAGTCTTCCTACAACACCCATCATATTAGGTGTAGCAACTATAACATCATAATCAAACCAATTTTCTTTTTCTATTTTTGGTATTAATTCTTCAGCACCAACAAAGTCTGCTCCGGCTTCTTCAGCTTCTTTAGCTTTGTCACCTTTTGCAAATACAAGAACTTTTAATGTTTTTCCTGTTCCATTAGGAAGTACAACTGTTCCTCTAACTTGTTGTTCTGCATGTTTAGAATCAACACCTAATTTTACATGTAACTCAACTGTTTCATCAAAATTTGCCTTAGGCATTTTTTCAATTAATTCTAAAGCTTCTTTAGCTTCATATAATTTACCTTTTTCAATAAGCTTTACAGCTTCTTGATATTTCTTTCCTTTTTTCATATTTTACCTCCTCTGGTTTTAACGAATTTACATTCTCCCAATTTTATAATTAGTCTACAACTACAACTCCCATACTACGAGCTGTTCCTTTTACCATACTCATAGCAGCTTCTAATGATGCTGCATTTAAGTCTTCCATTTTTTGTTCAGCTATAGCTTTAACTTGTTCTGTTGTTATTTTAGCTACTTTGTCTTTATTTGGTTTTCCTGAACCTTTTTCTATTTTTAATGCTTTTTTAATAAGTACAGCAACTGGTGGAACTTTTGTTATGAAAGTGAATGATTTGTCTTTATAAACTGTTATAACAACTGGAATTATCATTCCTGGTTGATTTGCAGTTTTATCATTAAATTCTTTAACAAATTGCATAATATTAACACCACTTGAACCTAGTGCTGGACCTACTGGTGGAGCTGGAGTAGCTTTACCAGCTTCTATTTGTAATTTTATAACATTTACAACTTCTTTCTCTGCCATCTCACATTGCACCTCCTTTAATGATTTTCGATTGTATTTTCTATTGAAATCTATGACCTCAATATTATACTTTTTGAACTTGTGAAAATTCTAGTTCTACTGGAGTTTCTCTTCCAAACATAGATACTAAAACTTTAACCTTGTGTTTTTCTTTATTTATTTCTTGTACAACTCCTACAAAGTTTTCTAATGGTCCATTTAATATTTTTACAGAATCGTTAATATCATAATCAACATTAACTTCTGTTAATTCAAATCCCATTTTTCTTATTTCTTCTTCAGTAAGAGGAATAGGATCTGTCCCTGAACCAACAAAACCTGTAACACCTCTAGTATTTCTTACGATATACCAAGATTCTTCGGTTACAATCATTTTTACTAAAACATACCCTGGAAAAACTTTTTTCAAATTAGTTTTTCTTTTACCATCTTTTATTTCGATTTGCTCTTCCATAGGAACAACAATATCAAAAATATAATCTTCTAATTCTCTATTTTTAACTGTTTTTTCCAAATCTGTTTTAACTTTATTCTCGTAACCAGAATAAGTATGTACAACATACCATTTAGGTTGCATGTCCTTTTCTTGAGACATAATTGGCCTCCTTGCTAAAAATTTTATTCTACTGTATTTTCAGCAGCATTTAATTCATTTTCTGTAATTGCATTTTCTACCAATTCATTTTCGTCTGAAGTTACAGTATTGTCAGCATTTTCTTCTATCACAATAGAATTTTGTAATTTTTCTATACCATTTACTTCTAATCTATTTAGTGATTCAAAAGCTAAATCTAAAACAATTACAATAGCAGCAACAATAAATACTATTGCAAGTACAGCAGCAGTACTGTTAAAAAGTTCTTTCGCTGTTGGCCATTTAACTTTTTTTAATTCTGCTCTGTAATCCTTCCAAAAATGTTTCTTTTTTTTATCTTCACTAGCATTTACTTTCTTCTTATCTTTGGCCATTCTCTTTCCTCCTTAAAAATAGCTTATTTTGTTTCTTTATGTTTTGTATGTTTTTTACAGAATTTACAATATTTAGCTATTTCTAATCTTTCGGTATTATTTCTCTTGTTTTTAAATGTTGTATAATTTCTTCTTTTACAATCTGTGCATTCTAAGATGATCATCTCTCTTGCTCCTTTTGCTGCCACTATAATACACCTCCGTTACTCATATTTCTTTGAAACGATGTGAGCCATGTAATATCTCATACATACGCTTGAATATTTTATCATGTTTTTTCTAATAAGTCAACAATAATAATGTATTTCTTAGAGTTTTTTTGTAGTTTTTTTACGTTTTCTACTTTTTCTTTTTTGAACAGAAAATCCAAACTTTCCAATCTTTTTTCCTAATGGATAATAACCTCCATTTGCATACGCAATTAAATCACATTTTGATATATCAAATGTTCCTTTTTCATCAATATACTTTTCATCCGCGTCTATAGAAAGTACTTCAGCAACAAACATATCATGTGAACCTAGTTTTATAATATCTTTTACCTTGCATTCTATAGAAACAGGACTTTCCTTTATTAAAGGCGCTTTAACAAACTGTCCCTTTTCCTTATGTAATTTCATTTCTTTAAATTTATCAATTTTTTCACCAGATCTTACTCCGCACCAATCAGTAGCATATGTCAATTGCTTATTAGTTAAATTTATTACAAATTCCCCAGATTCTTTAATTAAATTATATGAATATCTTATAGGTCTAATAGATATGTAGACCATTGCTGGATTTGTATTTAAAATTCCAGTCCATGCAACTGTTATAATATTGCTTTTTTCCATAGTACCACATGACACCATAACTGCCGGCAATGGATACTCAAATGTGCCTGCTTTCCAAATTTTTCTTCCCATAATTTTCTCCTCTACATATTAATTTTTATTATACAAACAAAAAAAGAAATTACAAATTAAATATTCTTTAATCTCTAATTTCTTTTCTTATTTAAATATAAATAAAAAAATCTAGCGAAAGCCTATCTTCCCAACAAGGTAACTCGTAAGTATTTTCG
>ENA-OPCN01000032-OPCN01000032.1-human-gut-metagenome-genome-assembly--contig:-NODE-32-length-115316-cov-7.877556_pt1 | contig 115316 bp, 100 predicted proteins | sample MGYA00241567_ERZ501485 | MGnify/ENA primary metagenome ERZ501485 (study PRJEB25962, sample SAMEA2042579) | human gut metagenome | biome: human gut; feature: human-associated habitat; material: faeces...
GAATTGCATGCAAGCATGCATCGATGATACCTTTTGACCCTTTAATCATTTTATATTATCGTCATTTATCCGGTACACATCATCTTAACATATTTTTTTCGCTGATTCTATATTTTTGAAGGGGATTGCATATATTTCCTTTTAAATGTACAGCTATATATAAAAAAGCTCCCATCCCACCTGACTTATCTACATGTCTGGTTGGATAGGAGTTAGGAATTCTACTCTATTCTTTCATTAATGTTCTCAATCCACTATCTATACTGCGCTCAAATGAATTAATAAACTTTATATATATTTTCAAAACTAAACAGATATTAAGTTATATTTCATACGGATAATAGATGAATGTACTCTAAATCTACACAATGCGTAGATTAATTACTTACAATATCTCCTTCATCATATTCCCCATCCTCATAACCTTATTCTTCTGCTCGTCATTGAATTCCATCCATATTCTCTGCATAACATAATATCTTCTGTCATACAGATTAAGATACATTGATGGGCGGTAGTTATATACGTTATACATATTAACGAGGGTATCAGCATCAGGATATATAATCTCTTTCTCATATTTACGATACTTTTTTCTGGTTACATAAAGCTTTGATGACATCGTATCCTGTGAATAATGCATAACCGTGCGTACATATTCAAGCATCGTGAACTCATCCCACTGTTTTAACATATAGTCAAGAAGCCTGTCTTCATCTGTAACCTGTCTTCCGCTCATTATCTCCAGATTACGGTAATGCATTATACTCTCTGCAATTATTTTCATAGCAAAAGGTTTGGTGCTGTCGTCATACTCACTCATAACAATGTCAAGTTCCTCTGTACTCACATTACTACTTTTTCCACACACCAGCTCATCTATATCTATTCCATTTTCATGCAGGGACTTCATATTATTAAAAGATACAATAATATGCCCATTTTCACGTTTAGAATAATCATCCTGCGATATTCCTAACTTCTTTCCCATCTCAGTCTGATTATAGCCCAACCTTTTCCTATAATTCTTCATTCTGCTACAAAAATCTTCATAGTGAGTGCTGTTCATCTGCATTATCCTCATAATAAATTACAGCCCACATAAATGCAGACTGTAATTCCGATATTTCCAACAATTCTTATGAAAATTTTATAACATTAGCTAGTATCCCAAATAGGTCAATAATTGCATAACTTGTCAAATAAAGTCTTTATCTCGCTAATATTTTTTCTAAGTCTTTCTCAGGTGTACTTATAGGTGATATGTTATAATTCTTTACAAGTATGTCCAGTACATTTGCAGATATAAATGCTGGCAATGTAGGACCTAAGTATATATTCTTAATTCCAAGATGAAGAAGTGTAAGAAGAATACATACAGCTTTCTGCTCATACCACGAAAGCACCATTGATAATGGAAGTTCATTTACACCACATCCAAATGCTTCTGACAACGCTATGGCAACCTTTATGGCACTATATGCATCGTTGCACTGTCCCATATCCATAATCCTTGGAAGCCCGTCTATCTCGCCTAAGTCAAGGTCGTTAAATCTGTACTTTCCACAGGCAAGTGTCAGTATAATTGAATTTTTTGGTGTCTGCTTCACGAATTCTGTGTAATAGTTTCTTCCCGGTCTTGCACCATCACAGCCGCCCACAAGGAAGAAGTGGCTTATGTCACCATTTTTAACACCTTCTATAACCTTGTCAGCTACCGAAAGAACAGTTCCATGTCCGAAACCTGTCATAACATAACTTCCGCCATTTATTCCTGTTCTTTCCTGTCTTTCCTTATAACCGCCAAGCTCAAGTGCCTTATTGATAACTGGTGTAAAGTCTTTTTCGCCAGCCGCATTTTCATCTATATGAACCATCTGCGGATACGATACCACTTCTGTTGTAAATACCCTGTCTTCGTAACTCTTTCTGACTGGCATAAGACAGTTAGTTGTAAATAATACTGCACCCGGTATGTTATCGAACTCTTTCTGCTGATTCTGCCATGCTGTTCCAAAGTTACCCTTAAGGTGTGGATACTTATTAAGCTTGGGATATGCATGTGCTGGTAACATTTCACCGTGAGTATATATATTTATGCCCTTATCCTTAGTCTGTTCGAGCAGCATATGAAGGTCTTTTAAGTCATGACCTGTCACAACGATAAATGGTCCCGGCTCTACACTGAGTGATACCTTTACCGGCGCTGGTGTGCCGTAGCTTGTTGTGTTTGCCTTATCAAGAAGCTCCATACACTTAAGATTAACTTCTCCAACCTCCAACACAACTGGTAAAAGCTGCTCACTATCCATATCATAGCTTATGATTGAAAGCGCCTTATAAAAGAAATTATTGACTGTTTCATCTGTGCAGCCTAACACCATTGCGTGATATGCATACGCCGCCATTCCTCTTATACCAAATAATATAAGTGACTTAAGTGAACGTATATCCTCATCTGCATCCCATATATTATTCATATCATAATCATCTGTATTGCCGCATCTTGACTGGCAGACACTGCAATCTGGCGATATTATATTCTTTTCCTTATGAACTCTGTCTATCATATTCTTAAGAGTTTCATTATTGAAATTAACATTTGTTATAGTTGTAAATAAACCTTCTATTATTATTCTGTCTGTATTATCTGTCTTTGGATTACTTCCACACGACTTTGCAAGCCCTATAAGTGCGCCTGTAAGCTCATCCTGAAGCGCCGCTGTTGTTGAGTCCTTTCCACATACACCTGCATTTCCCATGCAGCCTGTACATCCTGCTGTCTGTTCACACTGAAAACAAAACATTTTCTTATCCATGTATATAATCTCCTTTATTCTTATATTTTACACTTATAAATGTATTTATACATTTTTATTATGATGTAAGTAACTTTTGACACTCACATCTTATTATACTTTACTGATTTTTTCCGTTGTATATACAACATTTTTATTCTTTTTGTTTATTGTATTATTTCACTATTTTTCGACACATTTTTCTTTGTTTTTTATATAAAATACACTATGCAATATACCGATATTATTATATACTTAAAGAAAATTACAAAGATCATAAGTATATTATGATGTAAGTGTCAAAAGTATAAATCACACAATACAACGGGAGGTGTTGTTTATGAAAATACAAGATTTTTGTGATATGAATAAGTTTGAACAGATTATGTCAAACTGGGCTAAAAGTACAGGACTTGCTACAGTCGCTGTTGGTGATGACGGCAAGTATATAAGTGACTGCTACAATTTCACTGATTTCTGTATTAAGCTGACAAGAGGATGTGCTGAAGGTAAAAGACGATGTGAAAAATGTGACCGTGAAGGCCATGGTGTTTATCCCTGTCATGCAGGGCTTGTCGACTTTGGTATTCCTATAACTCTTGATGACGGTACAGTTCTTGGAAGTATTATCGGCGGTCAGGTTCTTCCTGATCATCCTGACGAAGACAAGTTCAGGACAACAGCAAGAGAGCTTGGTATCGATGAAGACAAGTACATAACCGCACTTAAGAAAGTAAATGTAAGAACAACTGAGGAAATTAATGCATCTGCTGAACTTCTCGGCGATGTTATCAATATGTTTGTGCGTGCAAGCTATACTTCTTACCAGAACTCACATATTCTTTCAGAATTAAAGACCGGAATAAGCAATGCTGCCATTCAGCTACAGACCGCTAACGACAAGGTTAAACAGATTGATGGCTTCAGCAAACGTCAGAATATCCTTGCGCTTAACGCTTCTATTGAAGCTGCCCGCGTAGGTGATGCTGGAAGGGGCTTCGCCGTTGTTGCCGTGGAAGTCCAGAAGTTAGCCAAAGGTATGGGTGAGGCAAGCTCAGATATTAATAAAGCTATCAAAGAAGTAACACAGACAATTACTTCACTGGATAAAGAATAAAAATATGCCGCACAAAGTTTTATATATGCTTTGTACGTGGTTTTAAAGTAACGTGAATTGCACAGCAATTCAGCAATCCAGATACATAAATACGTCAGGGGCAAAAACTCAAAAGTCTTATCCTGCAAACATAAATGACTTTTTGAACTTTTGCCCTTGACATCATATTATTGACATTCCTCTATCTGTCAGTACTCTCGATTTCTCCTGTAAATCCAGCTTCTTTTATCATATTGAGAGTATCATCTATTCCCTGTCCGCCTGCTGTAAGGTATCCTGATGCAAATATTGAGTCTACTACCTTAAACAATGTTGGCTCTATTCCCTTGAAGTATACCTCTCTTCCTGCTGCACATCTTATGTCTGACTTAGGCACCATAAGTCTTGCAAGACATAGCACCTTAAGGCAGTACTGCTGTGTAAGTCCTGATATATCCCTGTCGGCAAGTCTTGTTCCCTTTATAGGAAGAAGGAAGTTGATAGGAACTGACTCAGGATTAATCTCTCTTATATCCATAAGCATATCAACTACATCACTCTTGCTCTCTCCCATTCCTATTATTCCACCACAGCACATTTCAAAGCCTATGCTCTTTAACATACGGATATTATTTATTCTCTGGTCGTATGTATGTGTTGTGCATATATTTGGATAATATGAACGGCTGCTGTTTAAGTTATGATTTATTCTGTTAAGTCCAGCATCCTTAAGCATCCTTGCCTGCTTTTCTGTAAGAAAGCCTATAGAACAGCATATCTGTGTATCATTTTTCTTCATTTTACGAATTCTGTCTGCAAGGTCTTCTATCTCAGCATCTGTGAAGCTGATACCGCTGAGCCCTATACAATGTCTTGCAAGATGCTTTTCATCCACAAGGTCATTGTCTCCATAAAGCTTCTCATCCGACACTCTTTTATACTTTTCTATAGCCGCGTGCGACTCACATGACTGCGCACAATATGCACAATTCTGTGAACAGTTGCCGCTTCTTACATTAGTGAGAAGCTGTATGCTCACTTTCTTTCCTTTATACTTAAGGCGCAGCGCATATGCAGTTTCTATGAGCTTATCCAGCTTGTCATCTGGCAGATTAAGTACTTCTAATGCCTCCTCCTTTGTTAATACGTGTTCTTCATCCCATTTTTCCAATAATTCATCAATAGCTGTTTCTGACATAATAAATGTACTCTCCCTTGTTGTCGTCTGGCGTATACCTGACCGATACGCCGATATACGAATAAGTATAAGAGGGAAGATTGCAAATGTCAACGTGTTATTTTATTGAGTTGACATTAGAATTTCGATTTTACTTTCTGCAATAAATCTTTGCAACTAATAATACGCTTTTTTATATACTACATTTAAAAAATTCTTACTTTTATAAAAAAGATACCCGACACATACCATGCCGGATATCTCTTAACATTTTAATACATTTATTATCTGATAAAGCTTCTTAATATGAATACGCCAGAACACGCGCCGGCTCTTTCTTCTTCGCTGCAAGATATGTAATAATGTCCTTACGTGTTATAATTCCTATAAATATGCCACGGTCATCGGTGACTGGAACAAAATTCTGGTTCGTTATTCTCTCAAAAAGCTCCTCCATAGATGTATCCACGGTCACACTTGGATAATTCCTTCTGAAATATAACTCATCAACACTCTCCTTTTCAAGCTCTTTGATGTCTATATCCATACCATTGTTCTGGTTAATTCTGCACATATGCCACAGGAAATCTCCCTCAGTTACAGTTCCAACATAGTGCTCATCCTCATCAAGAACCGGAATTGCTGAATATCCATAATGATTCATCTTCTGTAGTCCCTGTCTTAACGTGTCACTATTATAAATGTATGCTACTTTACTCTTAGGCTGTAAAAAAAATGAAATGTTCATAATTATCCTCCACATAATCGTATCCCATATTTAATATCTGTACATTTAAGTATAAATATTTTAACACGTTATCATTAAAACTCATATGGATTATATGCATTTTTCATATATTTTTCATTTTTATAATACAGTAGGGTAATTATATACTTTCTCAATATAAATATAACATTCGCCTAATCTATGATATAAGACATTTCAGCTTACAATTCTCTATTGCTTCATCCCAGAAATGCTCATATGACTTGCCTCTTACCTGACATATTATACTTGAATTCATAGCCCCGTGACCTACTATAAGTATATCTTTACCCTTTGCAAGTTCAGGCTTTATTATAGTATCAAGGAATTCACCCGTTCTTGCAAAAAGCTCATCAAGACTCTCTGCGCCCTTATCCGGTATATATCCAGCCGGATTATGAAAAAGAGTATTTACATTATAGCCTGCATCATCTGTATAGCCTTGTATTCCCTCATATTCGCCAAAGCTCATCTCTATAAGTCTGTCATCTATAATAACAGGAACTTTCTCATCCCTGTCCCTTAATATAATATCTGCCGTCTGTCTTGCTCTTGTAAGCGGCGAGCAGTAACATACATCAAAATGCACATTTTTATATTCGTTTGCTGCATTTTCAGCCATAGCTATTCCATTCGCATTAAGTGGTATATCGGTATGCCCCTGTAGCTTGTGTAACTCATTCCAGTCGGTCTTTCCGTGACGCATTATGTATAACATTGTTATGTCCTTTCCGTTTCTTATGTGTGATTTTTTATTTGTATTATAAATGTATTTTATATTAATAACACTACTTCACAACTTTTTCATAAAAAAATATCGTACAGAGCTTCCCGATGTATAATGAGTTTAACCAAAACATTACAAAGGAAAGTGATTCTGTACGACATAATTATTATACAATGAAAAACACTAATTGGTAGACCTTATCATTATTTTTTTGATTATTTTGAAACTTTTTCTGCTCCTACAGCGGATACCTTTTTTACTGGTTCTTTCAATATTGGCATTGGAAGCAACCCATTCAATACGTTAATCACGATTTATAAAGCTTTTATTTCCGCTCAAATGATTGTATTTGCAGCCTTAACATACATAGACAATAGAAATAACCGCAAATAAATGGAAAGGCTATCCTCTACTGGCATAGAGGATAGCCTGTAATTCCGTTGATTAAATCAACATATTATAAGTTTCCGATTGTGTAACCGTTGGACGAGTCATATCCTTCGCTTTCTAAGTTGATTATAGACCAGTTTTGCAAATTTTGCAAGAGGTTTAGGAATGGGTGCTTCGGCACCCTTTTTTAGGATAAGGCAGAAGAACGCTGCTTTTTTGTGCTTTGTTTCCATCCGTTTCACTTTCAGTTCCAATTTGATTGCATGAAGCTCTGTTCCAATTTTGTCCGTCAGCTTCTTCACCATCTTCAAGCTCTTTCAAATCATTCAAATACTCATCTTCATATTCAGCTTTTGCATTCGCTTGCTTATACGAGCGAGTATGTTTTAACCTTCTTATCAAACAACATTATTTTATTCTATTACCTTAATTAAAATATGTATTGTTCCAACTCCTTATGCATAATATCCTGTTTTGTACCAACATACACACTGCCTCTAATAATATTCATCTCTAACTGAACAGCTTCATATTCTTTTCTAAATTCTTCATCCTTAAACTGCTTTGAAAGCATATTATCAAATGTTTTAATTCCATTCTTTACCATTATCTTCTAACATATATTCGACTATACATTTAATCTAATTATATTGATACATTCAGTCTTACCTTAATCAGCATCTGAAACTTTTCTTTACAGCAGACAGGCATTTTCCACATGCGGTAAAAGTTACTTCTTAATACTAAATAGCGAAACCAGCATCTTTTACCAAAAGGTTCATACCAAACTTATGGGTATAACGTTTACCATACATTCTAGTATATTTTTTCAACAAAGTGACAAAGACATAAACATATCATAGTAATTGCCCCCTATTTATACACATAACTACTATTTCTTCCATACCTCTGTCTGCCTATCCCGTAATTAGATTATCTTAATTCCTAAAAATAGAGCCGGTATATGGCTTTGCAACAAATTCTTTTAAAACATAATCATAATCAACAATTGACATTAAAATAACATTTCCGACTTCAATTTGTGGCTCGATTTTAAGATAGTTCTCCGTAGTTATATTATTACTTTTACCTTGTTCTATTCCAGTTGCCTTTACCCATATTGGAAATGATTTTAGTTCTCTTATTAACTCACCTGGTTGAACATCATGATACATATTCAAAAGTCTAAATAACTCATCCAAACTTGCTTTGATAGACATTGTAGTATTAAAGTAAAAGAATAGCACTTTTTTCAAATCTATATTTTTAGTAGTCTTTAATGCTATATTCAAATTTTTATTACGCGCATATCCAACTTTGGGTGTTATCTTATTGGGTTTTACTATAACATTTGAAAATGCATCTCCTAATTCAAAAAGATTGATATTAGTTTTAAAATCTCCATTTACTAAATCTAAGAAAAAAGGTATAAAATAATTGACTATTTTTTGCGATGGCTTTCCTAAACCTTTCAAAATCGCATAATCTTTAGCCTTCATTATATATCCATTGTTTATTTTTTGGATATATAATATGTACGCAAATTGTTTTCTCTCGCCTTTTTCCTTTAAAACTAATTTTAATAAAGTATCATATGAACTCTCATCACTTTCCAAATCACATAACACTTCTTCTATTAACTCAATAGTTAACAGCAATTTATTTGCTCCAACCAAACACTCTATAAAAATACGATTTTATTTGTGAGCCTTTTTCCCCAAATCTCCCAACAAACCCGTATCATATGCCAATTGTATAAATGCATCTCTATCCTTATACCATAATCCACTAAGAATCTTTTTTATTCTCAGATCATTTTTGTACAAAAACAAACTTTTAGTAGAACCAATACCTCTTATTTTATCCCAATTTTGAGAAGATTTGTAAAGTGTGTATATTAAATCTACCAGTTGCTCTTCATTCATATTTTTTTCTAACTGAATTATAATAGCTTTATCAACTTCATGATTGTAAATATACCATTTTATTGCTTTGATATTGCCCATCACATTACAGGCAAGAAGGTAATATGTAATATCTTTACTATTCAGTTTTTTTATATTTTCTTTCCATATCCCACTAGATTTATCATAAAATTTTATTTTTCTTGGCTGAAAATAATTATTCAATGTTTTCCAGATATATTTCTCAACTGTTGCATTTTTTTCACATGTCAAAGCACATATACACCCCAAATAAATATTAAGATCACAAACGGTAATAATAAAATTTTCTCTATCTTTACCACGTAAACTGTGTGCCATATATTTTATTGAAGCGTAATACTTATCTGATTGACACTTTTCTCTAATTTGATTTTTTCTTATTTTCAAGACTGTATCACCGCCAATTCTTCCATAGCATAATAATAATCCTGGTAATGTGCCAGCGACATTATAAGCCAGTATCTGCATATTCCCTGTGCAGAACGTATCTGATAGCTGTCAAGCGCAAGCTTATCCTTAAAATAAACTTTGTTTGCCTGCTTGTATAATCGTTGAAGTTTATCATATCCATTTTTTCCAGATACTTTCGTGTTTTTACCTAACCTTAAAAATTTTAATATTCCTTCAAGGTCATATAAAAACCAATCTTCAATAGACCGCTTCGCCTGCACATGTATAATTTTGCTTGCCCCATTAGCTTTAAGCTCTTTCTTAACTTCATCCCACTTTATCGGTGGTTTAGGCGCAAAATCAAAAACATCAGTGTCACTACACAATACAATTGTAAATTCACAATTACTATCATATTTCGTTTTAATATCTTTAGTGAATTTTCTGAGAGCAATACTTTTAAATCCTCCTACACCTCTTACATTCCTATACTCAATACTCGTATCGAATCTTCCTGCAGGATGTAACTTTCTTGCATTAGCAATTACTTGTTTATAAAATTCAACCTCTGTATCACCCTCTACAAAAAGTACAAGGCATTTACTCATTGGCATCACACTCCAAATAATCGCTTATATTACTCTCATTATCCGCAAGCATCGAGAACAAATAGTCTCCCATACTCATATTGAAGCCAGCAGCATCATTTTCCAGCTGCTTTTGCCCCAACTTCTTAAATGTGAAAAACTCTGCCACCCCAGCAATTTTATTTACACCAACATGAATCCAAGATGGATCAAGATAACTGATAATATATGGCGAATGACTTGTAATGATAACTTTGCAATCATCTAACAGCTGACTGATAATCTGAATATATGATTGAAAAAGTCCTGGATGTACAGAGTTTTCTGGCTCCTCAATTGCTATAAGTGAAATATTACTGACACTGGATACTATTATCTTAGTCAAAATCATAAAAACTCTCTTTGCCCCATCTGACATCATTGAAAAGTTTACTGGATTAACTAGATTTTTTTCTTTAACAAACAATACATGATAATTATTTGAAAAAACAAATGGAAGATTTTCTGGCAATTCCTCATTATTAGTTAATCCATTAATTTTAAATTGCTTAACAATGACATCTTCAATATCAGGAAACAACTGAGAATATACATCTTTTAAAAGTTCAAATTTATCAGGATTCTGCTTTTTTAAATTATAAATAACTCGAGGAAGATTATCCGCATTTATCATTTCATTCTCAAAACCTTTACGAATAATAGGGTCTGGTTGATAAAAACTCTTTGCATCTAGATTATTTTCCATATATATTTTCATGCCATTAAGTTTTGTAATAATCTGAGCATAATAAAGTTCATCATAGGCTCTTAGCTTATTGGCAACCAATTCAGCATTTTCAACCCTAATCTTTGAAGAGCATCTTCCTGTTTCAGAACTCTTATATAAAGCTAAGTCAGCAGTTCTATTTATTAACTGTGTAAACTTTTGCCCCTTTTCATCAAGTTTTACTTTTAAAAATTCTGATACTATTTGTGGTTCTTTATCTTCGCTATCTTTCCACTCAAACTCATAACCATACTGAATAATATATTCCTCATTGTTTATATCAGTAGATACTTCCATTTCATATCTGTAATTTCTTCCAACCATACTGCAGTTAATAGGAATCAAATTGGAATTAGACATCATATCCTTTTTATCTTCTATAGAAGCCTTAATAAAATCCAATCCAAAATCAATACCAGAAAGTACATTTGATTTTCCAAAATTATTTAACGCAACAAGTGCAATAATATTATCAAACGATATTTTAACATTTGATAAATTTTTAAATCCATCAATTAAAACAGCTTGTATTTTCATATCAACACAACCTTCCTTTGTTATCTCATACATACAATATCACATTTTTCTTTTTGTGCAATATTTTTTTACTTTTTATTTGCTTAACTACATTATATTTCTCTTTAATTTGATTTATACGCAATTTATTTTTGCCTTTTGTCTTTTATACATCTTATAGTTTTTCACGTATAAAGAAAGAAGGTATATTTCAACCTTCTTATCAAACATCATTATTTTATCCTATTACTTTAATTAAAATCTGTGTTGTTACAACTCCTTATTCATAATATCCTGTTTTGTACCGACATACACACTGCCTCTAATAATATCCATCTCCAACTGAACAGCTTCATATCCTTTTCTAAATTCTTCATACTTAAACTTATTGGAAAGCATATCATTAAATGTTCTACATCCTTTACCATTATCTTATGACATATATTCGCCTATACATTTAATCTAATTACATTGACACATTCAATCTTACCTTAATCATAACCTCTAGATATCTTTTCGTGACAGCTGACAGGCATTTTCTATATGCATTGAAACTTTACTTCGCATTAACATTCGCGCACGTGACAGAGTTTTTGTAATTTTTTACACCCCTATATGTAAATCACAAAAAGTTGCACTATTCCGGCGGACAAACGCCTTTATAATCTAAGCAATGAAATATCTAAAAACTCTGTAAAAATAGTATATAGCTTTTCCCATTCAATATCAATTTCATAATCAGAAAGTAGCTCTGGAATGTTGCCTATCAGCAAATTCCAATCACCTAAGAAATCTTTGTCAGCAGTTCTTGCATACAATGAATTATGCAAAATATCTAAATAATTATTCTGAATGTCAGTTTTATCATATATTCCATAAAAATCTACGAACGGCAAACAGGAGTACCAGCCATCCGTATATTTTGATATTTCATCAAATCCAATCTTGTGTTCCACAATATAATGTAAATCATCTTCATGAATATATCCATGTTCGAACGGCGTATACTCTTCCTCTATCTTTTCTTCTGAGCCAAAATACCTTATTCCTCTATCTTTGAGCTCTGGTATTAATTGAATATCTGGCGATAATATCGAGTATCCGTAATATTCAATGCCATCCAATACCATATTTTTATACACAGAATTCATAACCGTTCGGAGGTCCCGTCCTTCAATTGTCTTTCCATAATAGTGCATACTTAATAGATCTGTAATCTGTTTTCTCATTTCTAACTTACTAAAACAACTATAGCTTTCGGGATTAATTTCCCAAAATCTTATTTTACAATCCGAATCAGTAAAATATCCCTGTTTATTTAATTCATCAATATATGCAGTTCCTTTTCTATTTGCATAAGATGTTAACAAATGAGAAATTCCATCATCAGAGTGATCCATCAATTCTGTTATTATTTTAAATGATTCTTCTTCCTGTATTAGATTTTTCTTTTCAAATACAATTAATGCTGTGTCTATTGCATATACACTATAATCTTTATGATTAAAATACATAGCCCAGGCATAAGCCAATGATTCAATATCTAAATCTCTTTTTTCATAATTTGCCAACTTCATGTATGATGCTGCTAATGTCACAGCACTATATGATCCAGACTTTCCACCTTTCATAATTATGTATAAAAGACTTACATTTCTAAATCGGTTTTTATCTCCAAAATATCCCAGTTCATGCAGTTGATATTCAGCAATACTCAAACTTCTTTCAATCCAAAATCTATCAAACTTATATTTTTCAAGTTCCGGCAACATTAAATCTACACAATTTATAGAATTTTTAATATATTCTACAAAACAATCATAAAACTTATCTCGTTCATCACCATGAATCCAAATGCTGACTAGATAATCAGCCAGAATCTTATCTTTATCAATTAAATTCATATCTTCTTCACAAAGCTGATTAATAAGATCATCAAACTTTATTACTTTCTCTTTCTTTTCATAGAATGTGCAATCTTCATTAATGTGCTCAATCAAATCATAAAATTGCCTTTCGCTAATATGCCTGTTATTTAAATATTGTGCAACCATTTTTTCTAAATTGTTACATGTTAAATACACCTGCCAAATATAGTCAGAACTAAAAATTTCGTTTTCTATATCGCCATGATTTTTTATGTATACTAGCATTTGAATAATCATGCTATCATTGCCCATTAATTCGTTTCTATTAGCAATCTGGTATAGTAATACAAATGAATAGTATTGGTAAATATCCAGTATTCCTCTTCGGTCTTCTAAAATAACTTGTAACTGATTATAAAGACTCTGTATTGAATTATAATCTCTTGTTGACATCATTAAATTTTTGAACTCAGAAAATTCTGAATACTTTCTTAGCATTATTTCATAGAATTCATCATCAAAATCGAACGCCCGCATTCGATCCATATACTCTATTGAGCCATCTAAAATATTCTGTCGTATAATTGCCAATGTTTTTTCTTTTCTTTTAACAAACGTTTTTAGTCTGAGTCTTAAGTATGTATTTAGACTATCATGTATCAATGATATTCGATTCATGATTTTTTTAAATAAGTATGGATGCATATCAATAAATTCACAGATAGTCTCATATACCTCTGATTCTTCAAAAAAACTCTCCAATTCTTTTTCTGTAAAAAAACAGTTTCCAGTAGCAAATATGCCTATTGCACTACTTGGTTTATCGTTGTTTACAAATAAACTATCATAGTATTCATTTATTTCATTAATTGGCTGACTGATATCCACCACTTGCTTTAGCTTATAATCTTCTGCAATAAAATATGTTATTATGGGGTATCCCTTCGTTATATTATATATTTGATTTTGAATCTTATACTCTGTTATATTATGAGCCATTTCTAAATATAATCGTGTCTCATCATAAGACCAATCAAGTAAATTACTTCTATTCCAACTAATTTCATACTTAAGTGGTCTCGAAAGAACAATAACTCTTACATCAACTAATTTATTGATGAACCCTATAAATTCCTGCAGCTGACGAGGATTATAATTCTCTACATGATCTAAACCATCAATTATTATTAACTTATCCTGCTCTCTTATTGTATCAATTAATTCATCAATAATTACTTTTTTAGCAGTTTTATATACTTTAATTCCTATCTCTGAAATAAAATTATCAAATAAAATCCTTCTATTTCTGTTTGGATCCTGTGAACCAATCCAAAATCGATAAACAATTGCATCTGGATACTTATCACATATTTCATTTACAAAATGACTTTTTCCTACACCCGGTTTTCCTTCAATAAAGGTAATATCTTGCAAAAATTCATCCGGCACAGTTCGAAGCAAAATTGTTTGATCTTCCAAATCTGTTGACATATTTATAATATCAGGAAGTTTTTCAATATCGATTTCAAATACAGCATCTTCAGTAATTTCATCTGCTAAATGCATAATCTGAAGTTCTCTAGCTTCTGTGTTAAACATATTATCCAGCTTATCAGCAATTTTTTTAGGCGTAAGCGGGATAATAGTTATATTCTCTTTTCTGACACATGGAAATCCCATGAATTCGTCATCTGTTTCAATTAATGCCGAATTCACAACAAGTACATTATTATCAGCTTCATCAAATGAATTTTTATTTCCATTGATATTTAATACATTATTGTCAATTTTAATACTCTCATCAGAAACATTAGGATAATTTTTTACTTGTATGCGATATGATTCTTTTTTGCAAGTATCTATTATGACATCTTTTAAATAAATATCATCAAAATTCTTTGTATCTAACGCTTCAACAATTATTTTTCCAATAGTTCTTTCTGTGTCCATTAGCCCTAAAAACAAAATGAACACGCTCTGTTGATATGTATATCCTTTTAACGAGTTTCTTGCTACTTCTCCCATAAAAGTCCTCACCTTCTAAATATATTCATCAGTTATTATATCGACAACTGCTATTCATTATCATACCACATAATCTAAAAAAGCCGGTAAGCAAATCACTGTGATTCACCTACCGGCCATTTTACTTCCTTATTCGGTTTCTACTTCAAACTCTGTACCGTCATAAAACTTTATCTGAAGCCTGCCATCTTCAAATACTGTAATGCGGTCCATTACAGCCATCATAAGTTCTGGATCAAACTCCTTTATTGGCCCTGCTGCCGCATGCTTCATTACCAGCTTTGTTTTATATCTTAGCAGAACATCATCACCCTTGATATTCTCTTGCCAGCGTTCCTGGTAATCAGCCTGGTGCTCGACTATCTCGTTCCAACTCATAACAAACAGCTTAGTGAATGTTTCATCGGTAACATATCTATTACTGCAAACCTTATGACCATTTGCCTTATTGTAGGAACCGCAGCGCCACTCGGTTATCTTAGTACCGGCTCTGGTCGTGTACTTTACTCTGGAATAAATATTTCCGCAATTCCCACAGATAATCTTGGCATAAAATGGGTTCTTTTCACTCATCTGCCTGTAAGCATTTGTGAAATGGTCCTTACAATACTGGGCCCTTCTTTCAAGCTCTGCCTGGACTGCTTCCCAAGTCTCAATATCAATAATCGATTCGTGGTCTTCTTCAATATGGTACATCTGCACGCTTCCGTCATTCATAACTCTTTTTTTTTGAAAGGAAGTCTGCAGTGTAGCTTTTCTGCAAAATAGCATCTCCCATATACTTCTCATTTCGAAGCATGGAATCAAGTGTGCTTGCATGCCAATTGTATTTTCCATCCCAGTTCCTTATCTTCTCGGCTTTAAATATTCTGGCGATATAATCAACGGTCTTTCCTGATAAGAACTCCTCATAAAGCCTAACTACAATCTTGGCCTGCTGCCTGTTTACAATAAGGTGTCCTTCCTCATCCGCATCATATCCTAAGAATCGTTTGGTGCTCATTTTGTGCTTTCCCTGTTCAAACCTTCTTTGAATTCCCCAGGTACTGTTTTCAGAAATGCTGCGGCTCTCATTCTGGGCCAAGAAAGAGAAAATGGTAAGAAGCACCTCTCCCTTTGCATCTAGCGTATTGATATTTTCCTTTTCAAAAATAATGCCAATACCTATATCCTTGAGCTCTCTTACGTAGTTAAGGCAATCCAACGTGTTTCTTGCAAATCTGGAAATAGACTTTGTAATAATAAGGTCTATCTTCCCGGCTCTGCAATCTGCAATCATTCTATTGAAGTCATCACGCTTCTTGGTGTTGGTTCCTGAAATACCTTCATCAGCATAAATATCAACCATTTCATAATCAGGTTTTCTGGTTATCAACTCAGTGTAATAACGCATCTGATTTTCATAACTCGATAACTGTTCTTCTTGATCGGTTGACACGCGGCAATACGCTGCAACCTTTTTCTTTATTTCTATCTGCTGCCCGTTCACCATTATCGTAGGCTCTTTTGCTGGTATAATCGTAATGCTTCTCGCCATTTTCAATCACCTCCTCAACTACCATTGGCTCTGTAAAAGAAAGGCCCGTAAGTAACTCGTCTCTAACACGAATTCCCTTGCAGGCCTCTTTTCCTTCTTGGATATATGTTGAACATATCCATTCTACTTTTCTATTATAAACATATCGGCGACGTAAACTCTTACCGCAGTGTGGGCAGATAAGCATTCCACTCATTGGATATCTGTTCTGGTACTTATCAACGCTTTGAATATTTCTTTGCTCCTTGTGATATTGCATGAGCTCTTGTACCTGCTGCCATTCTTCCTCGCTAACAATGGCCGGATGATTTTCCGATACTCGAAACATTCAACAGATTTTTCAATATCGATCCTACCAGCTATATCGCCCCAGTTGCAATTCATTATGAAATTGTACTTTGCGTTCCAAGTGTAAAGCATATCATACTCAACTTCCTGGAGCACGCCGGCGAAGTTCGTAAGCAGTACCTATTAACACGCTATCATAGAGGTAATACCGACGATACTGATACCAGCTTTTCATGTAACTTGATAACTGTATTTTAGTACCGGAGGTAATTTATCCATGTATCATAATGACTCTATTTTCGACTCCTACGATAGGGACATGCTGCCTTTCTACGAGTCCGATAATTACAAATACCAGCATGCAACTAACAACAGAATGATTGCTGCTTTCAGATCCACTCTTTCACCAGAGCAGCAGGCAGATTTTACAAGAATACTTAACAGTTTATCTACTGAATATTCAGATGTGGCTCTTGAAGCATATTCTCGTGGTCGTGAAAAACGTCACAATAAAGGTATGGAATATGAGATGTAACATAACAAAAACAAGGCTAGTGAATTCCTTATAGGTTTTCGCTAGCTATTATTATCTTTCATGGAAGGAGGAATGTTTAAATGTATCCAACAGATAAATGCTGGGAAACCTGAGAATATACTGACGATTGCAATTGCGAATTTTGCGACCACAAAGAAGAATGCTCTGATGCTGATTTAGACGATGATGATGAATAAAAAATAGCCTGGCCGGTAAATCAATACCTGTCAGGCTATCGTTTTCTAATGCATGTAATCATATGGCGATCTGTATCCAGTCGTTTTAGCTGCTGCCTTCTTAATAGTTGGTACACTATCCTCGGCTTCTTCTTGTGTTGCAAATAATCTATGTGCCTTCACTTGAATTCCACCACCATTTTCAAAACGAATCAGATGCATGCCAGCGCTTATTCTTATAACAGTACACTGGCGTACTATTCTGTTATTTTCTACAATATAGGCTTTATCACCCGGTTTAAATCCTGCCATAACGCCTCCAAATCTGCAAAGAAAAACCAGCTCAAAAGGGAATCAAAGCCGGCCTCTTTACTACCTATTCTGATACTACTTTATTTCTAAGTGCTATACCTTCTACCACTCCATGCATATATGCTTCTGACAAAAGCATACTATTACAGTTTGTGGTTGCATCCAGGAATGAATGAAATGCCTGCTGCTGGTCCTTGGTAAGTAAACTTTCTAAATATGCCAGCGCTCTTCTCTCCTGCTGCTTTGCAGAGACATATTCTTCCGACTGAATATAATCTCTTAACGAATCATCAAAGCCATCCTTAATATATTCTTCAAGTTCCAATAGTTAATTCCACCTCCAATATCGGGATACATATTGACTGGCTCTGTTTAACAAAAATAAAAATAACTCCAGGTAGCGAACCTAGAGTTATTATATCGAACATTTGTTCTGTTGTCAATCTGGGATTATTTGTTTCTTAAAGAATCATTTATTGCAACACCATTGCTATCCTTCCAATAGTCCCAACCATTATTTGAACCACCTATAATAAAATCAACTGCGGTACTAGGTGCTCCAAATGTGTAATTCTGAGAAAATACATACTTTCCATCTTTCTGTATTATAATTTCCTTTTCCAGGAAATCATCTCTCATTTCTTTCAGTGTATCTGAACTTGGCTCTATATCATATCTGACCTGGCTGTCAGCATATACAATAACAGAGTCATCTTCTTGCAAATAACCTGTTGCCGTAACTTCTCTAGCATTTAAGAAAATATTTCGTGCCACATCCTGTCCTACCAACACATATGTACTCTTAACGTATGGGAAGATCTCAATGATTTTATCTACCAACACCTGAGTTCTTGCATCAATATCAGCTACAGTCCATTTGTCTTTTGAAAGAATTGTCTCATTCAATTTCAGGTGCCTGGTACTGGTAAGAACAGATTTCTTTGATGCAAAATCTTTATTACCCATCTTACTATTATCAGATGAAGCCGCAAGAGTCAGATTACCAATTCGATTTACTGCTTTCACATAATCATCTGGTTCCAGTCCCGAAACCTCTGCCCAGTATTCATTTTGCGTCTGTGGCATAACATGCTCAATATTTAGCTTTGACAAATCAACTGGTGCAGGATTATTGTGCCCTTCTATCTTATCTAAAATCCAGCGGATATATGAAAGTGAATACGCATTTGCAGTTTCCAAGAAAGTCCTTATTTGCACATCATCTGGCATAAATGTTGATTTCGCTCTTGTCTCATTAACCAGATAATAAATACAAATATCTGCATACTTCGCATAACTACCTTCTGTTTCTACCTGATTTTCAACATTCTTCAAGTAGCCTGGAAAGAATCTGGAAATAGCACTTGTATCTTGCCCATTTATATATCGTCTAATCAAATAGGTATTAAGTGCCTTAAATACATCTTGTGCCTGCTTTGCTGTTATTTCATTTACTCTTAAATGCTCAAGAACACGCATAGAAAATGGAGCCGGCATAAAACTTTGCAGTTTTCTGAAATCATGCAATTGTTCTCCCAGTGAATCAGTACTGTCACTTAAATACAATCTTTCAAAATGCTTAGCATAGTGAAGCATGTCTTCAAGAATTTTTAAGTATTCTGCTTCTCCAGAATTTTCAACCCAGTAGTCTTTGAAAAAATTATATAATTCTTTTTCCGTTGTTAACGAATAGGTTTTACTTGCTAGATAGAATCTGAAGAACTCAGCTAGCTTCTTTGACTCTGGGAATATCTTCTCCAGCTTCAACCAATACTTTGTATATATAGTTTCCTGCTCATCATTGGTCCTTCTCATCATAACATAGTTTCGGATCAAATCAGCGGCAGTTAGCTTTTCACCTGTTGAGTTGATACTCTCGAATATTTGCTGTGCATCATCTTCAGTATCAAGTTCAATTCTTACGATATATATTTCTCTTATGGCGTTAATCACAGCCATCAAAGAATACTTATTTGAAAGACTCTCCAGGTTTGAATACAAATAATTGTAATTGTCCATTACCAAAGAACTGCCATCGTAATCTTCTATAATATCTTTTGCAATGTACGAATATGCATCATCATCTGATACAGAAGGTTGTAACCTGAATTTATACTTTGCGTCAGAACCACCATTTTCAAGGTAATTCATTGTGATTGCAGATGCGATATCATCAGCTCCCTGGGACTTTGCAATATTTCTTAACGCGTAAGCAATTAAGAACATGGTAATAAGTCTTTGCTGTCCATCAACAACTTCTCTTTCTCTTACCATAAAATCCGTTTTTACGATGTTATATACAACAGTTCCTATAAAGTGCTTCTTTGTTTCACCTTTAAGGATTCTCTCAATATCTACAAGAAGCTGCTTAACCTGCTTATTTTTTCTCCACGTGTAATTACGCTGATATACCGGAATTACATACTGGGAACCATATGCTTCTTTTATGAACTTTTCGAATAAGCTCATTGGACTTGCTTCCATTAATTTCACCTACCTTTTACAGATCACTTCTTATAACCTCGATAAAATCCGCTATATCAAGACTTTTACCAAGTGGAACCACCCTATAGTCCGATTCAATCTCAACCTCTCCACCTGCTGGAATCAAATGTTTAATTTGATAAATACTGGCATCATTCATCATTTCCTTAGTTACTCCACCGGTGATATATAACTTAAGTGTTGGTTGTTCCAATAGTGTTAGAAATGTCTTTTTTTTCGCAACAATAAAGACCCCTCATGTAATAATCCTTTTCGCATTCGCCCGGCTTATATCCATTTGAATATGGACCGATGACATCAAAATACTGCTTACCTGTCTTAGGTGCCGGTGAAGCAAAAAGTGCAAAATCGATTCCGTTTTTTACGCAGGAAGATCGAACTTCTATTGTTCTTTTCCCATTCTTCAATGCAATATCTATCTGATTCTTAGAGCTCTCAGATGTCGGCTTAACTACATTTTCTTTTCCTAGATATAATCTTAAAATTGCGTCACACGTGTACTCAGCAATCATCCCTGACAAGTTATCAATTTTTACTGTCTCAGCATCTCTATCCTCTGACGTATTAGCCTGACCGACATTTAACTTGCCTTCTATCTTTTCAGCTTTTTCAATGATTCCAATCATCCATTCACCCTTTGTTGGAATATTTAGTTCTAAACACCTAAACTCTTTTCTATCTATCCCATATTCTGCACTAAAGGTATTCCTTCTAATCTGCTGTTTTATTTGCTTTACCATATTACGTGGCCTCCGTTACATTTTAGATAAAAAACCTTTCTCGAAAGCATCAGGATTAGCAAATGTCTTTTCACCAAACTTTTTAAACTCAATTTTTATGTATTTTCCATCATTACTTTTTACAATACCTTCTCCAAAAGATTTATGCTTAATCATTTCGCCTTTTTTTACTGGAACAGGAACTGGCTCAGGCTTTACTATCTTAGGAGCTGTGTATACAGGTGTGCTAACAGTTGTTTTCGGTTTTTCTGTACGAGAAAAAGAGCTGGACTGAGATGTAACCTTTTTCGTTTTTTCTCTCTTACCATATCTTGTAAAACGAAGATTATACACCTCTTCAAAGTCCTGGTGAAAACTTGTCGGAACAGTTCTTTTTACTTTTTCAAAATCTCCATGCAATACCTTATTAGCCACGTCAAAATCAAAATCATGCTGCTCATATAGATTTTGAACATAATCATTACAATTAATTCTTCTCACATTTCTCATAGCATTTATAAATGCATCTGGAGTTCTACTATCGCTTTCTAAACACTTAATTCGAAATGCATCTCCCCATGACTCGGTTTGAGAATTTGTCTCAAACGTTATGGTATAAGAACCTCTTCTGCACAAACTACCTAATGCTTGATAATATTCATGATCGTCTGCAAAAGAAAGCTACTGTGCTTTCCCCCACACTAAATTTACCATAAATAACCTCCAATCAAATCGACAATAAACAAGATACCTTCTCTTTCTTATCAATGTTTTCAATGAATTCGTTGATGTCATATGTAAGAATATCTACACCACTCTTCATCTTCTGCCACTCTGCTGCTTCTTTTGTATCCGGATGTATTACCGGTGCAACGAGAACAGAGAAAGATTCTTGTCTTCTTTTCTCTTTAGCTTCTTTTAAATGGCGACTAATAGGTATAATTTCATTATTAACCTGGTCTGATCTTCCGCACATCAATGTAACTTCAAAATAGCTATCGCAATCTGTATCATAACATTCAATATCAGCATATCCACCTGAAGCAGTAAAAGTTGGAAGACCTTCATCATCAACAGAGTAATTTGGGTTAACATCCAGTCCCTCAAAATTTTGGACCAACGCTATACTTGTCAAAAATTCTAAACGCGTAGGAGCATTAATAAATCTTAATATATTATGCTTACTCTCTTTCTTTTCACAAACAAGCAATAATTCTTTTTGAATACTTTCCTTTGACATTTCTGAAGCATATTTGTATAGAGTCTGCTTTCTAACATCTGAAAAATCTATTGTTTGCTTAACTTCAATCTGCAGAATTTTTGAATCAATCGTTCCCATATAATCAATATAAGCATCTTCTTCATCAAATTTAGGATACTCCATATAATTGTCCATAACATATACTGCAGACTCTGCCTCAAAACTGTTTATATCTAAAAAACGACCATTACCTCTTAACGATAACAAACCAGACATTCTCATTTTTCTGATGTATTCATCTACAGCCTCGTGACATATTTTCTCCATTTTTAAATAATTTCTGTTGTCGCTTTCCAGTATAGATAAACATTTTTCGTATATGTATTCATCAGAACAAGTAAATCCAACGGCCTTTCTTATACTCTTAATGTATTGATATGCTGCGTATGCATCGTTATCTCTCCAGCAAATCAAAATAGGTAATTCATGACGTGCTAAACCAGCATTATTCTCATCTGGATCATCATGCAAGTATTGAATTACTTTTAACAAAAGTGGTAGAGGGACATTCTCATTAAGATTTCTTCTGAGCGGATTATTTGTCTGATACTTCATCAATGCATTCAAGAATACTGTTTGTATTTTTTTATCATTACATGGTTCTTCCATATATGCGTCTACTAACATATGTCCTGTCGCTGTAATAGTGATTGGTTTTCCCATTGCATACTTTATGAATCCGAATTCCTTTATCATTTTGTACCAAGTATCAAATCTGGAATCCCAGCCATATTCAAAGCCTGCTTCTTTGTGTTTTTGAGGTGACATCTCAATTATTTTTTCAAGCTGCTTATCAGAAAAAGTCTCATCTTCACTTTTAGATATCGCCTTAAGATCAGCGGTACGAGAAACATACATAGGTGTATATTCCTTTTCTCGAATAACGCTTTTTACAACTTCATGTATAATATCAGAAGTCAATATTTTTCCTTCAAACGGAAGTATACATCTAAGAAAGTTAGGTATTCTTTCCGGATTTCTAATTGTGGTTGAAAATGATAATGGTTTTGCTTTACTTACTGCCATAATTCGTTACAAATACCTCCTTTGAATCTGCTTTAATTGTATTATCATTAAAGCTAATATAATTACTGTCTATGTTATACACTAAATATTTCTTGGACCATTCTAAAAACGTTTGATTTACCATTCCTTTATGGTTAATAAGATTGGTAATTCCAAACCTAATTCCTCGCTTATCCAATTCATCTAAAAATGCGCATAACCTTTGTTCTTCTTTTTCATTCCAATATTTGTTATATTCCGAACCAGAGATTAAGTATGGTGGATCTAAATAAATATAAGAGTTTTCATCAAACTCCAACTCATTCAGAAATGCCATGAAATCTTTATTTACAAAGGTAATATCCGACGTTTCCATAAAGGAAAGATAATGACAAATCGCATTGTAAACATTTTTATTAAAATCAACATTTCCGACGGGAAGGTTGAATTTTCCGGATGCATTGAATCTAATCATGTGATTAAAGCCATAAATCAGAAGCAAATACAGCAGCACAAGATCTTCTTCTTCATTAAAATTGGCTTTCATCTTTGCATATGCTTTTTTATTGAAATGTGAATAATATGTTTTTACATATTTCTTCTTCAACTCATCCGGCACTGTTATATTCCGGTAGGAACAAGATAGTCCATACTCATCGATTATCGAATACAGTTTTTCTAAAAACTCTTCTTGCCGACCAGCGTATGAAGATAAACACTGGTGTAAAGCAATGACATAATGATCAATGTCGTTCACAATATATCTTTGAGCTTTTGTATTTAGAAATGAACTTCCTCCTCCAGCAAAAGGCTCAATGTATGTTGAAATATTCTTAGGAAATAATTCTCTCAATTGGCCCATTAATTTGTATTTATCTCCAACATAGAAAAATGGAGATCTTACTATATTGTCCTTCATTTTCATGCTCCAACTCTTGTTATAAAAACTAACTCCTTATGATCTGCTGCATCTGTTTTTCCAGCGTTAAATCTATGATAATCAGTTTCAAATATCTGAGTTTCACCTTTCTTTTCAAGTATCTCCTGAATCTGTTCAAGTGTTATTTTATTTCGAGACGATGAGCTTTTTGAATCATAAGTATTGTTATAGGTCACTACAATATACTTAACATTCAAGCTCTCGATCAGTTCTGCAAAAACTCTAGGAGCTGAATTTCTGCAATAATCTGACATATTTTCTTCTGGCGGCTTCATCGCTGTTCCCGCAAGTTTTGGTTTTTCCCATTTTGTAATGGTTTCCATTACATGGTAAAATCTCGAATACTGGCGACTATTATATGGTGGATCAATAAATGCAACGTCGGCTACAACTCGCTTCGCCAGTTCATTTGAATCCTCTCTGTATATCTCTATTTTATTTTTACTCTTTATTGGCTCTACCAATTCAAAAACAAACTCTGATCTGATTTCCTTACCTTTTATGTAGGCTTCATAATGCCCTACTGTGTTTGCGCATCTATCAAACGAGTACAAAAGAGACGCCAACAAAATGCAAAACTCTCTCTCATTGATAACTTGACTCTCGTATTCTTGCTGCAAGTCCTCTCGAATATATCCTATCAGTTTTGCATCTTCGTGACGGAAGTACTTATCACCATAATTTTCCGAAACATAATTTTCTTCCAAAGCACTCCTGTTTATTTCACCGTACTTCTTGATATGAGCCTGAAGTTTTTTCTTATCATATTTAGCTTTTCCAAAAAAAGCCTTATAAATGGTTTCATTAGAAAACAAGAAATCGTTAATTATATTTTTTGATGTGATGTCTAATAACTCTGATGTAACTACACCGGTTCCTCCAAATACATCAAATAACGTTTCATGTTCAGGACAATTTTCTAAAATAAGCTCCTTTATCCAAGGCATTAACTTATACTTACTTCCTGTATATCTACGATTGTTAATATTCATCAAAAGTCTCCTTACTTGCCCACAGTTTTCTGCTCATTTGCATCGCCTGTATTTTTTATTTTTATTTTCTCCCCATTAGGAAGTGTAAAAGTCTGTTCATAGCTTATCCCTAGAATATCAGCGATTTGAATTAACTCCTTTTCAGTTATGGTTCCCCTTTTCATTTTTGCATTAAAATTCTGAGGCGATTGCCCTATTTGTCTAGCCAATTCAGCAGCACTTATACCCATTCTCACGCACAAAACTTTTATTTGTTCTGTTGTTGTCATCTTTCACCTCCGCGCAGTTGCTATCATAAAACCTTTAATAGATATTATAAACGATTTGTTTGATAATCGCAATAAGAATGAGCCGATCTTAGCACCTTTCCACCATAGACTACCACGCTGTATGTCCCAAAAACTGTACTTCAATGTATATAAATAAGAGGAAGGTAAACTATTCGCGCACGTCTTAGGTGCCTCAATTTTTTACCCCCCTCTTGAAAATCCGGGTTCTATATACATTTTTTCCTGCTAAAAACACAGGTACATATTCTTTAAAAAAGCCCTCAAACCCGCATAAAATCAAGGTTTCTTTGAGAGCAAGCAAACAGTCTCCACATGAACAGTATTTGCGAACTGGTCGACAGGCTGCACCTTCTCCACCTTATAACCACGTTCCACCAGTACCTTAAGGTCCCTTGCAAGTGTAGCCGAATCGCAGCTCACATAAACAATCCTGTCTGGTGACATACTTACGATAGTATCCAGCAGTTTCTCATCACAACCCTTTCGCGGAGGGTCTACTACTACAACATCCGGTTTTGTCATATCATATACATTAGTAATATTCTGACTGTCTGAATTATCTGATTTGCCAGCAGTATCAATTCCTGGCAGGTCAATATTATCTGAATTGCCAGTAGTATCTGACTGCTCTGCCTTGTTTGCACTATAGGATTTATCTGCCCCATCAACATCAGCACTACCCTTTGAGGCATTATTCCCATTATTCTTATAAAATGCCGGTACAACCTCCTCTGCCTTTCCGACAAAGAATTCAGCATTGGTTATGTTATTAATTTTTGCGTTATTTTTTGCATCTTCTATTGCCTGTGGAACTATCTCAACTCCGTAAACCTGTCCCGCTTTTTTTGCAAGAAACAAAGAAATTGTACCTATACCACAGTACATATCCCATACGCTTTCATTTCCTTTGAGGTCTGCAAACTCAAGTGCTTTGTTGTATAACACCTCGGTCTGTCTCGGATTAACCTGAAAGAATGAAAGCGGCGATATCTGAAACTTTATACCATCTATATAATCCTCTATATATGGCTTTCCGTACAATGTTACACATTCTTTTCCAAGTATGACATTCGTATCCTCTTTATTGATATTGATAACAAGTGATGTAATATGTAAATGTCTACCACTATTCCTGCCGCTAATCTCCCCATTAAGCTCCTTCACCACATCCACAAGCCCATCTGCTGCCTCTTTCCTTAACATTTTCTTAGTCACAAGGCAGAGCATAATCTCATCTGTGTGAAAACCTGTTCTTATAAGTATATGTCTTACAGTTCCTTTATGAATGTTCTCATCGTAAGCGCGGACTCTGTACTTTTCCATCCACGCTTTAACTGCTTTAAGGATAACGGCATTGTCGCTGTGACCTAGCAGGCAGTCATCATCAGGACATGGAATAATAGAGTGGGTATGTCCTGCGTAAAAGCCCATAACGATATTGCCGTCTTTGTCCTCTCCTACCGGATACTGTGCTTTGTTGCGGTATCTGAAAGGCTCCTCCATACCAAGTATGTCACACATTTCATAGTCAGTGCCCTCTGTAAGTCCGCCAATTCTCTTTAAATTATCGCTGACAAGCTTCTGCTTATACTTAAGCTGTGCCTCATAACTCATAGCCTGTATCTGACAGCCGCCGCACTGCCTTGCTATAGCGCAGGCTGGCTCAACCCTGTCCTTTGATGGCTTTACTATATCTACAAGTCTTGCATAGCCATAATTCTTCTTTGCTTTCATTATCTTGACATTTACAACATCACCAATAACTGTCTCCTTAACAAAAAGCGTATATCCGTCTATTTTTCCTATTCCCTCACCTGATACACCTATATCCTCTATAGTTATCTGCACGCAGTCATTTTTACTATATGCCATACTTATCTCCATTCTGTTAAAATATATCTTTTACCTTTACATAACAAAAGCACTTCCAATGCTTCTTTCATCATACCATTATGACTAAAGCATTAAAAGTACTTTTATATACTATATTTGTCGGGCTGAAAATGCATTGCCCGTATATCACATTATGATTACAGACTTGTTCTTCTTATATTAGAGTCGAGCCATCTGTTAAAGCCTAACCAGTCATTAGAATCCTTTGCTTCAAAACATTCTCTCAAGGTTTCAAGCTTTGCATCAAGATTATCTGCCATAGAAAGCGCCACTGCCTCAGCTATGGCTGGCTTCTTTGGTGAACCGTATTCAAGCTCACCGTGGTGTGATAATATGCAGTGTCCCATCTCACTTGCAAGAATAGCTGGGAAGTCAGGTATAGTCCTAATCTTTTCCATAACCATCTCATATCCCATCACGATATGTCCAAGGAAGTTACCCTCGTCAGTGTAATCATTTCTAGGAAACTCTGAAAGCTCCTTGACCTTGCCGACATCGTGAAGCATTGCACAGCTTATAAGAAGGTCTCTGTTAAGGAAATCATAGTTAGAGCTTATTCTATCGCAAAGTCTTGTAACGCTTAAGCTGTGTTCAAGAAGTCCGCCTAAGAAGCCGTGATGTACAGTCTTTGCTGCCGATGTATTCTTAAATCTTTTTATAAATGCTTCATCTTCCACGAAAAATGCTGTAAGAAGCTTCTTTATGTATACATTTTCGACACTATTCACATAGCCTAACAGCTCTTTGTACATATCTTCTATGTCAAATCTTGATGATGGTATGTAATCTGACTGTGTATACTCATTTTCTGCTGCCACACGCGCTCTTTCTATCTTAAACTGAAGTGCGCCGTTGTAGCTTGTCACCTGACCGCTGACATATACATAATCGTTCACCTCAAAGTCGCCTATTCCACCTGAATTGACATCCCATATCTTAGAGTCTATCTGTCCTGTCTTATCGGCAAGCATTACATTTTCATATTCCTTGCCTGTCTTTGTAAGTGCTGTTGACTTAGACTTACATAAGTATACATCCGATATTCTATCTCCATCTTTAAATGTTTCAATAAAACGCATAACTACTATTCTCCATTTCTGTATATACTAAACTTATTCTGACATAATCTTCCATATATAATCCATATGCCCTTAAAATAATAAATTGCAAAAAATCATTCGCACCTGCATTATAAACTATAAATGAAAATATTGCATAATTTTATTAATAACGCTATCGCACACTACATCTCCGCCTGTACACAATAACCATTATATTTTACTCTGCTATGTCAAGTCAATACAAGTACCTCACAACTATTTATACCCAATTATCCTTATATCTTTACTTAATCTGCTACAATTTCTATCATATTGTTACTGTTCAGCGCGATACACAACCTGAGAAATATACATAAAAAACAGAAATTGGCACCTCTATATTAACTCTGCAAGAAATACCTGCAATTTAATTTTGTGTACAATAGCTGAAGTCTTTCCGCTACCTCAACTCCACCGACACATCATAAGACACATCAAAGTACCCCGACTTTCCCTTTCTTTTTATGGATACATTAATCACCTGTCCGTGGGCGCTGTCATAAAGCTTGTCATTAAGCCTCTGCACCGTGTAACATGGCATTTTGTTGATACACTGAATAATGTCGCCCGGCTGTAAGCCTGCCTGATATGCAGGTGAATCACTCTCAACCCTTGATATATATATTCCCATAGGAATATCATTTTTCTCAGAAAGGTCACTGTCTACATTCTGCGCCTTTATGCCAAAGTACATCTTGCCCTGTCTGTTAATCATACACTGTATCATACTCTTTAAGTCTGATACGCCAAGCACCTTTAACTTAGTATCAGAGCTGTCCTGTGATATGGCAACAACCTCGCCTTCCGAATTAAATAAGAAAACGTAATCACCCTCCTCGAAGGAAAGGTTTGTTTCAAATACTTCATAATTATTATCAATTGAATTATATGCCGTCCTGTTAGTTATAGTTCCATAATCCACCGCACCGTCCGTTCCATATATTTTGCCTGATGCTATGACTATATCACCTTTATTCAGCATATATGAATTGCCTAGCTCTGCCACCTGCATATACTGTCTGTCGTTATCCAATACCTTTGAGCCATCTATGCTTATTATGCTTATACCCGTCAGTTCATCCGAACATACAAGTTCAGCCTTGTACTCACCTGCATCCTGCACAATAACGTCATACTCACTTGTAACATCTGTATACAACTGCGATGTAAGTATCATATATCTGTCATTAAGGTATCCTACTATAATTCCAACTGTTGAAAAAAGTTCTTCATCTTCGTCCTGCATTTTTTTCAGGTCCCTCTGTATGCTGTCAGAACTACCTTTTGATGCTCCATCCTCACCAGTGACTGTATCATCAATAACATTTTCTTCTATATGTTCCCTTACTGTAACCACAGTCCTCTGCACATCGATAACCTTGCTTCTTAATGCCTGCATAATCGTATCATAATCGTACTTAATCTGTCCTATTCCATCCTCACTGTCAAGCTGTACCGTGTCAGGATACTCGTCACGCGTGAATTCTATGCGGTCAACTGTCGCATTTTTAACAGCAGTCTTATATCGCACCGCTGGAATAACAATCTTATCTGACACCACGTATACAACGCCTATAAAGACTATGAGCACCAGCAGCTTTACAGCTCTTATGACACGTCTGTACTTCACCTTGGGACTTGGCACAATCTTCTCCGTATACAGAGAATACTCCTGTTCCTGCCCATCGTTCCTGTATTCCATATATATTCCTCAATATTTTATGTAAGTTTCCAGTTCTTTCTGTTACCAACTAATGTATTAATTATACATCGTATTTATGAACAAACTATGTCAAACATATTAATAAGACTTTCTTTTTATAAGTTTCTTACTTCATCATATAGTTTTTTATCCGTAAATGCTGTAAAATATAGTAAGTTACCGCTAGGGATTAAGGAAATATCACCCTGTCCTTATGCAGTATCACAATATTAATTAACTGGAGTAATAACATTGAATAAAAAAGCATTAGCAACACTTGAATATAATAAAATAATAAATACCCTCGTGTCTATGGCGTGCTCTGACGGAGCAAAGCAGACACTTAAGGCTCTTATGCCTATGAATAATATTGATGACATCAACTCAGCTCTTGATGAAACCAACGATGCCCTTACAAGGGTATATCAGAAAGGCAGTGTAGACTTTTCAAGAATTAAGGATGTGCGCGCAAGTATCGCCCGCCTTAAGGTCGGAAGCTCTCTTAACGCACTTGAACTTCTTAATATAAGTATGCTTCTTGAATGTGCCGCACATATCAAGGGTTACTATGAATACAGGGCTGACTCCATCCAGCCTATGATAGACACCCTCGACCCTGTTACACTTCTTAACAATGCCATCAAGAGATGTATCATATCAGAGGATGAGATAAGCGATGATGCGAGTGCTAATCTGCGTGATATAAGACGTAAGAAAAATCTGGCTGCTGACCGCATACACACAGAACTTAACAAAATTCTTAACTCACCATCGACAAGAACCTATCTTCAGGATTATGTCATAACAACAAGACAGGGAAGGTTCTGTCTTCCTGTAAAGGCCGAATATAAGTCTTCAATGCCAGGTATGGTTCACGACCAGTCATCTACCGGCTCTACATTATTTATAGAGCCCGCCGCAGTAGTTAAGTTAAATAATGACATCCGTGAGCTTGAACTTAAGGAGCAGGCTGAGATAGAAGTTATCCTTGCCAGCTTAAGCGAAAAGGCTGCTGAACACACTGATATGCTTTTATCAGACTATGAAGTACTCACACACCTTGACTGTATATTTGCAAAGGCACTTCTTTCAAGACATCTTAACTGCAGCCGTCCTGTAATGAATACAAATGGTCGTGTAAATATTAAGAAAGGTCGACATCCTCTCATAGAACCGCATACTGTCGTACCTATAGACATTTATCTTGGTACTGACTTTAACCTTCTTATCATCACAGGTCCTAACACAGGTGGTAAGACAGTTTCCTTAAAGACTGTCGGACTTCTTACACTTATGGCACAGGCAGGACTTAATATTCCTGCTCTTGAGCACTCTGACATAGCTGTATTTGATGAAATATTTGCTGATATCGGAGATGAACAGAGTATTGAACAGAGCCTTAGTACATTCAGTTCACATATGACAAACACTGTCGACATTTTAAAGAAAGCCGACAGCAACAGCCTTATACTCTTTGATGAGATAGGTGCCGGTACTGACCCTACTGAGGGTGCCGCACTTGCCATTGCCATACTTGACAACCTGCACAGACGCGGTGTCACAACTATGGCTACAACACATTACAGTGAGATTAAAATGTATGCACTTACCACTGACGGCGTTGAAAATGCGTGCTGTGAGTTTGACGTTGAGTCGCTTCGCCCTACTTACAGGCTTCTTATCGGTATTCCCGGCAAGAGTAATGCATTTGCAATATCCAAAAAGCTTGGATTATCAGCCGACATTATAGATGATGCCGCTAAACGCCTTGACTCTGAGGATATAAGATTTGAAGACCTTGTAACTGACCTTGAGCAGAGCCGTGTAACTATCGAAAAGGAACGTGAAGAGCTTGCTAAGTACAAGGAGGAGATAGCTTCTCTTAAGGCTGAGCTTACAAAGAAAACTGAACGTCTTGATGAGCGTACTGACAATATCATAAGAAAGGCTAACGAAGAGGCAGCACACATACTCCGTGATGCCAAGGAATACGCTGATAAGACCATAAATGCGATGAATAAGCACGGTATGTCTGTCAAGGAACTCGAAAAGCACAGAAGCGATATCCGTGAAAAGATGAACAAACGTCAGGAAAAGCTTAAGGTCGAGCCTGCAAAGGTACAGGCACATAAGGCACACGATATATCTGAATTCAAGCCGGGTATGCACGTTAAGGTACTCACTATGAATGTAGTCGGTACAGTTTCGCAGATACACAAGGCTAAAAATCAGGTATCCGTACTTATCGGAAGCCTTAACACAAAGATGGACATTAAAAATCTTGCCATTCTTAAAGGCTACAAAGACCCAGAGGATACAAAGGCAGCTTCATCTAAGTCTGGAAGCGGCTCAGGTAAGATAAAAATGGCTAAGTCCTCATCCGTTTCATCTGAAATTAACCTCTTAGGCTATACTGTTGATGAGGCAGTAGCCGTACTTGACAAGTATCTTGACGATGCCTATATCGCCAAAATTCCTCAAGTACGAATTGTCCACGGAAAAGGAACAGGCGCACTTCGTGCAGGCGTAACCTCATACCTTCGAGGAGTGCCTTATATTAAGGACTTCCGCTTAGGTCAGATAGGTGAAGGCGCAGAAGGTGTAACTATTGTTACATTTAAAGACTGATAAGCTTAGTTATCCAGCAGCATATGCATACTGTATATAGCGGATACACCAGCAGAAATGGAGATTATTATGGTAGCTAAACAAAGAATTCTTATCGTTGATGATGATGAAAATATAGCTGAACTTATATCCTTATATCTTACTAAGGAATGTTTTGAAACAAAGATAGTATACGATGGTGAGAGCGCGCTTGACACTCTCTCATCATTTAAGCCTAATCTTATATTATTAGACCTTATGCTCCCCGGCATGGATGGCTATCAGGTGTGCAGGGAGATACGAAAGAACAATAACACACCTATTATTATGTTATCTGCCAAAGGGGAAACATTTGATAAGGTGCTCGGTCTTGAGCTTGGTGCTGACGACTATATGATAAAGCCTTTTGAAACGAAGGAACTTGTCGCCCGTGTAAAGGCGGTATTAAGACGATATCACCTTCCACAGTCGGCTGTCACAACCACTGAGTCTGCCAAATGTGTAACTTATCCGGACTTAGTTGTTAATCTTGACAACTATTCAGTTACTTATTATAAGAAGCCTGTCGAGATGCCTCCTAAAGAGCTTGAACTGCTCTACTTCCTTGCATCTGCGCCTAATCAGGTGTTTACAAGGGAACAGCTTCTTGATAATATCTGGGGTTATGACTATATCGGTGATACAAGAACTGTTGATGTCCACATCAAAAGAATACGTGAAAAGATAAATGACCATGACCAGTGGGCTATCGAAACTGTATGGGGTATCGGTTATAAGTTTGTTACCAAGTAAGCACTGGCAATTTTTTAAATTAGTGTACATTATTTTCACACGGATACGTGTCCTGGCACATTGGGCACGAAACTTTTATACGTAAAATGTGCTCAGAAATGAGGATTACTATGCGATACAATATGCTTACCAAGCAGATTTTTCTATATATAGCCGTTGCAATAGTCAGTTTTATCGCTGTTACGACTATATGCTATAAGCATGACTACAACAAGGTATACAATTATTATTCAGATGCCCTGTATCAGCAGGCTACGGAAATATCCAGCGAATACGGAACTGACTTTCTTGAGTCTAACCGTATGCCGGCTATAAGAACAAATCTTAGTATCATATCACACCTGAATGGCACACGTATTATGTTTGTTGAGCCAAACGGCAAGGTGCTTTTAGATACAAGCTACACTGGAAAGGCTTCACAGGATGACTGTCTGTACGAGATTGAGGAATTTGACTATGGAAGCCTTAACGGAGCACACTCCCACTTAGGCGACTTTTACGGCGTATTCAGTGAGGATGTGCTTAGTGTGTATTCGCCTATAACAAGCGGCTTTAATATAGTTGGATATGTTGTTATAAATATGCCTGAAAGCACGATAACTGACCGTGTATACCAGACATTTAACACTAACTATCTGACACTTGCCATAGCTATGGTGCTGTCACTTTCTATGCTTATACTTTACTTTGTGCACATACACGCACCTATCAATGAGCTTACAAAGGCTACTGTCGAATATGGAAAAGGTAATCTTTCATACCGCATACAGTCTAAGCACAATGATGAAATCGGTCGTCTTGCAGCCTCTCTTGATTATATGGCGCAGGAGTTAAATGAAATGGATAAGTTCCAGCAGAAGTTTTTATCCAACATATCTCACGACTTCCGCTCACCACTGACCTCTATCAAGGGCTATCTTGAGGCTATTGAGGACGGAACTATTCCGCCTGAAATGATTAATAAGTATATCAACATTGTACTTTTTGAAACTGACAGGCTTACCAAGCTCACAAGCAATATACTTACTCTTAATGAGCTTGACCCTAAGAGTGTCCGCCTTGATATAAGTACATTTGATGTGAACTCTGTCATAAAGCACACGATAGAAACGCTTGAAGGCACATGCAAGAAAAAGAATATCAAGTTCAGTCTTACATTTGCAGGAAATGTGGAAAATGTAAAGGCTGACAAGCAGAAAATCCAGCAGGTCATATATAATCTTATCGACAATGCGATAAAGTTCAGCCACGATAATTCTTTCATATATGTCACTGTCAAGGAAAAGGGTGAAAAAGCGCAGATATCCATAAAGGATACTGGAAGCGGCATCGCCAAAGAGGATATTGATAAGATATGGGACAGATTTTACAAGTCTGATGCCTCAAGAGGCCGCGATAAGAAGGGCTCTGGTCTTGGACTTTCTATTGTTAAGGAGATTATACAGGCTCATGAAGAGCATATTGATGTCATAAGCACGAAGGATGTCGGAACGGAATTCATATTTACGCTGGCGCTGGCACGGTAGGGCGCTGCTGGCTATATACATAGCTGCTTTCCGTTTATATTATGTCTGACGGTGGCGTAATCTATAAATTTATTGTATCAAAGTCAGCATAAAGGTCGGGGGATGTCAGGGAAATAATGCGCAGCGCACACTTGAAAGCTGATTGTGATAGTTCTTAGATATTCCATTCAATTATCAGCAACGATTTGACACGGATGTCAAATCGAGCGAAAACGCAACAGGACGTTGCGTATGAGCGGTTGCGTTCGTAGCAAAAACTTATAAGGAATATCTTAGAAATATCCAATCAGCTTTCTGGTGCGCGAAGTCTTATTTCCCTGACATCACCTGGTCTTTATGCGTCCGTTTGTTATATACATAGCTGCTTTCCGTTTATATTATGTCGTCCGTTCGTCACAATATACTAACGACCACCCTAATTATTAACCGGTCTATAAAGCTTAAATTTATTAATAAGCTTATCCAGCTCTCTTGCTCTCTCCTCAAGCTGTTCGCTGATAGCTGAACTCTCCTGTGAAGATGCTGCTGTATTCTGAGTAACACCAGATATCTGCTCAATTCCCTGCTCTATCTGTGATAAAGCTTCTGCCTGTGCTCTTGCTGCCTCATTAGTTTCCTGCGCAACACCGGCAAACTTCTGCATTTCGTTAATAGTTTCCTCAAATGCCTGTGCAACAGACTCTGTTATCTCGTTACCCTTATTAATCTCTTCGATAGTCTTAACTATAAGTTCTCTTGTATTAACTGCTGACTTCTGACTGTCTGTAGCAAGCTTTCCAATCTGCTCTGCAACTACTGCGAAGCCTCTTCCTGCATCACCGGCTCTTGCTGCCTCAATAGATGCGTTAAGTGCAAGAAGGCTTGTCTGTGAAGCGATATCTTCAATAGTTGATGTTATCTGTTCAATCTTATTAGATATGTCTATAATACTTGCCATCTCTTCTGTGAGGCTGTCCATTTTCTTACGTTCTTCTTCTGCATTATTAGCTGCTTCAAGAACATTATCATATGCTTCCTGTGTCTGTTCAGCACTCTTTTCAGCTAATGCTGCAACAGTTTCTACTGTAGCTGTAAGCTCTTCAACAGCACTTGCCTGGTCAGTAGTACCCTTTGCAAGGTCGCCTGCTGCCTTTGAAAGGTCCTCAGCGCCGATATCAACCTGCTCTGAAGTCTTTGCTATATTAGTTAATGTCGTATTAAAATGCTTTAAAATGTATACAAATGACTCCTTGATACTTACAAAATCACCAAGGAAATCTGTAATCTCATCTGAGTCCTTAGTTAAATCACCACTTGCAATCTCTCTTAAGACCGTTGATATCTCTTCAACATATGCATCAAGATTTTTCATAGTTCCCTTAAGAGTTCTAGCCATATCACCGAATTCATCTTCCGACTCATATGTTATGAGCTCACCAGCTGACATATCTCCGGCATACATTTTTTCAGCAGCTTCTACAATCTGCTTTGCAGGTGTTGTAAGTACTTCTGTTATAGTTTTTATAAAGAAATTTGACATAATTAATAATATTACAACAAGTGCAATTCCTGCTATTGCAAGTCCATTACCAAGACATACTGACTGATTATAATACTGGCCACCATTCTGGTTTACAAGTGTTTCAAGTTCATTAGTTAATTCCTTAATTTCATTAACTATAGGAAGATATGTATTGTAATTAAGTGTGTAAGCCTCATCTATCTTGCCTGACTTTAAAAGCTGCATAACCTGAGGTCTTACCTTTTCACCTTCATTAATCTTTGTCTGAAGCTCTGAAAGCTTTGCTTTGGTTTCACCTGTCTTAAAGTGCTTCTCCATGTCATCGACACCTGTGACAACAAGATTGACATCTCCTTCTACTGTCTTTTCAAATGAAGCATATCTGTCTGCCATATTATCAGAACCCTCTGCTAACAGTCTGTTTATGGCTCTCTGTAAGTCTGTAAGACCATACTTTACATCTGCAACATCACTTATATTGGTCATTGGTCCCTGATATATGCTTTTTACGTTATTGGCAACTGCAAATATTCCACATATAAGAATAACACCTATAATACAGGCTATAAGCGATATCACTCCAATAGTTGCTCTTAATTTACGTTTAATTGTGTAATGCTTTAATCTTTCCTTGTACTTCTCTACCACTATTTACTCCTTCTAAGCCGTTAAAATATTCTGTTGTTCGTTCATTTTTTCAAACTCTTTCTAGTATACCGGAATATGTTGTATTTTTCAAGCAAATATATTATAAATTTTTTACAAAAAACACAGCGACATATTTGCCAAATGATAATTATAATCATATAACAAAAAATCACTGTGTGTAATAATATTTACTATAACTTCCAATGAAGCTTATGCAATTCTCCCGAAAGACGCATATCCTTAAAATTATGCTGTCTTAATGCTTCATACGCCACTATCGCCACTGAATTGGACAGATTAAGTGACCTTATATCACCTATCATAGGTATCCTTATGCATGTATCCTCGTTGTTGACAAGTATATTCTCTGGAATACCTGCGCTCTCCTTGCCAAACATTATATAGCAGTCATCTTCATATTCTACCTCAGCATAAGTCTTATGAGCCTTGGTAGTCGCCATATATATCTTAGCTCCCGGATTCTTTGCTAGAAAATCCTCATAATCATTGTAAACCGTGACATCCAGCTTATCCCAGTAGTCAAGTCCTGCTCTTTTTAACATCTTGTCATTAATCGTGAAGCCAAGAGGTTCTATAAGATGAAGACGCGCCCCTGTCGCAACACAGGTTCTTCCTATGTTACCGGTATTGGCTGGCATTTCCGGTTCATGTAGTACTATATTAAGCATATTTTTTCATTCTTTCTCTATATTGATTATTATACTATAAACGACCAAATCTGAAAATCTCATAATTTTGACTGTCTAAGTAAATGTCTTTCTTCGCACTAATCATAGCTTTAGTCTGTCTTAATAGCTATATCAAGCTCAAGTGAAAGTCCATCATCTGACTGTATAGGAACACATATATTCTGGGCATATGACTGTGTTATAGTCATGGCGCCACGACATACTGTAGGTGGTGTGATATCTATAACAATACCCTTTGTTGAGAATATTGTTGCCGCATTACCCATAATCATGTTGCCAAGTTCACTTATCGCACTTGTTGCCATAGAGTCAAGCTCTGCAACAGGCATACCCATCATCATCTTTGATGCAACCTGAAGTGCCTGCTCATATCCAAATGCCATAAGCACCTGACCCTTCATCTGTCCGGTAATACCTATCATAATGGCAACCGACTCCTCACTGAACTCTGTCGTCTTAACATAAGGCTTACCTATACTCATATCCGTCTGACATATATTTTTCATTATAGTTGTTGTCGCCATAAGAAATGGATTAATTAAATCTACACTAATTCCTGCCATATTCTGTTTCTCCCGTTTGTATTTGATATATAAATAAGATACCATGGTCAAAAGGTCTAAACCCGCATGCACTTGCTCATAGGTGGGTGAATGATCTTTTGACTCTTACATCATAATAATATTTATAACTTATTTATAAAGTTCTTTATTCTCCTAAGACCTTCCTTAAGGCTTTCAAGTGAATATGCATAAGATATTCTTACAAAGCCTTCTCCACTCTCACCGAATGCTGTTCCTGGAACAACTGCAAGCTTCTGATCCTCTAACAGTCTGTTAGCAAATTCTTCTGAAGTCATACCAAACTTTTTAATAGAAGGGAATATATAAAATGCACCAAATGGCTCAAAACAGTCTATCCCCATCTCTCTTAATTCATGAACCAGATATCTTCTTCTCTGGTCATATGCAGTCACCATCTTTTCAACTTCCATATCACAGTTCTTAAGTGCTTCCACCGCTGCAAACTGGCTGTTAGTTGGCGCGCACATAATAGCATACTGATGAAGCTTTATCATCTGTTTTATAATATAATCCGGTCCACAGGCATATCCAAGTCGCCAGCCTGTCATCGCAAATGCTTTGGAGAAACCATTTATCATAATAGTTCTCTCCTTCATACCCGGAAGACTTGCTATCGAGCAATGCTTGTTATCGCCGTATGTAAGCTCTGAATATATCTCATCTGATATAACATAAAGGTCTTTTTCTATGATAACAGGAACAAGCTCCATAAGCTCATCTCTTGTCATGATAGCACCTGTCGGATTATTTGGAAAAGGCATAATAAGAACTTTCGTCTTATCTGTTATATGTTCAAGAAGCTCTTCCTTTGTAAGCTTGAACTCATTCTCCTCCTTAAGGTTGACAAATACAGGAACCGCATCTGCCATAACTGCACATGGAAGATATGAAACGTAACTAGGCTGTGGAATAATAACCTCATCTCCCGGGTCTATCATACATCTTAAAGCTATATCTATAGCCTCACTTCCACCTACTGTAACAAGAGTTTCTTTCATAGGATTATACTCTACATTATACTTTCTTGCCACATAATTACATATTTCTTCTCTTAATTCCTTAAGTCCGGCATTCGATGTATAGAAAGTTCTTCCCTTTTCAAGGGCATATATTCCTTCCTCTCTTACATTCCACGGTGTATCAAAGTCAGGCTCTCCAACACCAAGCGAGATAGCATCCGGTATCTCACTTACGACATCGAAGAACTTTCTGATACCCGATGGCTGAATATCAACTATCTTCTTTGATAAAGCATTTCTCATGGTGTCACCAGCATCCTTTCGTCCTTATATTCTTCATCTAATACAGTTCCATAATCCTTGTACTTCTTAAGCACAAAATGTGTTGAAGTACTTAACACTGACTCAAGTGGCGCAAGTTTCGCCGCAACGAACTGTGCAACTGACTTCATAGTCTTACCCTCAATTATAACTGTAAAATCAAAGCCTCCTGACATAAGATATACTGATGTTACCTCATCATACTTATATATAGTCTCTGCTATGCTGTCAAAACCAAGACCTCTCTGTGGTGTAACCTTTACTTCTATAAGTGCTGTAACTTTCTCTTCACCTGTTTTATCCCAGTTAATAAGGGTATTATAGCCACATATGATATGTTCCTTTTCCATGTCCGCGATTTCGTTCGCGACTTCGTGCTCCGCGACTCCAAGCATAACCGCTACATCGTGGATGTCTATTCTTGCATTCTTTTCTAACAAGTTAAGGATTTTTTCTCTCATATTATTATACCCTTTCAATTAATTATATTTTGCTGATAATATATTCTGCAATCAGCACATTTACTGCTTACTGCCACGATACAGCTCATCCTGCTTAGGAATATCAAGAAATCTTTCCTCATCCCTGTTGCGCAGTATCCTCTGGTTTCCTTTAGTCAGATGTCCTATAACACTGGCTTTAATATCGTGGCTGTTAAGTATATTAATAATATCACAATCGTTGTCTGCTGTCATTAACAAACAGCCCATAGATTCAAGCTCATATGGATTAATATTAAGAAGCTCACATATTTCTATTATTTCCTGTCTTACAGGTATGCTTCTTATGTCTACATCAAGTCCCATATGGCCATATTCGCACATATCCCACAGTGCGCCAAATATGCCGCCCTCCGACACATCATGCATATAACAGTCTATACCCTGCTGTCTTAATATATTCACTATACTTCCTATGAATATCTCTTCTTCTTTTCCTGAAGCCTTATTTATAAAGTCTTCGCTGTATCTTTCTGATACTTTATCTTTATCCTGCTCTATAAGCTGTCTTATACCGCTGATACCTGCAACACCAGCCATTATAATGTACTGTCCAGCCTCAGGCTTAATTCTCTGCTTATTTCTTATTCCTGTTGCCGTAACTGTAACTATGCTTCCGTCCACCTTGTCGCTGACCGTAGTGTGTCCTCCTGACAGCGATACACCCGTTACCGCCGCCTGTCTTGTAAGGCTCGCAACCTCTTCTCTTAAGCGTATCTCTCTTGCCTTGTCACTCATAATAATACAGTCACTTGCCACAACCGGCACACCGCCCGCCGCATATATATTATTTACAGCCTTTATAAGAGGCATATAGCCACTTGCTGTTGAAGTAAGAAGATTAACATCAGCTTCTGAATTCTCTGCTTCACAGGCTTCTATAACGCCGCTTATAAGCTTCACTTCACCTGCATCCTGCCCTATATCTATTCTTGTGATATTTCTGCCTCTGACAGCATTAACAGGCTTTAACACGGCTCTTGACAGAATAGTATCTGACACCTTTCCTGTCTTCATAACACCCTCCCATCTGTTAATTTTATTTCTTTATCTGTGCCACGGTACAACATATACCAGCTATCAGCTGTTATTCAGAACCATTTCCAAAAATTCTGCTTATCTGCTCAATATGGCACTAAAAATCTTTTTCCACTTGCACATATATTTATTTACATCTATACTTATAGCTGTGCCGCTGTACTAATACAGCCACCAGCCCCTGGATTGTTATGTCAGGCTTTATGCACCAGCACAATCCATACATTTTAATACATTTTAAATAAATGCTGATACTGCCATTGGAAGTACCATTGCCAGTACAAGAATGACTATTATGATAGCTGCAAATACTCTTTTTGTTTTACTACTTTTTTTATTATTAAAGTTTATCATGATAACCTCATTTCCGCATACATAAAGGAGATTAATATGCATTTTATATTGCCTTATTTTATAATAATATTAGTTGTAATTCAACTTTTACTTAAAAAAAGCGATAATTCCCAACAAAATAAAATAAAACAGTTCTGGGAACGTGAACAGAAAGCCAACGCAACAAGAAAACAGGATATAAGTAACCTTAATTATGTAAAATGGGATGACTCACTGCCGCTTAAAGAAGATAACAGAACTCTTTCTGATATTCTTGACAATAACAATGAGGCTCTTGCTTCATATGAAGCTATTATGTCACTTAAGGGTAAGCAGATGATTAACCTTACAGAGTATTCCAACACTGACCTTAAGCTTAAATATGGTGTTGCCAACCTTGAAACACTCACAGAATATGAAGATAACTACACTTCACTTATTATGAATATTGCCACCTTAGGACATATTCTTATGGAGCAGGAGGATTCCAAGGATGCCGCCGCATATCTTGAGTTTGGTATCCGTTCCGGCTCTGATATACGCTCTAACTATGCAGACTTAAAGAATATATATACCAATGAGGGAAATAATTCAGGTCTTAGCAATCTTAAGAGATATGCTGAACTTATAAAGTCGGTTAATAAGGATACGATTATGCATATTCTTGATGAGGCATAACAACAACAACAAGAAACACGCTTTGCGGGTTTCTTATTGTTATCGCAGCAGTCGCCAAGGTCATATGCCAGCATATGACTTTGGCTCGTTACTCGCATAAATAAGAAATATCGGAGTACGGCTTACTTGCCATACTCCGATATTATTTTATCTATATTTCTTGATGCCATGCTCTTAGTCATCTCTTCTATAGGAATGTCGAGTACTACTCCATGCTTTGCTACAAGTGCCGCAAGATAGTTTTTCTGTGCCGGTGTTATCGGCGTATCTCTTTTGACATTGTATACAAGCTCAGAAGCTGTTTCAAAACCAGAATCGTCCGCCTTTATTTCATACATTTTCCAGTAGATAGCACTTGCACTTAACGCATCATCAAGCGCCCTGTGTGAGTTGCCGGGGTCAATATCCAAGTGTTCACACAGATAGTCAAGCCGCTTGTGCTCAAGCTCTGGAAGTATCCTTCTTGCCATCTTAAGGGTATCTATTCCACGGACATTAAACTCAAGCTTATTGTTTACAGCCGACTTTTTTAGGAAACTGTAATCAAATATTATATTATGTCCAAGTATAGGATAATCGCCTATGAACTCCATAATATCACAGAGAACATCATCTATACGTGGCTTGTCCGTAAGCTCTTCATTGTGGATGCCTGTAAGCTCCACAACCCTGTCACTCACTGTAATACCCGGATTGATAAGTGTCGAATATGTATCCTTCACCTCTCCGTGTTCTATTCTTGCCATGCCTATCTCTATAATCCTGTCACTTGCCGGGTTAAGACCTGTTGTTTCAAGGTCAAGTGCAATATAACTATCTATCATTATTTTTCTTCTCTTTCATGTACTCTTCACCTATGACGTTACCAATAATACCGAGATAATCCACATCCATCTCAGGCCACTTATTAAGCTGGCTGTTTCTGTTAAAGGATATAACAAAGCAGCTGTCAGACTTACTTCTGTCAACACAGGCAATCACCTGAATAAACTGCTTTATACCCATCTTTTCAAATGCTTCATACATATGTGGTGCTTTTCTTTCATAGAGAATTATGTTCCATACCGTCTTAATTCCATCATCCCTGAAATCGGGTATGTAATTGTCCTCTTTTAAGAACTCTCCATTCTCCTCATATTCAGGAACATTTCCACTAAGTACATATCTTGTGCCAGCATACATATCATATAAGAATATACTGTCCATCTCAAAGGCTGACATAACCATCTCAAGACATTCCTTCTTGCTCTTATAATGGCATATGTACTGCTGTATAAAGTCATTGACAATCCTTAGCTTTCTATACTTATAAAATACCTTTTCAGTAGTTGCTGTTGGATTCTCACCAAGGATATATCTTTCGTGAAGGTCTGGACGATATATAATGTATCGGTTCCTGCCCTTTTCCTTTGCAAGATAAAGCATCTTGTCTGCTATAGAAAAAAGCGTATCCAAATCCTTTGCATCATCTGGATAAGAAGCTGCACCTATCGAACATGTTATTTTATTAATATTTCTTGGGTCATTATGATACAGCCACGATACGTTATTCTTGATGGTACGAAGCACTGTTCTTATGGACTCATCATCCTCAAGATGCTCCATCACTATAAACATCTCATCTCCACCGATACGCCCACATAGACCATTACGTCCTACCGTCTTCTTTAATATTCCGGCTACATCACGAAGTACTTCATCACCAAACATATGTCCATATGTATCATTGACCGACTTAAAGTCATCTATATCAATAATAGCTATCGTAACCTTATGTCCCACTCTCTTATCTATAAGCTTTCTTGCATAGTTAGTGATAGCCTTTTTATTAAGAAGGTCTGTTCCTGCATCCCTTAGCTCATCCTGAACAGATATATCCGCCGCCTTATCTTCTTTTCCGTGTGTTATGCATACTGCTCCGGCTATTATAATACCATCGTCATTCTTTAGTATTCTCTTTCCTTTAAATGTATACCAGTACATAACATTGTCATAATCAGCAATCTTCATCTTTATATCTCTTGAAAAGTATGACTCTCCTGATGCCATCGCCATGCACAGCCCTTCAAAGTCCTGTATGCTCTGACTGTCAACAAGCCCGTTATCAAGCTTTTCAGTCGTCCATACGCCAAGCTTTCCCTCGTATAACACTATATTCTGGTTGCCATTGCCAGGAAGTATAATTCTAAAGCTGTCCCTGCTTATATCATATGTAAACAGATAATCCCCGATTATGCTTAAAAACTCTGTCTGCATTTCCATAACAGCCCTTATCTCATCATTCTGCTGCTTTAATGTACTTATATCTGTTATCTCAAGGCTATAATACTTTCCCGACTGCCTGTCAGGATATGGACTAATCATAATATGCATCCACTTATATACGCCATCACGTCCTCTTAATCTGATAGACACGTATATCTGCTGGCCCTCGTCTGCTTCCTTTATGGCTGTTTCAAACTTTGCTAAATCTGACGGATAAATAACTCTTGTAAATATGAAATTGGAAATTTCTCCTAAAAACATAAAAAGGCTTTCGTCTGCCTTGACTATATTCATATACTCACTAACTATAATGTTAGCATTTACACTTATATCATTAGCATTCTTATCCATAGCAGCCTCCGTTCAAAAACTGTTGTTTGATATTATAATAGCACACTTGTTAATATAATAACAATCTTTTTGTAAACGTGACCGAAACTCTCCCTATTTCTTCCACAGCTCACTTGTCTTATTTTATGATACCAGGGTCAAAAAGTCTAACCCCACATGAGCTTGCTCATAGGTGAGTGAATGACCTTGTGCCCACTCTCTAACCTGAATTTTTGTTATGAAAAAAAGCGGGTGATGGGAATCGAACCCACGTATCTAGCTTGGAAGGCTAGTGTTCTACCATTGAACTACACCCGCATTTCGCTGAAACGGTAATGTTGTTGTTACAGCAGTCGGGGTGACAGGATTCGAACCTGCGGCCTCCTGGTCCCAAACCAGGCGCTCTAGCCAAGCTGAGCCACACCCCGCTGTTTTTCTTTATTTATTTGTGCTTCGTTGTCCGACGCAAGACATATTATATGTTAAGCAACCCCAAATGTCAACACCTTTTTTCAATTTTTTTTGATTTTTTTTTAAAAAGTGATTTTTTATCCCTCAAAAAGTCCCTGAAACCCGCTAAATACAAGGCTTTGCGGGCTTTTCACTTTTTTCAAAAAAATCGTTTTTTTTGTTCGCAAAAAGGGGTTTTTTACTGATTTTTGAGATTTTTTGTAAAAAGATATTTTTTTCATACAATAAAAAAATCTTAACTTTTTTTATTTTTTCTTCTATTTTTTTACTGTCACGTATCTGCAAAAAGAGGTATTGCCGTTATCCGATCAACAATACCTCAAAAATATACAGTCAGATGAGTCAGGCGGATATTCGCAGCCTCCGCAAGTAACTTACCTGATTCAGTTAAATAATTTTTCAGAGGTATCTGATCTCGACCTGCGGATCTTTTCCCTCTTCTATCTGCATAACTGCATAGCTTGGCCTGCGGCCTCTCTGACGCGGGTAGGTAAGACTACCGGGATTAATTACCAGAATCCCATCCTCATTCTCGATCACAGGCATGTGAGTATGACCATACATTGCAATCTTACATCCCTTAGCCTGCGCATTCTCAACAAGTTTATCATAATCCCGGGACACAAAATAATGATGTCCATGTGTAACCAGTATCTTATGTCCCTCCAGAGTAACCTCTTCCTCATAGGGAAGGTCTGTAAAAAAGTCATTATTTCCTGCGACAATCGTACATGGACACTCTGCCAGTGCCTCAATGAAAATCTCTCTGCCTTCCACATCCCCGCAGTGGATCAGATAATCAAAGGGAGCTTCTCTGAGCACTGTCTCTTCCAGATTCTCATCCTGTCCATGAGTATCGCTGACGATCAGTACCTTCATTTCAGTTCATCCTTTATGGCACGTAATGCTTTTCCTCTGTGGCTGATCTTATTTTTCTCTTCGCCAGAAAGCTCTGCAGAAGTACATCCATATTCCGGCAGGTAGAAAATCGGATCATAGCCGAAGCCGTTCTCTCCCTTCTCCTCATAGCCTATACGGCCTTCCATTGTTCCACGCACTGTTTTTACACTTCCATCCGGAAAAGCCGCTGCAACGGCGCATACGAACCTTGCAGTACGCTTCTCGTCCGGAACTCCATTCAGTCTCTCTATCAGACTTGCATTTTTGATATGATATGAGGTATCTTCTCCCATATAACGGGCAGAATAAATGCCCGGCTCTTTATTCAGATAGTCAATCTCCAGACCGGAATCATCTGCCAGAGTGATCTCCCCTGTCAGTTCGCAGATAGTCTTCGCCTTGATCACAGCATTTTCCTCAAAAGTAGAACCATCCTCTACAATATCTGCATGGATTCCCGCTTCTTTCATAGAAACAACCTCTACATCCATATCTGCAAGGATCTCGCGGATTTCTCTCATTTTATCCTGATTTCCGGTAGCAAAAATTATTTTTTTCATAATCCTTTGTATCCTCTTTTTATTTTGATTTTTCGCAATTACAGAAGCACTCAGCTACGGTTTTTCTTCGGTGGGCGCGGCCCAAGGAACTGATAGTAATAGGTCTTAAGCATACCATTATAGATCTTACGGTTTTTATCTGCTTTTCGCCCGATATCGTTCTCCGCTTTCTCATAAGATGTGATCAGATACATGGACCACTTGTCAAGCCTTTCATAGCTTTCCCCGATTTCACGATAAAGCTGAGTTAAATTCTCTTTTTCTTCCAGTCGTTCCCCATAAGGAGGGTTTGTGATGATGAATCCATATGGTTTGGGATGGCGGAGATCTTTTACCGCTCTCTGCTGGAAATGGATCAGCTTGTCCACACCTGCCATTTTTGCATTAGCTCTGGCAGCCTTCAACGCCTCAGGATCAATGTCAAAGCCCTGGATATCTGTTTCAATATTAAGATTTATCCTGTCCTGTGCCTCTTCATTTGCATCATACCAGCATTTTCTCGGAACCAGATGCTTCCATTCCTCAGCAAGGAAGGAACGGTTCATGCCGGGTGCAATATCTGCTGCCATCATTGCTGCTTCAATAGGAAAGGTACCGCTTCCGCAGAAAGGATCTACCAGAATCCTGTCTTTATTCCATGGCGTAAGCATGATCAGAGCAGATGCCAATGTTTCTGTGATCGGAGCTTTCACTGTCATTTTACGATATCCTCTTTTATGCAGAGATACCCCTGAGGTATCAATACCGATCGTGGCCACATCTTTCATAAATGCCACGCGGATAGGAAAGCTTGCCCCATCCTCTTCAAACCAGGACACCCCGTATACGCCCTTCAGACGCTCTACAATGGCTTTTTTCATAATGGACTGGATATCAGACGGGCTAAAGAGCTTACTCTTCACAGAATTGGCCTTGGCAACCCAGAATTTCCCATCCTTGGGAATATAATTTTCCCATGGCAGGGCTTTTGTCTTTTCAAAAAGCTCGTCAAAGGTTTCTGCCTTTACTTCTGCTACTTTCAGCAGGATTCTTTCTGTGGAACGCAGAAAGATATTGGCATCTGCGATTCCCTGTGCATCTGCCTCGAATGTTACTTTTCCATCCTCTACTTTGGTAATCTCATAGCCCAGATCAAGGATCTCACGTTTCAGCACAGCTTCCATACCGAAATGACATGGAGCGATCAGTTCAAATTTTTCCATTCTTTATCCTTTCTATATGTAGATGGGACTTCCCTATAATTCTATGCTCTTAACAATATTTCCCTCAAAATCCTTAATTGTAAACACACCGTCCTCAAAGATCGCATATGTAGGCGGGTTTCCTTCTTTTGGAATGGAAACAGAACCCGGGTTGAGAAGTACATAGCCTTCTTTCTGCTCTGCTTTCAGTACATGGGTATGTCCATGGATCAGAATATCTCCTTCCTGGATCGGAGGCAGATTATTTTCATTGTAAATATGCCCATGTGTGGCATAAAAGGTTCTTCCATCCAGGTTCAGAATACAGTAGTCTGCCATAACCGGAAACTGCAGGACCATCTGATCGACCTCAGCTTCACAATTCCCACGTACAGCATAAATTTCTTTCTTCATGTCATTAAGCATGGAAATGACCTGTTTGGGAGCATATTCTCTGGGAAGATCATTTCTCGGGCCATGATAGAGCAGATCGCCCAGCAGTACCAGGCGTTCTGCCTTTTCTTCTTTATAGACATCCAGCATTTTTCTGCAGTAGTATGCAGAACCATGGACATCTGATGCAAACATATATTTCATAGTTTTGTGTCTCCTCTTTTATAGTGTGCCGACAAGTTGATTCTTGAAACAATCTTGCAGGATAAATTTTTTTATTTCAAGGCGGAGGAAGGAGGCGTAGCGGTGGCTACGGCGACCGACGACAACGCGGAAATAAGAAATTTAGACGCAAGATTGTTCGAGAAATCAACTTGTTGGCACAATAGGTATGCCGACAGATTGATTTCTGAAATAACCTGAAGATATACCGGTTCGTATTTTTTCTCTTACACCTTATCATGCTTATGGCGAAATTACAAGATTTCTTCCCCGATATGCTCCAAAACCGCCTATAACAGACCTGGTACAGTACCCAAGCTTTGCAAGCTGCCTTGCAAGCAGAAAGCTTGCCCCGCCCCTGTCGCAGTACAGAACCAGTATTTTCCCTTTTGGAAAGGCTGTATATCCGTCTATTTCTCCATATGGCATGTTTACGGCTCCTTTTACATGACTGTGCATATAGGACTCTTTTTCTCTCAGATCTATGATCAACGTGTCCCTTCGGCCCACATAATAATCCAGCATTTTTGCAGAAATCGTTTCCACCGGAAACATGGCAGACTCCTTTTTGTTATATCATATGATATCAGGGACAGATGTGCCACTGCCTGACAAAAAACAGCCGACACATAAATTGGCTCACAGCAGATCAGGAGGGGCATTTCCCCCTCCTGATCCAATCAATATCTGTCTTCTTCTGAGCTGTAAGACTGGGAAGTTTTATTTTTTGCTTTACTTCTACAATCTGTCTCGTTTTTGCTTTTCACACTGTTTTTTGCATTACCAGCATGGTTCATTTCATTGCCATAGCTGTTCTTATCTGAAGTTCCTGTGTAATTTCTGCTGTTTTTACTCTCAGATTCATAGTTTTTTGCCATTATTATTTTCCTCCTGATGAGATTTATCTGCCCGGATCTCCTGATACTCTGCAAAATCCGGTTTTTTTCTTCCACACTTCATCGCTGAAAGTGCTTCACATTGACTATTATCCCAAAAACCGGGGGGAATATTCATCAAAATATGTTGCTTTTTTCACCAAGCTATATTATAATCATAGCTGTAAAAAGAATTTACCCTTCAAAAATTTTTTTTACATAAACCCCTTATTTAATTATTTATACTCCCCTTGAAAGTCCCGGCAGCTCCCCTGCCGGGGCTTTCTCTTTGTATTTATCCGGCTGCGAATCACTTGATAACAATTTCAGAAAAACTGCAAAAAACAGCATCGCCGGTCTCATAATCTGCGATGCTGCTCTGTTTTTTTATATTCTTCTTTTCCTATTCATTTTCATATGCGCCGGCAAACAGTTTGTTTCTCAACATTTACCAGATTTCAGACTCTACTGCTGCTCTTTCAATAGAAAGACCTTTCATATAGCTGTCCATAAATGCATTGAATCCAGCCACACCTTCCGGTTTTGGATCCAGTGTGCTGCTTTCCTGATCTGCAAACACTTTATTATCAAGGAAGCTTTCCAGAGTCTCACCTTCTTCTTTATTTACCAGATAAGAAGCAAGAAGTGCGATTCCCCAGGCTCCGCCTTCACCTGCAGTAGCCATTACAGATACCGGTGCATTGACAGCATCTGCCAGAATCTGCTGTCCTACGCCTTTTGTCTTGAATAATCCTCCATGGCCAAGAAGACGGTCTACTTTTACATTTTCTTTCTCAAACAGAAGGTTCAGACCTACCCTCATGGCTCCAAGGCATGTATACAGATTGGTTCTCATAAAGTTTGCAAGATTGAATTTGCTCTCAGGAGAACGTACAAATAACGGGCGTCCTTCTTCAAAGCCTGTCATATGCTCGCCTGAGAAATAGCAGTAAGACAGAAGTCCGCCACAGTCCGGATCACCTTCAAGTGCTTTATTATAAAGAGTTCCAAACAGTTTATTCATATCCACTTCCATACCCATAGCCTCTGCAAACTCTTTAAATACATTTACCCAGGCATTCAGGTCAGAGGTACAGTTGTTGGAATGAGCCATAGCTACCAGATGTCCGGACGGAGTGGTAACCATGTCGATTTCTTTATACGGTCTGGAGAGTTCTTTTTCCAGAACGATCATGGCAAATACAGAAGTTCCTGCGGAAACGTTACCTGTACGAACTGCAACACTGTTTGTGGCAACCATACCTGTTCCTGCATCACCTTCCGGAGGGCACATCGGGATTCCTGCTTTCAGTTTACCTGTCACATCCAGAAGTTTCGCACCTTCTTCTGTAAGAACGCCGGCATCTTCCCCTGCAACAAGAGCTTTCGGCATAATGTCACGAAGTTTCCAAGAGAATCCGTAAGGTGCTACCAGTTCATCGAATTTATCAACCATTTCCTGATTATAATCTGCTTTTGTTGTGTCGATTGGGAACATACCCGCCGCATCACCGATTCCAAGAACTCTCTTACCTGTCAGTTTCCAGTGTACATAAGCCTCCAGAGTTGTGATATAGTCAATATCTTTTACATGTTCTTCACCGTTAAGGATCGCCTGATACAGATGAGCAATGCTCCATCTCTGCGGAATGTTGTAGTTGAACAGTTCCATCAGTTTCTCGCTGGCTTCTCCTGTAATGTTGTTTCTCCATGTACGGAATGGTACAAGAAGTTCTCCTTCTTTGTTAAATGGCATATATCCATGCATCATGGCGCTGACGCCAAATGCACCTACGGATTCCAGTTCTATGTCATATTTTGCTTTTACATCCTTTGCCATATCCTGATAGCAGTCCTGGATACCTGTCCAGATATCATCCAGACTGTATGTCCAGACACCGTTTTCATAACGGTTTTCCCATTCATGTGCACCGGATGCGATTGGCTGATTTTTGTCATCTACAAGTACTGCTTTGATTCTGGTAGAACCAAACTCAATACCAAGTGCTGTTTTATTTGCAATTATCGCTGCTTTTGCTTCTGCTGTTCCCATTTTTATGTACCTCCCTGATTTTTTGATGTACTTTTTTTATATATTTTTAGGGCTGCCATCTCAGGCAATCCAATGAATCCTCTGACATATATGCACAATCCATTGTTCCTGTCTGATATGGCAGCCTTTTATGTTACTGTTCACTCCGTTCACAGTAACCCTTTTATATCACTTATGGTAATAATTATTTTCTGAATGCAAGTTCATTCCATCTCAGTTCATTCTTGAAATCACGAATATTTGTATCTTTATCAATGTAAACAGCTTCAATACCCATAGCTGCTGCCCAGTCACCCATCTGCTCTGCTGTCAGGTCATAGGAGAATGCTGTATGGTGGGCTCCACCTGCAAGGATCCATGCTTCTGCACCTGTCTTAAGATTTGGCTGTGGTGTCCAGAATGCACTTCCTACAGGAAGCTTCGGCATCGGTTTCTCAACCTTCTTGCATTCCACATCGTTGATGATCAGACGGAAACGGTCTCCAAGATCGATCAGAGATGTTGCGATAGCTGGACCTGTCTTGCTTGTGAATACAAGTCTTGCAGGATCTTCTCTGTCACCCATGGAAAGCGGGCATACTTTAATGCCGATCTTACCATCTGCGACAGACGGGCATACCTCAAGCATATGAGACTGAAGGATTCCTTCTTTTCCAGGTACAAAGTTATATGTATAATCTTCCATCATGGAAGTTCCTTTTGCATCTTTTACACCAGCTGTCATGATCTTCATCAGACGAACCATTGCAGCTGTCTTCCAGTCGCCTTCTGCACCGAATCCATAGCCTTTTTCCATAAGTCTCTGGATTGCAAGTCCGGGAAGCTGTTTAAGAGCACCCAGATCTCCAAAGTGTGTAACGATTGCCTGATAATTTTTCTCTTCCAGGAATTTCTCAAATCCGATCTCAATCTGAGCCTGAACTGCTACATGACGTTTAAATTCTTCCGGATCTCTTCCCTCAAGAAGAATATCATATTTGCTGTAGTATTCATCTACCAGCGCATCTACATCACCTTTAGCTACATCTTTTACATAATCAGCAATCTCATTTACAGGATAAGCATCAACTTCCCATCCGAATTTGATCTGTGCTTCTACTTTATCACCTTCTGTAACAGCTACGTTTCTCATGTTATCTGCTACACGACATACGCGGATATGGCTGCTCTCCATGATACCAACTGCTGTACGCATCCAGGAAGCAAGTCTTTCCTGAACATCTTTATCTGCCCAGTGTCCGACAATAACTTTTCTTTCGATTCCCATTCTTGTAACAATATGACCATATTCACGACCGCCATGAGCAGACTGGTTTTCATTCATAAAATCCATATCAATGGTATCATAAGGAATCTCCTCATTAAACTGTGTATGAAGATGGCAAAGCGGTTTTCTGTATTCTTTCAGACCAAGAATCCATGATTTTGCCGGTGAGAAAGTATGCATCCATGTGATAACACCTGCACAGTCCTCATCTGCATTTGCCTCATTAAATGTTTTACGGATCAGTTCGTTTGTGATCAGTGTTGGTTTCCATACTAATTCAAATGGAAGAACACCGCTCTTGTTTAATTCCTCAACAATGATTCTGGAATGCTCAGCAACTTTTCTTAAGCACTCATCTCCGTAAAGATCCTGTGAACCTGTACAAAACCAGAACTTATAGTTTCTTCCTGTTTTCATGATAAAATTCCTCCTAGATTTATTTTTATTTTTTATTTATTTCATTTGTTTACAATATTTTTCTGCATGATCCCCGTATGATCAGTTCCGGATAAATCAGTCTTTCAACCTTACTTTCTTCTTCAGGAACTCCGTTGATCTTCTCAAGTATAAGCTCTGCTGCCATTTCTCCCAGCTTTTCCTGCGGATGAGCTATCGTTGTGATTCCGCTTCCTCGCTGAGCATACAGTGAATTGTCATAACCGGTAATGGAAATATCATCCGGTATCCTGACTCCCATTTTCTCCAGTTCTTCCATAACCTGAACAGCAATCTGATCATTGTAACAGACGATTCCATCCGGAAGCTGTCCGCTCTGTACCATTTCTTTTGCCATCAGTGCAGGTTTTACTTTCCTGTCCTCTGTATGAAACCAGACAACATCATCAGGATCATAGGCAATCCCTGACTCCTGTAAGGCCTTCACATATCCCTTGTGGCGCTCCAGTCCCTGCATATCGTCTGCCTTAAAGAAACCCTTGATCTTTTTATGTCCCAGTTCCAGCAGATATTTTGTTACAAGATAGCCTCCCTGTGCATCATCCATAAGAATATGAGGTTTATCCCTCATTTCTGAATAGATTCCCTGAATAAACACATACGGAATTTCAAATTTATCCAGATTCTGATAAAGATTTCTGTGTTTACAGATCATCTCACTTTTGCTTGGTTCAATGATCAGTCCATCAATATCTTTCTTCAGAAGTTCCTCCAGACATCTGGCCTCTTTCTGTCTGCTGTTTGCTGTGTTTTTCAGGATAATACTGTAACCGCTTTCTGAAAGGACATTATCCATTCCCTGTATCAGTCTCGGAAAAATATAATCAGAAATATATGTGGTCACTACCGCAATATTCTTTGAATTCTTTATATGGCGCATATTCTCAGAGCAATAAGTACCTCTTCCGTGAAATGCCTCTACATATCCGTCCTGCTCCAGAATTCCCAGTGCTTTACGAACTGTATGTCTACTCAGGGAATATTTCTGTGAAAGCTCGTTTTCTGAAGGAAGCTTCTCTCCCGGTCGGATAGCTCCTGACATAATATCACTTCTGAGCTGTTCCATCAGTGAGAAATATTTCGGCTTTCCATTATCTGTCATGTCTTCTTCCCTCCTGTATTTAGGATACAACTTGTACGCACGTACGAACAAGTTGTTTTTTATGCATAAATTATACAAAATATTGAGAGATTTTTCATTAGTTTTTTCCAAAACACCTCGAGGGATAGTGATATGTGAACAGTAACAGTTCATCCTTTACGAAAGTTACCAATATCCGATTGATTTCAACATCACTTCGGCTCAGCTTTTTCTATACCATAACATTCATGGCAAATCCCATGTACCGCCATACGTATTTCTTTATCCAGACGTGAATTACAGGTGATCAGAGTCACCATTCTCTCCCTTTCATCAGGCTCTACTCCTGTGTCATACATGGAATTATTTTTCAATATAGATAATTGTCTCCTGTATGCAGGACTGGATAACTTGTATCCATATTCAAATGCCGGGCTTTGGGAAGATGCCTGTTCCACAGAAAAAATTTTGTACAGAAACTTTCTTTTGGGTGTTGTGATCTCAATTTCAGGACATTTTTTCAGAAATTCAGGCTGTTCATAACGGTTCAGATTTGCAAACATCATATTACCTTCTATATTATGCCCGTAAAGAATACTGTGGGAATCTGTAAAATTCTTTTTTATGTCATGTTCCAGAAAAATACATCCAAACAGATCTTCCTCTCCTCTGAAATTATGTTTCAGGTAATATTCATCATCTGCCGCCTGAACTACAGGATAAGAAATATCGGCTCCCGGGACAGTAATCCAGGCAACTGTCTGAGAGTTAATCTTTCTTAAATTTTCCCAGGAAATCCCGAAGGATTCCCTGATTTCATCTGTACAGTTTTTGTTTTTTGATTCAGAAGATCTTCTCTGTTTTTTCCTGCGTTTTTTTTCACTGTTTTTTGTACTGCTGTCTTCATCAGTTTTTTTGCCATCTGCCAATAATCCGGCACCTTCTCTGTTCTTCACCCCTGCCATTTGGGAAAGCTCTGCATATTCCTGCCTTGCTGCAAGATTCTGTTCATAACTTTTTATATAGAAGCCGGCACAATATATAAGAAGCCCAATTGCTGCTATGATCATACTTACTGCAAATGTTCTGAGTTTTTTCATTTCCGCGGCATACCCTTTATATTTCTTTTCCCGGAAACAGTTCTTCTGTAGATCACCACACCTCCTATCAGCAGTCCCATTCCGATAAGGCCAAGAACAGCCATCATTTTAAACGGTCTGACATCTCCTGTTTTAGAACTTCCTGCCATGGAACCCCCCTGATAGCTTCCATATCCACCCGAATTTGCGTAACTGCTGCCTCCGCTTCCGGAAGTCGTGCCTCCATTATTTCCACCATTGTAAGATGCTAACGGTGCTTTCGTCGGTACAGGAGTCATTTTCGGGCAGGTTCCCGGTACAGATGGTGTTGGTGTGGCTTTTGGCTGCTCCGTCGGTTTCGGTACTTCTGTAGGTTTTGGTGTCTCTGTCGGCTTTGGTGTTTCTGTTGGTTTCGGTGTTGCAGACGGTGTTGGTGTGGCAGTGGGTTCTGCTTTTGTTTTCACATATACCTCCTGCTGCGCCGCAATTTCCGGTGAAATATCTCCTCTTGCTTTCGCTGTGTTTACAATTTTTTCAGGCTCTGTGCTTTCTGTTTTAAATACCACTTCATAGCAGACTTCAATTTTATCCATATCTGACAACGATGCTCCTGTCTGAATTACAAATCCTGTATCATCTGCCTCTATTTTGGCATCTTTCAGCTCTATGCCGTTTTTCTTCACAAAAATGCTGTCTTTTACAATAGAAGCCCCTTGGGTTTCCAGTTTATCTTCGATAACAATATTCTGATCTGTGACATCCTCACGCAGTTGTCTTACTGTCAGCTTATAGTATCCTTTCTCACCGGACGCATACTCTTTCTTATCTGATTCCTTCACAATTTCCAGAATCGGACTGTGTACCTCTGTCTCTGTTTCCCCGGTTGCAGGTATCTTTTCACTGCTGTCTGCAACTGCAGTATTGTGCACTTTCTGTCCTGACAGGGCTGCATCAATCACCGCTGCCTGATATTCCACGATCATACTTTTCTGTTCCTGACAGTCCAGAGGATTATACATTACCTGCTCAAAAAGACCGCCTTTATCATTATCGCAAATACTATATCTGCTATCCCTGACCAGTGTCCTGCCTGTTGACATCAGGAAAGTATTATCATCATTAATCTGTACATCAGCATCTGCCACATTTCCTTTCTCATCCATCAGAATCACCGAATCCTTCAGAAGACGTACTCCCTGAGTATCGATCACATCCTGCAAAGTAACATTACGCGCCACACATCCGGTCTGCTCCTGTGTCAGGAAAATGCGGTATGTAATAATATCACCATATTTGTAAAATGGTTTGTCCGTCGTCTTCTCTACTTTAAGAACAGGCGAGTTCACCCAGATTTTTGAGGAGTCCTTTACTTTCTGTGCATTATCTGCATACGCCTGTGCTGTATTTACAATCTCCATCCCATTTACGCTTTCCTGCGCAGTACAGCGGAAATTAACAGTCACAGGTGTCTGATACGGAAGATCTGAAATCGTCACGATCCATCCGGTTCCCTGACGTGTAACCTGACAGCTGACCGGTTTTTCCACTGTTTCTTTATAATTTTCCGGATTCAGCTGATTTCCTGCATCATCAGTTCCTGCCACCGGATTCTGAATAACAGCCGGAACACCGCTTACAGTAACAGCATCTTCAGCTCCGTCCAGAACCAGCCCTTCAGGAAGGGAAAGATCACTGATCACAAGATTTCTTGCGATAGATCCCTTCTGAAGATTATTAACCGTAACCTGATAATTCACCTGTTCTCCTACCCGAAATTCATTTTCCGCACGTCCGTCCCCAGCTGCCAGATATGGATTCTGAAAACTTTTCTCAATAGAAAGAACTGCTGTATTTACATACACTTCTGCGTCATCCTGCGAAACAGGGGCATTCTGCGCCTGCACATTGGCAACATTAATGCTTTCCATTCCATTTGCCGCTTCCGTAACTGTGCAAAGGAAAGAAATCATAACCGGAGTATTTGCCGGAAGATCTGAAATATTCAGTCTCCATCCGCTTCCCTCCTGAAGAAATTCATAATTCACCGGTTTCTCTGATGTCTCATTATAAAATTCCGGATTGAGCTGATTCAAAATATCTTCGGTCCCTGCTGTCAGCTGCGTAATATTCTGTGGGATTCCGCTTACCGATACATCCTCTGCCGATGAAAGCGCAAGTCCTGCCGGCATACCGGTATCCCAGACAGTTACGTTCCGGGCCACTGTACCTGCTTTTTTATTCTCCACCACCACATTGTACTGTACCTGTTCTCCGACCTGCCATTCATAATGATCTGCAGATTTCTCAATCCAGAATTCTCCTGAATTTACATATACTTCTGCATCATCAGATCTCTCATCTGTATTGGCAGCTTTTACAGTTGCTGCATTTACGCTTTCGTGTCCATTTGCCTCTTCCTGTGCGATACAATGGAAAATAATCGTTACAGGCTGACTGTATGGTACATAAGAACAATAAAAGGAAAATCCGTTCTCATCTGCATTCAACTGAGAATCCACAGGTCTCGCTTCATATGCCTGTCCTGTTTTCTTATCCGGTACAGGATAGTTTACCTGTTGCTGGACTCCCAGTACTTCCATGCTCTGTGCACCACCTGCCAGAACCAGTCCCTGCGGCAGACCAATATCAGTAATAGTTACATCTTTTGCGATTGTTCCTGCCGTTACATTATTCACCACGATCCGGTAAGCTACCTGCTCTCCTGCCTGCCATTCATATTTGTCTGCTGTTTTATCAATTTCAAGCTGTGGACTGTTCGGCCATACTTCTGCCATATCCTTTCTGGATTCCTGTTCTCCCGTCTCAGGATTGATCAGATTATCCGCTGTTGCAGTCACAATATTTTCCCATTCCTGTCCATTGGAATCCGCAGATGCCTGACATTTAAAACGGATTGTGATCGTCTCCCCATACTTCAGGGACGGACACTCTGCTTTCCATCCATTTTCTCCCTGTCCGGTAAGCGTACAGTTCTCACCTCCCTGACTTGTCTCTACAGCATACTGCCCTTCCAGAAGCTGCAGACATGATGGAATCTCGTCTGTAATAACAACATTTACTGCTTTTACATCCTGTTTTGTCTGAGAAACCAGAACCTCATAATCTATGATATCTCCCGTTTTCCATTCATACTGAGAAGTATTTTTCTTTACTTCCAGTTCCGGTGGAATCACACCCTTTACCCACACTGTTTCCGTATCCATTGTATCTCCGCTTCCGTTTGTACGTTCATAACTCATGGATGCATGGTTTGGTACAAGAATACTGTATCCATCCTCTGCAAGGTATTTTGAAATGTTAATTTCTGATTCCGGCCTCTGGCGTACTTTTAAAGTAAATGTGTAAGTCTGATTATCTGTAAATGCTTCATCCTGAAGGCTCTCTGCTTTGGCCCTGCAGGTCACTTTCTGTCCTTCAACAGCAACATCAAACCAGTCTGTCACTGTCTGCCCTGCATCATTCACAATACTGACTTTTGATGCATCCTCTATAGTAAGACAATCCTCAAGTATATCCTGTACCACAAAGGATTTCAGTCTATTGGGTGTCACCTCTGCCCGGATCATATACTGAAATTCCTGTCCCTGACGAATGCCAAAAGGTTTTTCTTTTGATGCGGCAGCTGCCTGTTCCCATGTACAGTTTGCCTCTCCCACACGTTTCTCAGGCGCTTTTTTCATCTCAACATCACCGAAACAATAGGATGTAAAATCAAAATATGCATATGCTTTACAGTATTTCTGTCCTTTAAAGTTCGGACAATAACTGTTGCCTGATGGATCCAGATATTTATTTCTTGTAATCTCTGCCCATCTTTCCTGAGAACCGGCTTTTGCAATGGCATCTTCACGACTTTTATCCCATTTATCCAGTCTGAACTGATGACAGAATTCTATCGTAAAATTATCTGTATCATAAAAAAGATTCAGCCATCCTCTCGGATCATCCGGCTCAACGGAACCAAGGGGTGAGCTTACAGAATTCCCATCTACCGTCAGATAATCATTGTTTTTCAGAACATATGCATTATCCAGACTGCTGTCTGACGGAATACGGACTCCCTGTCCCGCATCAATATCACGTATGGTTCCATGTCCACTGATCGGCAGTGTTTCTTCTGTTCCATGCTTCAGAAACTGAAACTTAACCTTTGCGTATCCTACAGAATAAATAAATACACCGATACTGTTTTTGGAAAAGCCAACCATTGGATAAGCTTCATTATCTTTCCATGCAAACGTAGCTCCGCCTTTATTCTGAACAATCGATTCTGCAGTGCGCAGATCATAACGGGGTTCTGCATTCTCTACTCCCACAAGAATGAGTCTGACATCAACAATATTTCCATTTCCATCTTTTCCTACATTGTTATAACGCATCCCTGCGCTTCCGGCTTTATAGTCCGCTCCTACACGAACGCACTCTGTATCACGTTCGCTTTTTCCATTGTCTGAAAAAGCTTCCCTGTCCAGATTATCACACCCAAAAGATTCATATGTGGTAATTCCGGGCTGAAACTTCATGTTAAAGCGATAACCATAATCTACCACCTTGTCACTGTCCCATGTTTCTACAGTTAACGGTGCCGCCTGAGTTACGCAGACAGGCACAAGCCCCAGAATTGCCTGCAGAATAAAAAGCATTGCAAGCAGCAAAGCTCCAAGGCGTTCTTTCAGTTTGAAATTGTGTTTCATTTTCCGTCTCCTTTCCGAACAAAAAATATAAAAATGAATGTGGGATTTTTCCCTGCACCTGGCAGGATTAAAGAATAGAAATAAGTTGAGATTGTATGATTATAAATATTCAAGGGGAATTAATATCGTGAAACAAGAACGTTTACACTTAAGATTTTTAAGATTCTGCGCAGGGTTTCTTTTCTGAAACCCTGCACAGATTTTCATTGATCATTTCTTTTCTTCAGCCATGAAAGAAAATAAAGAATAATTGCAAGAATAATAAAAAACGGAATCGCAACTCCGATTATCAGTATCAGTAAAACAATTATAACAGCCGCCGCTGCAATAACAACAGCCCTGCCATGCCAGGTAGAAAGATCGATTACTTTTTTCCATCTTTTCTCCTGCTGATGAGGAAGCTCTGTCTCATTGCCATAACTGCTTCCGTAAGAAGAATACTCTCCGTAATCTTCCTGTGTACTTCCATCATCTGTATCGATCAGAGTTTTTGCTATCAGATGCGGGTCTCCCAGTTCCTGCAGTACTTCCTGCTCTGAACGTCCGCCACGTACCTGAGACTGTATATAATCTTCATAATACCTGATATGTGCTGCTGCTTTGCCCTCCTGCATCTGCCCGGCAAGCTGGCTTCTCAGGATTTCCAAAAATTCTTTTCTGTTCATCTTCTACACTCCATTTTGCCAGAAATACATATCAAAACTCTACTGCTCTCTCCGTTATCAGTAACGTTCGTACTCTTATTTTACCATATATACCGCAGGTAGCAACTAATATAATCATAAACTTTTTATGAAATTCTTATAAACACAATTACTGTTCACTCCGTTCTCAGTAACTGAGCCAAAATTCATTCCAGATTGCCTGCGGCAATGGAATTTTGGCTTGTATGTCATTTCCCGACAATTTTTGCATACATTTCAGGTCTGCGGTCTCTGAAAAGTCCCCAGTTCAGTCTGTCTGCCTTTAATGCATCCAGGTCAAAAGTGCTTACAAGCACCCCCTCTTCCCCTCCGGGCAGTTCTGCACAGAGAGCACCTGTGTTGTCTGTGATAAAAGAAGAGCCGTAAAAATTAAGAGCAGATTTCTGCATTCCGTTTTCCGGACATGGCTCTACTGTTTCCTCACCGATTCTGTTGGCAGCGATCACAGGGATCAGGTTGGAGGCAGCGTGTCCCTGCATACATCTTCTCCAGTGTTCCATGCTGTCGCATTCCAGGATGGGTTCACTTCCGATGGCAGTGGGATAAAAGAGAAGCTCTGCTCCCTGCAGTGCCATACATCTTGCCGTTTCCGGGAACCACTGATCCCAGCAGATTCCAACTCCAATGGTTCCAAATCTGGTATCAAAAACCTTAAAGCCGGTATCTCCCGGTGTGAAATAGAATTTTTCCTGATAATAATGGTCATCCGGAATATGTGTTTTCCGATAAATGCCGAGATTCTTTCCATCTGCATCCAGAACCGCAACGCTGTTATAAGTATTATTGACCTCTTTTTCATAAAAGCTGACCGGAATCACAATCCCCAACTCTGCCGCTACCCTGCTGAAATGACGCACTGCAGGGTTTTCCTCTGCAGTCTGCGCATATTCATAATACTCATATCTGCGCTCCTGGCAGAAATAGGGCCGTTCAAAAAGCTCCGGCAGAAGAACAATCTCAGCTCCCTTTGCTGCTGCCTGACGCACCAGTTCCTCTGCATGGGCAATATTTTTCTCCACACTTTTACTGCATTTCATCTGAACTGCTGCCACTGTTACATTTCTCATCCTGTCTGTTCCTCCTGCTCCTGTTTACATAAGTAAGTTTTTTCATAACTTTCAGGTAATAACCCTCAAACACATGACTCTCAAAGTTTTCTGCATCAAGGTCAGATATTTTTTCCGGGAATCTGCTGGGTGATACAGTGAATATTTCCACCGCCAACAATGATGGCTCTGGCATCAATGGGATAAATCCTTCTTTCAGGAAAACACTTCTGCAGAATCTCCACTGCCCTTTTGTCATTTTCATCCCCAAATTGTGGAAGGATGATCCCTCCATTGGAAATATAGAAATTCACGTAACTGGCAGCCATCCGTTCTCCTGCTTCCCGTTCGTCTTCTCCCTCTTCAAACACAAAGCCATCCACATCTTCCTGGGTAAGGCAGACCGGTTTCTGAGGAATCGGAAGCTTATGAATCTTAAATTTTCTGCCCTTTGCATCTGTTTCCTGTTCCAGCACCTTCAGATCAGCCAAAGACATGGCATACTGCGGATCTGTCTCATCCTCTGTCCATGCAAGCACAACCTCTCCGGGCCTTACAAAAGCGCACACGTTATCCACATGCTCATTGGTTTCATCCTGATAGATTCCACATGGAAGCCAGATAATCTTGTGGACACCGAGCCAGTACTTCAACTGTTCCTCTATCTGTTCCCTGCTCATCTGAGGATTGCGTCCCTGACTCAGAAGACAGGCCTCTGTAACAATCAGAGTCCCCTCTCCGTCAGAATGGATGGAACCGCCCTCCAGCACAAAAGGTCTGGCATCCAGACATGGACAACCGAGAGTCCTGCAGATAAAGGCAGCCACCCTGTCATCCTTTTCCCAGTTCCGGTAAAGCCCGTCAAAGGTACCTCCCCAGGCATTAAACTGCCAGTCAACTCCACAGACCGCCCCTTTCTCATCCAGAACCATGGTTGCTCCCACATCTCTGGCCCAGGCGTCATCTGTCTCGCATTCCAGCAAAGTCACACCGGAAACATTCCCAAGCTGATTCTTTGCATTCTCCATCTGAGCTTTGGAAACCAGCATATACACCTTTTCGCTCACTCCAATAGCCTCTGCAACTTTCACAAATGCTTTCTGTGCTTCCCTTGCCCCATAATTCCAGGAACCGGGACGTTCCGGCCAGATCATCACACATCCCTCATGAGGCTCAAATTCTCCGGGCATACGATATTTTGTTCTGTTCTTCTCTGTAACTTCCATGTCTGTCTCCTTTTCTTTGATAGCCCGGCAGATATCAGGAAAGCCGGCTCTTAAAGTCTTCGTATCCGAAATGTCTGATAACCTCACACTCTCCGTCCTCATGCATAACCGCAATATCCGGCAGCGGCATACCGTTAAATGTATTATTCTTCACCATAGAATAAATCGCCATATCCATAAAATACAGCTTGTCCCCGATCCGGATCTCTCTGTCAAAGGAATAATCTCCGATTACATCTCCTGCCAGGCAGGTGCAGGAAGATAAGCGGTAGGTATATGCCTTCTCCCCTGCTTCCCCGCTGTCCTTAAGAGGCGGACGATAGGGCATCTCCAGCACATCCGGCATATGGCAGGCTGCAGAAGCATCCAAAATCAGCGTTCTGATCTCATTTTCCACAATGTCCATAACCTCTGTCACCAGATATCCGGCATTCAGGGCAACAGCCTCCCCGGGCTCCAGATAAATATCCAGATCATAGGTTTCCTTCATATGCTGAATACATTTTTCCAGGAGCTTTACATCATAATCCTCTCTGGTAATATGATGTCCGCCGCCCATATTCAGCCAGGAAACCTCTGGCAGAAATTCTCCAAACTTCTCCTCTACCGCCTGTAATGTTTTCTCCAGGTCATCTGCATTCTGTTCGCAGAGCGTATGAAAATGCAGTCCGTCGATCCATTTCAGACATTCCCCGTCAAAGTTCTCTCTGGTAACCCCCAGCCTGGAACCCGGCGCACAGGGATCATAGATCGCATGATCCCCCTGAGTGGAGCATTCCGGATTAATACGGAGTCCCAGACTGGCTCCGGTACACACTTCTTTAAATTTCTTCAGCTGTGCTGTGGAATTAAAGATAATATGGTCACAGATCCGATCCAGTTCCTCTATATCTTCTGTACGGTAAGCAGGGGAAAAAACATGATTCTCTTTCCCCATCTCTTCATATCCAAGCCTTGCCTCAAACAGACCGCTGGCAGTGGTACCTGCCAGATATTTTCCAATCATGGGATACAGAGCAAAGCCGGAAAACGCTTTCTGCGCCAGAAGGATCTTACACCCGGTATCCTCCTGGACTTTTTTCAAAATCTCCAGATTCTCCCGCATCTTCTTCTCATCGATCACATAGCAGGGAGTTTGCAGTTGATCAATCTTCATTGGCTTTCCAGACCTTTACCAGTTCAGGATCTTCGCAGACTTTCCATGGAAGTCCCCATTTGTTCAGTGCTTCCATATATGGATCCGGATCAAATTCTTCCACATTAAATACACCCGGCTTCTTCCACTGTCCGGTCACTACCATCATGGAACCGATCATAGCCGGAACACCTGTTGTATAGGAGATTGCCTGGGATTCCACCTCTTTATAGCATTCCTGATGATCACATACATTATAAATATAAATACTTTTCTCTTTTCCGTCCTTAACACCTGTGAAAATACAGCCAATATTTGTTTTACCCACTGTTCTCGGACCCAGAGATGCAGGATCCGGCAGAAGAGCTTTCAAAAACTGGATCGGCACGATCTCCTGTCCGTTAAATTCCACAGGTGCGGTGGAAAGCATTCCTACATTTTCCAGACATTTCATATGTGTCAGATAGCTCTGTCCGAATGTCATAAAGAAACGGATTCTCTGTACTCCCGGAATATTCTTTGCCAGTGATTCAATCTCTTCATGATGAAGAAGATACATATCCTTCTTTCCTACCTCAGGGAAATCGTAGACAGATTTAAATTCCATAGGCTCTGTTTCTACCCAGTGTCCGTCTTCCCAGTAGGAACCATTTGCGGAAACCTCTCGAAGATTGATCTCCGGGTTAAAGTTTGTGGCAAAAGGATATCCATGATCACCGCCGTTACAGTCCAGAATATCAATGGTATGGATTTCATCAAAATAATGCTTCAGGGCATAAGCACTGAATACACTGGTAACCCCCGGGTCAAAACCGGTTCCCAGAAGGGCAGTCAGTCCTGCTTTCTTAAATTTCTCATCATAAGCCCACTGCCAGGAATAATCGAAATATGCAGTAAAGCCTTTTTCTTTACATCTCTTTTCATAGATTGTACGCCATGTGGGATCTTCTGTATCCTCTGCTTCATAATTAGCAGTATCAATATAATCTGCACCAGCTTCCAGACATGCATCCATGATGGTAAGATCCTGATATGGAAGTGCCACATTCAGGACAGCATCAGGCTTATAGGCTCTGATCAATTCTGCGACCTCTGCCGCATTATCCGCATCTACCTTTGCTGTCTCTATTTTTGTCTTCGTTGTACTTTCAATCTTCGCTTTGAGTGCATCGCATTTTTCCTTTGTCCTGCTTGCGATCATAATTTCTGTAAAAACATCGCTGTTCTGACAGCATTTGCGAATTGCCACTGAAGCTACCCCGCCACATCCGATTACCAATAATCTGCTCATAAACTGTTTTCCTCCTCTTCCAGTAAATCTTCTACATATTTTGGAAGCATAAATGCTCCTCTGTGAAGGTTTGTTGTATAATACCATGTTTCTATATTAAGATCATCAAACCTCTCAGGCCTGAAATCTTCCAGTGGATGATATTTCTTTGATGCAAATCCAAAAAGCCAGTATCCCGAGGGACAGGTAGGGATATGTGCCTGATAAACCCTGCTCACCGGAAATGACCGGAAAACCTTTCTGTGCATCTTTCTGCATTCCACCTCATCCTCATCATAAAAAGGACTTCCATGCTGATAAACCATGATTCCGTCATCTCTGAGAGCCTTATAACAGCTTCCGTAGAATTCCTTTGTAAAAAGTCCCTCTGTATGTCCCAGCGGATCTGTGGAATCATTGATGATCAGGTCATATCTGGCCTTTTTATTCCGCAGGAACCGAAGGCCGTCTTCATAATAAATGTTGACTCTCTCATCCTTCAGTCCCTGGGCAATATCCGGAAACATCTCCGCACATACATCCACAAACATTTTATCGGATTCCACCACATCAATGCTCTCAATCTGTGGATAATGGATCAGTTCTCTGGCAACTCCACCGTCACCGCCGCCGATGATCAGAACATTTTTTACATTGGGATGTACTGTCATTGGCACATGCGTAACCATCTCATCATAAATAAATTCATCTTTATCAGAGAATACAATCTCACCGTCCAGAGCCACAAATCTCCCAAATTCTTCAGACTCAAACACATCGATTCTCTGAAATTCACTTTCCCCTGAAAATAACTGTCGGTTAATCCGGACAGAAAGCTTTACATTTCCTGTATGGAACTCGGAATACCATAATTCCATGATCAGATACCCCCTTTCAGGACCTGAAGACGTTCTACCTTCGGATCCTCCATTCCCTGCATGGAACAGCCTTTGTCTCTTGCATAAAGAATGTATTCTACAATTTCCTGTGTCACCATTTCCCCAGGAGCAAGAATCGGGATTCCCGGAGGATAACACATAACAAATTCACCACTGATCCTGCCTGCCGCCTGTTCCATGGGCAGAGATTCTTTCTCCGCATAAAATGCCTGCTGTGGAGACGCCACCACTGCAGGTGCGATATATTCCCCGGAAAGCATACCTGTGCTGTCCTTCTTATACAGACGTTCAATATCAGCCAATGCCCCTACCAGTCTCTCAATATCCTGAAGCCTGTCTCCGATGGAAATGTAAGCCAGAATATTACAGATATCTCCAAACTCGATCTGAATATCATATTCATCTCTGAGAAGATCATAAACTTCAATACCTGCCAGCCCATTTCCCAGTGTATAAATAGAGAGTTTTGTAACATCAAAATCAAAAACACTGGTTCCATTGATCAGATCCATACCATATGCATAATAACCGCCGATCTCATTGATCTCCTCTCTGGCATACTGCGCCATCCCTGCAACCTTTTCAAAGGATTCCTCTCCCCTGAGTGCCAGATTTCTTCTGGAGATATCCAGACTGGACAACAGAAGATAAGAAGCGCTTGTGGTCTGAGTCAGATTGATGATCTGGCGCACTTTCTCTGCATTCATACTCTTATTCAAAAGCAGCAGCGAACTCTGTGTCAGACTTCCGCCGGATTTGTGCATGGAAACTGCCGCCATGTCAGCACCTGCCGCCATTCCGGATACAGGAAGGTTTCTGCCGAAATAAAGATGGGTTCCATGAGCCTCATCTGCCAGCACCTTCATTCCTCTTGCATGAGCCTTCTTTACGATAGTCCGCAGATCCGAACAGATTCCATAATAGGTAGGGTTATTTACAAGAACTGCCACCGCATCCGGATTCTCATCCATAGCCTTCTCCACCTGACTGACTTCCATGCCAAGGGAAATGCCCAGCTGCGCATTCACCTCCGGGTTTACATAAACCGGAATTGCACCGCACAGTACCAGGGCATTGATGGCACTTTTATGTACATTTCGCGGCAGAATGATCTTATCCCCTGCCTTGCAGACAGACAGGATCATGCTCTGCACTGCAGATGTGGTTCCTCCTACCATAAGGAATGCATGCGCTGCGCCAAAAGCATCTGCTGCAAGCTCCTCCGCTTCTCTGATCACCGAAACCGGGTGGCAGAGATTGTCCAGCGGCTTCATAGAATTAACATCCAGCCCCACACATTTCTCTCCCAGCAACTGTGCAAGCTCCGGATTTCCTCTTCCTCTTTTATGTCCCGGCACATCAAAGGGAACGACTCTCTTCTTTCGGAAACGTTCCAGTGCTTCATATATGGGCGCATGCTGTTGTCTTTCATAATCCATTTGACATGTTCCTCTTTTCCTGTCGTCATGTACCGGCAAATACAGTTCTATCATTCAGCAATTGTATACTGCCTCAAACCGGCACAATGATTCAATTATTTCTCTATATATTCAAGTCGAACGCATGTGAGACACATCCTCGCAAAACGTTTATCTCCAACCATATCCTTTATATTTGCTATATCTGCACAAAAAAAGAAGCAGATAAGTTCATTCACCATCTGCTTCTCTCATGATCTATAGAATTTCTCAGGCTCTGTCTCTTTATATACTGACCGGATTTCCCGTATAAATCCGTCTGTATCCTGTGCCTGTTCCCGTATTCTGAAATATTCATGACTGCTGTCGTCTTCAATCGCTGGCAAATATATGCTATGCTCTTATTGACCGTTTCACAAGATGATGTGTGCTTACGCACTGATTATTATAAAGTAATCAACTTATAAAATTTGAGCTTCTAACTCAATCAATAATGTGGTGTCTCCCACCCGGCAACTGCCCCGCCTGTCCGTATGGCTTAACATTCAGAAACTGTCTCTGAATGTGAGCAAATATTTGCATGAAAACGATAGTGTCTTTTCATACTAAAGATGAGAATAACATATCTTCTGAACTGTTGTCAATTCCATTTTCCATATTTTGCACTAGAGCGTGTCTGAAAAAGGCTTTCTGCAAGATGTGCGTCACAATTTGTGGGATATTTTGCCCGGATGAGGGCGCCGTAGCGGGCTACGGCAACTGAATTCGGGTGAAATATCCCGCAAAGTGGGGGCGTACAGATTGCGGGAATGATTTTTCAGACACGCTCTAGCTTTACCCGCTTTTTATATTTTCTTCATTTATCAGGGAAAACTGTGTTTATTTTTTAACAATTTCTTTCCTTGAGAAAACGTATTTTCTTTCATGACCAGGGATTACGATTCTCTTCTCTTATCAATTTGCACAACTTTTATCCAGTTTACTCACATTTTTTGACGTTTCAACAAAATTTTCTTGACATTTTTTTCTCAAAATGATATATTGTATTCATCAATTGAAAGAACCTTCGAGTACTGACGGAAAGAGTGGAGTGCAAACCACGTGGAGTCGGAGGTTTGTGGACGCCGACCGTCTGGGCAGTATTTGAAGTATTCAGATACTGGCCTTTTTTTATAATTTCCGGAGCAGAAATCAGAAATGTCAGACAGACCGGCCGATACTTCTTTCAATTAATAATTGTTGCTGATCGCGGAGTGAACAGCAACAGAAGTTTTTCATGTTATGCGGAAACGAAAGGAGAAAAACAATTATGGGATTCAAATCAGACATTGAAATTGCACAGGAATGCGAGATGCTTCCAATTACTCAGATTGCAGAAAAAGCAGGTATTGACGACAAATATCTGGAGCAGTACGGAAAATACAAAGCAAAAATCGACTACAATCTTCTGAAAGAAAGCGATAAGAAGGACGGAAAATTAATCCTCGTTACAGCTATCAACCCAACTCCTGCAGGAGAAGGTAAAACTACTACTACTGTAGGTCTTGCAGATGGTATGCAGAGACTTGGCAAGAGTGTTATGGTAGCTCTTCGTGAGCCATCCTTAGGACCGGTATTCGGTGTTAAAGGCGGTGCAGCAGGCGGCGGATATGCACAGGTTGTTCCTATGGAAGACATCAACCTTCACTTCACAGGTGACTTCCATGCAATCGGCGCAGCTAACAACTTACTGGCAGCTATGATCGATAACCATATCTTCCAGGGCAACGCATTAAACATTGACCCACGTAAGATCACATGGAGAAGATGTGTGGATATGAACGACCGTCAGCTTCGTAACGTAGTAGACGGCCTTGGCGGAAGAACAAACGGTATGCCTCGTGAAGACGGATACGACATCACAGTTGCATCTGAGATCATGGCAGTTCTTTGCCTCGCAAGTGACATCAAAGACCTGAAAGAAAGATTATCCAAGATCATCATCGGTTATACATATGGTAAAGTTTCCGAGCAGAAACCGGTAACAGCCGGTGACCTTCACGCAGAAGGCGCTATGACAGCTCTGTTAAAAGATGCTCTGAAACCAAACCTTGTACAGACTCTGGAACACGTTCCTGCAATCGTACATGGCGGACCATTCGCAAACATCGCTCATGGATGTAACTCTGTAACAGCTACAAAGATGGCTATGAAGCTTGCTGATTATGCAATCACAGAAGCTGGTTTCGGTGCTGACCTTGGTGCTGAGAAATTCCTTGATATCAAATGCCGTATGGCTGGTTTAAAACCAAGCGCAGTTGTAATCGTAGCTACAGTACGTGCCCTGAAATACAACGGTGGCGTTGCAAAAGCTGACCTCAACAATGAAAACCTGGAAGCTCTTGAAAAAGGTATCCCGAACCTGTTAAAACACGTTTCCAACATCAAAAACGTATACAAACTTCCATGTGTTGTTGCTATCAACGCATTCCCTACAGATACAAAAGCAGAGCTTGACTTTGTAGAAGCTAAATGTAAAGAACTGGGCGTTAACGTTGCTCTTTCTGAAGTATGGGCAAAAGGCGGCGAAGGCGGAATCAAACTTGCAGAAGAAGTTATCCGTCTTGTAGAAGAACCAAACGACTTCTCCTATGCATATGAACTGGAAGGTTCTATCGAAGACAAACTGAACCAGATTGTTCAGAAAGTTTATGGCGGCAAGAGAGTTGTTCTGACAGCAAATGCTCAGAAACAGGCGAAACAGTTAGAAGCTCTTGGCTTCGGCAACTGCCCGATCTGTGTAGCTAAGACACAGTACAGCTTAACAGATGACCAGACCAAACTGGGTGCTCCTACAGACTTTGAAGTTACAGTACGTAACCTGAAGATTTCCGCAGGTGCAGGATTCATCGTAGCTCTTACAGGTGAGATCATGACAATGCCAGGCCTTCCTAAGGTTCCGGCTGCTGAGAGAATCGACGTAGACGAGACAGGTAAGATCACAGGTCTGTTCTAATCCGGTTGAAATCAATCGAATAATTCAAAAATATAAAAATCATATTTATATATGATATGTGTCCAGACGATTTTACAGGCGGGAAGATTTTCCCGCCTGTTTTTTTTCTTTATTTTTTTATAAGATAATCTTTTCCGGAAATACCAGGTTCCGTCATATGGATCGGATCCAGAATACGATTGAGTTCATCCTCATCCATAAGCTTTTCTTTCAGAATCAGACTTCTTACAGATTTGCCTGTCTTAATTGCCTTTTTTGCAATATCCGCAGCCTTCTGATATCCAAGATGGGGGCTGATTGCAGTGATAATACCTACACTGTTTTCTACCAGATAACGGCATCTTTCTTCATTTGCCGTAATTCCTACAATACAATTATCTACCAATGTCTGGACTGCATAGCCAAGAGTATCGATAGACTGAAACATGCAATAGAAAATAATCGGCTCAAAGGCATTTAATTCCAGCTGACCAGCCTCTGCAGCCATAGTAATCGTAACATCATTACCAATAATATTAAAAGCCACCTGATTCACTACTTCAGGAATAACCGGATTAACTTTACCTGGCATAATAGAGGAACCATTCTGTTTTGCCGGAAGATTAATCTCCCCAAAACCAGTACGTGGACCGGAGGACATCAGACGGAGATCATTTGACATTTTGGAAAGAGTTACCGCACATGCTTTCACAGCACCGGAAACGGCTACAAATGGATCCAGATTCTGAGTGGAATCAATCAGATCAAAAGCCTGTATAAAGTCCATTCCCGATATTTCAGTGAGATTTGGAACAATTCTTCTCAGATAGCCCTCATCTGCATTAATTCCTGTTCCAATAGCAGTACCTCCCATATTAAGAGTCCGCATTTCATCCATTGCTTTATCCATTCTGTGGATATCACGCATGATTGCTACCGAATATGCCTTAAATTCCTGTCCCAGACGAATTGGTACTGCATCCTGCATCTGTGTACGCCCCATTTTTATTATGTGATCAAACTCTGCAGCTTTTTCATTAAGAGCATCATAGAGGCGAAGAAGCTGTTTCTTCAGATTCTGCAACAAACGAAGAGAAGTCATTTTACCGGCAGTAGGAATAACGTCATTGGTAGACTGTCCACAATTCACATCATCGTTAGGATTTATAATTGTATAATCGCCCTTTTTTCCTCCCAGTATCTCAATCGCGCGATTTGCAATTACTTCATTGGCATTCATATTTAAAGATGTGCCAGCTCCTCCCTGAACAGGATCCACAATAAATTCATTATGGAATTTTCCTGAAACAATTTCATCACATGCCTGGACAATCGCCTGTGCTTTTTTCTTCTCAAGAAGCCCCACCTCACAATTGGTTATCGCTGCTGCTTTTTTTATGTATGCAAGACTGTTAATAATTTCCGGATGCATATTCAGCCCCGTAATGTGGAAATTTTCAGCCGCACGTAAGGATTGTACTCCATAATATACATCTTCCGGAATATCCTTTACACCAATAGAATCCCTTTCTACACGATAGTCTGTTTTTTTCATAGTTATTCGCCCTCCCATGTATTTGCCCTCATTATATATCTCTGCTATAATATAATCAAATACATATATTTTTATAAAATATATAGTGTTTAAATTATATATTGGAGGAGTTTATATGTTTCAGGGAATGGAATACATCTATGAGGTCTACAAGGAAAAAAGCTTTTCCAAAGCTGCTGCTGCTCTTTTCATTTCGCAGCCTTCTTTAAGCGCCAATGTAAAACGTGTGGAAAACCGTATTGGCTATCCTATTTTTGATCGAAGTACCAAACCTTTGCAGTTAACTGAAGTTGGAAAACATTATATACAGGCTGTTGAAAAAGTCATGGATATTGAAAATAATCTCGAAAACTACCTACTGGATCTGGGAAATCTCAAAACAGGAACTCTTAATGTAGGTGGCAGTAACTTTTTTTCTTCGTGGATTCTGCCTCCCCTTATTGCTGATTTTTCCCAAAAATTCCCCCATGTTCAAATTTCTCTTGTAGAAGAAAGTACAGTAAAGCTATCCCAGTTTCTCCAGGCCGGAAAGTTAGATCTGGTGATTGATAACTGTATTCTGGATAACCAGATTTTTGAACGTTATATCTACCAGAAAGAACAACTTCTTCTTGCAGTTCCCAAAAATTATTCAGTAAATACCAGACTGCAGAAATATCAGATTCCTATTGAGGAAATCCGGAACGGGCAGTTCCGTTCTTCTCATATTCCTTCTGTTCCATTAAACAAATTCGAGAACGAACCATTTATTATTCTTCGTTCAGATAATGATACCGGTAAGCGTGCACTTACCATTTGTCAGGAAAATCACTTTTCGCCTTCTGTAGTATTTCGCCTGGATCAGCAGATGACTGCCTATAATATTGCATGTTTGGGAATGGGTATCACTTTCATCGGGGATCTTCTGCTCTCCAGAGTTCCAACAAATTCAGAACTTGTTTTTTATAAGCTGCCCGGTCAGAGCAGTAAACGCACTGTGTTTTTTTACTGGAAGAAAGGCCGCTATATCAGCAGAGCCATGGAAGAATTCCTGAAGCTGCCCTTTTCCTGATATGTCATAATCAAATAGGCTATGGTGATTGGTCATCATCAGATGTACGTCAAAATGGGGTTGTTGTGCTAAATAAGCACAACAACCCCAGTATGTCAGGCAGATATTCGATTAGAACAATGGCTTCATCGCCGGATACAGAGTTCTGAACTTCTGATATCTCTCTTCATATTTTGCAACCAGTTCAGGATCCGGTTCTACTGTATCAACAACTTTGGCAAATTTCTTACCGATGGTTTCTACATCCGGGTAAGCACCACAGCCTACTGCTGCCAGCATAGCTCCACCCATGGACGGTCCTTCTTCGTTCTCCAGAACATCAACCTTCAGGTTCATAACGTTTGCAATGATCTTCTTCCACAGTGGGCTCTTAGCTCCACCACCGCAGATCTTGGTTCTCTCAATCTTGATTCCAAGGTTTCTTGCAACTTCCAGGGAATCACGAAGACCAAAGGCAACACCTTCCAGAACAGCCTGTGTCATGTCTGCTCTTGTGCTGTCCATGGACATTCCGAAGAATACACCTCTTGCATCAGGATTATTATGAGGTGAACGTTCTCCCATCAAATATGGAAGGAAGAATACATGATTCTCTCCCAGCTTCTGAATTGGAGCCTGCTCTGCTGCGAAATCCTTTGTCTGAAGAATCTCCTCTGCCCACCATTTGTTACAGGAAGCTGCGCTGAGCATGCATCCCATCAGATGATAGCTTCCATCTGCATGACAGAAAGAATGAAGTGCGTTATTTTCGTCCACACCAAAGTTTTTACTGGAAATAAACACAGTTCCGGATGTTCCAAGAGAAATATTACACTGACCGTCACCAACTGTACCTGTTCCTACAGCAGCTGCCGCATTGTCACCTGCACCTGCAACAACTTTTACATTCTCACTGAATCCAAGTTCTTTCGCAATCTCAGGTTTCAGAGTTCCTACTACTTCCCAACTCTCATACAGTTTCGGAAGCTGCTCTTCTGTGATTCCACAGATCTCCAGCATTTCTTTTGACCAGCAGCGGTTCTTCACATCAAGAAGAAGCATACCGGAAGCATCAGAAACATCTGTACAAAAAGAACCGGACAGACGATATGCCAGATAATCCTTAGGAAGCATAATCTTTACTACCTTCTTAAAGTTCTCAGGCTCATTTTTCTGCATCCAGAGGATCTTCGGTGCTGTGAAACCTGCGAAAGCAATATTTGCTGTATACTGTGAAAGTTTGTCTTTTCCGATCACTGTATTCAGATATTCTGTCTCTTCGCCTGTACGTCCGTCATTCCAGAGGATTGCAGGACGGATCACATTATCATCCTTGTCAAGTGTTACCAGACCATGCATCTGGCCGCCAAAACCAATTCCTGCTACCTGCGCTCTGTCGATATCCTTTGTCAGCTCTTTCATGCCTTCCATACTCTGCGCAAACCAGTCTTCCGGTTTCTGCTCAGACCAGCCCGGATGTGGGAAGAATAAAGGATATTCTCTGGATACGATGTTACAGATTTTTCCTGATTCTTCCATAAGAAGAAGTTTTACAGCGGAAGTACCAAGGTCAATACCGATATAATACATAAGTGCTCTCCTTTTCTATTTCTAATCTAATACATCCCAGGGTAAACCCCCGGGATGTATTAAAATTTATAGTGTCAGTCTGTTTATCTGAATTAACCCCATGGATTTTCTGTCGGGTATCTTACACCTGCCGGCTGGTTGTATCCGATCTCTTCAACCGGAACACCGATGTATTTGAATACTTCAAACAAAGCTTTTCCATAATGTCCGAATGCAACTGCTCCGTGATGTGGATATCCGCCCTCAATCAGTACATGACGGTAGAAACGTCCCATTTCAGGAATTGCAAATACGCCGATCGCACCGAAAGATTTTGTTGCAACCGGAAGAACTTCACCGTGTGCAATATATCCGCGGAGTTTGTTATCAGCAGTGCTCTGCAGACGATAGAAAGTGATATCTCCAGGAACAATATCTCCTTCAAGAGTTCCGTTTGTAACTTCTACCGGAAGAGATCTTGCCATGATCATCTGATACTTCATCTCACAGAAAGAAAGCTTGCTGGAAGCTGTATTTCCGCAGTGGAATCCCATAAATGTATCTTTCAGTGTGTAATCAAATTTGCCCTCAATAGACTCTTTGTACATATCCTTCGGTACAGAGTTGTTGATGTCAAGCAGTGTAACTGTATCCTGGCTTACAACAGTTCCAATGAACTCACTTAATGTACCATAAATATCAACTTCGCAAGATACCGGAATGCCCTGAGCAGTCAGACGGCTGTTTACGTAGCAAGGAACAAATCCAAACTGTGTCTGGAATGCAGGCCAGCATTTTCCTGTTAATGTTACATATTTACGATATCCTCTGTGAGCCTCTACCCAGTCCTTCAGAGTCAGTTCATACTGAGCAAGTTTTGCAAGAATCTCAGGTTTCTTGTTTCCTGCACCCAGTTCTTCTTCCATTTCTTTAACAATTGCAGGGATTCTCTCATCTCCGGCATGTTTGTTGAATGCTTCAAACAGATCAAGTTCGGAATTCTCTTCAATCTCAACTCCAAGGTTGTAAAGCTGTTTGATCGGTGCATTACAAGCAAGGAAGTTTGTAGGACGAGGTCCGAAGCTGATGATCTTTAAGTTGCTGAGTCCTTCTACTGCTCTTGCGATCGGAAGGAAATCATGGATCATATCTGCGCAGTCTTCTGCGTCACCAACCGGGTATTCCGGAATATATGCTTTTACATTGCGAAGCTGTAAGTTATAGCTTGCATTTAACATACCGCAGTATGCATCTCCACGTCCCTGGATCAGATTATCCTGTGTTTCTTCTGCTGCTGCACAGAACATCTTCGGTCCTTCGAAATGCTTTGCAAGAAGTGTTTCGGAAATTTCCGGTCCGAAGTTTCCAAGATATACACAAAGTGCATTACATCCCGCTTTCTTGATATCTTCAAGAGCCTGAACCATATGGATCTCGCTCTCTACGATACAGATCGGACATTCATAAATGTCTGCTGCATCATATTTCTTTGTATAAGCCTCTACAAGTGCTTTTCTTCTGTTTACGGAAAGGCTTTCCGGGAAACAGTCACGGCTTACTGCTACAATTCCGACTTTTACTTTTGGCATGTTATCGATCATGATAGATTCTCCTTTTTCTTAATACGATTTTGGGGTTAATTTATTATTTATTTGGGGTTTCATTCATTACCTCATCTGTTTCTGTCAGCAGTACTCAGACCGAGATTTGCTATCAGTCAATGGTGATATTCTCTCCACGAAGTCCGTTTACTGCACCCTCGATTGCCGCATCTTCATGTGCAATGAGCCATTTGTTCTTAGCTGTCAGCAGGCTGTCCTCGCCTGTCTTAGCTGTCTCAAATGTAAGATCTGTATTGGTTCCTGCCGGAAGTACGACTACACACTGGAAACCGCCATCCTGTACATTGCATGGCGCATAATGAAGTGTAGTTGCATATACTTCAATACCTGTTCCTGCAGGTACCAGGAATGCTTCGATCTTAGAAGTATCATATGTAAAATCATCTGTGATATCCTGCTGGCTTCCGATAAGCAGCACCAGATCTGTTACCGCTACATTGATCTCTGAACTGCGGTGATATTCTACTGCATTTAATTTCTTATTATGTCCGTTGCAGTATCCAATTTCGATCGGGATTCCGCCAAATCCTTTATTCTGCAGTGCTTTTGCTACATCCAGAGCTTCCAACTCCTCAACAGATGGTACATAAACCACATCATCCGGAACCGGTGTATGTTTCATTTCTTTGAGAAGAGCACTGAAGTCATACCCTTCAAGCACCTTTCCATATTTACGGAAGGAAGCATCTGTTACATTCTGAATTTTCACTTCAAAAACCTCCTTATATTCTGTCGATATTACGTTTTCTTGACTGTGCTTAGAATATATCAGAATAAATGGTACTTTTCGCCAGTTTTCTTGTCTAATCTATAGCGTTTTTTTGACCTTTTTCATTTATCTGTTTTCGCATCTCACTTGGAAGTACCCCATATCTTTTCTGAAATTCCCCGGAAAAACCCCTGCTGCTGCAGAATCCATTATCTAGTGCAATCTGACTAATTGTATGGTCTGTATTCAGCAAATCCCTGTACGCATATGCCATACGGATATCCTGCAGATAAGTTTTATAGTTGATTTTTGCATATTTTTGGAACATTCGCGACAAATATGCATCCGAGTATCCAAAAGTAGCCGCCACATCAGAAAGCTTCAGTTCCTCCCTGTAATGCTCACGCATATATGTGGTGATTTTTGACAATGCATCCAGACGGCGGCTGTGTCGGATGTCCTTCTCCCTGGTTTCTGTCACACGGTAATCCTTCACCAGGATATACATGATCTCGTAAAAAATAGAAATTGTCCGGAACTCATATCCAATTTTCCGCTCGGAATACACATGATATAATTTACGAAGCAAAGAAGCCAGTTTCTTATCCACCAGCTCCTCCTGCCCCCGAAAACGGATATATCTCTGGGCAGTAAAATAATTCTCAAACTGTTTCAGAGGAATCTGCAGAACTACTGTTTTATTTTTCTCCACAGCATGGATAGAGTGGATCTCATTGGAATTAATGATTATCTGCTCTCCAGCTTTCAGCGGATATTCATCCTTATTTACAAAAAAATCCAGACTTCCCTCCATCACAGCAAAAATCTCTACAGACGTATGCCAGTGCTTCTCACGCACATAATTGCCATTTCCTCCTTCAAAAAGAAAAACCTTAAACGGAAATCCCTCATTAGGAATGATCAGTTCATGCTGAAACTCCATATATATTCACCTCCTAACAAAATAACCGCAGTATTCGGATACTCCAATATACTGCGGCTATTTCGATAACTATCCAGCTTTCTGTATACCAAATCTGCTGGATGATCCTATTCTTCACATAGTCCCACCCACTGCTTATTGCTTTTCGCAATTGAAGCAGGGGACTTACTTGATTCGGTTAAGATAACACATTATTTGCAGAGCTCTGCCACAACCTGATTAATCACCTTTCCGTCTGCTTTTCCCTTCATATCAGCCATAACAGCCTTCATGATCTGACCCTTATTTTTCGTCGCAATCACATCTGCAAATTTTTCTTCCAGATATGCTTTTACCTCTGCTGCATCCATCTGTTTTGGCGCATATTTGGCAATCACATCATACCTTGCCTGATATTCAGCCTTCAGATCCTCACGGCTTTCCGGACAGGTATCCAGCTGTTCTTTTACAGTTTTCAACTCCTTCAAAATAACTCTGTCCACCAGATCACTCTTAATCTCATCACGGCATCCCTCATCAATCGCTACCTTCTTTACCGCAGAGATCAGAGAGGAGACTGCTTCTTTTGTTACTTTATCTTTGGCTTTCATAGCTGCAACCATATCTTTTCTTAATACTTCTAATTCCATTTTATATTCCTCCTCGTTTTTTCTAGTGATTCCATATCGTTCTACTGCTGCACAGTCAAATGCGCCTGCATTCCTGATATTTTTCACTCAAATCATAATTCTATTCATCAGCATACCACGATTTATCTGAAAATCCAATGCTAATTGGCATAAAAATTAATTTTTTAGTCCCCGCTTCATCGTGTTCTCCAGTTCCTCCATTTGTCCCAAGATCAGTTTCTGTCTGTCATCAAACAGTAGTCCCTTGTTGTGACGGTAATACTGGTCAGAACCATTTTCCCGGATAAACCAGATACTGTAAAAGTTTGCATTCAGTTCCGTAATAAATGCTACCATTTCCTGGCTGTCACCAAAGGCTGCTTCCATAAAATCAAAAACATTCTGAAGCGTCTGAGAGATATATTCTGTCTGAGTTTCCAGACTGTCAGCCTCCGTTGCAAAAGCTGTTTTTGCCCGCTCATAGGTATCTTTTTCTGAAATTTCAACAGCTTTATTATTCTCTGTTTTATCTTCAGAACCAGTTTCTCCCCTCAGTTCTATCCATAATTTCTCAAGAAAATCCACTGTACGGATAAATACTTTTTCTTCATTTTTAGTGAGAAGCTCAGATTTTTTTGCAGTCTGAAAATCATTTTCTGCCTTTTTATAAATGGATTCCAGCGTCATTTCCGGAAGGTTATCTCTGTATTCTGTCATGTAACCATAGAGCTTTGTCACATAGGCATCCATAAAATAACAGTCTGCAAATAACTGGCTGAGCTTTCCGTTCAGCAGACCAACAATACTCAGATGCTCATCCAGTGAAGCATTGCGGATCTTACCCAGAGTGATGGGTGTCCATTTACCCTGAAGCAGATCCTCCACTGCATAGTCTGTCTTATACTTATTGTATAATGCCAGATATGCGGCAAAATCTTTTGCGATCATTGGATGCTGGATATACTGATATACCACCTCTCTATCCACTTCTTTATCCAGTGTTTCATATACCTGTATCAGCCTGGAAAGATCTTCCCAGCCTCTGGCAGTGGCAAAAATCCGTCCGTCTACTGTGTTCTCCATTCTGTAGAAATTCTTTCTGCGAAGCTCCAGATAAGAGATAACAGCCGGATGGATTCCCTGCTCATAGGCATATTCTTTCCACACTTCAAAATCCGGCTGCACATCAATCCTCTTGATTCTGTCAAGGGTTACTACGTCAAATTCGCGGACAGATTTATTGTATTCCGGCGGGTTTCCTGCTGTCACGATCACCCATCCTTCCGGTACTTTCTGATTGCCAAAGGTCTTTCCCTGAAGAAACTGTAGCATCATAGGCGCCAAGGTCTCTGATACGCAGTTGATCTCATCGATAAAAAGAATCCCTTCTTTCAGGCCTGTTTTTTCCATCTTTTCATAGACAGAGGCAATAATCTCACTCATAGTATATTCTGTGACAGAAAAAGTCTCCTGACCAAAGGTTTTCTCTTTGATAAACGGCAGTCCTACTGCACTCTGGCGGGTGTGATGAGTGATAGTATAAGATACCAGACCTACCTTACATTCCCTGGCGATCTGTTCCATAATCTGCGTCTTTCCAATACCCGGTGCCCCCATAAGGAGAATTGGTCTCTGGCGTATGGCCGGGATCAGATATTCTCCAAATTCATCCTTCGCAAGGTATGCTTCTATTGAGTCCTTTATCTCCTGTTTTGCTCGTTTTATATCCATAATGTAAATCCTTTCCTGCTGAACACTTCTTACTTTTACTCAGTTTTTTATTTCATTACCTGTCTGGCTTCTCAAAATCATCCTCATCCAAAATCAGTTTCATGGCCCATACCGGTACATCCACATCTCTGTAATTATCCTGCATAAACACAAACACAGTCTTATATGACGGCATTTTCTTCGGGTAAATTCCGAATCCGTCTGTAAAATAGATCATCCCTTTCAGGTTATGAAATTCATGCTGTTCCAACAGTTTATCCACCCATTCAAATGCAGGCCTGAAATCTGTTCCGCCATCTCCATACAGTTCCAGATGTTCCATATAGTCTTTCATTTCTTTCTGAGAAGTAATCTTTTTATCTGTGTGGACTTTCTCATCACACTGAATGATGTGCACATTTATTTTTGTAAAAAAGCTCTCACTCTCACTAAGTACACTGTAGGTTTCCTCCAGAAACTTTCTCACCAGTTCTCCTGAACAGGACATGGAAGTATCGATGACGATCACAAATTCCTCTATCTTCTTAACATCTTTGGATTCCAGTGGTTCGATCAGCGGCATGTTTCCATAGAGACGCAGACCATAGGTGTAGAAATTGTAATCAAAACTGTCATCATCCACTGCCAGTTCTTCATGAAAAACTGCAAATTTCCGCAGGAATTCTCTGTAATCATACCGGCTTCTGTTCTCTGTTTTTATCTGCTCCAGGAAATCTCCGTCCCGCTCACCTGCCTCCTGGGAAAAGGTTTCCAGATCCGTCTCGATTCCATCATTGATCTCCCCCCATTTGCGGCTGAGCATGGGATTCGGTTTCTGATCCGGTTTCTTACTTTCCCAGTATCTGTGGTCATCTGTGCGAAATTCCTGTTCCAGATTTGTAAGATCCTTTTCGTTCAGATTCCATTCTGACAATATTTTATATACTCTCTGTGCGTTGAGGGTTTTTCCCTCTTTTTCAAGGAGACGGTAGGTTTCCCTTCGCAGAAGACTGCGTGAGAAACGGATACTCCGATAGTTCATCCCATCTATCATATGCTCCACTGCAATGTCACAACTCAGATCACGCATACGTTCCTGGATTGTGATTCCATCGTCTACCCTCTTCTTACCTTCTGTACCGCTCCATGCAAAATGCCGGAAAATACAGTGGAATACCATATGCAGATACCCTCTGTTCACCAGAATCCTGTTCTCTCTATATAAGCCTCCCAGCATCTGCGGCTGGAAATACATCACTCTTCCATCCGTTCCAAATCCATGGACCTGACCATCCATCTGATAAGAAAAACTGCTCAGCGCCACATCCAAAAACCGCATTCCCAGATATAATTCATCCCGCGCAACCCTGAGAATACTGCTGCCGATTTCCTGCAAACGCTCTGCTCTTTCTGCTATTTCCTGTATTTTATCCTCTGGCTGCATTATTATTTTCCTCTATATCTATCACAGTTCAAACCTCTTTTTTCTTAGTATAGTTCTTCTATTCAAAGATTTTTCTGTAGTTTGTGATTGTTCATTTTTCCCCTGCTCTGTCCTGTCAGCTTCCTGACTATTTTGCAACTTATCCACATCTATACGTTCACTTCCTGCCGTATTATCCACCAGATTTGCTCTTTCATTCATCAAAAATGCGGATACTTCCGTTTCTTTTCTCTTAGATGCACAATCCAACGCAGAATCAATTCCCTCCAGTGTCCAGAGTTTTTGCGAGGATATCACTTCCAATCTGTGCATATCCTCCTGCTTTACCAGATATTCTGCAATATCTCCTAGATTCTTACGGATATATTCCCTGTAATTCTCCCTGGCTTTCCCGGTCAGTTCATAAGGAAACTCCAGTCTGCCAAATGACATATCAACCAGAACTTCCAGCTTATCCATGGCTACCGCCATTTCAAAAAGCCTGTCATATTCCTGATAATTCAGCTCCTTATCATAAAAACACTGCCTGTAATTACTGCCTGATCCATGATATTCCGTATACAAAATACGCGCCGGAGTGTTCTCAACCGCCTCATCATAATGCTCCGGAAATACAAGTCTGGCTTCTTCATACTCATAAAGAAAGTTTACATCTATCCTCTGCCACATCTCGCCCAGCATTTCCTTAACGCCTGACTTCTTTCCCTGTCTCATATGAACAGTCAGCTTCTCCAATGCATGGCAGCCTGTAAATGCACCACAGCCTATCTGCATCAGGCTGTCAGAAAACTCCAGCTTTTTCAGATTTCCGCAGCCATAAAAAATATATCGTCCAATCTCTTTTAAAGTGTAAGGAAAAACAATCTCCTCCACATCATTTCCTGCCAGAACATGCTCTTCTCTGCCAAACCCAAGACCATCTGACACTTCCCACAGGCTGGCATTTTTCAGTTCTTCTTTCTCATCCATATGACTGGAAAATGCATACGGTGCCGCACTGATCACCAATTTGCCATCTATCATTCCCGGAATCTCAACTCTGCCCTCTATTCCAAAACACCGCAGAATTTCAATCCCGCCAGATTTCTCTCTGTAGTAAATCTTCATTTTCTCATTTCTCCCCGAAGATATTTTCTCTCAAAGCACATAAAATCATCCCTGAAAAGTATAATACTTCCCAGGGATTTTTTCTATACTACTGATGCTTAATATTAAACAGATATTCGCACTCCACTACCCACCTATAATCGAATACCGATATAAAGATTACCATTAGCGTAATACTGGCTCCGGTTTAAAATTCAGATAATCTCCTGATACCAGCTTGTACTCTATTCCATCCACATAGCCTTTAAAGCTGTCATCATACCGCTTCTCTCCATGACAGTGAGAATAGATTACCTTCTCGGCGCCAAATTCCTGTGCCATCAGGGTAAACGGACTCTCCATCTCTCCAATACTTGTAGGTGGATAATGAAGAAACATGATAAACTTCTCATATCCTGCTGCCTTCGCCGCTTCAAAAGAGCAGCGCAGCCGCCCCAACTCCCGCTCTCGGATCTTCAGAAAATGCTCATAGCTGTCTTTTCCTTCATAACAGTAGCCTTTGGTTCCCACCAGTGCATAATCCTCATATGTATAAAAATTATTCTGCAAAAATTCCAGCTTTCCTCTGAACATCTCATTCAGATTTTCTGTTTTCTTCGCATCCCAGAACATATCGTGATTTCCCCGAAGCAGAATCTTCCTGCCCGGCAGAGCCATAATAAAATCCAGATCCGCCTGACACTCTGCAAGATCTCTCCCCCAGGAATGATCTCCTGTTATCACTACTGTATCATTCTCTGTTACTCTCTTCTTCCAGTACTTCTCAATCTTAACCACATGGTTCTTCCATCTTTTATCAAATACATCCATAGGTTTATTGACTGTAAACGAAAGATGAAAATCACCGATTGCGTATAGGCTCATTGTACACTCTCCTGTCTGTTCTGCTCGTTAATTATCTTCCAATCTCGATGCTCATGGCATGCCAGGCTTCTCCGCCCCAGGTGGAGTTTGCCTGACCCAGATCTGTAAAGCCGAATTTCTCATACATCTTCACTTTTTCATCCAGACAGGTGAGGAAAAGTTTCTTTCGTCCTTTTTGTGCTTCCTTCTGGCAGTATCGGGATACCAGTTCACGTCCCAGTCCCTGCATACGATATTCCGGACGGACATCCAGACCCAGAAGCATGATATTTTTGCCTTCAGGATTACTCAGGGAAATATCTGTGAAGAATTCGTCTCTGAAAGCCTCCTCATCTGTAGGAACTCCATTAAGAAATGCAGCCAGCTTTCCGGTTTCCTTATCCTCAGCTACCAGAAATGTTTCTGCTGTTGCTTTTATTCTCTCTGTCAGACTTTTCGGGGAACATGCCTCATTTGGCGGGAAACAGATCTGCTCGATCTCTATCGCCTGCTGTGTCTCCTCCGGTCTGATACATCTGAATTCAAATCTATCCATATTGTTTGTACTCATTTTATTATCCTTCTCCTGTTATCTTGTTATTTCCTGCATATTCGGGATCTGCAAGTTTCCCATATAGTTGTTTTATCTACATCGGGCAGCTTCTCTTTGATTTCTCATCCAAATCTTCCCGTACGTAGTGTGCATTAAACTCCATGTTAATGTCGCGGATTTCCTTTGTACCATCAATATATTCCTGATACATCTCTGTCAGTCCCGCCATACAGCCATCACAGCTTGCAGAAATATTCCCAAAAGATTCCTCCACAATCTGTTTTCTTTCTTCTCTGGTTGTGTCCTTTATCAAAATACTCTTAATCTCCATAACCTTCACCCCGACTTTCTTTGGTATTCTTTTGATATTTCTTTCCTTATATCTTTTATTTGATTGTAACATCTGAAAGCATTTTTGTGAAGCTAAGAAACAGGCATAAAAAACGGTCTGATTACATTCTCTCAAAATATGTCAGTTTAAAGTGTTAAAGTACTGGAATTTTAGATAACACCATGTTATACTTGTAAAGGAAAATGTGCAGGCAGTCCGGTCAGGTATAAAATATTCCTGAGTTCCGGCATTATCAAAGACCTGCATGTACTTATATGGAGGAAACAGATCATGTCTATGAAAATCAATCACGAGCTCCCTTTACCGGAGGTTCTGAAATCTCAGTACCCTCTCAGCCAGGAACTCAAAGAAGTAAAAAAACAGCGCGATGAAGAAATACGCCGTATCTTCACCGGTGAATCAGATAAATTTATCGTCCTTGTAGGACCTTGTTCCGCTGATAACGAAGATACAGTCTGCGAATATGTACGCAAACTGAAAACAGTGGCAGATAAAGTCTCTGACAAACTGATGATCATCCCGCGAGTTTATACAAATAAGCCCCGTACCACAGGTGACGGTTACAAAGGAATGCTTCATCAGCCAGATCCTGATAAGGCTCCTGACCTTCTTGCCGGAATCATTGCTATCCGCAAGATGCACATGAGAGTTATGCAGGAGACAGGACTCTCTTCTGCAGATGAAATGCTTTATCCTGAAAACCGCAGCTATCTGGATGATATTCTCTCCTATGAAGCTGTAGGTGCACGTTCTGTGGAGAACCAGCAGCATCGTCTCACTGCCAGCGGTATGGATATTCCTGTCGGTATGAAGAATCCTACCAGCGGTGATCTCTCTGTTATGCTGAATTCCGTCACTGCTGCACAGCATCCACACCACTTCATCTACAGAGGAAATGATGTGGAAACTTCAGGAAATGATCTGGCACACACTATTCTCAGAGGTGGTGTAAACCAGTACGGACAGACTATTCCTAACTACCACTATGAAGATCTGATGAGTCTGTCTGCTCTGTATGCAAAAAAAGATCTTAAGAACCCTGCCATCATCATAGATGCCAACCACTCAAACTCCAACAAACAATACAAGGAACAGATCCGTATTGTTTCAGAAGTACTTCACAGCCGCAACTATAATCCAGACCTCAGAAAGCTGGTTAAAGGTGTTATGATCGAAAGTTACCTTCTCGAAGGCCGCCAGGATATCAGTGATCATATGACTCCTGGCTGTTCCATCACAGATCCTTGCCTCGGATGGGAAGATACAGAACGGCTTATCTATGATATTGCTGAGAAATGCTGATTTTTATGGATAATACAAATAATTCCTGCTGTTGTGGAGAGACAGAACATTTTTCAGGCTGCCTGATCTGTGGAGCACCGGTCACATATAGCGTCGAAAGTTCTGTGAAAACCTGCAGCATCTGCCACAAAGAGCAGCTGACAAATGCTGTCTGTGAAAATGGCCATTTTGTCTGTGATGCCTGTCACAGCTATGGTACTTATATACCGGTGATCATAGCCCTCAGAAGCAGCACAGAGAAGGATCCCCTGCTGCTTCTGGAAGAGATCATGGACCTTCCTTCTGTCCACATGCATGGACCTGAACATCATGCCATTGTTCCCAGTGTTCTTCTGACTGCACTTCGCAATAATGGAGAGCGTATGAATTACGATACCGCATTATCTGAAATCTGTAAAAGAGCGAGGCAGGTTCCCGGTGGTACCTGCGGTTACTGGGGAGTGTGTGGTGCAGCAGCAGGTGCCGGAATCTTTATGTCTGTTATGACCGGATCCGGTCCCCTCCATAAGGATGCATGGCCCTTTCCTCAGAAGCTTGTCTCTGTTATTTTATCCAAACTGGCTGATGTTGGTGGTCCGCGCTGCTGTAAACGCACCAGCAGAATTGCTATTGAAGAAGCGATCAGGTTTTACAGGCAGTTCAGCTCTGTAAAGATTCCGCTGTCTTCTGTACTATGTAAATATTTTGAAGATAATAAAGAATGTATCAGAGAGGACTGTCCGTATTATCCTGTGAACAAATAACTATTCATAAAATAAAAAACAGAACGAAATCCGACTGATAGTCAATGGGTTTCGTTCTGTTTTCTAATAGTTTCTCTATAAAATAATACGTTTCGCAGGATACAATGCCCTATCGCTCCATTCTGCTTTTCTGCAGTCCAAAGAAATAATATTCTTCTCTGTGCAGACATTTCTGATCAGTTCTTCTCCGTTATCTGATATAAAAAGTGCTGTGATTTCTTTTTTCCCTCCAACACTCCTTACACAGTAATCTACCAGTTTCGGAAACTGAAACAGTAATTCATCCATTTCTCTCATACTTTTGGACTGGTCGATGCGCCTTACAAAATCCAGACGCCTTACCTCACTTCCGCAGATACATTTTCCGGGGATGATACGTGTATGATCGCCGGTCCTGTATCTGATCAGAGGCTGTGCCTCCATCCCAATGGTTGTGATCACCAGTTCTCCCCATTGACCGTCAGGCAGAACATTTCCCTCTTTATCTATGATCTCTGTGATACAATGATTCTCCCTCATGTGCATGCCCTCATGAGCCTGACAGCAAATCGCACCCCCAAGTCCCATCTCTCTGGAACCATAATGAGGCCAGAGTGGTGTTCCCAAAATTTTTTCTATTGCTTTCATTACTGTTTCCGGACAGGCATCCCCTGATATCAGTGCTCTCTTTATACTGCCTTTTCCACACATTCTGAGCATGGAAAGCAGTGCTGTCGGCATACCTACATAAGTATCCGGCCGCTCCTCTTCCAGAATTGTTTTTAACTCACCATAGGTTTTATTGTTCCCGGTTAAAAGGGGATGTGCTCCTATACGTCTGATTGCGTCTGCGATCAGTTCTCCCAGTCCAGAAGGACCTGAAAACGGCATGGCAACCATAGTCCTGCTTCCCGGATAAATAAACTCACCAAGTCCGGCCATAAAAAGTTCTATGGTATGTTCACAATCTCCTTCTGTATAAAATACACGTTTACCTGCACCTGTTGTTCCGCTTGTCTGTTCTGAAATGATCCTCTGTATTTCTCCCTGAGAGCACAGTAACATCCTGCCCCCTTTCTGAGCAAGGTCGGATTCCGTTGTAAAGGGAAGGGTTTTCAGATCATCAAGGCTTTCCAGCCTTTCCGGCAGATCTCTATAAAATCCCTGCCTTTCTTTTTCTCTTTTCAGAACAGCATTCAGTTTATCCAGCTGTATTTTGTTTATTGTTTCCCTTGTAATATCTGTATTTTTTTCCTGCCTACAGATCATTGCATCTATATTGGATCGTTTCACTTTCTGTATAAATATGTTCCTTTCAGATTAGTCAGATTATATGCACAGAACGGTACCATTCCGTGATCAGGATCCACTTCACAGATATAACAGCGTTTCAGACGGTCAAGATCCAGATTCCAGGCATCCTGAAAGATCATACCTGATACTGCAAAGGTTTCATTATGTATCCGGATCAGAAACTCATCTAGCGCATCTGTCTGTGTCATTTCTCCCTCATCATAGGTTTTTGTACTGTAGCTCCACTGATTTTCCACATACTGCCTGGAATCATCACTGGTAGTACAGCAGCATCCTTTTCCTGATTTTTTTTCAAGAAGCTTCAGTTCCTGCTCTCCTTTTCTCAGATAACTTGCATGAAAGGAGCAGTAGGGATTCTCTGCGCCGCCGCCTGCAAAATCCTCAATTTTCATCAGTCCCTCTGTCTGTTCTTCAATAAGCCTCAGCATCTTTGGTATGGTGATGGGATTTTGGGGGCGCTTCTGGGAACATCTGCCAAAATAACTGATAGGCTGAAAATGTACGCCACGAACAAAGGGCATATGATCCAGACCAAATTTCAGGATATCCCCTACCTGCATATCATTTACTCCCGGCGCAATGACCGGCACAAGAGCAATACCAAGCTCTGCTTCTGAGCAGTTTAAGACCGCCTTTTTCTTCAGTTCCATCATAGCCTGTCCACGTAAAGTCTCATAAACCTGATCTGTCACACCGTCAAACTGAAGAAATACTGTATTCAGTCCTGCTTTTTTCAGCTTTCCGGCATACCCCTCCTCCCTGGCAAGCCGGATCCCATTGGTATTTAACTGAAAAAATGTAAATCCTTTTTCTCTTCCCATATGTATGATTTCAGGCAGATCGTCCCTCATGGTTGGTTCTCCTCCTGAAAGCTGTATATTAAAGGGACCTCCGTGAGCCATCAGAAAATCATACTGTTTTTCTATTTCACAGATGGGAATATCTCCCTTTTCCCTGTCTTCTCCTGCTGAAGCAAAGCAGACAGGACAATGCATATTACAGCGTTTTGTAACTTCCAGGATCATACAGCAGCCTTTTCTTTCATGTTCCTCACAGAGTCCGCAATTATCCGGACAGGATTTTTCTTTAACCTTCGGATTTACAGGCGTTTCTGCTGAGAGATTTTCTCTTCCCCAGGAAAGATAATCTGCTGCATTTCCTTCCCAGATCAGGGTCTGAAATTTTCCATGAGCATTGCATTCCTTTACCAGATAGATCCCGTCTTCACCGATACCTTTTATGGCAGGAACTACCTTCATACATTCCGGACAGACACTCTTTGTTTTGCCGATGGTGATCAAAGCTTCAGTACCTCCCGCTCTGTCAGAATTTCCATAACTTTTGTATAAGTATCTGCAATAAGTCCAGGACATTTCTCCATGATCACACCCCAGTCCAGATGAGTGATATCCTTACAGTAAAAAGCTCCGAATTCTTCCTCTGTCTTCTGGCGGAACCACTGATATAATTCCTGTACAGCCGGTTTCATCTGTGCATCTTCCTTCTCCTCAGGAGCCAGATTTCCGAGAAAATATCCGATGGCACAGGCACTTCCTGTCAGACATCCGCAGGTATCTCCACAGTAACCGATTCCTCCGCCAAGGCCTCCCATTGCCTTTACAAGCTGTGGATTTTCCTCTCCTATGGTTTCCAGAGTCATGATCATAATGATCTGTGAACAATGATATCCCATGCTACCTAATTCCATTATTCTTTCGTAAAGATCCATACATTACTCCTTTCTGCCAACCACCATGGTATAGCCTATTTTTCTTCCTTTGTATTCTTTCTGCAGAAGCTTATGATCCTCGCAGCAGAATGAATCATTCCAGATTGCTTCCAGATAATATTCTCTCCAGAGAGCAGTCTGATCCTCCTGACAGAGAATCGTAAACCCTGTTTCTTTCACAATTTCCAGAAGATTGCCCGGATCCAGATCTGACAGCAAAAGAAATCCTCCCTTTTTCAGTACACGCCAGCATTCAGAGACTGCCTTTTTCTGATCTCTGCTGACAAAAAATGCACACTGGCTGATACAGAGATCCATACTGTCTGCTGCATACTGAAGGGTCAGAAAATCTCCCTGCTGCACCTCACTGCTTCGCGGAGCAAGATCCACACCCTGCACATTCAGACCAAATGCTTTCATGATCCGCACGGTCTCTCCCTCTCCTGCTCCCAGATCCAGAGCTTTCATTCCTTTTTTCAATTCTATGCTTTTCAGAAGATGAATTGTCTGCTCTTCCCCTCCGGGGTGTCTGTTCATCTATTTATCCTCCAGTGCACGTTCCACTGCCAAAACCTTTCCAAGAGCCAGCTCTTCCGGAACATAGACAAAGCCACATTTGGGACAGACCGGCATCTCAACAGGAAAACCGTTCTCCAGATACATAAATTTTGCTTTTCCCTTTACAAGAGGAACCTTGCATTTCATGCAGGTCAGCTTTCCCTCAGGATCAATGGTATAATATGTTCTCTCTACTGCCATTACTGTCCCACCCTTTTCATAATATTCATTCTATGACTGTATGCTCTGCGTACCAGATACCCTTCTTCTGTTTCCACAAATCTCACCCAGAATGTAACATTTCCAAGTCTGCTCCTTGTCACCAGTTCTTTTGTCTCTTCATCAAAGATCGCTTCCTGATTTTCTCTGTAATCTGATAATACACGCTCCACATCGCTTTTCAGGATCATACGTTCATCCATCATACTGATGGCATCTTCTGTATATGCAACGGTATAATCTTTTTTCTCCATCATCAGTTCCTCATTCCATATATTTTTTAAAAGCTTCTCTTTTAGCTCAAGCCGGTTGTAGCGTTTCTCACTGATATCCGGCATATTGGCGGCATTTATACCATACAGAAGTTCCAGGATATGTCTGGATTCCCTGCCTTCCCTGACAAATCGGTCCCTGCATGCCATGCAGTACGTTATATATGGGGAATCGGATCGTTCCAGACACTTTTCTGTCATTTTATCTGCCATCTCTTTATTAGCGTAGGCAGTCAGTCCGCCGTATCCGCAGCAGGGAGACAGATCTCTGGAATATTCTGTATTTACAACAGTGCACCCCATATCTGCAAGAAGCTCTCTTATTGTATCCTGTGTCTGTGTATCTCCCCTGGCACCGCAGGCATCATGTATTGCAACAGGTATCTCCAGTCCTTTTGCCTGTCCGGGAAGTCCGATTTCCTTTAAGATCTCCCAGATTCCTGTGACTTTGGCGCCAAGACTCTCTTTTAACTGTTTCATACAGCTTGGACAGCCTGCTATAATCATAGGATCTCCCAGTTTTGCAAGCTCCTGCTTCAGCTGTTCATTTACCTTTTCTGTCATTTCATAGCGTCCTGCCCATTCACTGATAGCACCACAGCATCCCAGCATCAGAGCAACACCGCCCTCTGTCCTCCTGCACAGATCCTCATATGCCTCTGTGACAACATCCGGCGCTATAGCTCCTGCCTGACATCCTGGGAAAAATACATATCTGCAGGTTTCATATCCCGGCTGAGGTCTGCATAAGAAAGCCTCCGAATTGGAGAACAGCATATCCATCAGTGCAAATTCATGAGGTGCCAGAGGCATTTTGTCTGTAGATACCATGTTTTCTCTTGCAGATTTGCAGACCTGGCTCATATCAAACCCATTTGGACAGGTTACAGTACACTGTCCGCAGAGTGAACAGGAATTCATCGGTTTATTCATCTGGTGATCTCCCATAATGATCTGGGTATTATTATAAATCTCACGTGCAAGAAGACCCGGATGCTTTTTATATTCCCTTAAATAGACACAGCTTTTCATACACTCATCACAGTGACACTGAATGCATCGCTTTGCTTCCTCAACAGCTTCTTCTTTTGAATATCCATCTGTGCTGCAGGGAATCTTTTTGGAGCCTTTCATCCCGTCCATATTTGTATAGAGCCTGGTGGTAACTGCTCCTTCACTGCCTCTGTTGCTGTGGGGCGAAAGATTCTGTACAAGGAGGTCTACAGTCAGGGCAGCTCTCTTTGCAGCAAAAGCTGCATCCATCACAGACCGGACCGGACCGCTGACAATTCCCGCCTGTTCTCTCAGCATGATCTCTGCGTCTGCTGTTTCCTCTGGAGCCAGCTTTTTGGCCACCTCCTCTGAAGCACAGACCACATCTGCCTCCTTCATTTTCGCTCTGATAAACGGAAGGTCAAGACTGCATCCGAATTCAAAGGAAAGGTCCATGGAACTGAGACGTTTTACCTCATTTTTGCGATCTGATTCCAAAAGCTCCGGAGCTGCTGCTGCAATATAGGCTTCATAATCTTTCTCCTGACAGTAAATGGTTGCAGGATACATCTTCTTTTCCAGTTCCCCTGCAAGAAACAGCGGGAACAATCCTGAGCCAAAGATCACAGCCTTTTTTTTCTTTCTGATACGAAATACACTGCTCCGTTTTCCAGGTTCCCCATATCGTACAATGGCACGCTCTACTTCACGTATGGATATGCCATCACCCAGCTCACAGAGTCTGCATTTTTCCTCACATGGTGCAGTACATCCGTTACAGAGGATCATGGGAAATGGTGTGATCTTTTCATAGATAGCCAGAGCTTTCTTAAAGTTTCCTTTTGCAGCATAAAACAGCATTTCTTTTGTATCTGCTTTGAAAGGACAGGCTGCAACACAGTACGCCGGCTGTTCATGAACACAGAGGCTGATCATATGATCCATCTCTTCCTTTGACATTCGATTTACGTGATAAACATGAGTGGAACCTCTTTCCTGTATATATGTCATAACCCGATACTCCTTTCATTTCCAAAGGGGAGACAGTCTCCCGTCTCCCCTTATTATATCACATGATAAAATTATACTGACAGTTATTTCTCAAGTTCCTTTAATGCTGCAAGAACCTTTTCAGGACGGGCAGGAACACGTGTGATACGTGCGCCTGTAGCATTGTAGATCGCATTCAGGATTGCAGGATGAGGAGCATCCAGCGGAGCCTCCCCACAGCCGGCAGCACCGTAAGGACCGCTTGGGCGATATGTTTCATTGAAATGAAGTTCAATATCATCCGGCGCATCATTTGGATACGGAATGCCACAGTTCTTCAGAGAAGTATCATGGTTCAGATCCTCGAAATCTTCTGTAAGAGCAAGACCAATACCCTGTACAAGGCCGCCGTAGAAGTTGCCTTCTACAAGAAGTCTGTTCATGATGGTACCTACGTCAGCCACACAGGTGAATTTTTCAACTTTAACTTTACCTGTTTCTGTATTAACAGCAACTTCCGGAAGGAAGATCGTATACATGTAGGTTGCAAACGGATCACCCTGTGCTGTATCCTGATCGATCGGATGATCTGCACAGAAGGTTGTCACCCAGTTACCTTCATATTTTGTTGCAAGACCCTCAGCCACCATCTCATCATAAGTACGGAAGGTTCCGTCTTCTTTCTTCATGGCTGCCACAAGGTTTTCTGCTGCCAGACGACATGCATTACCTGACATAACCTGTGAACGTGATCCACCTGCAGGACCTGCATTAGGACATGTCTTGGTATCATTCATAACAAGTTTGATCTGTTCCGGTCTGATTCCTGCCTGACGAAGTGTTTCATGTGATGATACAAGAACCCCCATATCAGCGCCCTGTCCGTGATCTTCCCATGCAGCATACATTGTAACTGTTCCATCCGGATTCAGCTCTGCAAATGCGTTTGATGTATCAACACCATCAAGACCACAGCCATATACACCGAGAGATACACCGATACCATATTTGATCTTGCCATCAGAAGCTGCATTCTTTTCAGCCACACGTTTCTTAGCTGCTTCATACAGTGGACGAGCTGTCTTGAACAGTTCTTCTTCACAGTATACTTCAGGCGGATAACCTGTAGGGATCGTACTGCCTTCTGATTCTTTGTAACAGTTCATTTCACGGATATCGAAGGGGTCGATTCCCATCTTTGCAGCCAGAACATCTATCGCAATCTCAGATCCCATATAAGACTGAGGAGATCCGTAAGCACGGAATGCTGAACCCCATGCATGGTTTGTAAACACTGTTGTAGATTTGTTACGGATAGAATTGATTCCATAGCCTGCACCTGTAAACTGGGAAAGTCTCATTGTAAGCAGATCACCGAATTCTGAGTATGGACCATGATCCACATAGTTATTGCCCCAGAGTGCAAGAAGCTTACCATGTTCATCTGCTGCAAGCTTGATATTCATAAATGCAGGGGATCTCTTTCCTGTATAAGTAATATTCTGGAACTGATTAAATACCAGAGACACAGGACGTTCAAGGATCTTAACAGCAGCGCCGATCAGAGCCTCATTTGTAGGAGAGAACTTGTAACCAAAGGTTCCTCCTGCATGGTTCTGAACAATTCGTAAGTTCTCCATTGGCACACCGATACCATCAGCGATCATAGGCATATGCAGATGGATACCAATGGATTTGGAATGAACAGTTATCATACCGTCTTCGTCAATGTAACCATAACCGCAGTCCGGCTCAAGATGAAGATGAGGCTGACGTGAACAGTAAGATTCGATCTCAACCTGCTGTGAATCCGGAATGCTGTCCCAGTCAAAATCAGGACCCTTGATACAGTTTGTCTCAAAGAATGCGTTCGGAATACCGGGATGAATCTCTGCCGCATCCGGTGCGATGGCATCCATTGCATTCATATATGCAGGAAGCTCTTCGATCTCAACTTTAACTGCTTCTGCTGCTGCCCTTGCATGCTCTTCTGTATCAGCAGCTACGATGGCAATCGCATCACCAAACTGGAAGATTTTTTCATCGCAAAGTACAGGACGTTCGAAACCGTCTGTCTTGTTGTGTTTTGGAAGCATTACAAGACCATTGATCTTATTGGTTCCGCCTGCTGCCTTAATATCTTTTGCTGTGATAACACGAACAACACCAGGCATACTCTCTGCTTCTGCTGTGTCAATATTGAGAATATTTGCATGAGAAACCTTTGCCTGTGTAAGAGCAAGGCGAAGTGTTCCTGATGGCATCTTTAATGCATCATCTGCACCAAAATCCCAGGTACCTGTTACCTTCTGTGCTGCTGACGGACGGATATAATTTGTTCCAACAATAGAATCACCTGTCTGTTTGAACACAAGGTCTTCCTTTGTCATCTCGCCGCGCATAACTGCTGCTGCAGCCATAGTAGCATCGATCAGCGGCTTATAGCCTGTACAACGGCAGAGATTACGCTGTTTGTTAAACCAGTCTCTTACCTCCTCACGGGTAGGACTTGGATTATTGTCCAGAAGCACTTTTGCTGAAATAATAAATCCCGGTGAACAGAAACCGCACTGTGCGCATCCATATGCCATCCATGCAACCTGGATTGGATGCATATCAGAAAGTGTTCCCACACCTTCAATGGTTGTGATCTCTGCATGATCGGGAACACGGCTCATCTTGTAGATACAGGATCTTGTGACTTTTCCGTTCATAATAACATTACAGGCTCCACAGTGACCTTCACCGCAGCCAATCTTACATCCTGTAAGAAGAAGGTGATCACGGAGCACCTGCGCCAGTGTCTCATCCTTATCAAGAATAAGTATTCTCTCAACACCATTAATCTTCAATGTCTTTTTAATCATGTCCCATTCCTCCTTTTAAAAAAATTCATTTCAATCTTACTGATCTTCAGGCTTATGTGTTCCGCACGAATCATGGTCAGCTCCCCTGCCTGTCAGATCTTTCAGTCTCTCTATTCCTCTGGCGGAATAGAAAACAATGGAAGAGCTGCTCCCGTCCAGATTCTCACCGCTGAGCTTTAAAACATTTGCATTCTCATAATAATCGATGGGAAGCGTCCGGCTATATACAACCCCTGTACGCTCATCTTTTACCTGTACAGTAACTTCTTTTGCGGTAATCTCAAAAATCTTATCCATAAAAAAGTTCTCCTGTCCATGTTATTTTATATATCCATACTACCATAATTTTGCACAATTATACAAATTACAAATAATTAATAGTTGGCTATTTTATATATTGCAGACAATTTTATTTTGTTTTATTTAAAATTTTAACTATTTTTATTCTTTTATATGTTATAATAATATCAAATTTGTATAATATCATTGAAAGAAGGAGGTATCTAAATGCAGACAGGCGCCCTCATCGTGGCTGCGGGGAAATCATCACGAATGGGAGACTTTAAACCCATGCTTCAGCTTGGCTCCATTTCCATCGCACAGCGCGTGATCAATAATTTCCGGCAGGCCGGAATCTCCAAAGTAGTAGTGGTAACCGGATATCATGCAGATGTTCTGGAATGCCACCTGGCTTCCAATAATGTAGTCTTTCTTCGAAATGAGAACTATGCAAACACTCATATGTTTGATTCTGTCCGAATCGGACTTGAGTATCTGAAAGACAAAGTGGATACGGTACTCTTTACACCTGTTGATGTTCCGCTGTTCACAGCCCAGACAGTCACTCAAATGCTCTCTCTGGGGCGTCCCCTTGTAACTCCGGTCTGTAATGGCAATCCCGGTCATCCCATTCTGATCCGTTCCACACTGATTGATTCCATCCTAAGTGATGACGGAAAATCAGGACTTAAAGGTGCTGTGGATAACTGCGGGGAACCCATGTATTATCTTAATGTAAAGGATCCCGGTATTATTCATGATGCTGATACACCAGAGGATTATGCTGAACTTCTCCGCATACACAACCAGAGTCTGATCCGTTCTGAAATCCATATTCAGCTAGCCCGGGAAAAAGTTTTTTTTGATGAAAAACTCTATTCGCTGCTTACACTGATCCATGAAACAGGATCTGTCCGCGATGCCTGTGAGCGCATGCACATTTCCTATTCTACCAGCTGGAACCTGATCCATACCCTGGAATCACAGCTTCATGAACCTCTGATCATCAGAAGCCAAGGCGGTACAAGGGGAAGCCATAGCGAACTGACACCATACGGCGAAGAATTTCTGAAACGATATGCCCGTTTTTCAGAAGAAACACGTTCCTGTTCAAAAAAAATATTTGAAGAATGTTTCGGAGGGTTTTTAAATGCGTAACCTTTATCTGGTCCGGCATGGAAAACCACAGTATCCGGATGAACATTCTTACTGTGTAGGACAGACAGATTTCTCTCTATCCATGCTTGGACATCTGCAGGCAGTCCTTCTTAACGAAGAATTGTCCGATAAAATATCAGGGGTATACTGCAGTCCTTTGTTAAGAGCAGTTGAGACAGCAGGCCATATGGCACCTGAGCTTCCACATATCATTGTTTCTGATCTGTCAGAACGAAATCTGGGAGAATGGGATGGCCTTTCTTTTGATGAAATACGCCAGAGATGGCCGGACATTTATAAAGCGCGTGGGAATAACCCTGATCATCCGATCCCGGGAGCAGAAACTCCTGCTGCATCTGGTTTTCGCTTTTCGCAGGCAGTTCATAAGATTCTTTGCGCTTCTGAAGGTGATATTGCAGTGGTAACTCATACAGATGTAATCTCTTCTTATTTACATGCATTACATTCTGATATGTACAGCAGGCAGCGGTTTCGTCTGCCCTGCGGCTCTTACTATCATCTGGAAGTGAATGAAAAAAATAATATTTCTTTCTCTGATCCCAGTTATATACTGCCTCATCCTGAATTAAATGACGGACTATGTCTCAGGCTTCGCAATGCTGTTTCTCTGCCCCGTCATGTACAAGCTCACAGTGATGCTGTTACTGAACTTGCCTGTTGTTTATGCAATATGCTGGAATCCAATGGTTATATCTTTGACCAGAAGCTTGTTCGCTCCGGTGCACTTCTGCATGATATTGCCAGACTTCAGAGGCATCACGCGAAAACAGGCGGTGAACTTTTCTTACAGTTAGGTTATCCTGAGATCAGCCAGATCATTTCACAGCACCATGGTCTGTTGGAAGCCACGCTGGATGAAGCAGCTATTGTATTTCTGGCTGATAAACTGATTCAGGAAACACAGCGTGTAACCATAGAAAAAAGATTTGCCGACAGCATGAGTAAATGCAAAAGTCCGGAAGCTCGCAAAGCTCATGAGCAGCAGTTAGAACAAGCCCGCAAACTGCAGGACATGATACAATCACTCTGCCATATCACGCTTTAGTTCAGGCGGGCAGACGTACACAACTGGAGCAGAAAAATCACTTAATTTAGTTAGGAGGTATTTTATTATATGAGAACATTATTTCAGACAATAAAACAACAATTCCTGGAGGGAAACGATCTTGTACTTGTTTCCGTTACAGCATCCTCAGGGTCTACACCAAGAGGTGCCGGTTCCCGCATGCTGGTCGGAAAAAACGGCAGAATTTCCGGAACCATCGGAGGTGGAGCTGTAGAATATCGTGCTGAATGTATGGCATTGGATATTCTTGAAAAAAAGGAATCCTGCGAGCATGAATTCCGGCTGAATCATAAAGATGTTGAAAATATTGGTATGATCTGTGGTGGTGATGTTACGGCCTTTTTCCAGTATCTTGATCATAACGATCCGATTATTATGGAAATCACGGAAACTGCTGAAAAATTCTATGAAGAGCGAAAAGATTTCTGGCTGATCTGCGATCTTCTCACCACCTCCGGTGTGAGCCTCTACAGTCCTGCATGCGGTCTCATCGGAACTGCCAATGTTCCTTCTTCTGTATTATCTTCTTTGTCTACAAAGCCACACCGATATCACAGTGAAGATTATGATCTGTTTTCTGAACAGATTGGAACCTCAGGAACTGTCTATGTATTCGGCGGCGGACATGTCTCACAAAAGCTTGTCCCAATCCTTGCAAGCGTTGATTTTCGCTGTGTTGTCCTGGATGACCGGCCGGAATTTACAAATCCTGCTCTTTTCCCAGGAGCAGTTGAAACAATACTTTGTGATTTCAACCATCTGGACCAGTATGTTTCTATTACAGCTGCTGATTATTGCTGCGTCATGACACGTGGACATTCCTATGATACCATTGTACAGGCACAGCTTCTCGCTACACCTGCATGTTATATAGGCGTCATTGGAAGCCGTGCAAAAAAAGCTGCTGTATTTCACCGTCTGATTGAAGAATACAACATTAATGAACAAGATTTAAACCATATCATCTCACCTATAGGACTGGAGATCAAAGCAGAAACACCGGCTGAAATCGCCATCTCCATCACAGGACAGATGATCCAGGTTCGCGCTGACAGAAAGGCTACATCAAAATGATGGCAAAATCAGTATATAAAACTGTAATATTTGGTGCCGGACAAATTGGACAAATGACCGCAAGACTTCTCAGCAGTCCCTGTCAGCTCCTGTGCTTTGCTGATAATGACCCCCATAAACACGGATCATATATTGGAAATATTCCAGTCTGTTCTCCGGATACTGCAGCAGCACTTCTCCCGGATCTGGTCATCCTGGGAGTTCTGGATGAAGAACGGCGCAATTCTATGATAAAGCAGATGGAAAACTTAGGTTATCACGGACCTTTTCGTGATCCCTCCGTCCTTCGCATGTTTGACGCACGGGTTGCTGTTATGCGTCTTTTATCTGAGCAGATCTATCAATTGGATATTCCGGGAAATGTTGCAGAACTAGGTGTTTTTCGAGGTGAATTTTCTTCCCTGATCAGTGCAGCCTTTCCAGACCGAAAAATCCATCTTTTTGATACTTTTGAGGGCTTTTCAGAAAAGGATATCACAATAGAAGCCTCCGGTAATCTGTCCCGTGCCAAAACAGGTGATTTTTCTTCTACTGATATTGACTCTGTTCTTCATGTTATGCCTGATCCTACACGTACTGTGATCCACAAAGGATGGTTTCCGGATACCTTTTCCGATGTCACAGATGAAACTTTTTGTTTTGTATCTCTGGACGCAGATCTCTATGCTCCAACTGCAGCCGCACTTCCTCTGTTCTATGAACGCCTGGCCACCGGAGGAGTTCTCCTGATCCACGATGTGTACAGTACACAGTTTTCCGGATGTCGAAAAGCGGTCGGGGAATTCTGTCTGAAAAACCATCTGTTTGCAGATCCTGTATGCGATCTGCATGGAAGCGCAATGATCCGAAAATTATAAAAAGAAACGCCGGAACCGGTATTTACCGGAACCAGCGTTTCTTTTTCATTTATTTATTGTATAGCCCTTTTCCACGTCCATGCCTAACCTTTATAAAGTTCCTTTCAGAACATTTTCCAACTGTTCATCGGACAGATCAACATGATAAAAAAGATCGAAAAATTTATGTATTTCTTCATTGATATCACATTTAATATATTCCGGATAAATCAATGCTGAGAACCATCGCATACCGATCAGACGATTTGGTCCTGCCGGACGATCCACCCAGCTAAACGGTGCATTAGGAGTTCCATAAACCTTTTGGTCCTGTACTGCTTTTAGTGAAGCATAATCAGGATTGCTCAGGATATCTTCTGCTGCAGAATTTCCGCTTTTATCTGCCTTTGGTTCACCATTTACAACAATCACATCCGGATCCCATGCAAGAAGCTGTTCTGCTGAAATCTGAACACGAGATCCATCTCCCAATTCCAGATCTGCAACATTGACTGCATTGATGGCATCAAGGATCTGTGCATGCTGGGATCCCCTGGGTGCAGTTTCCAGTGAATCCTCTCCATTACCGAAGTATACACTGACTTTCTTTTCTTCTGGAATATCTGAAAGTGCATTAATATCAGTAAATACCTGCTCCGCATACTGAGCAAGCTCTTCTGCATGATCTTCTACGCCAAGAAGTTCGCCCATAAAACGAAAAGCTTCCGCAGAATTATTAAGCTCATTGTCTACTGCAACAACCGGAATTCCAAGGCTTTCTGATAACGCATCGCAATCAGAAACCATTGTATCATTAATCTTTCCACTATTAATAGCAATTGTAGGATTGGCAGCAATTACTGCTTCATAATTGACAGCATCACCCATTCCAAAATTAGGAAGATCCTGATATTTGTCCAGAATAATAGATTTCTCAACATCATTCAGTTCATAATTCCACCCAAGAAGCTTATCCGGTGCAACCATATACAGAAAAATTGCAGCTACCGGACCTGCTGAAAAAACAGATTCAATATTTTCTGCTGCAGGGACCGTTACTTTTCTTCCTGCCATGTCTGTGATCTCACGGGTTTCAGCAGTTTCCTGCGTGGCATCCTGCTCCCCACTCTGCGCCTGCTCTTCAGTAGCAGCCTTCGTTTCAGAATATCCTGTTAAAAGACTGACTGACATCACCAGACATATAAGCAGAGCCAAAAGTTGTCTGTGCTTTTTCATAAACTTTCTCCTTTCTTTTCTCCGCATTACTCATAATTGACGCTTATTGAAATTGACTATACAATTTTTAAGTATTATAATGTATATGCGAATAGTTTTTAAAAACAATTCGGTTTTTCTGAGTATAACACCGTAAATTTGATCAGTCAAGTTACAAGGATGAATGATTATGAATCTGACAGCTAATGAAAAAAAAGCAGCTACTGCCCGGCAAAGACGATATGTTCTGCTGTTGGCGGTTATGCTGGTACTTTTGTTTATCATTATAGTACTCTCATTCTGGGTGGGATATTATCCGCTTACACCAGTGCAGGTACTAAATGCATTTTTATCAAAATTTGGTTTTAAAGGAGATATTTTACCCCAGGCAGTTACCATATTCTGGAATATCCGTCTGCCCCGTATTCTGTCTGCTTTATTTATTGGTGCTTCCCTCTCGGTAGCAGGTGCAACCTATCAGGGAATGTTTCGCAATCCACTGGTATCTCCGGATATCCTTGGAGTTTCTTCCGGTGCAAGTCTCGGAGCTGCTTTTGCAATTTTAAACGGAGCTTCCAACTGGATGATTCAACTTTCTGCTTTTGCAGGTGGTGTAGCCGCAGTAGCCGCATCCTATCTTATCAGCCGAAAATCCGCACATTCCCAGACTCTCAGTCTTGTTCTGACCGGAACTATGATCATGTCACTCTGCAATGCCGGTGTCACAATGATCAAATATGTGGCAGACCCTAATGATGTTCTCCAACAAATTACTTTCTGGCTTATGGGCAGCTTAACCAAAACCACAACCAAATCCTTTTCCTGGAGTGTTCTTCCAATGATCATTGGATTAAGTCTGATTTTTATTTTTCGATGGCAGATCAATCTGCTGACTTTGGATGAAGAAGAAGCCAAAAGTTTAGGAATCAATGTGCGTAAATATCGTCTGATTTTTATAGTCGCTTCCACATTACTCAGCGCCGCTGCTGTCTGTCTTGGAGGATTGATTGGATGGGTCGGGCTGATGATCCCCCATCTGGCACGTGCACTGGTTGGCGTTGATTACAGAAGGCTGATACCTGCAAGTGCGATCCTTGGCGGCGGATATCTGATACTTGTTGATGATATTTCCCGTTCCCTTTTGTCCATGGAACTTCCACTTGGCGTTGTCACAAGTATCATGGGCGCCCCCTTCTTTATCTATCTTATCATCAAACGAAAGGAGCGCGCGTAATTATATGCTTCTGGAAATTGAAAATGTTTTTGGCGGTTACGGCAATGGTGATATTTTAAAAGGTATCAGCTGCAGCGCAGACTATGGTGATGTGCTTTGTCTGCTTGGTCCTAATGGTTGCGGAAAGACCACTCTGTTCCGCATGATATTAGGTTCCCTTCCTGTTTCTAATGGAAAAATAAAGATAGCCGGAAAAAATATTAGTGACTTTACAACCAAAACACTGGCAAATATGATTGCATATATTCCCCAATATCATTCCCCTGTATTTGCCTATACAGTTCTTGATATAGTAATTATGGGGCGTGCTTCTCATTTCTCCGCATTTGAAACCCCAAAAGAGCCTGATCAGGAAGCAGCTTTTGCTGCCTTGGAGAAAGTAAATGCCCTGCCTCTTGCCAACAGGAAATATACTTCCTTAAGCGGAGGACAAAGGCAATTGGTTTTAATTGCCCGTGCAATCTGTCAGTCTGCAAAAATCTTCATCATGGACGAGCCAGCCGCCAATCTGGATTATGCAAATCATCAGCTTCTCATGGAAGTAATTTCAGGGCTGGCCAACCAGGGATATTGCATTATTATGTCAACACATAGTCCTGAGCATCCCTTTTCCGTGGGAAACAAAGTTCTTCTCATGAAATCCGGAAAGGTTATGGGATTTGGCTCTCCCAAAGAAATCATTACATCTGAAACCTTACAATCTGTTTACGATATTGAAATGGATGTGATAACTACACACGACCGCTATGGCCGTGAACGAACTATCTGTTTACCGGTAAACAGCTCAGCCAAAACAGTTCATGAGAAATGATACGTGGGTTACAATTATGGAACTATTATAAAATAAAATGAAATGGGACTTTACTATGACTCAACATATATTTTTAACTGGTAAAAAACACATTGGAAAATCTACATTGATCCAAAAGATATTGGATGATTATAAGAAAACCGCTGATGGATTCCTGACTGTCCGCACAAAAGACTATCTAAAGAATCAGTATTCAGTTCATATGTACCATCTAAAAGAGAAGGAATTCCCAAACGAATCTAATCTTTTGTTTTTATGCGGAAAAACAGATGAACACACTGCCGATACCTTTGATCTTCTTGGATGCAATATTCTTTCCATGTGTTCTGACTGCTCTTTAATTGTTATGGATGAACTTGGTCCACATGAAGCAGACGCTACTTTATTTCGTAAAAAAATCTTAAACCTTTTGGATGGGCAGACTCCCATTTTAGGGGTATTACAGGAACCTGCAGAATCTTTCTGGCCTGAAATTGTAAATCACCCAAAGGTTGAAATCATTACAATTTCTGAAGACAATCGGAATGACAGAGCTTTACTCAATTACATTCAATGTAAAATTTCTTCTCCTTAATGATTACTCCCGGGGCTATGCCATCGGAACTAACCAAAGGGTCAAGTAGCCTTGTCAAGTAAAAAAATAACCGCTAGAAGCCTTGATTTCTAGCGGTTTTACGTGCGTTAGAGGTTGCTGCGTGCCAGTGGCACGCGTTTAGCAACGACCGGAGCGAAGCGTAGATCGAACCCGTTCGAGTCCGACCCGGACTCGAATAAAAAAATAAGACAGTGCAAATGCACTGTCTTATTTTTTATTAGCGTGCGTTAGAGGATTCGAACCCCCGGCCTTTTGGTCCGTAGCCAAACGCTCTATCCAGCTGAGCTAAACGCACATCCTTGTGAAGTTCTTATCTCGTGTCCCTCACAACAATGAGTATTCTACTCTATACTGGAGCATTTGTCAACACTTTTTTTGAATTTTTTATTTTTTTCTTTTGATTCGCAAAATTATAACAATTTACAACTATTCTGTAATGATATCAGTACACAGGTACACCAAAATACCATCGCAGTCCTGTTTTCATTAATTCCGCCGCAAAGCCTCGATCGGGCTCAGTTTTGCTGCTTTCTTCGCAGGATAAATTCCAAAGAATACTCCTACTGCACAGGAAAACAAAGTTGCCGCCATAATTGTACTCAGGCTGATTCCCGGAGTGATGGACATTCCCATACTGCTGCTTATGATTGAACAGATCACATATCCGCCAATCACACCCAGAACAATTCCTATCACCCCTCCAATCACCGTCAGAATTGCCGCCTCTGCCAGAAACTGCATCATAATAGAAGAGGTTTTCGCTCCCAGCGACTTACGGATACCAATCTCTCTGGTACGTTCTGTTACGGAAACCAGCATAATATTCATAACGCCGATACCGCCAACCAGAAGGGAAATTCCCGCCACAAAGGAGATAAAAGCAGTCACCATATCCAGCATCTGATTCATAGAGCTCATAATATCCTGAAAGCTCTGTACCTGAAAGTAATCTTTTCCTGCACACTGATGTCTTTTTTCCATCAGTTTTACCACTTTGTCAGCAACATCCTGACTGTTTAAGCTCTTATCTGCCTGCATTGTTACTGAGAAAAAGTAATCGGATACACCGGTGAATTCATTCATTGTAGTATAGGGAACATTAATAGTCACCGGCATTCCCTCATAAGTATAACTGACAAAGGTTCCATTTTCTTTCTGGGTTGTCACCCCGCAGATACGAAGACTTTTGGTCAGTCCATAACAATTGACATCTACAGTCATTCCAACCACATCATCTGTGCCAAAGAGTCTTTTTGCATCTGCATCGGAAAGCACACAGACATTTTTTGCTTCCTGAACTTCATTTTCCCCGAAATATACTCCATGCTTCATGGTGGCATTATTTAACAGCTTTGCATCCGGTCCCTCACCCGTCAGCATAAGAGAAAAATTTCCCTTACCTGTGGTAGTTTCTCCACTGAATGAATCCGAAACATTTACTCCTTCTATACCGTCTACCGCCCGGATTGCTTCCACATCATCCGCAGTGATCCACTCCTCATCTGTCTGTGCCTCATCGCTGACACTGATGGCAATCTGCCCGCCGCCGATATCATCAATTTCACTGTTCATCTGGTTCTTGGTTCCTTCACCCACAGATACAATGGCAATTACAGAAGCAATGCCAATGATAATGCCAAGCATAGTCAGAAAAGAACGTCCCTTATTTGCCATAATATTATGGACTGCCATCTTGATATATTCATACAGATTACTCATCAGCATCCTCTCCTGTCTGTTCAGGAACTGCCTGTACTTCCATTCCCTCTGTGTAATCACCCAGATCTGCGATTACTTCTTCTCCTTCTTTGATTCCGTCCGTAATTTCCACATAATCCTCTGAGCTGATTCCTGTGGTAATATTTCTCTTTGTCACCAGTCCATCTTCTATCACATAGCAGAAGGAGCCTTCTTTTCCGATATTGACCACTTCCACAGGAAGAGTCACCACATTTTTCGCAGAAGCCGCATAAATCTTAACCTTTGCATCTACTCCCAGGAAAATATCTTCATCCGGATCATCAATGCTTACTGTTGCTGAAATGACCGGCGTTCCTTTTTCATTCTGCACCGCAATATGACTCATTTTTGTTACAGTACCCTGATAAGTATTATCCCCCAAGGTAATCTCAACAGACTGCCCCTCTTTCACTGTATTATAATCATATTTAGAGAGAGTCACATCCACACTTGCCTTGTCTGTATTCTCAATAGTAAACAGTTCCATACCCTGAGTAACTGCTGCTCCCTGCTTAATATCTGCCTTGGATATGATTCCGTTAAATTCTGCGGTGATTCCTTTCTTTCCTTCCTTCACCAGCTCCTCGGCTGATTTTGCGTCCAGTTCGGAAAGATTATCTGTTACTTTCAGTTTCTCTTTTTCTTCTTTTGTCAGGCTTGTGGAATCTGCCTCTGCGATAGTTTTCTCAGAAGCCAGATCTGACTGAAGCTCTGCAAGTTCATCGCTTGCTGTCTCAAGCGCACTTTCCAGAGCAGAAGTATCCGCAGTTACTGTCCCGCCATCACTTCCACTGTAATCATATCCGGAGGAGGAAGAATCTTCCCCATCACTGTCATCTGCATCTGAACCGTCTGAAATTCCCCATGAGTAATCTGCACTGCTTTCTGTGAAATCAGAAAGTACCGGCATTTTCGGTGTCTGCTGCTTAAGATCATTATAAGTCTGCTGTGCCTGCTGCATTGCGAGCTGTGCCTGTGTTCTTGCAGCCTCCGCATTACCCAGAGCCTGTGTATTCTCATCTGAAGGGTCTGCCTGCCATGTTGCAAATGCCATCTGATATGTGGTGTCTGCCTGATTATAATCGCTTTGTGCCTGATTATACTGTGCATTCAGATCTGAGAGCTGCTGCTGGTACTGCGGAAGAGTCTCCGTCTTGTATGTATAAAGTGCGGCCTGATATTTACTCTGGATTTCCTCCTGTTTCTTTGCCTCTGCCTGGGCTTTTGCCTGAGCTTCCTGCTGCTGTGCCTGAGCCTGAGCTGCTGCCTGTGCGGATGCCTGAGCTGCCGCTTCACGCTGTGCCGCTGCTGCTGCCGCTGAAATCTGTGATTTCAGAGACGAGACATAAGCCTTTTTATCCTTTATTTTCTTCTCAAGCTCCTGAACATTCTTTTTGGCATCCTTCTGCTTCTTCTCTGCTTTGTCAGATTTATTTCTTGTATCCTTTGTATCATACTTTGTTGATTTCAGATTCAGTTCTGCTTTCCGATTATCTTTCTCCAGATCCTCTGTATTAAACTCGATCAGTTTTGTTCCCTTTTTCACCACATCTCCCTGGGCAAAAGAAACCGTTTTCAGCTCTGCATTTACAGGAGAATAATAGGTCTTCTCCTCTTCACTTCCCACTGTTCCTGTAGCATCTACAATTTCCTCAACATCTCCTTTCTCTGCAGTTACTACCTGAACCTGTGGAATCTGATTTTCTGTTGAATTTCTCTGACCTGCTACTGTAACTCCGCCGGCAACAACAAGAACAGCTGCTGCTCCAATAATAATTTTCTTTTTACTTTTCTTTTTTTTCATAATATCTGTCTCCCTGTAACCGGATTTATGCATCCAGCTGATTTTTTATATATTCTTCTTTCCCATAGTTTTTATTGATAAAATCTGACTCTATCTTTCCATCCATAATTCTGACTACACGCCTTGCCTGAGCAGCAATCCCATTATCATGTGTGATCAATATGACCGTTTTTCCCTGCTCGTGCATACTTTTAAGAATCTGAAGAATCTCCTTACTGGATGCAGAATCCAGATTTCCTGTAGGTTCATCTGCCAGGATCACCGGTGGCTGGGCCGCGATTGCTCTTGCAATAGCCACCCTCTGCTGCTGTCCTCCTGACATTTCATTTGGTCTGTGATCCATACGTTTTTCAAGCCCTACCATGGTCAGTGACTCTACTGCCAGCTTATGTCTCGTTTTTCTGTCTACCCCTCTGTAAACCAGCGGTAGTTCCACATTTTCAATTGCAGTCAGATTTGAGATCAGATTAAATCCCTGAAAAATAAATCCGATCTCCCGGTTTCTGACTTCTGAGAGTTCATTATCTTCCATTGTGGACACATCAGTTCCATTCAGAAAATATTCGCCGGATGTAGGCACATCCAGACAGCCCAGCATATTCATAAATGTAGACTTTCCTGAACCTGACTGTCCAATAATAGCAACAAACTCACCCTTATTAATTTCCAGATTAATATGATCCAGCGCCCGTACTTCATTCTCGCCGGGATTATATATTTTACACAAATCTTTTACTCTGATCAGCGCTTCCTCCATCTTTCCCTCCCGTCTATTAAATATCCTGCTCTAATCCAGATCTTACAGAATCGCAACCTGTCTTTCGTAAGATATCAGAAATACCTTTTACAATCATAACCTCACTTATATGTTAAAAGGGCAGCGCTTCAGTTTTCCAAAAGCTCTGCCCTTATCTGCGGAATCTGCAAGTCTCTGTTATCAGAAACGATACAGCTTCCACGATTTCTTCATATTTTTATTCCGCATCTGCCTGACTTTTTATGCTTCCAGCAGAAATGCCTTATATGCTTTCTTAGCTTCGTAAATATCTGCCTTACTTGTCACTTCCCATGGTGCATGCATACTGAGCACTGCCACACCGCTGTCAATGACTTCCATTCCATAAAGCGCTGCGATATAAGCGATTGTTCCGCCTCCGCCTACATCAACTTTACCAAGCTCAGCTGTCTGGAACGCAACTTCATGGCTGTCAAAAATATTTCTGACTCTTGCCACATATTCTGCATTTGCATCATTCGAGCCGGATTTACCTCTTGCTCCGGTAAATTTATTTAATACGATACCTCTTCCAAGATAAGCTGCATTCTTTTTCTCAAATGCCTCCCCATAAGCCGGATCATAGCCTGCACTTACATCAGAGGAAAGCATACTGGAATTCTTCAGAGTTCTTCTCAATCTCAGATCACTGTAGCATCCCATTGCATCCAGAAGTTCAGCCACTGCGTTCTCAAAGAAACGTGACTGCATACCGGTTGCACCTACGCTTCCAATCTCTTCTTTATCAGTAAACAGACAGCAGGAAGTGTGTTTCGGGGTGTCCATCCCAAGCATTGCAAGCAGAGAAGTATATGCGCACACTCTGTCATCCTGTCCATAAGCAGCGATCATACTTCTGTCCAGACCACACTCTCTTGCCTTTCCTGCCGGTACGATCTCCAGCTCTGCAGAAAGAAAATCTTCCTCTTCCATATCATACTTCTCTTTAAGGATATTCAGTACATTCTGTTTTACTGCCTCTTTCTTCTTATCATCTTCCAGGTCTTTCAGTGGTCTGCTGCCGATCAGGATGTCCAGATTCTCTCCCTCGATCACTTCTGTCGCTTTTTTCTGCATCTGCTTTCCTGCAAGATGGATCAGAAGGTCTGTGATATATACGATCGGATCATCCTCATCCTCACCGATATTTACTTCTGCTGTACTTCCGTCTTTCTTTACCACTACGCCATGAATTGCCAGGGGAAGAGTCACCCACTGGTATTTCTTAACACCGCCATAATAATGGGTATCCAGATATGCAAGATCCGTATCCTCATATAATGGATTCTGTTTGACATCAAGACGTGGAGAATCAATGTGTGCTCCCAGAATATTCATTCCCTCAGAAATATCATCCTGTCCGATATGAAACAGTGCAATGATTTTCTTCATTCCGACTGTATAAACTTTATCTCCTGCTTTCAGTTTCTCACCCTTCGCAGTCTTCTCTTCCAGAGATTCATAACCTGCTGCCCGTGCTTCTCTGATGATCTGCGTCACACATTCACGCTCTGTTTTTCCCACATTAAGGAAATTGCGATACGCTTTTGCAACCTGCTCCAGTTCTTTTTCTTCTGCTTCTGTATAAGAAAGCCATGCATTTCTACGTTCCATTTACTGTTCCGCCTTTCTTTATGACTGTCATTCATAGTATTGCTTTGATAACGGTAACTATTCATCAGTTCGCTATTATGTAATGGTATTGAACAATTACCTGTTTTTCATTATAAAACATCCTCTGGAAATTTTCCATATGATTAATATTTATTTGTCAGTAGACATTAGGATTCATTTCCGCTATAGTTGATGGCAGGTTAATATTTCTCCTCTCAAATTCATTATTTACGAGGATTGTTATAAAAATATCTGCAATACCAGGAGGTTCTGTCATGAAAAATTCAGAGGAACTGCGTCAGCAGCTTCGTTCCATAAACCGCAAAAGTTATCCGGCATATAAAGGGCTGAAGAGTCTGTATCATTTTGGAAATTATATTCTGTCCATCGACCATGTGCAGGGAGATCCTTTTGCTTCTCCCTCTCATGTCAGCATTCAGATTTCACACAGAGATGCCGGATTTCCCGTCGAATATTATAAAGATACGCTTACCGGGACTACTCTTTGCGACTATCTTACACGTCAGTTTGAAAAACAGGTCAGTCAGTACAGCTTTCGTGCAAAAGGCTCCGGCAAAAGCGGCCTGCTCACTGTCAGTCATTGTGGTCAGGAGATTCTTTCCCGGACAGCCTGTGAAATAACAGAAAAAGGCATAACCGCCCGCTTTTTTGTGGGCTTCCCTGCTAATGGCCGCACGATCAATGCCACTGAACTGGAGAAAATCCTTTTTGATTTTCTGCCTGTATGCATTCAAGAATCCTTTTTCTATTCCAGCCTTAATGCAAAGGAATTACAGAATTATATAGAGCTTGCAGAGGATCAGGAATTTATCCGTCAGACGCTGCCCGCAAAAAATCTCTGCGCATTCATAGCCGACGGCTCCATCCTCCCAAGAGAAAGCGGTATTTCCTCCCGCCCTATGAAAGCTTCCGTTCCCTTTACTTCTCCGGACAGTCTGCGCATTTCCATAAATCTTCCCCATAAAGGAAAAATCACAGGCATGGGGATTCCAAAGGGAATTACTCTGATCGTAGGCGGTGGATATCATGGCAAATCCACGCTTCTGAATGCACTTGAACTTGGTGTATACAATCATATCCCCGGAGATGGACGTGAATACGTGATCACAGATGCAACTGCTGTCAAACTGCGTTCAGAAGATGGCCGTTTTATCAAGGATGTGGATATTTCCATGTTTATAAATGATCTTCCAAACAAGAAAGATACCCGCTGTTTCTCTACACTGGATGCCAGTGGAAGCACTTCCCAGGCAGCCGGTATCGTAGAAAGCATGGAAGCCGGAAGCCACCTTTTTCTTCTTGACGAAGACACCTCCGCAACTAACTTCATGGTTCGTGATGCTTTCATGCAACAGGTTATTCAGCGTGAGAAAGAGCCGATCACTCCGTTTCTGGAGCGTGCAGAAGATCTTTATAAAAAAGCAGGGATTTCTACAATTCTTGTTGCCGGAAGTTCCGGGGCATTCTTTCATATTGCAGATACAATTATCCAGATGGACAATTACGTTCCAAAAGATATTACAGCTTCTGTCAAAAAATTATGCAGCCAATATCCTCTGCCTGCTGTTTCAGTTACTGATTTTCAGCTTCCGCACAGCCATCGCATTATGAGCAGACCTGCCGAATCTTCTAAGCGCCTCAGACATAACAGTCGTGGAAATCATTCCGATTCCGGTGCCGCAAAACCTGAGCGCCTGAAAACCAGAATCTCCGGAACAGATGGCTTCTCTCTCGGCAGACAGGAGATTGATCTCCGCTATACAGAACAGCTTATTGACGCAGAACAGACCGCTGCCTTAGGTCTCCTGCTGAAATATGCAGTTGAACATCTGGCAGACGGCAGACGTACCCTGCCTGAGATTGTGCAGTTTCTCTGGAAAAATCTCTCTTTACATGGTCTGTCCTTCTTTACGGAGAATCAAAAAATTTCCTGTGGTTACGCTACTCCCCGTATTCAGGAAATTTATGCCTGTCTTAATCGTTACAGAGGTTTATAAGAAAGAATCCTGCTTCAGTGACATAATAAAATCACCGCTTCTCCGTCGATCTTGTCGGCTAAGCGGTGATTCACGTTCATTTTACACTTTTTAGGGAAAGGAAAGATTTTCTCTTAAGGTACGTCATTTCCTTAAGATGTAAATATCATAACCTATAAATGTGAGAGAAATTTGTCTAATTTCTAATATAATTATAAAATTTATAAAAAAACTGCAAAAATTTGTTACTGTTCACTCCGTTCTCAGCAACACAAAAATTTTACACTTTTAGAAATTTTGCAGGAATCAGTTGCATCTCCCTTTCAATCCGTTATAATATTAGATGTATGTAACTATTTAATAATCAAAGAAATCTCTGCGGAACAGTTATCTGATATAGAGCTGCATAACACAACAAAGGTTAGTACACCGTTTTCGAAATAACTATACCACTCACTTGTCTGCAAATCCGATTGCACAGGTATAACAGCCTCAGCGTAGCCCGTACGCCTGCGTTTTTATACCTGCACACTCGAATCCGCATCCTACGCGATTGATATAATTATTTACGAAACGATGTACCAGGAAAGAGGAAAATAAATGTTTAGAAAAATAGATAAAACCAGTACCTTCAACGATGTTCTGAAACAAATTATCGAAAATATCCAAAACGGAGAATTACAACCCGGCGACGCACTTCCTGCTGAACGTATTCTGGCAGAAGAATTCGGAATCTCCAGACCAGCATTACGAGAAGTCCTGAAGGCTCTTTCCCTGCTCGGGATTACTGTCAGCGTACATGGCGGTGCCAATTATATTGCAACTGATCTTCACAGCTGTCTTACTGAACCTCTGTCTATCATATTTCAAATGTACAACAGCAAAATTCAGGATGCATTGCAGCTTCGAGGCGCACTGGAAAGCAAAGCTGCTTTTCTCGCTGCCCAAAACTGTACACCGCTGGATGCTGCTGAACTCCAGCTTATCATTGCCAGACTGGACAGCACTCAGGATGAAAAAATCCGCGGTGATCTGGATCGTGATCTGCATCTGAAAATTGCTCAGATTTCTGCCAATCCATTAATACTGAGTGTCTTAAATGCCTCTGCACAGATTACCGAAAATATGATCGTTGGAATACGTTCCTATCTTATGCAGAAAAATAACGATGCACCGGAGATTGATTCCCAGCACACTCGGCTTGTTCAGGCAATAACCAATAATGATGCACCTCTTGCAGAAAAAGTTATGAACGAACATATGCATACTATAGAATATCTTCTGAATGAAATTACGTCTGACAACCTCACAATTTCTGATAACATTCCACAACCATAAATTATCCTGATCATGTTATCAAAAATTATATGTCAGACCCACTTATCAAACCTATGGCAATCCTCTAAAATCATACTTTATCTGGAGAATTGCCATATCTGCTTTACAATCATTCTGTTTCTTCACTGAAAATCTCGCACATCAGCCTTGCCCCTGTTTTAAATCCCATGGCAAAACTTTCTTCCAGCTCTTGTGGATATATTTCCATATGTTTATTCATCAGTTCATCCAGTTCTTCAGCAAGCTCATCTGTCAGTTGAACTCTCAATTTCTGATAGCACTGGTATGCCTTCTCTTTTTTCTCTTTACATAAATCATCATGCATTACTGACATTTCATTTTTTTCTCTATTGTCATTATCCATATACATACCATACAATTTCCGAATCACATTTTCCATATATTTACCCAGTCTCTCTGAAAATATTTATTTACTGCATTCTGATGTTACAAGTATTCCCCACATATTCATAACTCACTCATACTATCGCATCAAATTGATTCTTACAACAGTCTCGCAGGATAACCTTTCTATTTCAAAGCGGAGAAAAGTAATACTAATATGTATTATAAATTTGTGTTATATCAATGTCAATCCTGTGTAACTATACTTTATATCATAACAGTGATTACGGAGATCAAAATTATAGCAATCCTCGTAAATAATGCATTTAAGACAGTTCAGCAGAGTGCGAAAGACAAGGAAGATATCTGCAGGCGTGCTGACGCACGGCAAAGATATCTGACGCAGGATTTCACACTCTGATGGGCTGGATTAAGATGCATTATTTCAGAGGATTGCTATAGAATAAGCAATATCAATTATGATAACCATTCACTAATAAATGTTTATACAGGAGGGATAATCATGCCAAACGACTTTATTGTCCGGCCAAAATGTACAGATAAAAAAGAAGACAGATCAATCACCATGACCATTCGCCTTGAACGTGAACTGCAGGAACAATATGATGACTTGTCTGCCAAAAGCGGACGCTCAAGAAATGAATTAATGTGCATGGCACTCCGCTATGCTCTTGATAATCTGAAATTTATCGAATAAATTATATGTATATGCGGAAAAAAGTCCCTGAAAATATCTGAATAAATGAATGATTATTTAAGTATTGTATGAAATAATGTTATAATTGACGAACTAATACTCATAGATATACAATTACTTCAATAACAGCAATAATTTATCTGACATTATTTACCATATTACTTTATACAGGGAGGTTTTTTTATGCATTCATTATCAGATTCTACTCAGGGATACACTTACACCATTAAATGGATGTTCGGATTGCCGGAAGTTATGAAATCCATGCACGATATGGATATTCATGAAGGCAGCACGATTCGCGTTCTCCGCAAATTCCACGATTCTCTGATTATTTCTTCTGCAAACCGAAAGATTGTTCTTGGAAATGAAGTTGCAGACAGAATACAGGTATAGTGCTTTATATTTAAATGTGGCGAAATTTACAAGACAAAGGCCGGATAAATGCTGTAACATTCAGCATTTATCCGGCTTATTCTTATCTTTGTTCTATCAGTCGTCAGTTTTCCGTCTTAATAATTGTTCTCTGAATTATAAGAAGAAAGAGACGCAGATAAGGTATACAACTGTAAACATTGTGGTGAACCTCACATGACTAAAGTCACATGCTTCCAGACGCTTTAGGCGTCAGACTAAATATCGGCGGATACGCCTGTAACTT
>ENA-OPCN01000037-OPCN01000037.1-human-gut-metagenome-genome-assembly--contig:-NODE-37-length-109990-cov-12.452486_pt1 | contig 109990 bp, 89 predicted proteins | sample MGYA00241567_ERZ501485 | MGnify/ENA primary metagenome ERZ501485 (study PRJEB25962, sample SAMEA2042579) | human gut metagenome | biome: human gut; feature: human-associated habitat; material: faeces...
GTGCAAACAGCCGCGGATGGCTTATGTCTGCGGGCTTAGTGGATGGGACCCGGGTGGTACACTTTCGCACGTTTAATTGGTCGGACCCGGGTGGTACACTTTCACGCGCGGTATGTGTTATATAATTCACGCGGTGCTACCGTTTCACCGGCCATAAGCTGTCTCCGCGGGTTGCTTTATATTCATGCTACGCTAAAGCAGTTGTTTTTAGAGTTTACTCAGATTATCGAATTTCGGCATTTTGGTATTTTCTTTTTCGATTCGGGCTTTTTCTCTCGGCTCCTCATTCTTGTAATGGATGTTGTAGACCTTGAGGCCGATGTAAGCTACCAATGCCGCCACAAGGGCTGTGATAAGAGCCTTGGCGCCATCAGGTATTACATCATAGTTAGCCATGGCTCCGATAAGCTGGATTATGAAGTATGTCACAAAGCTGAAAATGTAAAGGCGCTTGCCCTCTTTCTTCTGGTATGCGGCAAAGATAAGTGATGTGACACCGACATGGAATACCATGAGGGCTATGGCAATCACCGACATATATAAGAAATCGGAAGCACGGTAATTGATCATCTCTGTGAGACTGGTTAAGGTGCTGGTGAATTCATCCTGTGATGTCGCGTTGGAAAGGATTGACTCGAGACCCATTTTGTTGATTGTATTGCATGATACTATTACCATAAGGAGGTCAACCATATAAAGGAAGCCTTCGGTAAGCATTATTCCCATGCCGACGGTATACGCATCGGCGACTGTGTTCATGTTTTTACCCATAAGCTTCAGGGAAAGAAGGCGGCCGAACATCGGAACAAGTGTTGTCGTGAGCGCAATTACGGTTATAAGAACCGGCTTGACGTCGACGAAACTCTTGAGGATTGTACCAAAAAGCAGGTTAGCAACGGTGTTGGATGCAAAATAAAAGAAAATCATATATACGGCCACACCGACGATTATGTCAAATATACCGCCTTTCTGGCGCTTGCGGATATATACCGTGAGAATTATTGCCATGGCGAGAATCGCAACGATTCCGATGATGGCACCCATTATTGTGTTACGAGGAACCTGCGCGGACAGATCGAAATCTGCCGGAAGTTCATATTGAAGATCTCTTAAAATATTCATATTTACCCTTTCTTATTATATTACAAGAGGGCTATCAGACATCTGACAGCCCTCCCATGTCGTATTCAATGATAATTTATTTACAACAGATTAAACTCTCTTAACGTGAACTGCCTGAGAGCCCTTGTTTCCGTCAACAACATCGAATTCAACAGCCTGACCTTCTTCGAGAGTCTTATAACCCTCCATGTCAAGACCTGAGTAGTGAACAAATACGTCATTGCCGTTCTCATCAGAAATGAATCCGTATCCCTTCTGATTATTGAACCACTTAACTGTACCGGTCATGGTATTACCTCCAAAAAAATAAAAAATACATCGTGTCAAACGATACCTTTAATCTATCATATCGCTTGTCATAAGTCAAACAAATTTCTGACAAATATACATTAATTACATAATTTTTTCAAATCCTCTACCTCAAATTTATATGAGGTGTTGCAGAAATGACATTTTATTTCGATTGGCTCGTTGTCGGCTATCATATCCTCGATTTCCTTGCGGTTGATAAGAGCAAGTGCACTTTCAACCCTCTGTCTCGAGCAGTTGCAGTTGAAACCGACAGGCATTGTGCCAAGCATCTCCGGGGCAAGGCCGTCAAGAATAGTGTTTAAAATATCCTCCGGCGTCTTTCCACTCTCCAGAAGTGTCGTAACGGAACTTATCTGCGCCATATTGTGCTCAATCTTGTCAATGGTCTCCTCTGTGGCATCAGGCATTACCTGAATTATGAAACCGCCGGCGACATTTACTGTATTGTCCGGCGTCATAAGAACGCCAAGACCCACACTTGACGGGGTCTGCTCACTTGATGCGTAATAATAAGTGATATCTTCCGCTATTTCTCCGGAAACCAGCTCGCAGGTTCCGCTGTACGGTTCCTTCATTCCGATATCTTTTATTACAGTTAATACGCCGACACCGATTGCCCCGGCAACATCAAGCTTGCCTGCGGAATTGGCCGGAAGCAGCACAACCGGGTTGCCCGGATAACCCTTAACATTGCCGTGTGAATCAGCCGTTACGAGAAGCGACTTCATGGGGCCGCTGCCCTCCATACGGAGTGTGATTACATCCTTGTCGCCCTTCATCATGCTTCCCATCATCGCACCGGCTGTAAGAAGCCTGCCGAGTGCGGCGGTAACCACAGGGCTTGTATTATGAAGTGAACGGGCTTTTTCCACAGTGTTACGTGTATATGCCGCAAAAGCTCTGATTGTGCCGTCTGCTGCTATTGCCCTTACCATATAATCGTCCATACATTAATTCCTTTCCATAATATAATAAACTCTGTCTTCATTCTCTGCAGGCTCAGCTGTCATTTTCTCATTGAGATAATCTTTGACGGAAAAGCCGGCTTTCGATGCCATCTCACAGATTTCATCGTGCGAAAATACATATTGGTAATGTTCCTCAACATGGCTTTTCCACAGATTTCCTATGATATGTTTGTAAAAAGTGATTTGATAATAATTAAACATGCACTCTTCGTCATATTCATTTTCCCATACATAACGGCATCCCGGAATCTCATCTGTATATACATTATCGCTGAGTTTCCTGTAAAAATGCAGTGTCTTCAGATCAAAAACGAAAATACCGCCTTTCTTAAGGTTTCTGGCAGCACATGCAAACATACTTGTAAGCGCCTCGGACCCCGCAAGATAATTTATCGAATCACATACACTTACGATTGCACTGTACCTGCCGTCATCATGATATTCTGTCATGTCAGCAGTCTTAAACTCTATTCCCGGATGCTTGTGTTTTGCAATTTTAATCATTGACGGAGACAAATCTATCCCACACATCTTAAAATCATATTCCGATAACTGTGCCGTAAACCGGCCGGTTCCGCATCCGAGTTCAAGGACTTCACTCTCCGGTCCAACTCCGAATGAAGTCAGAACTGCGGCTATATTACCTGCCCATTTCTCATAAGGGATGTCTCTCATGAATTCGTCGTATTTTCTGGCAAAAAAAGTATACGCTTCTGTATTCATCATAAACCTCTTAATTGTCATATCCTACCATAACTTCAGGATAACGTGTCTGTATAATATCGATTATTTTGTCTGAAGTCTGTTGGTTGATATGATGTATCTTATATATTTTTTTACAATCTGTAACTATGCACAGAGGGAAATATGCCTTGGCGCGGCCCTTGGTCCTATGTATTACATTATAATTATATAACCATACGATATTCTCAAGCGGAATAATTTCTACATGAAATCCGGATGTGTATATAAGAAAATTCTCTGTCATATATATATTTTCTTCCATAAGTGTCGCGGATGACGCAAATTCTTCGCATGCCTGACCGTACAGACCACGCCTGCTGCCGTAATGCCTGAGCATAAAAGCAGCATGTGAAAGCTGCGGCATCGCCAATATAAGGATGATTATCGAAAGCTGTATTACCGACAATATGCACAATACCAGCAGCGCAATCAGATAGAACGATGTAAATCCGTGTACATAATGATATTGGCTCACGATAATATGCGAGCACAAGTCCTCAAAATCACTCTCAGGAAAACCAAGTTCCTTTGAAATGTCGACTGTAAGACGCCTGAACAGTGTGCCATTCTTAACAAGTCTGGCATTCATCTCATAATTATGAAGAGTTCCGTAATCCTCCGGAAGCTCCTCCGTAGATATCAGAAAGAAATAAAAAACATCATTATTAATCGTATAATACACTCTTGCCCTGATGCGTCCGTTGGCCTGGTAATCGATTCCGGCGTAATATAATGTTTCCGCTGTGAATCTGACATATCCGGAATGATTCTCATATAAATCCGCAGTATCCGACAATTTCTTAAGGTCAGCTGATTTATATCTGCTCTCAAACGGATTGATTATGGCAAAAACAATGCATGCCACAATAAGAACAGCCGGGAGTATCACCCTCGGAAAATAACATTTTCGTATTGAAGCTGTCAGATTATTCGTGTTCATATAATTCCTCACTGTCTATAGAAAAAAAGAGACTGCGGCTCGACGATTACAGATCGTTAAAGCAACAGCCCCATTATATTATGCGTTCTTGCCGCAGCACTTCTTATATTTCTTGCCGCTGCCACATGGACATGGATCGTTACGGCCTATTTTCTTACCCTTAACAATTGTTGTGGAAAGCTTCTGCTCTTTATAAAGCTCCTTTCTTCTGTCCGCATCGATAAGTGCATCCCACTCAGGAAGCTCATAAAGCCATTCTGCTCTGGCGCCGACCATATTCTTATACAGAAGTTCCATATCGTAATCAAGATTAACTTCCGTATTCTCATCCATCGTCTCAATCGGATTAGGATTCTTAAGGCTGTCATTAATTCCGTCAAGGAAGCCGACCATAATCATAAGGTCTACGCTGTACTTCTCTGCGAGTTCCTTAACCGTACCCTTAACAGGCTCATCAGGGGTCTTTAAAATCTGCTCATAAATACCCTTCTCATAATTAAAATAGTTAGCCCAGAACATCTGCTCGGATCTGGCATCTCTTTCCTGCTCGTAGGCACTGTTTCTCCATTGCTCTAATAAAGTCATACCTGGTCTCCTAAAAAATATCAATTAATAGTATGTTCCGCCACTGCGGACCTTAAAAGTATATAACAATTAAACCTGGTAGTCAACCGGCTTATTGCCCGTCGTGAACGATATTTTAGAAAAAACTGTTCACTTACGGGCTTTTATGTTAAAATTAAAAAAAAATCATGACGAGGTGTAATCCATGACAAACAAAATGACTTTTAAACGTGTTGCCGCCATCACAGGAATCGTCCTTCTGGCCGGCATGTACATATCGACACTTGTATTTGCACTGATAGGAAGCGACTTATCCAACCGTCTTCTTATGATATCCCTGATATCAACCATAGCCATCCCTATCGTCATACATTTTATAATTATGTTCTACCGCATCGGACACAAGGATGACGCAGCCGATACCACCGAATCTGACGAAACCTCTTCAGATGACAGGCCTGAGTAATCAGGCCGTTATCGCACCAGTGCGGTTTAATTGGAATACCTGACGCATACTCTCTTTCCGGAAAATGCAATTCCGAACTTCATTATGTCATGTATTCCGCTTTCTCTCAGTTCAGCATCATACCTTTTCTTATTAATCTGCGCCAACGCTTCATCTGCCAATCCCTCAAGTTTTTCTTCGCTCAAATTACTTTTCCATTTTAATTCCATGATAATTCCGGGATATTGGTTTTCTCTTGGTAACAAGCTGAGAGGCTTTCGGCAATTCTGTCGGCTGTTGTCCTTGTAACGGCTCCAATCTGCAATAAATGCGATAAAATTTCACTCTTGTAAACTGCTGCTATCTCTCTGTTGGGAATTGACACCTCACACAAATATGTGCCGTCTGCCTGCAACTCCTTCTTTGGTGTCTTCAAATATCCCGCAACCAACAACATACTGTAAATATTATCCGGAGCCTCTGAAAGTGATCTATATACTACATTTTGATCTATTCTGGCAACAACTTTCTCTCCCTGTATCAACGAGTGCAGCTTTTGCATGATATCATCCGTGGCAGACCGTAAAACGTCCTCAAGTATTTCGTTCTTTCCTGTGTTCACCCAATATGCCTGCGGAACGCATCCTTTTGAAATATAATTAATCACTGACCATGGATTGTATATTTCCGTAGAGCCAAATAAATATCCGTCATACCATTTCTTCATTTCGGACTGTTTATCCATACAGTCATAGTATTCAAGCATACTCCTGACCTCATCACCGGTAAACCCAAAGAACCGGTCATATTCATCATCCATAACGGAATTTACCGTCAGATTGTTAAGACCACTGAAAATGCTCTCCTGTGCAATTCTGAAAATACCGGTAAGAAATCCATAAGTCAGGTTCTTGTTATCCTTAAAAGCCCCCGAAAAAAAATTCCTCATGAATCCTATGATTTCATCGTAGAAATCTTTGGAATATCCCTCCTGAATCGGCGTATCATATTCGTCAATGATGATGACCGGCGCTTTTCCATAATGTTTTGTAAGCATCTGTGACAATTTTTCCAAAGAAGAAGTTAATTCCACTTCCGATGCCACTCCGTTTATAATCTTGGCAAAATATGTTTTTTCATACTCTGCCAATCTGCCACTGTCCGCAAGTTCCTGATGCCTTCCGAACTCCGCCTGAAGAAGCGCCCCTATTTTATCCAATGTATCTTTCCATGAATCAAATTTTACATCTTTGAATGTGAGAAAAATCACAGGATATCTGCCCTGCTGTTCACGATATTCGGGCCCGCATTTCCATATTGCTTTATCCTTGAAATATCTGCTTGTATCTTCATCAGAAATTTCAAAGAAAACTCTCAACATATCCATATTAAGCGTCTTTCCGAAACGCCTTGGTCTTGTAAACAGAGAGACTAACGGCTTCTTATCAAAAAATTCTTTGATGAGCATTGTCTTGTCTACATAATAATAATCGGCTTGTGCTCTGATGTAATCCGATATACCGATTGGTAATGGTTTTTTCTCTTTTTCTTCGGACTTTTTCACATATTTTCCTGAAGAAATCCTTCCATCTGATGGTTTCTTTGCATCATCAGGAATCTGCCAGAATCTGCCGGCTTTTCTGACGCCGTTAATTTTCCCCGATTTACACAATGCACTAACTGTACGTTCTGATAATCCCCACTCTGCCGCTATTTGTTTACAGTCTTTCATCTGAACCAACTCCTGTCACTATATACATTTTCACTTTATACCGCATATTATACGCTTTTGACCGCAATATATCAATAATATTTTCATATATTGCGGTCAAATATCATTAAATCGTACGATTTCTATTATATCAGTGCGGCCCACTTTGAATATGGTTCGTTATTCACAGCAGCCTCGAATAAATTATTTACGTTAAATAAATTAACGGACGAATGTATCTTCCGGGCTGCTTTTACAACCTCTTCCCGTTCGGTTTCAGATAATTCGTTGTAACAGATATTTCTTGCCAGCATTATTTCCACAACGCAGATAAGCGACTGCTCATTAAGTGACGATGCTTGGGATATTTTATCTGCCTGTTCAATCAGATAATCATACAATGTTCTTGTACAATCTTTGCGTGACGCAAGCAAATCTATTGCATTATTGTCCGAAATGAGCATATTGAATCCATCCTGCCAGTTATCATATGCCTGAAAAGAAGCCAGATACTTATACCCGGCATACAAATCCAGCAATTCTCTGCCCGTGATTCTGTCTGCCACACTCTGCGGTATAAATGATGCCGCTTTAATCTCTGCTGCATCAAGATTTTGGCCTTTAATAACATATGGGTATTCCGGATTACCGTCATCCGTATACCATTCACCCGGATTTCTGCATACCAGATCCGGATATTCCTTACAATAAGTCAGGTATTTTCTTGGACTTGACTTATCATAATCAAGTTCTATCCTATCCGTATAATGTGGCACAACCGTTACATCCTGATACTCTTTTATCGTAACGCTTTCATGCCTGCCCGCGCAGCCTGTGACAGTAATACATATCAGCAACAATGCTGCTATTTTCTTTATTTTCATAATGTCCACGTTCCTGTCACTCTGTATATAGTCAGTTATTCGCAGTATTCCTTAAACACCTTATTAAGTTCATCCGTATCGGATGCTTCAAAATAATATGTTCCAAGCTCTTCCCTGCTTCCGAGATGATTCAGTGAGCCGGAATCCGAATAACATGCGTTTAACTCTTCCGATGTCAACGTTGTCTTGTATAATGTCGCATAACCTTTCATCGTATTCCAGTCAACTGTTATTATGGAATAATCTCCATCGCTGGTTTTGGTAGTATACGATACCGCCGGTCCCTGAAAATCCTCATCCAGTTTCTCACCCTTGAAACCGGTTTCTTTCGTACCTGCATTGTCAAACACATCATTCAGTTTCTTTTGGACTTCATCAAACTTATCATCATCTTTTTTAATGGTGACGAACTTATGGTCATCCGAATTCATATATTCCAAGCTTATTGAATCCGAACCGGATACTTTATAATCCGTCAGCTTGTCATCAAGCCCGGTTCCCTTCCTTCCACAGCCGCAAAACAACATCGCAGCCGCCGTAACACCCAATATTCCTCTCATAATTTTCTTACATTCCATAAATTGCTCTCCTGTTAATTTTTTTAAATAATACTGCTTTGCAGTGATACTTTCTGTATTTTATCTTTTGCGGCTTAACAAAAGCACTGCAAGATTTCCTGTCAGGATTCCCCACAACGGCTTCGATATGATATCAATAACCATGTACTGCTTTATATTTATGCCAAACGGCAGTTTCTCCAATATATCAACCGCCCGTATCGGTGCCTCTGTATTTATGTAATCCGTCACAATTGATGTTATGCCGTACCTGACTGCGATATATACCAGCGAAACGGCTGCCATACTGACTGTTATCAAAAGACCTTTGTCACGCATTAATTTTCTGCGTCCGTCCGCTGTTGCAGTTATCACTGAATACAATCCTTCCGTCTCACACAACCTGAGCATGACCGCAATCAGAATGCCGATAAGCGCAATACATATAAGTCCTGGGATTGTAAGGAACAATCTGTTGTAATATCCATCATTGAGCAGATACCCTGAAGTGTCTTTTTCATCGTTACAGCGCTTCCACATGCTATTGACAAGTTTCTGTATCCGGTTGCAATAATGGTACTGCTCCCGGTATTCCATGTACTCATCAGCGCTTATACTGCCTTTGTTGTATTTATCTTCCATCTCCGTATCGGACATCATTATGCCGTCGACATAAGCATTATATTCTTCAAGTCTTCGCGCGGATTCTTCTGTTATTTTCCCGCCGTATTCACTGTATAACTGTTCCTTCAGCTCAGCATTATCCGCATTTTTAACGCCATATATAATAACGGAATATCCTGCCTCAAACCCGATGAGCATGACCAGTATAATGATTACCAGCTTAATGTTAAATATTTTCTTAAATTCACTTACCATATCTGTCCTCCCTGACGGTCAGTGCAAACATTACAAAGCACAATATGACCGTTACCATTATTGGTATCAGGTATGCGTTGTAATATCCCGTGAACAGGTGTGAAAGTCTCGGCTGTTCAAAATAATATTTTACATCCAGCAAAGCCAGTGGATTTATTCTTTTTTCCATATTATATATCTTGTAAAAAGTCGGCACCGAAACAAGATACCAGTCCGATGAACCGGCTGTTATCTGTTTAGCGTAATTGGTAAGATAAATTATATCACATAATATTCCGATTGCATACACCGCAAAGGCTGAAATTCCCGCAAATACCGATTTGCCGATACATCTTGACAACAAAACCGTTATACAGGCCATCAAGACGGCCGCCAACGCCGCCATAAGTGTCATATGTACAAACAGTCCGCCGACTGTTATTCCTGAAGCACACATTTCATAGCCGTTTACCATGAAAAGAGGTGCCGCAAGTTCTTTAAACCCGATTCCAAGCATTATCCACTGGACAAAAAGATACCAAAGGGCGCCAAATACCGTGACTGCCAATGCCGTAACAGCACCAATTGCAGTTTTTCTCAGATACAGATTAAAATTGCCCTTCGGGGTCAGCATGATAACTTTATCCATTCCGCTCTCGCGTTCAACGCTGCAGCTTGATGGCAGAATTATTATACATATGATTACTGCCACCCATCCAAAATGTGCGTTATTTACAAAATGAGTCAGGTAACTGCTGTCCGCAAAAGAGTCATTATTTTCTTCATAATAAGCATCTACGGCAAAATCGCCCGGATTGTTCAATACCGTTTTTATATTGGTATTCCTTGTCGTAACCCTTTCGGCATCCTTGGAGGCTTCGCCAAGAAGTCCGAGGTAATCTGCGTTATTCTTGCCGTATGGAGCTGCGGCATTAGCATAATCCGAATCTATTTCCGTGTTTCCTTCACTGTCGGTGACCATTATCTTGCCGTAAATATCATCATATTTTTTTTTAAGCTGTTCTGCCTGTCCGCTTACCGAATCAAGCGAATTGTAAAAATCCTTTCTTGACGACTTATCCTTGATAAGATATCTCTCATTCCATACAAGAAACGCCGTGCTCAAAAGCACTATTGCGACAGCCACAATCACGGTTCTGCGGGTGAACAGATTTTTCTTTAATTCGTACAAAATATTCATAAGTCAGTTCCCCCTTCTACCACTGTCCCATGTCCTTACCGACCTTCTTAAGGTAGTAACCTTCCAGTCCCGTCATTTCATCGCTACCGGTCATAGCACAGTATTTTTCCCTTGTAATGCGCTCCTCAATAACGCCCTTTTTCATCAGTAGAACTTCGCTTGCTGTTTCTTCGACGTCCGAGACAATATGCGTCGACAAAAATACAATAGCATCTTGTCCGAGTTTCTGAATGTATTTTTTGAATTCGGCGCGCTCCTCCAGATCCAGTCCAACAGTAGGTTCGTCCAACAGGATAATCTTGGGGCATCCAATAACTGCCTGACAGATTCCAAGCCTCTGTTTCATACCTCCCGAATATGTAGATATTTTCTTGTTGCGAACGTCATACAGATTAAATCTCTTAAGCAGTTCGCCTACCTGTTCCTGATTACCCTGACGTTCCTTCATATTCCAGATATAATCAAGAAATGCTTCGCCCGTAAAATTAAGATAATATCCCATATGCTGAGGCAGATATCCGATTAAAGAACGATATGCCTTTAAATCGGCAATTTTATTTCCATCATACTTTATGCATCCGTCATCCGGGCGCAAAACTGTTGCAATTATATTTATTAACGTGGTTTTACCGGCTCCGTTCGGGCCAAGCAGACCATACACACCATTGTCAAACCTCTGTGTGACGCTGTTCACGACCGTATTCTGACCGTATTTTTTCGTAATTCCGTCTAATTCCAATAACATGTCAATCCCTCCTCGTCACTTATTGTAGTATAATGGACTTACTACGATATCTTCATCCTCTGTGTACTCATAAAAATATAAAAATCTGCCTTTAATATCCTTTATATTTATTTTAAACAGTTCACCATGTTTTTGCTTCCACCGGAATAAATATCCGTTGTTTATCTTAACAGGTTTGTCATCCTCAAATATTACAGCATACCCATTATTTTCGCTCTGATTTATAACCACAGCCTTTTCCGTATTATTACTGTCGAGTATAAAATTATACAACAGCTTGCTGTCATTCGTATCATCAAGTATCCAATAACCGCTCTCATTTGATTCCATACCGCTAGCTGAGTATTCTATAACATTATCATCTGCCACTGTATAATCTTTGTCCTTATACTTTATCTGATGTTTCTCATTGGCAACCGCTATCGGAACAAGCATCAATTCATCTGCCGGTTCCACCGGCTCATAGTATGTCATTATGAAATTTATGACTCTGTCCTCACCATCGTAGCCTTGATATTGCTGCAATTTAAATTCTAATTCCAACGCCTCTGCCTGTCCGGATTCCAGACTTCCGTTTGCAAACTGTTCTTTATTTCCATCTTCTTTAATAACATTAAAATTCTGGTAACAATCATTTATGATTACGGATATTGCATAATTTATTTTCTTTGTTCCAGGATTAGCCACCTTCATGTAAAATTTCATATCGGAGTCTGATTCTATAATCTGATTATTCAATATAGGCTGTTTATTTTCATCACATATATAAAATCCTCCGGCTATTCCATCATATGAATTGTCAACATCTATTCTGCCATCATATAAGTCAAACTTAGTTGTCTCTTCATCTGTTGTATTCTCATATGTATTGTTCTGTATTGACTGACTGTCCACCTTACCGCAGGCTGTACAAAATATAACTATAATTCCTAAAACCACTGCTATTTTTCTCATAATATTCTCCTCGTCACTTGATTAATTCCGGATATTCCAGTGCTTTTTCCTCTCCGCCGTTTTTCGATACACAATACCAACTGTATATTTGGTCTTCTTTCACATATTTAACGCGATAAAATATTATATACGGCGATTCGTCTATGACCTGCAAACATCCAGCATCAACATTCTTTGCGATTTCTGTATTTTCTCCGGTGTCAATATCAATCCGCCTGATCGAGCATGTATAATTATCATCAGGCAATTCAGTGTAGTATATGTCACCTTTGGATATCACATACTGCATACATTTTATTCCTATGGTTTTTCTGTCTTCTCCATTCAAGTCTACGCTGAACAACTCATTATTAAGTTCCCATCTGCCCTCCGGGTCATATTCCATACTTCTGACATATATACGGTTATTATATACCTGTGCAAATGCAACCTTCTCATTCAGAATCTTTTTGAATCCGCTTCCATCCTTCTTCATCCTGTATAACATACTGTCTTCCAATACAAGATATATATTATCATCCACGATATAAATATCTCCGTACTGCGAATGTTTATCACTTATCTGTTCTTTGGTCTTATCATTCGATATCCTGTATATTCCTGTGTCCGTCTCTATGAATATATACTCATTGGTCATTCTAAATGTCGATATCTCTTCATTATTCTTATATATCAAATCTGTTTCACCATTTACGGATTTCCATATATTAGTCTTATTATCGCTCGGAATATAGTATATATCTTCGCCTATATTCTGTGCGCAGATCATATCTATTCTTGATATGCAGTCAGATTTATTATGTACACATCCCGGCTTGGAGCATGCCATATCAAAAGTCTGCGTATTTACGTTAAACGCAACATTGTACACCTGTCCGTCATTTGCCACTTCTGTGATTATCTTACCAGCCCCACCGTATACCTGTTCCTCGCCGAGTATAAGATTTGCCTGATTATACATACTGTTTTCATTCGAATAACCATTTACACCATTCACAATATTTATACTCTTACGACAGGTTATCAATATTACCGCCAATACAATTATTACCGCACTCGCTCCGATGATAGTCGTTTTTCTTGATGACATTTCAATCTCCTCCATACATAATATTATACACATATGATGGTGCTACTTACACCACCATATGTATATTGCCATTTATAGGCTCATATTTCTAGTAAAAGAGCCAAATGCAGAGCATGATATGCTAAAAGTTCCTGACGCACTTTTTATCCAAAGATTAGGAGCAAATGACTTCTTATAAATCAAATTTTTAGTTGATTTGCCTGAAGTATTTGCTCCGGTTATGCCACCTCCATTACTTGTAATAATGTTGATATTCTTAATCTTCATATTATCAACTGTATTCACTGTTGTCATTTGTAAATATGCCTGACTATACACACTGCAACTACCGTCTCCCACTCTACACTGTACTTTTGTTTTGTCACGAGAGCCTCCACTAGTGTATCCGGTATAACTGTCTGATGCATACGCAAACATATTGGTGGACACCACCATTACCGTTGCCAAAATAACTGCTCCTACTTTTTTGATTAGTCTCATAACTAACTCCTCCTTAGATTAATTTATTAAATACCACTGCTTTGCAGTGGTACTTTTAACATTTTGTCAATTATTATATCAATCCCTCATATTTACCCCTTATCAACCATTTACAGGCTTGTAGCCACCCTTTCCTTAAGAAGTTCATATTCCAGCTCATGTGTGTTTTCTATATCTGCCTTAATTATTATACTTTGCATACCTACTGTATGTCCTTATGTATTATTATACTTTATGCACTTTCTATATAATATCCTTATCTATTCTTATAATCTTCTCCCTCCTCTCATAACATGGGGCGGATAAACCGCCCCCGCTGTTATGTCCTTAATCTTCCTTCGAGGACTCTTCTTTCAGGCATTCAGGCAGTTCAACCTCGCCGAATAAACTGAAACAGCTTCTTCCGCTGAGTTCGGTTTCCGTTACCTTTTCAAATACCTTGCATATGAATTCTCCTAATGTGCTCATCTTACAAACCTCCTTCTGATTAAAACCACCAATGCACCGGTCAGTTGAAAATAGAAGACATACAATAATGCCAATATGTACTCCGGTGCTGCTATTGTAATGATAATATAACTGACTGTCGAAAACACGGTTGCGGCCAATTTCTGTACCAGGCGCCATTTAACGGTACGTTTTGGCCTGTTAGGTGACTGTACCGGAGCGATTATAATCACGAAGACTATATATACCACGAATGCAATTCCGGAAATTATTCTGCTTATACGCATATATGGGACTGCCCATATGCCGGCTCCGAAGAAGAGTAAAGACATACAAAGACATCCAAGATAAGTCTTTGCATGAAATCCTCCCATGAAACTCCTCGTGAATAAAAGCAGCGAAAACAATATTATAAACTTCACTGCATTCCCGGTTACCGTAAAAAGGATTACCAGTATCGCCAGTTTACTGAGTTCCGCAATAGTAATTTCTATTGCATAAGTTACCTTTGCTTTCTGTTTCGGAGACCTTTTCTTATCTTTCGATATTCTGCTTTCCAGCCACACTGCCAGCTCATGAATTTTACAATCAATCATGCTTTTTATATACAATTTCATTACAGATTTTTCAATAGGTTTAGCTCAAAACGACCTGAACTGCAAGTATAACGACCTGAACTGCAATTTTTGACTGTTTTGTTTGACCGTTTTGTCCAAATATTGTATAATTTTTATGAGGTGATTTTATGATTAATATACTCGTTGTTGAAGATAATATATTACAATTAAATGCATTAAAACGCATTATAGAGAATACAGAAATAGGGCAGCCGATATGTCCGTATACAGCTTCGGGATATGATGAGGCAGTTGAAATTATCTCTTCGGCGCATTTTGATATATTTTTTCTGGATATTCTTTTCTCTGAAGATAAGAATGTTCCTTGTGGCATATATCTTGGCAATTACATAAGAAGCCTTGACCGGTACCGTTACACCCCGATTGTGTATATTACATCCATTCCGGGACAGATAGGTAATGCGGTTAATGATATACACTGTTATAATTACCTTATAAAGCCTTATAAGCGTGAGGACGTAGAGAAGCTTCTTAAGTCCTTAACCGATTCTCCTATGATTTCGGCTTCGCCCTTAAGAATAATTGATGTTAATTCGGTCTCACATAATGTTATTGTAGAGAACATTGTTATGTTATCGGTGTCCAGTCATATACTTACCATACACTGTGTTGACGGTGATCTAACCACGAGACAGTTTAATATTGATTCGGTTCTTGCAGAGCTTCCACCCTATTTTATAAGGGTTCATCGCAAATATATCGTGAACAGGCACCGGATTGATAATTACGACCGGACTTTGGGTTTTATACGCATTAAAAGCCAAACCATTCCTATCGGCCGCACTTACAAATCAGAATTTGAGAAGAGGTATAACCTAACATGACAGACGCACTTATTTACTTTACATATACTATCATTGAATATTTCATTTTCTGGTACACCGCTTCCGTATTAATACATAAGAAGCCGCACATTACACCGCGTATCATACCCGGTGTGCTTCTTGTAATATGTATGAGCATATACTCGGTTTTCATAAATAACCAGTTCGTATCAATCATCCTTTTCATCCCATTACAGGTAATAACACTCGCTTATTCCCAGCATATACGTCTGAGCGAATTTATCTGGATGTATGTTGTCGAATATATAATAATCACTTTCTGCGAAGTTCCGGTTGCTTTCGGTCTGTCATTTTTCAGGCTTGACGCAGGAATCAACAGTCTGTTCGGCAGCATATTTACATTCGCAATAATTGTGCTCATATGCCACTTTACACCTGTAACAAAGCTTTACAGCCTTTATGATAATTCATCTGTCAAAGTTAAGATAATTATATCGAACACATCTTTGATTGCCATACTGACAGCACTATATTTCAGGGTTTCACCCGATAATTTCATCGACAATATGATAATGCTTGCTGTATGTATACTTATCATACTTTTTGTCAATATCGAGATTGCCATGACTCAATATGACCTTGCTTCCAAGCAAAAGCAGCTGGAGGCTTACAAGCACTATCTTCCAATCGTTGAGGATCTTATCAAAGAAGTCCGTATGCGGCAGCATGATTATGACAATACCATACAGGCTATCACATCATTGGCCATCACATGCAGCACCTATGAAGAACTTTCGGCAGCGATTAACGATTTTACCGATCATATAATTGCATCCAATATCACATCGAATCTTCTCAAGCTTAATTTTAAGCTGGCTGCCGGTTTTATTTTTTCCAAATGCAATGAAGCACAATCAGCCGGGAAGACGCTTACCGTAAAGATTGATAATTACATACTTAATACTTCGGTGGTCGAATACGACCTGATCGAGATGCTTGGAATTCTTATCGATAATGCAATAGAAGCAACGCCTGAGCACAGCGAAGCCTTTATTGAACTCAGTAACAGGGGTGAACAGTCAGTATTTACGATTATGAACCCGTCACCTGTAATAAGTGACACATCCATAAAGAAAATTTTCTCCGATGGTTTTTCCACTAAGAAACGTAATGACGGAAGGCCGCACGGAATAGGTCTTTCAAGACTTTCCGGAATGGTGCGCACATATAAAGGAAGCATAGATGCTTCCAACCGTGATATTGACGGAACCAATTATATATGCTTCCGCCTGATTGTTTAATCCGGTATGCTTTTTCTGACACATAATGCTCCCCATCCGGCTCTCTCCGACGGAACCGGAACGGATCTTAACGGCACAGCTCCGCGTATGAGCTGTGCTTTTATTTTGGCTCCGTACATATACGGATCCATGCCTTTTACAATACCCCATTGCATAAGAAGTGCTGCCGTGCCGGTCACAAACGGAGCTGCCATGGATGTACCGCTCTGGACTGAATATCCACCTCCCGGTGCCGGTGACATAATATTTACTCCCGGTGCAACTATATCCGGTTTCACGGTGCGGATTACCCTTGTATATCCCCGTCCCGAGAAATCGGCATACGAACCTGTACGTCCATTGTATGCTCCGACCGTTATCACATTGTATGAAGTTGATGGTATCGTCAGTGTTACGTCCGGACTGCTTTTCGTAAAACCGGTATCACTGCTCACAAAATTCCCGGCCGGAAGCCACATATGGTATATGCCGTCACGCACATCCAACGCTTCCGCTTCTATAATCCATATTCCGCTTGAAATATAATCCGCACCTATCATCTGGATAAATATTTCCTGATTGACACTGTATGGTGACGGCTGGCCGAAATACACATATATTTCAGTACTGCCCGCCCTGAAAACAGTGATAACGTCATCACCCTGCACCGGTCCGTACCTGCGCCCGTCGGGTGCCGTAAGCGTTATCCTGTATATGTCCGCATAATTTTTCCATATCTGGATGTCTATTGACGGCTCATAGCGCCCAATAACGAGCTCCGTAGAGATAACGGGAGCGGCCGTTTTTGCAAAATCATGCATAACATGTATTTTTCTGGCGGCCTCGTTGCCGCTGCCCGCAACTATCACGCACTGCCATATATCAGCCACGGCATTGATATATGTTTCCAGTAACGAAGTGCCGTCATGCGCCCCGTAATTATTTCCGAAACTCATGTTAATCGCAACAGGCATTGACAGGCTTGCAGCTTTCCTTATGACATAATCCAGGGCTTCCATTAGTCTGGCACTGCTGAAATACAAATCATTGCCAAGTTTCACGATAAGAAGCCGGGATTTATATGCCACTCCCCTGTATCTCCCATTCGATGCCCTGCCGTTTCCTGCGGCTATTCCCGCAACATGTGTTCCGTGTCCGCTCACATCTTCCACCGGAACCCTCGATAAATCACCGTCTATCGCTGCATTTATATCGTCCTCACTGTACACACGTCCGGTATTCTCGTCATACAGTTCTATTATTCTTGTTTTTCCTTCCTCCGTCATAAAATCAGGATGCCTGTAATCCACTGAGCTGTCTATTATGGCAGTAATTACCCCACTGCCGTCAAGTGCACTGTCCGTATACTGAAAATCAAGGCATGACACACTGCCGGAATTCTCAAGTTCAAAATATAGTTTCTTTGGTTTTTCAATATATATAACTTCACGGAGTGCGGCAAATTCATCTATTCTCTCCTGCTTTATCTTTACAAGTGCGTATCCTCCGAGCAATATTTTAAGACTGTCTGCAATATTCATTGCGGCAGTCTCAATATTTCCGTTGTACTTAACGATAAGTTCCCATTCATTCTCCGTCATGTTATATCCGGTATCAAGATCCTGTGTTCTTACACGTTCGTCTTCCGGTATATTTATCGCAAGGTTCAACTGGTTTTCTATTTTCTGATCCATATAATATTATATTATGACAGCACGGTTAAGATGTACGGAATATATATAACATCCTCCGCATTCCATTCCGGTTATTTTTGAAAGTGCCTCGCTGTACAGCGAAAGCTGCCTGCCATAGCGCTCTGTCAGAACAACATCCGATGATACACGGTCAGTCTTATAATCCACTATATACACTTTATCGTCTTCAAAGAAAAATGCATCAATTATACCCTGAATAAGGACCTTCTCGTCTTCAGGATATGATGGGTCGATTTCAGATGAACTGACTTCCATTGTAAACGGCTGTTCTCGATATAATTTATTATCATCATAAGCCTTTTTCATACGTTTTCCCAGATCTGTTTCAAGAAAATCCGTATATTTGCGCAGATTAACAAGTCCTGCGTATTCCACGCTTATTCGTCCTTCATCAATCCATCCGTCAAGCTGTCTGCGTATGGCATCAATATCCTGCGCATGGTCATAATCAAGCAGTTCAAATACCTTATGATAAGCATTTCCTCTTGATATTCCGTCGTTCTCCGTCTTCTCTATAAATTCGGGAACAGGTTTGATCTTCTCCGGCGGCGTAATCTGTGCTTCAAGAAGCTCACTTTCTTCCATCGCCTTATGCTTAAGTTCCGAAACGGAATATTTGGCTCTGAGCGAATATACATTATTATGCGGATACACATAATCAAGTGCTTTGCACATCATTTCGTAATCCTTGCCATCATTTTCTATATCCGATAATCCTGTAATCATCCTTTTAATCTCAACAGAACGGTCTATTAACGGAGTTACCGCCGTATGCGACAATTCATCCCGGTCTATCACATGTACATCAAATTTTCCTATGCTTCCGGAATTAATTGCCAGCGGCATAATGATATCAAGATAACTTCTGTTCTCCATTATGTAATTAATTCCCATTTTTCCGGAGGATGAGCAGCGTTTCCACACTTCCATCCTCTTATCACAGGATGTCACACCAAGAACGATGAGTTTGTCTACGGCTCTTGTCATTGCAACATAAAGTATCCTCAGTTCCTCTCCGATATCATCCGCTTTCATTCTGCGTGAAAGCATGCGTCTGTATGCAGTGTCATACTTGATACGGTATTCCAAATCAACATCCGAAATTCCTATTCCGAATTCACTGTCATATATAATATCATTTTTAGTGTCATCCAGATTATATTCCTTGGCGCTGTTGCCGAGAATGACCACCGGAAATTCCAGTCCCTTGCTCTTATGAATGCTCATTATCCTCACTACATCGTCCTCTTCAGACTCAGACTGGGCTTCCCCGTAATCCACCTCGTATTTGCGTAGTTTCTCTATATATCTTAAGAAATTAAACAGTCCTGAATAGCTTGTTTTTTCAAATTCCCTGGCCTTCTGCACAAGCATTTCCAGATTAGCCTTACGGAGTTTTCCTCCCGTCATTGTGCCGGCATATTCATAATACCCGCTGTTATATATAATATCTGATATCAATTCGTTTATAGTGGCCACACGGCTTATTTTTCTGTAATGCTCTATAAAATCAAGCAGATTCCTGCACCTGGCAGCCGTATCGTCTTCCCGTCCGGCATACTCGATTACACAGTCATACAGCTGCGTCCTGCGCTTTCTGCCTTTTATGACGGCAAGCTCTTCTGTTGTAAATGCGGCAAAAAAAGAACGCATCACTCCCGCAAGCGGTATTTCCTGTCTCGGATTGTCTATTACACGCAGCAGATCAAGTACTTTACTTACTTCATATGAGTCAAAATATCCCGTTGTCTTGGAATACACGCACGGGATGTTATGTGCGTTAAGAGCTGCGGCATATCCCGGTGCATCTTTCTTATCGCTTCTTAACAGAATTACAATATCCCGGTAACGAAGATTACTGTTTTCCGACATCAGACGCTTTACCACATTTACTGCCATATTGTAATATATGTCAGACGTCTCTACACCTTCAAATCCATCTTTATCCGCAATATATATATCAGTGGTATCACCCGTTTCGCCTTCTGCGTTAAGTCCGTAATTAAGTGCCGCCTCCCTGTTGTATCCGATTCCGCCTATCTCTTCCTTCATTGCCATGTAAAAAACATCATTTACTGAGTTTATTACATTCTTACGGCTCCTGAAATTCTTATGAAGTTCCATGCACACATGACTGCCTTCTTTGCCGTAACTGTGGTATTTTTCGATAAAAAGCCCCGGATTGGCCATCCTGAATTTGTAAATGCTCTGTTTGACATCTCCCACCATAAACATATCCGGATTGCCGAAACGTTCCCTGGATACGGCTTTCAATATAAGTTCCTGGACAAGATTGCTGTCCTGGTATTCATCAATATATATTTCCTTATATTGCGATGCCAGTTCGTCCGCTATTTCCGTATATTCGTATCCCTCATCCGTTCGCTTTACCAATATGTCAAGCGCATAGTGTTCTATATCCGGAAAATCCACTATGTTGGAAGCAGCCTTTGCTTTCTGGTATGCATCAGTAAATTCCGATGTGAGTGATGTTATTGTTCTTACATAATGGCTGCATTGCGCCATATCTCCATATTGTCTGTGAACGTCCGTAAGATAATTATCTTTTAGTGCTGCTATTCTCTTCTTGATACCATCCCTTATATTCTTAACATATGTCCTTGCATCTTCGGATGTATTCTTGTCTGCGGGAAGTCTTGAATATTTAATATCAAGGGCTGTCTCCAATTCTTCAAGCGTATTGCCTTCCATCGCTTTTTGGAGGCGTTCTCTCTCCTCCTCAATGACAGGGCTGTATTTATTCGGTCCTCCGGGCTGACAGCATTCATCAAGTATCTCTTCGTATTCCTGTACACACTCTGCCAGCGATGCTTTGATATAACCAATCGTGTCTTTCACAACCGGAAGATTCTCATATTCATCTTCATCCACCAGATAATCCCTGAGGCATTTATTAATCCACTCAGACGGCCACGGATTGCTTTGTGCAAACCGGTGAAGTCCTATTATAATATCATATATCCTATCTAATTTCTTGCCTCCGGCAAATGCCTCGACAAAATCTTCAAATGCCCCGTCATTATCCGCAAAATGTCTTTCTATAATATCCGACATTACATCCGCCCGCATAAGGTTAAGCTCGCCTTCATCCGCGATTCTGAATGACGGATCTATTCCTATTGCATTATAATAATTTCTGACAATATATGAACAGAAACTGTCTATCGTACATATACGTGCACTGTCCACCAGTGATATCTGTCTGATCAGATATCTGTTGTCAGGATTTGCCGAAAGTTCCTTCTCAAACGCCCTCGAAAGCCTTGTTTTCATCTCCTCGGCCGCCGCCTTCGTAAATGTAACGACAACAATATCATCTATTCCCGTATGTTCTTTCTCATCAAGCACTTTCCTGATAATCCGCTCAATCATGACAGCTGTTTTACCTGAACCGGCTGCTGCGCTGACCAGAAGATTTCCGCCTCTGAAATCAATTACTTTCTGTTGTTCTTTCGTCCACTCCATCAGTCTTCCTCCCTGTATCCGAACTGCTGCCACATATCTTCCCTGCCGGAAATTTTCGGAACCTGCCTGGTCTTAGGCATATTGCTTCCCATATGACATATTCCGCCGTACGGACAGTAATCGCACTCTCCTTCATATGGTTCGGCTTTGACATTGCCTTCCCGAATCTCATGTTCAAGTCCGGCAAGTTTCCCTGCTGCATAATCGGCAAGACATCTTAACTGCCTGTCGGTAAATACATTTCTGCCGAGCGCAAGCTTTCCGTAACGCTTAGATGCCGGTGTACATAACGATTTACCTTCATCCCAGTCATCCATTAAATACACGCTTTCGACACTCACAACTCCGCCCGGCCGCATACTCTCAAGCAGGGCTTTCTCGTATTTTTCCGCGCTCCGGTCACGTTCGCCGGCAATTATAGGATTATCGATATGGTTATAAAAAGCACCCGCTGCAATAATCTGTTTATCAGGATATTTACCGGCAGCTTTCTTAAGCATCGCATCCAGATATAACATAAGCTGCAGTTTCAGCCCAACATACAATTTATCTGCGGAAAATTCGTTTTTCCCTGACTTATAATCTATAACTTTCACATGAATCTTATCATTTTCTTCCGCGATATCCACACGGTCTATTTTACCTTTAATAAGGACATCTCCTTCTTTACGGTAAAAATCCTCCTCAAATTCGACCGGCTTAAATATTCCGGACTTAAGCTGCCTTCCCAGTGCCCATACAGTTCTTGCCGTCATATCTATAATTCGCTTTTTGATATAGGCATTGGTGCTGTTATCGGAAAAGTACGACTGTGAAAAATCAACCGATGCATCCATAACCGCGGTTTCTGCCACCGTGTAAATCTCTTCATCTGCAAGATCCGCGAAATTTCTTCCCTCACTCTTAAGCCTTACAGATATAATTTCTATCGCACGGTGGAATACTACTCCCATGTCCGCCGCACTGAGTTCATACATCCGGCGCTCCTCGAGTTCCAGGCCATATCCGGCAAAATGTTCAAATGCACATCCGGCATATTTCTCTATTCTGGATATGCTTCCTGTCTTAAGTTGTGCATAAAGCTCTTCCGAAGCTTTGCGTGTCAGGCTGTCCGGCTCTTCTTCTGCCGCAAAAACTCCAACAAGCCTGTCTATCTCTTTCTTATACGGTTCGTGCATCATATAATACATAAGCATATCGGTTGAATCCGTTATCATATGTCTTCCGGCTTCTGCACTCGTGATATGAGCCATGGCTGACCTGACATTCTCCGCTTTCACTCCCGGATACATGGATTCTACCATCGTATACACTCTCGAAACCCTGCATTCTTTACCGGCATTATCAAACCTGTGGCTCATCAGATATAATCCGCATTCCGGTTCCGTCATATTAAGATACAGATAAAAATTCTGTATAAATATTTTCTCCCTCGGTGTGGGCGACAATTCAACATTGTTATCGCTAAGCACCTTGCGTTCATTGTCTGACAATACGCCTTTCGATGTGGAAAGCTTCGGAATCACGCCTTCATTGACGCCAAGTATATAGAGCATTTTCACATGTTCAAGTCTCGTTCTTTCTATATCTCCGAGTGTAACACAGTCCACCGACGGCGGTATTATTCCAACTTTGATTTCTTCAAAACCTGCATCGATTATCTGCGCCAGATCCTGTAAGGATATTTTCTCGTCTCCCATAAGTGCATACATCTGGTCAAGCAGTCCAAGCACCCCTGCATACACCTGTCTGTACCCGTCAGCCCTGGCTCTCATATACATATCGGTTCCGGCTGCCTCTTCCATATCCGCAGCAAAATTTTCCATCTTATCGTAGAGATTTTCCTGCTCCATAAATTCATATATGGCATGCACATATTTGCCCGCCGATGCTTCTTTATCCGAAAAAGCTTCTTTTAATATATTAATTTTATCCACAAGCAGCTTACGGACGGAATTTACTGTCGTCATATTTTTCTCTTTGCCCGGATACCTGCGCACAAAATTCTCACTCCATGCCTTATATCCCCTGATTCCATAGGCAATGACATAATTCTCTGCTATATCAACATCATCATCCGCAATATCACATAAACCGTTCTTAAGGAATCTGAATATACTTTCGTACGAATAATTGCTTGTAATTATCTCAATTGCCGAACGGACATACTCCACCAGCGGATTTCCCATGATACTTCTCTTGGCATCCACGAAAAAAGGTATCCCGCTCTCCGTAAAAATTCTGACAGCATCATCAGCATACATCTCCATATCACCGACAACTATCGCTATATCCCTGAATCTTAATCCCTTCTCCCTGACCTGTCTGAGTATATCGGATGCCGTACACACAAGCTCATCCGCCGGATTATCCGGTCTTGCAAATCTTATATCTTCAGTCGGCTTATCAAATTTCTTACCGTTATATCTGAATATATTGCGTTCAAGAAACCCGAGCGCTTCCGACTTGGCAAACCTGAATTTATCGTAGTCAGGTTCAATTCTGGCGTATTCGATCCCTGCGCCGCATTCCTCTGCTATCCTGACTGCTTTGGATATCATTGTCTTGCTCATCGCAAACAGGTCTTCATCTCCATATATTACATTATACGGTTCATCTTCCGGAAGTGTAACCGTTATCGTGACCTGCCTTGCCACCTTCATAATCTGTTCTATTATTCTGTATTGCACCGGCGTGAATCCTGTAAATCCGTCAAATACCACATCCGCCCCTTTAAAAAATCCGGAGCGTTCCATAACCGAAAGCATTGTTTCCGGTCTGTCTTCGACAGTTGTATATCTTCCATTTATATATTCTTCAAATGCTTTATAAATGCGCGAAATATCTATTAACTTCTGTTTCAGTCTGTCGCCCGCTTCTATCTTTCCGGCAATTTCTTCGAGCCCGTCCGGTTTCACGCCGTACTGCTTAAGTTCCGAAACCATTGATTTTACTTCACTTACAAATCCCTGGTTCCTGCCCGCCTTAATAATCTTAAGCTCATCCTTCACTGAATCCATTATCTTACGTATAACGAGATTCTTGCCCGTGTCATCTATACTCCTGGCCGGCGATATTCCCAATTCATCAAAAATCCTGTAGCACATACGTCCAAACGTAAGCACATCAATATTAAACATACCTCCGTTCGGATGCATGCGCACAATATCCTTCTGTGCCTGCATTGATGACTGTTCCGGCACAACCACTATGTATCTGCGGTTCGCATCTTCGTAATTGCCGGCCGCGTCTTTTATTATCATATCATATAATTTGTATGTTTTACCATATCCTGAAGCGCCCATCAGAAGTTTAAGTTTCATCTTCATCCTCCATCCTGCCCATAATCAAAAAAAAGTAATATTTCCCCTCACCTGCTAATATTCTGTATTAATCAGATATGGGAGTTTTCCATGAGTTCCAAAACCAAAATACTTGTCGTAAAATTAAAAGAAATCATTTACACAGTTCTCTTTGTCGTTCTGGGAATAATTTTAATTGTACTGCTTTTTATTTTAATAACAGGCAAGTCCCATAAAAAGGACACGTCACCCGTCTCGGTCACAACTTATTCGCCCGGTGTCTATACTTCCTCCATTGTCCTTGCCTCCAACCCTGTCGATATTGAGGTTGTCGTAGATGATACCCAGATTAAGTCCGTAAACCTCGTAAACCCATCCGAGTCTGTCGAGACAATGTACCCGCTCATCTCGTCTTCCTTAAGTGACATAGCCTCCCAGGTAATCAAGAATAATTCAACCGAAAATATTACATATTCCCAGGATGCCCGTTACACCTCCATCGTCCTGATCGGTGCCATCAACGATGCTCTGGAGAAAGCAAAAAGATAAAATGCGCCCTTGGCATAAGCCCTCCGACGGATTAAGCACCGGCGTGTGCAAACAGCCGCGGATGGCTTATGTCTGCGGGCTTAATGAGAGAAACCCGGGTGGTACATTTTCGCGGACTTAATGGACGGGACCCGGGTGGTACGCTTTCGCGGTCAGTTTTCTTTTCATATTATACCACCTTGTTTTTTCTTTAACAATATTCTATAATAACAGCAGTTTATTATTGATTTTACCGGAGGTTATGATGAGAGACGGTTTTGTTAAATGTGCAGCGATGATTCCTTCAATCAAGGTTGCAGATTGCGCGAATAATGAGGCTGAGATTATTAGATTGATTGATGAGGCTGCTACATCGGGAGCGAAAGTTGTTGTTTTTCCCGAATTATGTATCACAGGTTATACATGTGGCGATTTATTTTTGCAGGACAGCCTTCTTAACGGTGCAATTGCAAGTCTTATACGGATTGCAAAGCACTCCGAAGGACTTGACATGATTGCTTTTGTCGGGCTTCCGTTTATGTATGGCAATAAGCTTTATAATGCAGCTGCGGCTGTAAGCGGCGGAAGAATTCTGGGCATTACGCCGAAGACACACTTGCCGAATTACTCGGAATTTTATGAGGTAAGGCATTTTAATCCGGCGCCGACGGATGTGTCCATGATCAAAATTGGCGGGCTGGATTATGAGATTCCGTTTGGAAGCCACATTTTGTACAGGTGCACTACGATGCCGCAGCTTGTTATTGCTGCTGAAATTTGTGAAGATGTATGGGTAAGCAATCCGCCTTCAATTTCGCATACGCTTGCAGGTGCTACGATGATTGTTAACTGCTCGGCAAGCGACGAGACAACCGGAAAGGACATATACCGCCGGGAACTCGTCTCAGGCCAGTCGGCAAGACTTGTATGTGCATATGTGTATTGCAATGCCGGCGACGGAGAATCGACCCAGGACCTTGTGTTTGGCGGACAGAGCATCATTGCAGAAAACGGAAACGTACTTGCCGAATCGAGACGTTTTATTAATGAATCCGTGTATGCCGATGCGGACCTCGGAAGAATCACAAGTGAACGCAGAAGAATGACTACTTTTTATCATGATACGGAACTTGAAAATGAATATGTGAATGTTGATTTCAAATTAAATGTTACAGAATGTAAGATTATGAGAAAATATGACATAACGCCTTTCGTACCATCGGACAAATCGGACAGGGACAGAAGATGCGAGGAAATCCTTACGATTCAGGCAATGGGACTTAAGAAAAGACTTGCGCATACAGGTGCACACCATGCCGTAATAGGAATATCCGGCGGACTTGATTCGACACTTGCATTGCTTGTAACAGTCAAAGCTTTTGATATGCTTTCAATACCGAGGGAAGATATAACCGCGGTTACAATGCCATGTTTCGGAACAACCGACCGGACTTACAATAATGCCTGCCGGCTTGTACACAGACTCGGAGCATCATTAAAAGAAGTTAATATCAAGGAGGCTGTCAATATACATTTCCGGGATATTGAGCATGATCCGGATGTTCATGATGTAACATATGAGAATTGCCAGGCAAGGGAAAGAACACAGGTACTTATGGATATCGCCAATCAGAACGGTGGTATGGTAATAGGAACCGGTGATATGTCGGAGCTGGCGCTTGGATGGGCCACATATAACGGAGACCATATGTCGATGTACGGTGTCAACTGTTCCATTCCGAAGACGCTTGTCCGCCACCTTGTAAGGTATTACGCAGATACATGCGGTGATGAATTGCTCTCGGCTGTTTTACTTGATGTGCTTGATACGCCGGTGAGTCCTGAGCTTCTGCCGCCCGTGGACGGTGTTATTGCACAGAAGACAGAAGATATTGTAGGACCATATGAACTTCATGACTTTTTTATGTATTATATATTAAGATTTGGATATACGCCTTCCAAAATATACAGGATTGCATGTAATGCTTTTGTTAATTTTTACGATAAAAGTACCATCCTTAAATGGCTTAAGATTTTTTACAGAAGATTCTTTGGACAGCAGTTCAAGCGTTCGTGCCTGCCGGACGGACCTAAGGTCGGTTCTGTTGCCGTATCGCCGAGAGGTGATTTAAGGATGCCAAGCGATGCATCTGCTGCAATCTGGCTTAAAGAGCTTGACAATCTGGGATAAAAAATAACTCCGGAAACACAATTTGTAACATACCATTCTGCATAAACAGAGGACTGGCAGCCGGTATAAGATGTTTCCGGAGTTTTATTATATTATTTAATAATATCGTCAACCATTGTGGCCGCATCATCCACTAAAGTTTCTGCTTTATCAATAGCGTCCTCAATGATTCCGTTTCCGGATGACTGTGTCTGACCGCTTGTGTGTCCATTTGTTTCTTTTGCTGCGGTAGTTGGATGCTGACTGGTTGATTCTGCACCAGTTGTCTGTTGACTGCTCCCATTGGAATCGTCATTGCCGCACCCCACAACGCCCACAGCGCACATCGCCATGATTACACAAAGTAATATAGTTTTTATCTTTTTCATGCTAATGCTCCTTTTTTTGATTTTGTGATTAGTATTAGCATAACAGGGCAAAAAAATACCCTGATTTTATTTTTCAAAAATCAGGGTATTATATTTTATAATATTAAATCAGCCGATTACTTCTTTCATGGTATATAATCCTGCAGGTTTACCGGCAAGGAACTTGGCAGCTTCAATAGCACCTTTGGCAAATACCGACTTTGAATATGCGGTATGTTTAAATTCTATTACCTCGTCTTCTCCGGCAAAAATAACCTCATGTTCGCCAACTATTGTTCCGCCTCTGACAGCACTTATTCCGATCTCATTCTTCGGACGCATTGCCCGGTCACCGCTTCTGTCATACTTGTAAGAATACGGCTCTGCAAGGCTCTCATTGATGGCATCGGCAAGTGCGATAGCAGTTCCGCTCGGTGCATCAAGTTTAAAATGATGATGTTTCTCAACTATCTCAATATCAAAACCTGCATCCGCAAGGAGCGGTGCAACTGATTTAAGGACTTTGAACAATGTGTTTATTCCGAGTGACATATTGGCTGAACGGAGTACAGGAGTAACCTTGGAAACCTTGGAAACTCTCGCAATCTGCTCTTCACTCAGTCCGGTTGTGCAGAGTACAAGCGGCATATGCGTGGTTTCACAATAATCAAGCAGACCGTCGATTGCTTTGGCTGAAGCAAAATCAATAATAACATCTGCTTTGACATTGCAGTCATTAAGATTGGAAAAAACCGGATATGAATTATGTCCGTCATCAAATACATCTATACCGGCAACAATTTCAATATTATCATCAGCAGCGGCAAGACCTGTTATTACCTGTCCCATTTTACCGTTGCATCCGTGCATTATAGCTCTGACCATTTTCAACACCTCTGTAATCTTATAATATTCCGTAGTTCTTCATTGCATTCTTAAGAGTCTCAAGATTCTTAGGCTCCATAGGTGAAAGAGGCATTCTTAACGGTCCTACTTCCATTCCCATAAGATTCATTGCGTGCTTAACCGGAATCGGGTTAACCTCACAGAAAAGTGCCTTTATAAGCTCTATTGCCTCAAGCTGCTTGCGGCATGCACCCTTAACATCACCGGCAAGATAATCTGCAGCAATCTCATGTGCCTGTCTCGGAGCCACATTGGAAAGGACCGAAATCACGCCCTTACCGCCAAGTGACATAATCGGAACGATCTGATCATCATTACCTGAATACAAATCAAGTCTGCCGTCCATTATGCTCATAAGCATTGCAACCTGTGAAAGATCTCCGGATGCTTCTTTGATACCGACTACATTGGAAGCTTCCTTACATATAGCCGCAACAGTCTCCGGCTTGATGTTACATCCGGTTCTGCTCGGAACATTATAAAGGATAATAGGAAGCTTTACTGAATCCGCAACAGCTTTAAAATGGCCTACAAGACCTGCCTGTGTTGCCTTATTGTAATACGGTGTAACGCAAAGAAGTGCATCTGCTCCGGCATTCTGCGCTTCCTGTGAAAGCTCTATTGCAGAACTTGTACAGTTGGAACCTGTTCCTGCAATTACCGGTATTCTGTGTTTAACCTGCTCTATACAGAACTTAATAACTTCTATATGCTCCTCTGTCGAGAGTGTCGCAGCTTCTCCTGTTGTGCCGCAGATAATAATACTATCCGTATGATTAGCTATCTGGTACTCTATTACCTCGGCAAGCTTATCATAATTAACACTTCCATCTTCATGCATAGGTGTAATAAGTGCAACACCCGCTCCTGTAAATACTGACATAATTATCCTCCTGAAATATCATATACATTATGTATTTTACGCAAAAACAGAGCCAGCAGGACGCCGGCTCATAAAGTCATACTCTTATTAAAAAGATACTTTAGTAGCTCTCCATCCTGTGATGACAGTAATATGACTCTTCATCATATTCCCAGCGGCCACAGCCTCAGGATCTGTGACGCTTCGGCACTGCTGCCTTTCATTCATGATCATCTATGCCTGACATATCACATAAATTACTAATATACAGTGCGACCTCTACTTAATGTTTCTGTTCTTGTTATTACTGACAGTTTAACATTCCTGACGATAATAGTCAATATGTTTTATTCAATCGTCAATAAATTCAATTTTGCTTACCGAAACCTCATAAGCAACTCTTTTTTCACTCTCCTCATCATTAATGCGCTTGGTATACTCACGGCTCTGGATACGTCCGTTTATCTGTATGTGTGCACCTACTTCGAAGCCCGCCGCAAAACGTGCGTTTCTCCCCCAGGCTATACATGGAATGTAATCTGATTTACCATATGGTCTGTTGACTGCTATAAGAATATCGGCAATCTCCCTTCCAAGCGGTGTCTTGCGGTAAATCGGCGGCTTGCATATGTACCCGTCAAGAAAAATCTGATTTGAACTCGTCTCCTCATCATAATCCTCAATAAACTGAAGCTCCCTGACAAAAATAGACAGCACAAGCCTGTTCTTGGTCTCTTCGTGTCTGTTGTAAGAACGGAACTGTCCCTGGGCCTCTATCATCGTGCCCCTTAAATCCACCGTTACATCAACCAGTCTTTCCGAAACCATAAGCGGAATCACATCCACACTGTTACTTAAGCGGTTTACGGAAATATCGACGGTATAAAAACCTTCTCCGTATACCTCGTGGCTGAATTTAAATTCAGAAACCACCTCACCTATAATCGTAACTTTGTTGTTTTCAATAACCTTATCAACCATTCTTCTGTTTCTCCCTTCTGTTTATTCCGCGGCATTTTATATACCTGCGTTCGTTGCTTGATAACTTTATCAATATATAATATGCGCCATATTTCGATTTTAGCACAAAAATATTGTAAAATCAAAAATTTGTGATAAAATATTATGGTTGCATATGTGTATTTATATTATCGGAGGTTTTATATGATTACTAAACGTGAAGATGTGAGAAATATTGCTATTATTGCACATGTTGATCACGGTAAAACGACACTCGTAGATGAATTGCTGAAACAAAGCGGTACTTTCAGAGAGAACCAGGAAGTTGCCGAGCGTGTCATGGACTCAAATGATATTGAGCGTGAACGAGGCATCACCATTCTTTCAAAGAACACTGCCGTTCATTATAAAAATACCAAAATAAATATTATCGACACACCGGGCCATGCTGATTTTGGCGGAGAGGTTGAGCGTGTACTCAAGATGGTCAACGGCGTTATCCTCGTGGTAGATGCTTACGAAGGTGTTATGCCGCAGACCAAGTTCGTTCTCCAGAAAGCTCTCGACTTAGACCTTGACCTTATTGTATGTGTGAACAAAATAGACCGTCCTGAGGCAAGACCGGATGAAGTTGTGGATGAAATTCTTGAGCTTTTACTTGAACTTGATGCCAACGACAAGCAGCTTGACTGCCCGTTTATATTTGCTTCTGCAAGAGGCGGATATGCCAAATATAAAATAGAAGATGAATCGGATAACATGGTTCCTCTTTTTGAAACTATAATAAAAAATATCCCGGCTCCGGAAGGGGACCCAGAGGCACCTCTGCAGGTTCTTATCAGCACAATCGATTACAATGATTATGTTGGCCGTATCGGTGTCGGCAAGGTTGACAACGGTATTATCAAGGTCAACCAGGAAGTTATGATTGTTAACCACCATGACCCTGACAAACACCAGCGTGTCAAGGTAACCAAATTATATGAGTTTGACGGCCTTAACAAGGTGGAAGTAAGCGAAGCGACAATAGGTTCGATAGTTGCGATTTCCGGTATTACGGATATTAAAATCGGTGATACAATCTGTTCCGTTGATAACCCACAGGCAATTCCTTTCCAGAAGATCTCCGAGCCGACTATTACCATGAATTTTATGGTAAATGACTCTCCTCTTGCCGGTCAGGAAGGTAAATTCGTAACATCAAGACATCTCCGTGACAGACTTATGCGTGAACTTAATACAGATGTCAGTCTTCGTGTAGAAGAGACAGACGATATGGACAGTTTCAAAGTATCCGGACGTGGTGAGCTTCACCTTTCGGTACTTATCGAAAATATGCGCCGTGAAGGATATGAATTCGCTGTCAGCAAAGCCGAGGTTATTTATAAGACGGATGAGCGCGGCAAGAAGCTTGAGCCTATGGAAGTCGCTTACATCGATGTTCCTGATGACTGCTCCGGTACGGTAATCCAGAAGCTCAGCATGCGTAAGGGTGAGCTTAACGGCATGGCACCTCTTAACGGCGGAACCACCCGTCTTGAGTTCTCAATTCCTTCAAGAGGACTTATCGGATATACCAATGAATTTCTTACCGATACCAAGGGCAGCGGTGTAATAAATACTATTTTTGACGGATACGGACCATATAAGGGAGATATCCAGTATCGTAAGCAGGGTTCACTTATCGCATTTGAGAACGGCGAGGCCATAACCTACGGTCTGTTCAATGCCCAGGAGCGTGGTACACTTTTTATCGGACCGGGTGCCAAGGTTTATGCCGGCATGATTGTAGGACAGACAGGACGTTCCGAGGACATTGAGGTAAACGTATGCAAGACCAAGCATCTTACCAACACACGTTCTTCAAGTGCCGATGACGCACTCAGACTTGTACCGCCTAAAATAATGAGTCTTGAGCAGTCACTTGAATTTATCGATTCGGATGAACTTCTTGAAGTTACACCTAAGAATTTAAGAATCCGTAAGAAAATTCTCGATTCGACAGCCCGTTACAGAGCTAAGAAAAACGGTTAGTAGAAAATATACCAAAGCAGCTATGAATATACCGGCCCCAAAAAGTTAGACCAAAAATCTAACTTTTTGGGGTCACCTCATTCATAGCTGCTTTTATTAAGCTTAGAAATTAAGATCAATTTCAATTCCTTTAAGGTCATCATTAACAAGATTATTGTCTTTGAGAATCTTATTAATCTGTTTCTGCGCTTCTTCAACGTGATCCACGCTCTTTTTCTTTATGTTGCTCTCTAACTCGATGCTGTCAGCCTTACCGACTCCGTCAAGAACTTCTTCCTGTGAATCCTTTGCTTCACTTATGGCCTCGGCCTGTTGTTCGGCCTCTTCCTTACGTTCCTTTGCTTTATCAACAAGCTCCTGCTGCTCTTCTTCCTTCTGTTTAGCCTCTTCTGCCTTCTTCTGCTCCTCTTCGAGCTTGTCATCAACATGCTCTTTGCTTTCTTCGACAAGCATACCGATGATATCTTTGCCCGCGGCATCCATTATGTCTTCGGCAGCAGCAGATGCCTTTATCATGTCCTGTGATTTAAGCCGTTCTATTTCGGAATCCGTAATAGCCATTGTATCACCTACGAAACTGTTTTCCTTTTCTTCAATAACGCCCGATATCTCACAGGCCGTCGAATTAAGCTTAAGGACTTCCTTCTGGTAATCGGTCAGCGGTATATTCTGAAGCTCACGCAGCCGTTCTATTTCCTCTTTGGAAAATGAATCATCCGACACACCCGCTCTGTTGTTCTGATATTTTTCAAGAAGCTCAAGGTCTTTTTGTTCCTGGGAATCCTGGTCTATACCGTACTTCTCTCTGACAGCCTCTTTCTCCTTGGATATATAATCGAGTCTTCCCGATAATTCACTTACATCCTCAAGGTTTCGGTTTATGTGCTCCCTGAGCTCTCCGATTCCGTTCATAGACTCTTTGTCCTTGGTCCACGCATCACTTATGAGCTTCATCGCCTGCGCTCCGGCAGACTTGCGTTTGGCGGCAATTTTCATATCGGTTTCCGATATTTTCCTTGCATTGCCGACCGCGTACGAATTGGTCTGCTCCTGAGGGAACTCCGTAACGCTCCGGTTTACGTTTATGGATATTGACATATCTATCTCCGTCCTATACTGAATAATCGAATTTCTGGCCTACTTTTTTCTCGGCTTCGGTCTGCACGTTATCGCTCATGCAGAGCTGGCTCTGGTCTTTTATCTTCTGCAGCAGCTCCTCCAACGATGATGCGGTTATGGTGACCGTGTCCGTGTCGTCCGATTTCTCTAACCGCTCTTTTTCGGCTTTCTTGGCTTCTTTGCGTGCCTCGGCTTTTTTCTCGGCCTTTTTCTCCTGTGCCTTCTTCTCTATGCGTTCTTTCTGTGCCGCTGTCGATTTCTCCAGTACAGCAAAATATGTAGCCGTTCCGTTGTCATTGACCTGCATTCCGTAAGTCTTTACGGACATTCCGGCTGATGCTATACTGTTACCCATCTGCGACATCTGGCTCGATGCATTAGCAATCAGGCTCTCATACTTCTTGCGGTAACTCTCATCTTCAGCCATACGCTCAATCTTGTCTTCATCGATAAGTACGACCATTCTTCCGGCCTGCGCATAACTGCCTGCCTGTGCTTTTGCCTGTTCCTTCATGTCCTCGCTTACAAGTATAAAATCCATATTACTGAACCTGGATTTAAGCGAATCATAATACTTGGCTGCCTTATCGCTCAGCTTTACGTCTCCGATAGTGCGTCCGCTTACTTTCTTACCGGAATCCGTTTTCTTCGTATCGGCTGTGTTCTGGTATGCCGACACATTCTCTGCAACATTTGATATATTGCTCATAATAATTCCTCCTTGAAATTCATGGCGAAGTCCGTTTCGCCTGATATATAGTATATCGGACGATACCAGGTCATATATTAGTTATTTTACACAAAGAACCGGCATCATTAAGACGCCGGTTTCCTTTGGTGATATATGATATGATTATCTCTCGACAGTTCTTCTCTTTCTCATAACTGCCACGCATGTTGCAGCACTTACTGCAAGTGCGATGATTAATACTCCTGGCATATTGCCATCTCCCGTATCAACAGGGCCTTCCGGTTTGGATGGGCCTGTTGGACCTGATGGGTCGGATGGGTTAGGTGTAACATTTTCTTTTAACAGTGTCGCTTTCTCAATGACGTATATAACTCCGTCATATGTAGCCACACCATCGCTGACATAACAGTCTGTAATGAAATCGATTGTAAACTCATCCCCCGCTACCGGGATGTAAAGGCTTACCTTACCGTCAACAACGGTTCCGAGCCACTGGCTTCCGCCTGATCCGCCGGTAATTTCTTTAACCTTGTCTCCGTCGATGTCTTTGTCCCATGTTACTCCGCTGCCGCCCCACATATAGTAGTGGACGCCGTCTTTGTCAGTAACTCTTATAATGTTGCCGCACCAGTCGTTCCATTTTTCTTTAGCGCTGTCAGGAATTGTAATATCAACCTTAACTCCCTTGACACCTTCCGATGATGGGAAATCCTTATCCGTAATGGTTGCACTAGGTGTCTTGCCGTCAATCGGCTTACACTCTGTTCCAAGTGTTATCTCCGGTTTATCCTCATCAATCGCAGGAATTGTCTCTGTCATCTGTTTATGACATTCTGTACACTCATATGTTATGAGACCTTCAACACCTACTTTGGCATCTACTCTTGAGATTTCTACATAATCGTGTTCTCTCTTAATCTCATATTCCACACTTAATCCGTTGTCGGTAAGTGCTGTGATCGTTGTATCCGCATTCTTTAATATTTGAACTTCTACGGATGCATATCCGTTCTCATCAACACTCACTGCCTTTGTAGGAACACGGAGGATTGATTCGTCTCCGGATATGAATGTAACCACATTCTCTGTCTCTGCCGGTGTGACTTTAACTTTTAACTCAAAGCTGTCTGCATTACTGTCAGGGCAGATATTAATTGTAGTATCTCCAACAGCTTCGATTTTCTCTGCCGGATGCTCTATTCCGGTTGTCGGGGTCTTGAATTTCATTCCGGAAAGTGTGAATGTCACTTCAATGACCTTATGAGCTGTGTTGGTTGTAAATGTTGCAACATGATCCGTTGCCTTTACTTCATCCACTGCGGAGCCGTCCCATGCGTTGACAGGATTACCGCTGTCAAATACTCCGTTCTTAACTGCTTCCTTAGCTGCTGCAAGGCTGTTAAGAGTAAGGGTCTGGCCGTCGAGTACGACCTTGTCAATAGTAATGTTACAACTGTCAAGCGGAGATGCTTTGGCACTTCCGTTATCAACATTCTCATCTTTGATATAAATAGCAGTAAGTTTATCAAGGTTAGTAATACCTGCCTTAACTGCTGCATCTGACAAATCAGTGTTACAGTCAAACTTCACGGTATACTGTCCGTCTTGTGATGCCTTAACAACCGTTCCGGTCTCTGCGCTCCAATATTTGTGTGCAGAGTCGTTATAGAGGACCTTAAGTCCGAGTGAGATCTCATCGGTATCGAGTGCATCCTTAACATTAATCTGTACTCTCTTAACCGCACCGCTCTCGGATTTGATTATGATGTATGTGGTACCGATTCCCGTTGCCACAACCTTACCGTGACTGTTTACCGTAGCTACAGACGGATTGGAGGATGTATATGTAAGTCTCTCTCCGTTGCTTGCCTTGGCATTCAATGTCGTATTCTTGTCAAGCACTATTGTCTCCGTATCATCATCCGTCGATATTGTGACTTTCTTATCGGATTCAACCGGAAGTACATTTATCTTGAACGATATCTTAACCGAACCGCTCTGTGAGTACGCATGTACCGTTGTGCTTCCCACACCCTTGGCATGGATCTGTCTGTTGAAAACTGTAACAACACTGTCATCATCCGTTGACCAGAGAAGCACATCATTGGTCTCTTCCGGAATAGCTTTTACATCAATTGAAGCCTTCTGACCTACGCTGTATGTATATGTATCCGAACTTGCAATTAATGTAGTCATTTCTATAACTTCAGGATCTTCTGTTATATCCGTAAAGTCATATTTAAGGTTCTTTGATGATGCATCAAGGTATGTACCTCTCATCATCGCATCGATAATATCTTTAAATATTGGTTTACATTCTTTTCTGTTCCAGTATGAGAAAAGTCCTTTCTCGTACGGATCCTGGCCGTAACCCTGATCCCACACTACAGGAACAACGCCTGCCACCTTACATGCCCTGTTGGCGATTTCGCAGAACCATGCGCGGGCAACATCATTGTAACCTGTTGCAGTTCCTGACTGCGGATAAATTCTGTTGCCGTACTCTCCGAGGTACATAGGTACGTCAGAGCCGAATTTCTTCTGCATTGCACTTAATCTGTCCCAAAGTCCCTTGATGTCATTGTATCCCCATGTAGTATTGGTTGATGCGACATACACATGTGCTGCAAACATAATCCTGTTGGTGCTGTTATAAGTATCTTCCGGTAGTGTAAATCCGGCATTGCTTCCGTTGTTGGCATAATGTGCAACAGCGGCAAGCCATCTGTGTGTATTGTTTGAACCGGTTGAACGAACCGTGTTCACAAATAACTGGTTGAAATTGACAATAACAGGTGTATCATATGCTACCGCATTGCTTCCATTCTTGTCTGTTGCCGAACATGATATCTCGTTCATCGACTCAAATATAAGATGCTCGTCATAATCCTTGAACTTCTCTGCAATCTGTCTCCAGACAGCCTCATATTTCTCCATTACCGAATCAATATCATCAGCTGCAACCCTGAGCCATCCGGTCTGTTCTGCGCCGTCATGATGGATATTGATAATCGCATACATATCCTGTTCCACGCAGTAGTCAACTATATCCTGAACTCTGTTAAGCCATGTCTCATTGATGGCATAACCGTTCTTATCATCAATCATATTTCCCCAGGTTACAGGAATTCTTACTGTATTGAATCCTGCATCATGAAGTGCCTTGATATATTCTTTGGTGGTAACTGCCGACTGCCATGATGTCTCGTTCGGTGTGAAACCGCTGTGGCCGTCCATGGTGTTACCGAGGTTGATTCCGGCTCCCATTGCTTTTACGGTATCCTGTGCCGAAAGCTCTGTAAACGGCAGTGCGTTGGAATCATCAGTTTCAGTATTGAATATAAGCTTGGCTTTGACATTCTCCAACTTATCTCTTGCACTCTTAAGGCTCGCTGTTGTAGCCGATGCATTGTTGTATTCTTTCTCAGCCACAGCGACAGCGCTCCCAAGTGCATCCCATGACTCCTTGGTGTACTTGGATGAATCCATCTTGGCAATATAGTCAAGTGAAAGCTTTAAATTAGCCTTACGCATCTCTACCGTCTGCTGCCATACATCCGTGATCTTGGTGCTGTCCTCAAGTGAAGTGGACTCGCATTTAGGTGCCGTAAATCCCTTCTTAAGGGTAACCTTTCCGTCACTGTCATAGCTTACGCTCACGCTCTGTCCATTGTTAAATACTATACCAAGCACCTTGGCTTCGGTATTGGTCGTCTTGATTGCAACTCTTAATGATAAATCTGAAACGCTTGTAATCTTGCTCTTGGAGATTGAGTTGTCCGGGAATTTATAATTGGCTGTTCCCGCACTTCCCTTTCCGTCATTCTTACCGGAATTCTGAATCCAGTATATGCTTGATGTCTGTTTCGTGCACTTGGATGCTATAAGGTATTTGTTAGAACCTCCGCCCGAACCGCCGGTTCTTGCCGCAATCCATGAATACTCATCCGCCTTGGTAATATTGACATAGAATGTAGCCTTCTTATTACCGTCGATAAGTGCCTGTGCATCGATTCCTGCTGCAACAAGGTCATCTCCTTTTATGTCGAGAATTACCTTATCGGATGCAAGCTGATGATCATCTTCATCATCCGCAGGTGCCTGTGAATTCTCAACCATATACTTAACCGAAGTAACTTTTGCATTTACATCTGATGAAAAGAAACTGATATTAATTCCCTTAAGTGCTTTACCGGTAGAAAGTGAAGCTTTAATCTTATCAAGTTCCACATATGTAGTATAAGCATCTCCGTTCTTAATACCTTCTCCTGCCGTGATGATGTTGTCATTCCATCCGCCCCATGATTTGTCAAACGGCTGAACATTAAACAACTTGGCATCATCTGTTACTTCTCCTGTAACTGTGTAATCGATTCTGAAATATTTACCGGCCAATGCCTTGCTGTCCTGCACAGAACATATCAGCCCGTTATACGAACCGTCCGAACCTGTACGGCCACTGTCAGTACTCGATAACTTTCCCGTAGAATCAAGCTTGATGCTTGTCTCCGTAAATTCCCCGACCGGTGCCTGACCGGCGCTTGCGCTGAAGCTTCCCAGTCCCGGAACCAGCGTGGTTACTACCATGGCTAAAGCCAGTACCCCGGCAAGCCATTTCCTTCCATTCTTCATAGACACTACCTCCTGAATCTTGTCATTGATCCCTCTGAGTTTAGGCTATCATACTCTATGTGCAGTTTCAACAAATATAATACTGTAATTTTTATATATCATGTACATTTTATATTGTATATTTCTCTTAATGCAATAAAAAAGTACATAAATCATACAAACATGTTGTATTTTCATGTACTTTTTTACAAAATTATAAATTTTCGTTTCTCAGTGTTTCTACAGGATTATCATTTCGGATTTTACCCATCGAATAAATCATTGTGGCAAAAACAACCAGAAATACACTTCCTACCGCTATGATAACGCTTTTCCATGGTATCAATACTCCGATATTCATTCCGAAGCCTATTGAACGTGCCATCAGCAGGTTTATTGCAAACGATACCGGAAGCCCCAGCGCTACGCCTTTAATACCGTAGAGGATGCACTCGTAATCCATCATGCGGTAAAAACCTTTTTTCGTCATACCGACTGATTTCAGCATTGCAAACTCGCGTCTTCTCAGCATCACGTTTGTCGATATCGTATTAAACACATTAGCAAGTGCTATAAGTGATATCAACACGATAAATCCCATTGAAAAAACTTTAATGACAGTTGTCATAGCCTTTGTTACTGCCACCGACTCAGCATAATCATATGCCCTGTAGCTTGAAAGTCCCTGTGCATCGAGCAGGTCGCACATTTTATCATATGAAGCCTTATGGTTATCAGATTTAATATAATAGTTTAACTGCTGCATCTCATCTGGAATCACCTTATCCCGCACGCTGAAAGGATACATCACGATAGGATATGGTATACCGTCCGTAGCTATCCCCATAGGGGTCTCATCGGCCGATGTTCCTATGTTCAAGGTTACGGTATTCAGCCCGTTACCGGCTTTAAGGTTTAATTTGTCCGTATTGAACAGTTCAAGCCTGTAATATTTTTTGGAATATATCGTGATGTCATTGTACATGACACCGACCGGATCATCCGTATTCATATATATGTTTTCATCCAGGTTCATCTGTTTAAGGTAGTTTCTGTAATCCGAATCCTTGACAAAGCGTATCCCGACATTCCATCTTGTAACATTGCCGTCCATAATATCAAGCACCTTCTGTGATATCATCGATTCATCCACATCAAATAAATAATCGTTTACATTATATATATATGTTACATCCGTCACATCCTGCACGTTCTCAAGCAGCTTTTCAATACTGTCTTTGTCATTGCCATCCTTATTAAGAGTGGCCTGCGTGACATAGTATGATATATCATAGTTATTTGTTGCGCTCGTCACATCGATGCCCTTCATAAGATAATTGCAGAATCCTGATGCCGATATAAAAAGGACTATGCTCATAAAAAGAGAAAGAACGGTTGCCCTGTATTTTCTGCGGTTTCTTTTGAAATTCTTGGATGCAAGCATACCTTCAAAACCGAATAATTTATATGTGAGCTTTGATGTTTTTATCTTATTTTTTCTGATGCTGACATCGCCGGTCTGTCTTATCGCCTCAATCGCAGGCTTGCGTGCCGCCCTTGCAGCCGGTATGTTAGCAGATATCATAACCGTCACAAAACATATGACTGCCGTTGCAACAAGTGCCTGCCATGTAATGTGAAGTCCGAATACAACATCAACCTTATTTACAACCATCATCCCGAAGAATTTCCCGGTAAACTTAAATGTTATGAACATACCGAGTATTCCGGCTCCGATTCCCACGGGAATACCGATGATGCCAAGAAGCATTCCCTCGTATATTACGCTGTGGCGCATCTGTCTTTTGGTTGCTCCGACCGATTTAAGGATTCCAAACTGTCTGGTCCTTTCACTTACCGATATCGAAAATGCATTATATATAAGCGATACCGACCCGAACATTATAAGCAGCATAAGAATGCCTGCAAAAGAATACAACACTTTGTTAAATACTATATTTGATGATACTCCGGAAAATCTTAAATAATCCGAATTATATTCCGTGCTTTCTCCGTCCGGATTCAGTCTTTGTGCAACTGTATATATTTTTCCCGCTTTTTTCGTCTTATAAAAGACATCATAAACGGCAGTATCGCTGCCGTCACCAACAGTGAGAGCAGTGTAACCGGGAGCGGAGTACGGCTCGAATGACGGTCTTTCATAGAATCCGACGATTGTATATTCTCTTGTCCAGGTATTAATAAGCTTCTCTTCATTATCTTTCACATCTCCTTCTTCAGTTGCATGATAGCCGTCCCTCTGTGATAAAATCTTTCCATCGTAACTTCTCTGTCCTGCGTCAAAAGTGATTTTATCTCCTTTGTTGTAATCTTTGACTCCTCCGTTGGTGATAAGATGCTTCGGAAGGATAATCTCATCTGAATTCTGCGGCATTCTTCCTTCTATCAGATTAACCGCCACGATATCGGTAAAATTACCGCTCATTCCGCCTATATACAGATACGGCTTGTATTCATTGCTGCTTCCAATAACAGCATAACCCATGTCCTCAAGATATGCCGTTGCGCTTACGTCCTCATCGGAACGGATTTCTTTGTACTTATCACTATCGGCCGTCATGTATCTGGCATACCATGACCCGTCCGTCTGTTCGCAGCATTTCTTCATATATTCCTGTATACTTGTGATACTCGTCGTCACAGCCGTGAACATTGCTGCCGAAAGCACAATTCCTATAATCGTCACAAATGTTCTCATACGGTTGCGACCGAGTGCCTTTCGCGTGACTTTATTAAGAATGTTCATCGTCTGATCACCTCATCCCTGGTGATGCGTCCATCTTCGATGGCTATGATTCTGTCCGCCTGCAGCGCGATGTTCTCGTCATGCGTGATTACTACAAGTGTCTGATCATATTTTTTATTGGATAATTTCAAAAGATCAACTATTTCCTGGCTGTTCTTTGAATCCAGATTTCCGGTAGGTTCATCCGCAAGTACAACCGCAGGCGAATTCATAAGTGCCCTTCCGATTGAAACTCTCTGCTGCTGTCCGCCCGAAAGCTGGTTTGGCAGGTGTTTCTCCCGTCCTTTCAGTTTAAGAATATCAAGAAGTTCCTCCAGACGTTCTTTATTAACTTTACGTCCGTCAAGCAGCACCGGAAGAGTAATGTTCTCCGTAACATCGAGAACCGGTATAAGATTATAGAACTGATATATCAATCCTACCTGTCTTCTTCTGAATACTGCCAGCTGTTCTTCATTCTGTGCATACACGTCCTGCCCGTCCATATAGACTTTACCGCTTGTCGGTACATCTACACCGCCGAGAATATGAAGAAGTGTGGATTTTCCCGAACCAGACGGCCCGATTATTGCCACAAACTGCCCCTTTTCCACTCCGAACGATACATTATCCAAAGCTTTTACCTGATTGTCGCCCTTACCGTATACCTTGGATAAATTCTCAACTTTTAATATTTCCATCCTGCTATCTCCTTTTGCCCATATTTAAAAAAATAGTTCTGTAACTTGTTTACAATAGGCATTGTATCACCACAGGATGACTGCCCCGTGACTTAATTATTACAAAAATGTCACTTTCATGTTATATTGTCGATTTGTAGAATTTGATTTCAAAAGAAGCTCCGCCGTCCCTGTTATTGTAAGCCCGTACAGTTCCTCCATGCCCCGTAACGATCATTCTTGCAAGCGCAAGTCCTATCCCGAAACTCTGGGATGTGGAATTGCGGCCTTTATAAAAACGTTTAAATATATTCGGGAGGTCTTCTTCTGCGATGCCGCCTCCGGTATCGGATATTATTATTGCAGTGTATACCGCATTTTCTTCCACATGGGTATTGATAACGCCTCCATCCGGCGTATGTTCCATGCAATTCTTATATATGTTTCCGACTGCTTCGTTCATCCATGGCATATCACACTCCAGTACGGCATCAGTATCGCCGTCCACTGTGAATTTCTGATTTCTGATATCCATAAGCACAGAAACCGGCTCCCATGCTTTATGAATGATTTCGGATATTTTTTCTTTCTTTTTGTCAAAAACAACATATCCTGCATCCAGGCGCGAATTTTTAAGCAATGTATTGATAAGCCAGTCTATTCTCTCAAGCAGGCCGGAAAGCTCCTTGGTATAACGGAGTCTGTCCCCATCGGGCAGTTCCGGCTCCGAAAGAAGTTCGGTTATTATATTTATGGAGGTGAGCGGTGTACGTATCTGATGTGATATATCCGCAATTGAATCCGCAAGATATTTTTTATCCTGCGCAAGATGGTCTGCCTGTTCCCTGAGGCGCACTGTCATCTTATAGATTTCGCTGTAAAGGATTCCGAGTTCTCCCTCGTTGAACCGGGCCAGGTCAAATCCGGAGCAGTCATAAAGTATTCTGTCTATTTCCATGCTAAGGTCAGCAATTTTCCGGTATCTTAAGTTCGTAGTTATGAAATGCATTCCGGAATACAAAACGCCTGCCGCGGCAACGGCAATTCCGCATTTTAAATTAAATGCGAATGCCGCTCCCGTTGCAAGCGCTGTAAGTACAACCCATATTATTATGTTTTTTCTGATTTCGGGATTCTTCATAATACCCATATCATTCTCCTGCCTTGTATCCCATGCCGCGGACAGTCTTTATTATCTGCGGATTCTGCGGGTCATCTTCTATTTTGTCGCGCAGGCGCTTTATATAGACTGTCAGTGTATTGTCATTCACATATTCGCCCGCTATATCCCAGATTTCTTCAAGAAGCCTGTTTCTTGAAAGCACTGCACCCATATTGTTGAAAAAAATAAGTAAAAGTCTGTATTCAAGTGCCGACAGATACAAATCCTTGCCATCCTTGAGTGCTATTCCTTTCACAGTATCAACTGTGATACCGCTGTATGTTATTGTCTGAGTACGGTTCCTGCGCCTAAGCGCATTCCTCATACGCGATACCAGTTCACGCGGTCTGAACGGTTTGGCCACATAGTCATCCGCACCGGCATCAAAGCCGGCAACGACGCTGTATTCATCGCCGGATGCCGTCAGGAATATGACCGGTATATCACTTTCTGATTTTATTCTGTGACATATTACAAAACCATTTCCGTCGGCTAACGATACATCCAACAGGACAAGATCGTATGTCCCGTGATCAAGCATTTCAAATGCTTTCTTCTGACCGTCGGCACAGTCGACTTCGAATCCCTCTTTAGCAAGGAATGTCTGTAAATTGGCTGTTATATCGGCATCGTCTTCAACAAGAAGAATTTTATTCATTGATATTATTCCTTTTACGTCTTATAACAAAAACTGTCGCTGCAATAACACCGGCAAGAAGTATTGCGACCGCAGTGATCAGGAGACCTTTCGGAAATGTTTTGCTTTTTATTGCATCATCCGTCCGGGCGGCTGATTCCGTCTCTGTTTCGGTTTCTGCCTCTGTCACGGTCTCTGCTTCGGTTTCCGTCTCTGTTTCCGGCTCAGTCTCTGCGACTGTGGTCGCTTCTTCCGTCTGTTCAACAGTCGTCTCTTCTACCGGTGCCGGAACAGGCGCAGGTGCTTCGGTCTGTACCGGAGTTGTATTCGTCTGTGATGTCTGTCCGTTATCATTGGTAATGGTTATCCCTGTATTAATTCCGTTATAAACTGCCGGATATACCAATATGTCTTTGTTGGTTCCGATCACTTTATAATTATTGAGTGAATAGCTTCCGGCTGCTCCTGTTCCGTATATTCTCAGATTACATGACAATCCGTTATACGATACCGGAATATCATATGCCCCGTTCCCACTGTTGTTAATTCCTCCGAATGTGTATCCTGAGGAAAGCTGGGTTGCGGTTCCGTCGGAATATATGGCTTTAACCATGACTGTGCTCTGATTATATGAAGCGACAGCCGAAGCATTGCAGAATGTCGGATTAATTCCCGCTGCTATTGCCTTAAGTCCCGTTGCCGGCACTTTGATTGTAACGCTTCCGGCACTTCCGGTTATAACTGCTTCTCCGGCTCCTACTGCCGTGATAACGCCATCGCTGCTTACATATGCCACGGATGTGTCAGATGACGAATAACTGCCCGCAGTACATCCTGTCATATTGGCACTGTAAGTACGTTCAAGAGTGATGCTGCTTCCGGCCGTCACGCCTCTTTTGGTAAGTCCGTAATATCCTGCGATTGCCGTTGCATCTGCTGCTCCGCATCTTCTCTGGTTATCTTCGCTGTGTATAAAATTAGCATCTGAAGGATTGCTTAAGTAACAGTGTTCTATAATTATTCCCGGAATATTGCACTTAACCGCTTCATCAAGCATGGTATAGTAATCACGTGATGAATCCTTGGTCGATGTCCGTGTCTGGTATCCTCCGTTGGCAAGTCCCAACGCACTCACATGCGAAGCAACACTTGTACACAGATTTTTGATCGAGTCTTTGTATGCGGAATTGACCGTTCCGTATACCTGTACGCCATTGGCAGATGCATTGCTTCCGCTGTTATTATGAACCGACACGAACAGATCGGCGCCGAGCTGCTGTCCCATACGTCCTCTTGCAGCGTTGGAATTCCATTCAGCCGAGCCTCTGGTAAGGTATACCCTGACCCCGTTATATGTCTGAAGTTCCGCCTTTAAAGCTGTTGCTATATTCCAGTTCAGTGTTGCCTCATTATCATACGACGATGCGGCTCCGCCGTCATTACCGCCGTGTCCGGGGTCAACTATGATAACTATATTCCCGGCTCCGTCCTTTGCCTGTGCTCCGGTCACCGATGCAGCCAGTGCCGCAACGGATATTGCCACTCCAATGAATATTTTGTTCCAAAGTTTCAATTTAGTATCTCCTTCTTCTGCCTCTGTGTCTGCGTCTTCTGCGGTTACGTCTGTTGTTTTCTATAATGAAAAACACTATACCTATCACTACCACTACGAGAAGCACTGCAACGTATTTGATAATTTTTTTATAATCAGTGCTTTTTGACGAGGTATCGGATTTAACATCCGTCTCCGCCTGTGTATCTGATGAGGCTTTTGTCTCAGAAACTGTCGTTGCTTCCTCGGTTGGCGCCGGTGTCGTCACTTCAGGGGTATATCCCTCACTCATGCATATTCTTAACGAACCTGTCATATCCTGATATTTGACTTCAACATCCTGTATTCCGACAACCGTACTGTCAACTTTTCCCACACTGTCCGGCTTAACCTTGACCGAACTTCCGTCGCTGTATGAAACAAATGCAATTACATCCGATGATTTAAATTCTGCAAGTTCCTGCGGTGTTGAATAAAATGTAGGATCTATTCCTCCGGTAAGGGCAACCGGTTCTTCAGCCGGAACAACTACAGTACAATATCCGCTTGTTCCGTCAGAAAGTTTGTATACAAGGTTGGTGGTTCCTGATCCGGTCATTACCGCAACACCGTTTTCATCAACGGATGCCACATTTTTATCAATTGAGTACCATGAAATTCCATTGGTATCTCCTGAAGGAACAGAAAGAGTAAGGCCATATCCTTTCTGAAGCGTAACGGATGTATTGCTGTCTGCTTCAGCGGTTCTTGGTTTTAAATTGTAATATGTTACCACTGCCTTAGCATCGGCCTGTCCCATTTTAGCTGCCATTTCTTCATTAACCGAACCGTCGGTATTACAAAGCATAGCTTCGTCTGTCGGGTTGCTCAAAAAACAATGTTCAACTATTATCGATGGAATACCTGCACGGACGCCTTCCGCAATAAGTGTATAATAGTCCTCATAATCAAAACCTGTTGATGTACGCGTCTGCACGCCTCCATTCTTAAGCCCGAGTGATGAGAGATTCTCTGTTATAAGGCTGCACATATCATTGGTAGCTTCACTGTAATAAGAATTAAGCGAACGATATGCAATGCATCCCGAATTCGTTGCCGAACCACTGTTATTGTGAATACTGATAAGAAAATCAGCCTTCAATGCGGATGCGATCATAGCTCTTCCGGTATTGGTCATCCATTCATCCGATGTACGCGTAAGATATACTTTCACTCCGTCGTATTTACATAACTCTTCACGCATCGCCTTCGCAATCGCAAGGTTACAGTCCTTCTCATAGGTTCCCGTAGTAGTTGCAATCGAACCCGGATCGTCCTGTCCATGACCCGGATCAATTACTATAACCACATCTCCGTCAGCATCCTTAGCGGATGCTTTGTTTACCATAAATGGCAATGTTAATGCCGCGCTGATGCATATAACGGCAGCCATTATTATTTTCTTCATCTTAATGTTCCTCCATATTTATAAATGCCTGTATAAGAACCGTTTAATAAATCCCATATTGCCTTTCATGCGCTTTCTTATTGATGCAATCACATGCACGGCCTGATTTCTGTCATCCGCCGTTATATTCTCATTTGAGTATGTGACTTTATCATATAATTCCGCCATCCGTTCTGCCTCGGATGCTGCCACAAAAGGACATTCCTTAGCAACAATGCGGGCAAATTCCGTCTGCGGCATTGTGTCGGCACATTTAAGTCCAAAGTGTTTTAAGATATTGGTATATTCTCTGTAAATCGTCATAACACTCTGAGGGTAAAGCGATTCATCAGTGCTATTATACATTCTATCTCTGATTATTACCATCTTTTTATTATGTATTACACTGATAAATATTACCAATGCCGATATGACCGCCGCTAATGCGGCAAGAATTATCACTCTTTCGGCTGTTTTGGAAAGTTTGAATTTCTTACCACCCATGCTGCTGTCATTATTATAAGTTCTGTTTTCTTCAGACGGTTTTGTATTTCTTTCAGCAGGCGCGGTAGTCTCTCCTGCCGTGGTCTGTGTCTCTTTCTGATCTGCGGTAGTTTCGACCGGTGTCGTATTTTCAGGTTTGGTTTCCCCAGACACGTTTGCCGGCACATTATAATTTCCCGGTGTCACATCAATATCCAACCATCCTATCCCGTCAACATAATACTGCACCCACGCATGCGCAGCTGAATCGGCCACGGATATCCTGACATTGTCTTTATCTGCAAAGAACTGTTCTCCGTTATTTACTTTATATTCCGTATATGATGTACTTCCGTCCGCATCATGTCCGGCAGATGTGTCAAATGAATATCCTTCAACATATCTTGCGGGAACTCCGGCACTTCTCAACATCATAACCGCCGCCGTTGCAAAATACGTACAATATCCCTGGTGCGTCTTATCTATAAAATATTCCACAAAATCTTCACCATCAGGCAATGCTCCCGGGCTGATGGTGTATGTGCAGTTATCTGCCAGATATTTTCTTACCGCGCATGCAAGCGTATATCTGCCGGCGGAACTTTCAATGTTGTACCCGCCCCAGTCTTTGCGGAATTTATCTTTCATTGCCTGCGTGGTATTAACGTCAAGATACCTGTCATAAACCATGTCACGATAGCTTTCTTCGAATTCTTTTATCGGTTCATAATCGGAATCCGCCTGCACATCCGACGAACCGATGCCGGCGTCAAGTCCGGCATATGTCTCTTCATCTATATGGATAAAGGTCGTATTAAAAGGATACTCTGCAATGCCGTATCCCTCTGTAGCCGTCATTGAAAACCCCATACCCTGTGCCGGGTGCGACGGAATAAATACATACCTGGTCTCTCCGGCTGTATATTCAATATTCATTCCTGTTTCATATGCTTTAATTTGTCCGTTTCGCGCAAGCAGGTTCAATGTCCGGTATGAAAGATCCGACACTATACCCGGTGCCTCACTCTTTTCCTCAGCCCAGTCAGGCTCAGCCCACCTGTCTTTCTTATAATCGGCACCTATATATCCTCTGATATATATTTTTCCCTGTACAACGGGCATATTTACTTCAAGCACTTCTTTACCCGAAAACTCAAGTTTATCAACATGTCCAAGTTCTCCGGCGCCTATCTCGCTGCTGCCTCCTGATGCTATTCCGACTCCTGCTCCCGGGATTGTTCCGTCCCACGGAAGAAGTTCTCCCACAAAATCTATGATTTTATTAATTGTAAGCTCGCCGTTCTGAAACTGATTATACATTTCTTCACCGCGTGAATACACATCATTAAAATATTGCGGTTTCTCGTAATCATCCTTCGGTTTGACAGCCAATATTGTCATTGTTACGGCAATTATTGCCGCTGTGCATACAATACATGCTGTCTGTACCCAGAAATAACGGATTTTATCCTTTGACTTACCCCATGATGCCAATATCATAATGAGTAATGATACACTGTATGCAATACCGATGACAATTCCCGCAACACTTGCCTTGTCCATTATGGCCGCAAGCACGGTAAAGGCAAGTGATATCACCATAGGTATTACTGCCATCCGTTTATGTATGAAACAGAATGCATACAATGCCCCGATAAGGCATAGTGCCATGTTAATCGCAAGATCCGGATTGGCTTCTTTCATTAACCTTAATGACATATCTATAAAATACATCTCTGTTTCAAAAAAGCCCGCCATATCATTTATAACAGCATTTATAAACTCTGCCGTTCCGCCCATAACAGCTTCCCTGGCTATCCAGAATACAATGCCGCCGGCAGCGATTATTCCGACCCATGCAATCCACTGACGTTTAATAAATACGAACAATGCCGACATCACAAGCGAGATTACAGCGGCGAATATAACTCCGGATGCCATCTCTATGGACACATAACGGTCAAACTGCAGAAAAAGTACCATAAGAAGGTTCAAAAGTCCTATGAACGTCAGTATTGATGTAGAGATAAAAAATTTGATTTTATTATCTGTCTGATTCATAAACACCCTCCCTCTGCATAACAAATTTTACGGGGATACGTTCTGCATCCTTATCGCGTGGCGTCATATAGTACACTATACTGTTTTCACTCAGCAGTGCCATATTTTTTACCGCTTCCGCACTATATACCGGCGACACATAGAATATACGCCTTCTGTCATTAGTATTGTGTGCATAATAATTAACGGCACATGAATTTTCATTATCATATGGTCTGATCGTATAAATCTGCGCAAACATTCCGTTAATGTCATTATCCGTCTCTATTCTGGTACTGTTAAATCCATCCTTCATATAACAGGCATTAAAGCCAAATCCTCTGGCTGTAAGTACATTTACAAGGCTGTAAAGCATATCATACATCTCGTCCATCACGCGCCTGTTTTTACGTTTTGGCAGGTCTGTCTTAAAAATGTCGATTATGACGGTATCATTATCAGTCAGTGCAAGGCCATATTCCTTCACCATAAGTTCCGATTTCTTGGAGCTTAATTTCCAATGGATATTGCGTATCCTGTCGCCTCCCGCGTATTCACGGATTGCGAATATTTCCGTAGGGTCATTGCCCGCTTTTACGGTTGAATACAATGCATCCTCGCCCTCTCCCACTGACGCCGATACTTTGTCAAGCATATGGCTTTCCGGAATTTTCGGAAGCACCACAACAGTTAAATTCTGTTTTAATTTCTTTCTGACACGAAAAATACGCAGGAAATCATATACATAAACTCCGGCCATGCTGACACCGAGAATCTCACAGTGTGGACATTTGATTTCAAACTGCCTCACTACAGATTGTCTCGGCGGGCACATGGCTGTAATTCTGTGTTTTACTGATTTACTGCGTTTCTTTCCTTTATTTATGCCTGTAACTGTCAGTTTAACCTTACATGAGGTAAGCACCAACGGAGAGTTATTGGTTATTTCTATTCCTATTGCGCACTTTTCACCACGATATGCCACTGCATTGTCCTGTGTGAATACAGCATTTATTCCGCACCGGAGTACAATAACCGTAATAAGTGATACAACAGATGTGACAATAAACACTGCGTCAATTATAAAAGCAATATATGTATCAATAAATACATTTCCGGCGTATACCGCCGCTGATAATATCAGATAAATCAAAATATGCAGAAACATGTATTACTACCTCATGGCTCTCGGAACCGGTACCGTACGGAAAATATTGTCAATTACTTCATCGATTGTCACCGAGGAGATTTTAGCTCTCGGATTCAGTATTATCCTGTGTCCGGCTACATCCTTAAATATGCTCTGCACATCCTCCGGCGTAACATATGTCCTTCCCGATATATAAGCCCTGGCTTTGGACATTCCGGCAAGGGCTATCGATCCTCTCGGGCTCACACCAAGCTCTATAAGCGGATTCTGCCTTGTCGCAAAACTCAGCATGGTTATATACTCTATGATCGCATCATCCATATGCAGATTATCGGTTTCCGCCTGCATCATGACTATGTCTTTGCCATCCACCACCTGCTTTACATCATTAAGCGGGTTGGCTCCCTGTCTGTCTTTAAGAATCGCAATTTCACTTGCCGGATCCGGATATCCCATTGACAGTTTGATCATAAAACGGTCAAGCTGGGATTCAGGCAGCATCTGTGTTCCGGCCGAACCGACCGGGTTCTGTGTTGCTATTACAGTAAACGGTTTCGGAAGTATCCTCGTAACACCGTCAACAGTAACCTGACCCTCTTCCATTGCCTCAAGGAGTGCGGACTGTGTCTTTGATGACGTTCTGTTAATCTCATCCGCGAGAAACAGATTACACATTACAGCCCCTTCCTTAAATTCAAATTCCTGGGTTTTGGCGTTATACATTGAAAATCCTATTACATCGGACGGAAGTACATCTGTCGTAAACTGCATTCTGTTCTGTTTAAGTGCCATGGACTTAGAGAATGCAAGCGCAAGCGTTGTCTTGCCCACACCCGGTATATCTTCCATAAGTATATGTCCCTTCGCAAGAACAGCCATCATAACCTTCTCTATGATCTCATCCTTGCCTTTTACCGCTTTTCTGACCTCCTGCATTACTGAAAGTGCTTTTTCGTAACTCATATTAACCCTCCTGATATTATGCCATTAGTCTTCTACGTTAGATTTAATGTCCGCTATAAGCCATTTACCGTCAATATTAACAAAATAATACGTCTGGTCATTATGTTCCGTCCTTGTATCCCCGGTAGCCGTAAGATACATTGACTTGTCAAAAATAACCCTGCATGAAAAACATACATCACTGTAAGGTGTATAATCTTCTACCGATACATTGTTAAATTCAGGTGTATTATGCCTGCTGTACATCCACATATCACCCTGTCTGTACTGTTCCGCAAGATCAATGTAATATGATCCCTGTGGAAAATATATCTGAAGACATGCAGTACTTTCTCCGCATCCTGCAAGGTCGCGCGAGAAGAAATTAGAGTATGCCTTTGCTGCCGTAACCACATAATCCGATAATTCGGCAGGAATCTGTGTCGTAACATATCCTACATTAATATTCGAATAATCCGTGTACGAGGAAACATCAATGTTATTTCCCGACGCATCTGCAACCCGGATATCCGGATTGCTGATAAGCCCCTTAACCTCATAAGTGACCGTCTTTGGAACTTCAACATATTCCGCTACATATTTCATGCCTTCCATGTCAACAGGCTCACCCACCTGCTCATCACTTCCGAGTTCGATTCCGTTTACCGTTACTTTGTAAATTGACGGTACTGTTATTTTTACATTAACAGCACCCGATGCAGCTTCTGCACTCACCGATGCCACCTTCCAGTCGGAAATGGAAAGTATGCCCATTATTTTACGCTCATTGTCAGCCGTTATAACTGCTTCACATACTTCATTCTTATCATCCATGATTTCGTATACCATCTTATATGTTGAAGACGATTTAACTTTATAAGTAAGTTCCTTGCCCTTAACCTCATCGGCAAACGTATCCGGAAGACCTGCTTCCGGCTCAAATTTGCTGCCTCCATCCGTCTTTACGGATGATACATCACCTGATTCAAGGTTCTTGATAAGGTCTTCAACCACATATGCCGGCTGCGCCTTCTCATATTTCTTCATTGTGTTCCACACATATATTATGAGCACCATGACCAATACAAGAAGAACTCCCATATATATGCCGTATCCCAGCCAGAATTTGCTTTTTTTCCTGATTTTGACTTTCTTGTCTGTCATATGCCCTCCTACTTAACAACAAAAGCTGTCGGCAGTTTCCATGAAGATGTTGAATAATATAATGTAACGCTCGTCATCTCATACTGTCCGTTATAATACATTGATGAAGAACTTCCGCCATCAAGGTTAGCTGCATTAACCGCACCGTATTCCTGCATAACACTTATGAGGTCGGCTGCCGTCGCTCCTATGTGGCCTTCATGTCCTCTTCCGTCTGTTACAAAAAGGATTACCGCACCGTCTTTACGCTGGCCTATTACGGTTCTCGGATTGGCACCGCTTCCGTTTCCGTTAATCGGTGTCGCTTCTCCGTTAATAATAAGTTTGGTAAAGTGGTTCGTGTCTCCGTCATCTATATCCTTGAAACTTACCGCATCGCGTATGTTATTTTCTTTGACAAGGCTCTCAACCTGCTCCGAAGACATATTTCCGATATCTTTTATTACAAGGATGTTATCCGTGTTGAAACCTACCATAACGTCTCCCGGCTGTGGGATATTATACTGAATCTCGCCGTTGCATACGACAAGTCCCTTTGGTTTGCCGCCCCAGTTTCCATCCGAAAAATATTCACCGCCGTTGATTCCGGCAATTGCTCCGGCATTGTTCACCAATGTGTCAAGTGTGTCACCGGACTTGCTCTTATTGTCGTCAGACCAAGGATAAATTGTAGCCACACGCAGTTTGGAAGGATCCTTAATAATCATGACCTTGCCCATGTATGAACGTCCCGTTATATTCTCAATCCTGATACCGTTCTCATCGAACTCCTCAGTTTCACTGTTATTATCATCCGGCTTATCATTATTTTTCTTATCATTTATGTTAATAAGCGACGTATCGACATCATTATCAAGATGTCCCATTGAATTATTACCGGTTATCTTAAGTATTTCATCCTTGCTGAAATACCATCCCGCAAGAAATTTCATGGCACCCGTTTCAAGAACGGTTCCCACAAAAAGATCTCTCGCCGCCGTTGAAGGGCCGTGGCAGAATACCCACATTGCGGAATAAAGTGCCGCAAATATCATTACAATTGTCGATATAAAAACCGTAAATACACGACCGATTATCCTGGTTACTTTTTTTGATTTTTTGACTTCAGCCATTAGTTCTCCTCCCTGGTGTTCTTCTTTGTTCCCTTGAACACCCATCGTCTCTGTATCTGGAAGCTGAGCAGAAACAATATTATGTCAACTGCTATTTTAATCAGTGATGTCAATACATCCCTGGTCTTTAGTACATATGAAATCAGATTGACAAGTCCGTATGAAACTCCCGCCTGGCATATGCACAGTGCATAGTACTTAGGCATGGACCGGCTTACCGGCTCATCTGATTCAAACACTGCTTTTCTGTTAAACATATAATTGAACAGGGAGGACACAATTCTCGCGCCGGCTGTTGCTATAAGGATTTTGAGCCAGTGTTCAAGCCGGTCGCCTATTATCAGTTCCAATGCAAGAAACAGCACATAATCTATCACAAATGACATTATCGAACTGAATACAAACTTCAGGATAACCATATATATTTTAAATGAGTCCCTTATCGGATGAAAATGCGTCGTTGCATTATCTTCGATATATACAGTTTCTATGGTTACCTCGCTAAAAGGCACTCCGCTCTTATTCATCTCAAGCAGCACCTGCGTTTCGTATTCAAAGCGCTCGCCTTTAATATCCGCCATAAACCGAAGATATTGTGCCGGAATTGCCCTTAGTCCCGTCTGCGTGTCACTTATTTTGATCCCGCATGCAAATCTGAAAACAAAACGTGTTATATTATTACCTATTTTACTCTTGGGCGGAACATTGCTTCCCGAAAAATCACGGCATCCGAGTATTACTTCACCACGCTCTGCCATAGCCTCACAGCACGCTTTAATGTCCTGCGGACGGTGTTGGTTATCACCGTCCACGGTAACTACGCCGTCTATGTCTTTTCTGTTGGCAATACAATATTCAAAAGCCGTCTTCAGGGCACGACCCTTGCCACGATTCACATCATGGCGGAGTACGGTAACCTGCGCAAGCGCCTCAGCTTCTTTAAATGGTTCAAGATGGGCGTCATCGCTTCCGTCATTGACAATTATGATATCATCGAAACCTTCTTTTACAAGTCCGTTAACGACAAGCATCAGCTTCTCATCCGGATTGAGTGAAGGCAATATAACACTAATCTGCACTTTGTCTCTCCTGTGATTATTTCGCAAGATGAGCAAGTCTTTCTTTAACCTGCTGCATCATAAGCGTATATTTCTCAAGTTTGTCTTTCTCTTCCTGAATCTTGGCTGCCGGAGCCTTCGATACGAATTTCTCATTGCCAAGCATTCCGTTTACACGCTTAAGCTCACCTTCAAGGCGCTTTTCTTCTGACTTAAGCCTCTCGATTTCCTTCTCAATATCAACAAGTTCGGCAAATGGAATGTATAATGATGCCTTAGGTATAAGCACAGCAACCGCATCATCATCAATACCGCTCTTATCGGACTGTATCGTCACATCTGATGCATATGCAAGTGTGGTAAAGAACACCTTGCCCTTGATGAATATATCAGCAACCGCATCATCCTGTGTTACTACATAAACTTTAGCTTTACGGCTCGGAGGTACATTCATTCCGGTACGGGTATTACGGATTCCTCTTACTGCTTCTTTGATCGTCTCTACCGCTTTCTCTTCATCCTTAAAGTTCCATTCTTCCTTGAATACCGGCCATGAAGATATCATTATTGATTCCTCATCCGAAAGATTACAGAAAATCTCTTCGGTAATAAACGGCATATAAGGGTGAAGAAGTTTAAGCGAATTTATGAGTACTGTCTTAAGCGTCCACAATGCTGCTGCCTTGGTATCGTCCTCATCATTGTAAAGACGCGGCTTAACCATCTCTATATACCAGTCGCAGAACTCTTCCCAGATGAAATCATATATCTTGGATACCGCAACACCGAGGTCATAATTCTCCATGTTATCGGTTACTTCGGCTGCAAGTGTATTAACCTTGGAAAGTATCCACTTATCGGCATCCGTAAGCTTATCAAGTGATACATCTTTAACTTCTGCTTTATCAAGGTTCATCATGATGAATCTCGATGCATTCCATACTTTATTGGCGAAATTACGGCTGGATTCAACTCTTTCCCAGTAGAATCTCATATCGTTGCCCGGTGCGTTTCCGGTTACAAGTGTAAGTCTTAATGCATCCGCGCCGTACTTGTCTATTACCTCAAGCGGATCGATTCCGTTACCGAGTGATTTACTCATCTTACGTCCCTGTGAATCCCTTACAAGTCCGTGAATAAGCACTGTGTTAAACGGAGCTTTGCCGGTATGCTCTATTCCCGAGAACATCATTCTTATTACCCAGAAAAGAATGATATCATATCCGGTAACAAGTGTGCTTGTCGGATAGAAATACTCAAAATCATCTGTCTTATCAGGCCATCCGAGTGTGGAGAAAGGCCAGAGTGCAGATGAAAACCATGTATCAAGTGTATCCGGATCCTGACGCATAGGCTTGCCGCACTTCGGACATACCGGGGCAGCATCCTTGGTTACAACGGTTTCATTGCAGTCATCACAATAAAATGCCGGGATTCTGTGTCCCCACCAGAGCTGTCTTGATATACACCAGTCTTTGATGTTCTCAAGCCAGTGATAATATGTCTTGTCAAAATGTTCCGGCACAAACTTCGTCTCTTTGGACTTAACAGCTTCGATTGCAGGCTTTGCAAGATCTTCCATCTTAACGAACCACTGAAGTGACACTCTCGGCTCAACAGTTGTATGGCATCTGTAACATGTGCCTACATTATGGCTGTAATCTTCTATCTCCACGAGTGCGCCTTCAGCCTTAAGATCTTCCACTATGGCCTTTCTCGCCTCGTATCTGTCCATTCCGGCATACTTAGGATAATCGTCAACAATCTTCGCATCATCCGTAAGTACATTGATCACCGCAAGATTATGTCTTAATCCTACCTCAAAATCGTTAGGGTCATGTGCAGGTGTGATTTTAACAACACCCGTACCAAATTCCATATCAACATAACTGTCGGCAATTATCGGTATCTCTCTGTGAACTATAGGAAGAATTACCGTCTTACCTACGTAATCCTTATATCTGTCATCATCAGGGTTAACTGCCACAGCAGTATCTCCGAGCATTGTCTCCGGTCTTGTGGTAGCCATCTCTATATATCCGCTGCCATCGGAAAGCGGATAGCGCAGATGCCAGAAATGTCCTGCCTGCTCCTCATACTCAACCTCAGCATCCGAGAGAGATGTATGACAGCAAGGACACCAGTTGATAATTCTCTTGCCTCTGTATATAAGTCCCTTGTTATAGAGATTTACGAATACTTCTTTAACTGCTTTGGAACATCCCTCGTCCATTGTGAAACGCTCTCTGTCCCAATCTGCGGATGAACCCATTTTCTTAAGCTGGCTTACTATTCTTCCGCCGTATTCCTTCTTCCAGTCCCAGACTCTTTCAAGGAATTTCTCCCTGCCAAGCGATTCCTTTGTCAGACCTTCTTTGGCAATAGCTTCAACAACCTTAACCTCAGTCGCTATTGATGCATGGTCGGTTCCCGGAACCCACAAAGCCTCATATCCCTGCATTCTCTTAAATCTGATGAGGATATCCTGGAGTGTATTGTCGAGTGCATGTCCCATATGGAGCTGGCCCGTAATGTTTGGCGGCGGCATAACGATTGTGAACGGTTTCTTCGATCTGTCAGGCTCTGCATGGAAATATTTATGCTCAAGCCATTTCTCATAAATGCGTCCTTCTATCTCGGAAGGGTTGTAATTTTTGTCAAGTTCCTTACTCATAAAACTTTCTGTTCCTTTCTGTCTGTATAAAATATTAATCATAGGAATCAACTATATCCATTATTTTGTCCGCACTTTCGGGATGCTTTCTAACCATATCCATCACTGATGACTTGGCACTCTCGATGCGGCCCATATTGTAATCTATCCTGTCACGCAGTTTCTGCCTGTCGGAATTAATTTTATTGCGCACAGCCTTCATCTCATCCGGATTGATCAATGCGTCTAACTGTGTGCTCCATATTCCCGCATCATACAGGTTAAGCTCAGCCAGAAGAGCGGCCATCCTGTGCGATGCTTCATCAAGTTCCTTCTCCGAATCACGGTATTTTTCTTCTTTGTGCCGCTCCTCAAGATAGGCTTCATAATTGCGGCCCAGCTCGTAGGAGTTCCTGACTCGGAATTTATCATAGCGGTACTCGATGCTGTTAATCGAATTGACGTATTTTATCTTGGTCTTATTAAGAAGCGTAATGGCTCTTGACAGCTTCTTCTCGGCCAGTTTTTCTCTGTATGCGCACCGCCTGAACATAAAAAACACCAGCAGCACATACACCGTCACAAGGGCAAGAACTATCATATACAGCACTGTGCCGTTCTCGCCTTTAAGCTGGCCCGATGCAAAAAATACTATAAATACACCGATAATCCCAAGCAATGATACTATTGAAATATTGCGGATATTGGCCCGGCGCATCCCGGCATTCTCTATCTCTTCCCTGAGGCTCATCTTCTCAGCCTCCAGCACCCGCATGTCATGCTTGACGGCGTTACAGTATTTCTCGTCATTCTGCAGATTACTCAATGCCTGCGGAAATTCACTGTTATATCTCTCAAAAATCTCATAACTGTTTCTGGAAATTTTCGGCGGTTCCTTGCGGTATCTGCTTCTCGAACTTCTTAGCCGTACTATCTTAAGAGCCGTGTCCTTAAGTTCTCCAAGGAACTTATCATCCTGCGATTCTATAACCTGTATGTCCATCAGATGGGCACCGGCATCCTGATATTCTTCCTTGAGGTCATTAATATAATTGGATGATTCGGTCATAAGTTCGCACTGTGTCCTGACATACTGGAGCCTTGAAATCTCGTCAAAATCCCTGTCATTACGCTCACTGTCCCTACGGCGGTCAAATTCGGCCTCAATGTCCAGTTCCGGATCGAGATATATGTATTCTTCTTTCTTTTTGCGTTTTTTAATAAAATTAAACATAAAGCTTTACCCTTTGCTTAATATCATATCTGCTACCTCGCCGCAGATATATAATTACGGTACTCAAATTTCCAATTATCTATTATATCATTGACAGCGGCATTATATTCATCCGCCTGTCCGTTATCCCTTAATTCAAATGCTTTCTTAACCGCCTCATACCCGGCTTCTTCAGGAGCGTGGTCCATAATTGTCTCAATCTCCCTGTATGCAGCATAACTCTGTTCGTCTTCTGAATCTGCCGGCCGCTTGCTGCCGGAAAGATACTCTGCGGCAAACGATGACTTTAATGATTCATCATTGCTGTTAAGCGCATATGCTCTTTTGAAACATTGCACCGCATCGCCGAATTCAAACATTCCCGCATACGCCACTCCCATATTATGCCATACATTTCCGTAAAAATCATCAGAAAGATTAATATCTTTCTGTCCGTATACAATTATTTCATAATTATGCACCGCATTACTGTATCTTTTGTTGGAAAGAAAATTATCCGCACGGAGTTTCAGCCTCTCCGATGCATTCTGCGTATCAAGGCTTTCTATTGTTCCCGCAAGTGCGTCAATCTCTTCTTCCGAATAATAGTCAACATACCTTAATACAGTCATGACAAGCTCCGACAATCCTGCATTCTCCGTTATGAGAAACTCAAGCTGCTCTGCCAGTTCCTTTTCCCCCAGTTCGCCGGATATATAATCCGTCAGTCCCTCGTCAAAGAGGTCTGTTCCGATGAGATATATGTTATTGTATATGTAATAGCACAATTCTTCAAGAGAATATATGTTGACACCCATATTGTTTATATAATACGGTCTTTCTGCATATCTGGTCCTGCATAAAATAAGTCCTGCCATCTTATCATCTCCGGTTACAATAATAATTCTTCGTTGATAACTCTTCCGCTGCTTTTATAGAATTCGCCGAATCCCTTGTCCTTAACCATCATATGACATCTTGAATCACTTGTAAATGAGAATGAAATCGTAATTCTTGTTGCCTTATCCGGTCTTACAGGCAATTCCGCGAATGAAATCCTGATAAGCTGTTTTTCCCTCGCATCTATCGGTGAGAGAAATAATTCGGCCTCCTCTGCGCCGTCAAGTATGAAATCATATGAGCAGTCCGCACCGAACCAGTTTATTCCGGGTCTTACCAGCCTGAAAATCTTATCACGCCCGCGGTCCGAAATCCTGATTTCGATTCCGGTTGTTATACGTTCCTTACATGCAACGATAATATCCCGGTCAGGCGGATAATCTGCCGCGACAGCCTGATAGCATGCGCCCTTGCAATACAGGTTGTCACCTGCAAACACACGCCTTCTGTCACATATATATCCAATGAAAGACGGAGTATTAAATTCGCCGGCGAATGCCTCACCGGTGAGATAAACCGTTGATATATTATGATGTTCAAAAAGCTTTACCGCCGTTTCCTTAAGTCTGGAATCAAGATACTCCTCCGAGGCTTTATTACGCCTCATCGCATCCGTCACCTCGTCCGACATATCATCGGTATGGACCATTATTATCCTGCTGCCACGTTCATTTACCGTGTACATGCGCTTTACAATAAGTCCTTTATTACTGTAATCAAAGAGAAAAACATCATTTTTCCATAATTCATTTTTCTGGCTTATAGCATAATATATGAAACTTTCATCGTGGCCCGCAAATTCGATTGCATCATCCGGATACCCTATGCTGTTAAGTGCTTTCAAAAGCACATTAAGCACTGATATATTGTAATTCTCGAGTGTTATGCACACCCTGTCCGCCGTATCGCTTCCACCTGCCAGCTTTGCCGCCTGTATAAGATAATCGAGATATCCTGCAATCAGTCTGACCGGCATCACCGATACCTTATCCACTGTTACCGGATTCTTATCTGCAGCCTTCTTAAGAAGTCCGTCAACCGCAATAACTTCTCCGAGACTGGCCCCATGAATTGCCTCATCGCCGGCAAACCATTCATCCCTGCCTATAGTCTTTCCGACAACCGTAGGAACCCTGCACTCGGTACTGTCCGTTCCGAAATCGACCGACACCGGCTCTGCGTCTATGCAATTGTAATAACTTACCTGCGAATATTCCTCACCAAGGTCTATCCCGACGTAAAATTTCTTCTCTCTGGTATCCATCTGTCCTCCCGGCTCCTAGAGCGGTTTAAATAATTGCGGTATGATACATTCATTCACCGCATATGTGTGAATGAGTTTCTTTAGTGTCTCATTATCATGTTCCTTACGGCTTGCTATTATATCATTAATAGCTTCATACCTGCCTTTGGAACTGTACGGATTAATTCCGTTGTTGACAATACGTGCTGTTTCGGTATTGCTTTCTCCGTCTTCTTTCTCTTCGGATATATAATAATTTATGCTTTCTCCGTTAAAGAGGACAAAACTCTTAACAAAAATTCCTTCGTACACATTATTCATCTCTTCGGAAACATAACTCTTATGTTTCTTGTCATCCTCATATACATAATGGATGACAACCTTATGAGAAGGATCGGTACGGTACTCAACCATTGTTTTATCTATGATGTCGCACGGAAGTTTCACAATTGTGGATAACTGCTTGTAAAACGGGAATACATACGATCTGCGCACAAGTTCCGTGAGCAGTTCCTCCGTGAGTTCCTTCTGAAACTCGTTCAGATTCTGTATCTCCGAATAATGTTTCAGCAATGCAAGGCTGCATACTGTAGCAAGCACCTGTCCATTCTCCATTGCGGTTTCAACGGTGTCGAATACTTTTTCCGAAACATCCTCCTGTTTAACAAAATACATATATGAGAAATATGAAAGGTATGCTTCCACAATTCTTCTGTCAGGTCCTTTGGCGTAATAATCCTCAAAAATATCATGGATAAGTTCATTATTGCTGTGTGTGAACATTATCTGTGCAATAATTCTCTCTTCAAGTTCATACGCATCAACGCCCATCTCTATCGCACTTTTCCACAGAGCCACCATCTTATCTGACGTGCCGTTGTAATATCTGACAAGATATGCCGTCAACACTTCATCATAACTGCCTGCGGCATAGCAGAGGCTGCTTATATATGCCAGATCATCCTCATAAACATAATTGGCATCTTCTATAAGCCTTGAACACATTCTCATAAGCCTCTTCGGTGCAATATGCATTGCCGAATGTTTCCTTACCAGTTCAAAAGCATCCTTATCATGCCCCTGGACGATATAAATCTCGGCGACTTTGACGATATCGTCCTCCGAAAGTCCGTCCATATCAACATCTGCAATAAATTTATTAAATCCGTCTTCATCGTATCCGTCATAAAAATATTCGATAACCGATGAAATTATCCCTGCCCTGAACAATCTGTTTACTTCAGGCAGTTTCGACAATTCTATAAGGCTCTCCACCTCCGCAAGATTTTTCTTTTCACGGCGCAGATATTTTTCGCAGGATGACAGCCTTATGTGAACCAGTCCCGGATCCATTTCAAGGCACTTCCTGATTATCGCATCATCATCAAAAAGTCTGGTCACCGTATGGCTTATTTCGCTTCCGTATCTGTTATAATCGGCTGCTGCAAAAAGAAGCGATGCCTGTTCAGTATACATTCTTACATATGCTTCGCCCTGTATAAGCGGATATTCTTTCTCGCTGTTGCTTTCTTTGTGCCGCACTATAACACCACGCATTTTCGGATTCATGCATTTTACCCTGTATGTATAATACACTTCCGAAACAGCCTGTGCATTCTCTTCATTAACCATATCCGGTGTAAAAATATTACGGTATATATATGCCAGATGTGTGTTCACATGTCCCATCGCAATCTGCTTACGGGCAAACAGCTGCATCTGCGGCAGATAGCTGCGGTACACCTGTATATTGTCCGACTTGTTATGTATGATATTGGCAAAAAGATATGCTTTATATCTGTAATCAAGGTTATTGTTATACCCGAAATACATAAGCAGAAGTTTCGGCATAACACTCATATCATCCTGTCTTCTGGACATAATGTAATATTCAAAAAGCTGTGTTATCTTAAGTTCATTATCAATCGCCTTGCGGTAATAATGCAGATATTTTTCTCCTACAGCTGCCATACGCACAAGTATTTTACACAATGCTTCCAGGACGACTTCATCATCTTCGTTATCTTTGTACAAAGCCTCAAGAAGCGTTATGTTACCGGAGCTTGTGCTTTTGACATCGAGAAGCATCTCGGATATTACATCCTTAAGCCTATCCGATATGATTCCGTTTTTCGCGCCAAAAAGAAGTACATTGGTCTCAAATGAATTAAGCACGCGGAGAAGTTCCGGGTGTTCGTTCAATATATTGCATGCTTCGATATACATCGCAGGGCTCGTACATCCTTTGTTGAACTGCTCCTTGATCCTGAGAAGCTTAAGACTCTTGTTCTGTTCAAGTTCCTCGTCCATAAAAAGAAGAACCCACAATATCCTCCAGTCTTCATTGGCCTTGTAACATTCTCTTACTATCGCGGCCGCTTTTCTTGAATATGCCCTGTCCCTGTTATACAGTGTATTAATATATATAAAATAACAGTAGAGCGGATACCCCGCCTCTGTTCTTGTGTCTATCTCATCCTTTACATTCTCAATCAGTTCCTTGGCAGCATCATCACGATGTCCGGATATGTATATCTGCGCAAGTGCCAGTCTGTAAAAAGGATCGGTATCGTCTTTCTCCCTTATTGTCTCAAGTATGATCTGGGATTCCCTCATCCAGTCCGATATGTTGATCTTATGGGTCCTGAATCTTATATACAATGTCATCAGCTCGATATCAAGCCTTCCGATACTGCGTCCGGTTTCTCCATCCTGTCCCGATGTGTTTCTTATGACTTTGACATTAAATACAACTCTTCTGTTAATCGTCTCGAATACTATTTCACCGTAATTAATTCCGGCATGCAGCCTGTCAGTATCTATAATGTATGCCAGTTCATACTTTCCTCCGGCAAAAAGCTCCGACTCTATGACCGTTCTGTCAAGTCTGATAAAAGGACTTGATGTATACACACTCACATCCATATGTCCCCAGGTGTCGCGCTCCACCGTAATAACGTCTTTGTAATTTGCGGTAAGATCCTTAAATTCCGCAAAATTTCCGGAGAGTGTTATATTTATTGAACTTTTCTTGTGGATGGAGATAAGAAATTCTTCCAATGCAACACTCGTATCCGCGCTCTTTATAAGGCTCTCGTATATGCATCTGAGTGCCAGGTCATTTCCAATATATACATCTTCAAAATCCGCATTTTCAAAAAGCTTAAGTGCTTCAAGCGGATTAGATTCCGCAAGATCCGCAAACTGTGAAAGATTCCTTACAACACCAACCGAGCTGTCATGTGAGCCTGCTTCCACCCTGAATGTATACGGTATGCTGCATTCACCACCGTTACTGACAATATTAAAAACACCTTCTATGGAATCACCGTTAACCGCATCATCGCAATTAACCATATATTGAACAGATATATGGTTTCCGTAGAAAGTATTTTCTTTGAGTTTAACTTTATCATTATCAGTATATATGATACCTTTGATGTCGCGGCCGGACACAGATCCGAATTCAATCGTCCCGGTATGTTCCCTGTTACGATCTACGATAACATTTATTGAGCTGTCCTTAACGCTGATTATCTCAGGTTCATACTCAAACACGCCTCTGGCGTATCTGTTAATCTGGTCCTTCATTGGCTCTCCATTCAACTTAAATTAATACGAATATATTATACACAAATCGCCGCCCGACCGCAACAATTTATTGTGCTCCGGACGGTGCCGTCTATGGTTCATTCAGCTTCTTTTCTGATTCTTGCCATATGCTCGTCTATTTTCCGTTCATATCCGTTGCCGCATGAATGGTAAAATGTTGTTTTGCATACTTCATCGGGCAGGTATTGCTGTTTCACATAATTATTTGGATAGTCATGTGCATATTTATAATCAATTCCACGGCCGAGCTTTGCGGCCGCCTGATAATGCGCATCCTTAAGATACGGCGGTACATTATCGGTTCCGTGTACTTTAATATAATTAAGTGCCTCATCTATCCCCACAACTGCTGCATTGCTCTTAGGCGCTGTTGCCACATATGTACACGCATTGGCAAGAATTATCTGTGACTCCGGCATTCCGATCCTCTCGACTGCCAGAAAAGCCGATACCGCAACCTGCAAAGCCTGCGGGTCGGCGTTCCCTACATCTTCGCTGGCACAGATCACAATTCTGCGTGCTATAAACTTCGGGTCCTCCCCGGCGTATATCATTCTCGCCAGATAATATAATGCCGCATCAGGGTCAGAACCACGCATGCTTTTAATAAATGCGGATATCGTGTCGTAATGGTTATCGCCTTTCTTGTCGTATTTGATAACTTTCTTCTGTATGCATTCGGACGCAACATCAAGTGTGATATGAATATGCCCGTCATCGCCTACCGGGGTGGACATCACACCCAGCTCAACGGCATTAAGTGCCTGCCTGGCATCGCCGTTAGCCATGTCTGCCAGAAATTCAACCGCATCATCATCGATTACGGCATTATAGCTTCCCATGCCCTTCTCGTTATCATAAACCGCCTTGCGGATAAGACTCTCTATATCGCTTTGTTCAAGCGGTTTCAGTTCAAATACGATTGAGCGTGAAATCAAAGCGCTGTTCACTTCAAAATAAGGATTCTCGGTAGTGGCCCCGATCAGAATAATCGTTCCGTCTTCCACAAAAGGCAGGAGATAATCCTGCTGTCCCTTATTGAAGCGGTGTATCTCGTCCACAAAAAGAATGGTCTTACGTCCCATTCCTGCCATGCGGTCCTTCGCTTTTGCGACTACATCTTCCATGTCTTTCTTCCCGGCAACGGTAGCATTAATCTGGCAGAACTGCGCACTGGTCGTATTCGCAATAACCTTTGCAAGCGTGGTCTTGCCGGTTCCGGGAGGTCCGTAGAAAATAACCGAGCTTAATTTATCGGCTTTAATCGCTCTGTATAATAATTTATCCTTAGCAATAATATGCTTCTGTCCCACAACCTCATCAAGTGTCTCCGGCCGCATTCTTGATGCCAGCGGCGACTCTTTCTGCATATTATTTTCTCTCATATAATCAAATAAATCCATATGTACTGTTCGCCTCCATATGGATTTATATTATCATATTCTGTTCTTTTTGTCATTCAATTAATAAATCGTCAAGCGTCACGAATCTGTATCCTTGCGTCTGCAATCTGTCTATAACCTCAAGGGCTGCCGCAACCGAGGTGTCATATATATCATGAAAAAGAATAATATCCCCGTCCCTCGTCTGCTCCATAACCCTTGAAACAGATACTGAGACGTTGTCAGTGCACCAGTCCTTGGGATCCACACTCCAGAATACCGGCGTCATATCTATCTTATAATACAATTCTTCATCCCATGAACCACACGGAGGTCTTATATACTTAACCTTTTCACCTGTAATTTTCTCTATCGCCGCATTCGTCTTCGATACTTCCGTGAGTGCCGCATTTTCCGATAGTTTATCCAGTTCCACATGCGTAAATGTGTGGTTTCCTATAATGTGCCCCTCATCATGCATCCTTCGTATGATATCCTCATTGCCATCTATGTTCTCCCCCACCACAAAAAAAGCAGCCGGTACATTTCTTTCCTTAAGTCCGTCAAGCAGTTCCGGTGTCGTATTTCTTCCCGGTCCGTCATCAAATGTTATGGCCACTGTTTTTTCATAGGTGTTATTCCCCGACACAAATTCCACCCCATCATCTTCGCCTCTCTCTGCCGCAGCTACAACCGCCATGCACATAAGTCCGGCAGTTATTACCGCCGCAAGCCTTTTAGCCCACATACAAAAATACCCGCATACATATCAATTGCGTTCAATTAATATATATGCGGGCATATTTTACTTATGACGATATAAGATTTCCTTGATTTCTTCTTCGTCTTCTTCGCTCAATGTATCTACTTCGATATCATCTTCGGTTATCTCCGGTGTCTCGTTTTCTTCGGTCTCAGGCGCTTCCTGCTTCGTCAGCCTATTGAATTTTGAATTCAAAATCAAATGTGATATGTAGCATATCACTCCGAATCCGCAGAACAAATAATGAAGAACTTCGCCGGTCTTGCTTATGTTGATGATACATACATAAAATCCCATATAAGCTGCCGCATCCAGTATCGATGATATCATATAAAGTCTGAATGCTTTATCCGATACTTCCGATATTCTTCCACTCAACACCGGTCCTATGTAATCCGCAACAGCCACCGCCACCACTATCCATATTCCGAGTACTATCTTAAAATACAGTGCGTCATTATTGCCAAGTATGCATTGTACGATCACATACACTACCGCAGCAATCATCATGCCATATACAATTATATCCACCGGATTTGAACCGGTCTTCTTATCATTACCAGCCATACTATTCCTTTCTGCTCCCAGGTCATCAGATACCTATTTTACAACAGGCGGAAAGATTTTTCAATATGGGGCCGGATTTTCCCGCGCGCTATATTGCAGAAATCCCTATCATTACCGCGAGAAATACCAGATTCGATATTGTGAAGATTGCGAGATATTTTCCACAGCTTCTGCCGGTTCCCGCCACATATCTGAAACTTATAAGGCTTGCCATGGAAGCAATCAGTGTGCCGAGGCCTCCGATGTTGGTTCCCACTATCAATCCCTGTATATTGTCCGTAAATCCGGACAGGAGAATTGCCGTCGGAACATTGCTCATAATCTGGCTTGCTGCTGCGGATACCATTATTTCACGTCCGGTCACGATATTCTGCATCCATTCATTGAAAGCACCGATACGTCCGATATTGCCGATAAATATAAAAAGTGCCGCGAAAGTTCCGAGGAGTGAATAATCTATTCCGGTGAAATTTTTCCTGTCAAATATTGCCATGCAGATGACAACAAGCGCAAACGGCAGAGCATAATGAATCACACGCATGACTGCAAGAAGACTTACGATAAAAAGAGCGGCATACATAATGACTGCCCGCGGTTTTACAGGTGGTCTGTCTCCCGGCATTGCATCGGATGATGCTTTATAACGGCGATTGCAGAATGCAATTATTGCAATCCATATCGCAAGCATTATAAATGCTGCAGCGGAATAGGGAAACATTAATTTAACGATATCCCATGTACCCATTCCGGATATACCGGAGAGGTAAAGGTTCTGGGGATTGCCTATCGGAGTTAACATACTTCCGAGATTCGCCGCAATTGTCTGCATCACCACTATTGTCAGTGTTACGGACTCTTTTATGCGGTCTTTCATACTATCTGCGATTATCAGTGTAAAAGGCACGAAGGTTATCAATGCCACATCATTGGTTATGAACATCGAGCTGATGAAACATATTCCGACCAGAACGGCTGCTATTCCTCCGATACCATGGACTTTTGACAGGAGCGTCCGTGCTACCCGTTCAAATATTCCCATTGAGCGGAATCCGGACACAACAGCCATAAGGCAGAACAGGATTGCCAGGGTTCTGAAATCAATATAACCCGCATACCCGCTGTCCGGTCTGACTATAAACATCGAAATCACGGCTGCAAGTATTGAAATACACAGAACGGATTCCTTCTTTACAAAAGATACAATCTTACCCATCATTATACCTCTTTGACAATATGCCTGCCTTCAATGCATACCGTATCGCCTTCATTGATGTCATTATCGTACAGATAATCGTCAGGCACCCACATGATTTGCTCCCCGGTATCAGCAGAAAAAAGCGTTACCATGTCCTTGCGGACAGCACCTTCCGGCAGTCCTTCACATCCATAGTCCGGCTCATCTATTTTTATGACTTTGTATCTGTCCATCAATATGCCTCCCGTATTCTGTTGCCGATATCCCGCATACGCTTAGTAACACTCTCAGGGCCGATAATCTTTGCACCATTTCCAAGCTCTATGACCCAGCCCAGGAACTGGTCGCTAACAGCCACACTGACACTGACGATAAAATGTTCATCATCCGAAGCTCTCATATGTACATCTTTGCCGAAACGGTCAATCATAACGCCCGCAAGCGGATTGATGCACTCTATCTGTACAATTTCTTCTTCTCCGTCAAACATGGCAAAATGCTTTCTCGCATATTCCGCCATATCAATTCCGTTATATTGTTCTTTTCCTTCCCTGCGCTCATCTATTTTGCTTATGTTACGGATTTTGTCGACACGGAAGTGTTTGATTTTACCGGCTGCGGAATCATATCCTATGAGATAATAGTTTTCATCATCCCATGAAAGCCCCCACGGAGATACCTTGTAATATGCCCCGTTGTGTTTTAGTTCCTGCTCTTTTTTAACATTCCATTGAAAATATTGGAATCTGACCTGATTATTGCCGGCAATCGCCTCATGGATTGCGTCGACCGCATAATAAATGCTCTCGTTCATGGTTTTAATGCGGCCGTGAACATATACCTGTCTGCGGAGCTTGACCGCCTCATACACGCTTGTGAGTTTCTCCAGTTTACCGATAAGTTCCTCTGACTTCTTCTGCGTTATAAATTTGGAAGACTGGACAGCGTCAACAAGAAGTTTAAGCTCCGGCACCTCAAACTCGCGGCTTCCAATGGAATAATACACATTACGGTCGTGCTGTGTTTTGTTTATATCTATTCCGTATACCCCGAGTGTCTCGAAATCGTCATACAGGCTCTTGCGCTCGGCCGTGACACCGTATGCAGCAAGTGCGTTTATTATCTCCTGCATCGTGATTCCGTGATCGTCATCTGTTTTCTCCTGAAAAATTCTGATAAGATACAGAAGCTTTAACTTCTGATTTGCTCCTTTTGCCATAGTCCGCCTCCCGGATAGATTATATTCAATATATTACCATATTGATTACAAAAAAACTATCCGGAAGATTCTTGATGCAACTCTTTCTGAACGTGAAGGCGCACCTGACAGCGTGGCGTTATGCGACACCGGAAGTGCAATATTTCAGTATATAATACGATATTTTCTCACTTTTTTGGTCGAAATCAGCAATTTGGTGTCAATTGCTTGCTATATGAGATACCTAAATGTGGTAATATATGAAATTGTATATATTAAGCGATACATTAAGTTCAATATTTTATAACTTAAAGTATGCCAAATTGACACCAAATGCCCCAAAAAATGCAAAAAAGTGTGAATTAATGAATTTTTATCTGTTGTCAACCTTTTCCGGGTTCAGATCATGCATGGAAAGCCTCTCCCACGCTACCTTCTCCCACCGGGTTCCGGCCTTGCCGTAGTTGCAGTACGGGTCGATGGATATCCCGCCGCGCGGCAGGAATTTTCCGTGTACTTCTATATACTTCGGATCCATCTTGTAAATTAAATCCTTCATTATCACATTGACCACATCTTCATGAAAATCCCCGTGGTTTCTGAAGGAAAAAAGATATAATTTCAGTGATTTGCTCTCCACAAGCCTTTCGTCAGGCACATACGAGATTGTTATCGTGGCAAAATCCGGCTGTCCCGTTATCGGACAGAGGCTTGTAAATTCCGGACAGTTGAATTTGACAAAATAATCATTGCCCGGATGTTTGTTTCCGAATGTTTCAAGCAGCTCGCGGTCATACTCCGTCTTGTACTCCGTTCCCTGACTTCCGAGCTTGGTCAAATTTTCTTTTTCTCTCATAAATATCATCCTTTAATAACATTGTATCTGACATCATAGTCATATGTATCTATGCCCTCTTTGCGCTTTAAGAAACGCACGATGGCATATGTGAGCGGCGTGCAGATTATCTCATAACATACCTTAAAAAGATACTGGAAAAGTATCATCTGCAATACAACTTTGGTATCCATGGTTCCGAGAAATGATATCGTGACAAAAATCACCGAATCAAAACCTTCTCCCACAAGTGTCGAGAGGATTGTGCGCACCCACAATTTCCGTCCGCCCGTTCTGACCTTAAGTTTGGAGAGGATCATTGAATTGGAAAATTCTCCGAACAGATATCCCGCAAAAGAAGCAAGCGCTACTCTCGGTGTCGTACCAAGCACTGTTGCAAACGCCTCCTGGTTCTGCCAGTATTCCGGATGCGGAAGTGCTATTGTCAGCATGTATACCGCTACCGCGAAGAAGCTGCATCCGAATCCCAGCCAGATAATTATTCTGGCGCGTCTGAATCCGTAAACTTCTGTAAAAATATCCCCGAAAATATATGTCACAGGGAATAATACCACTGCGGCCGGAAGTGTAATATTTGATGACACTGCCCACATCTTACCTGCTACCAGATTGGAAAGCAGAAGGCATGTAACATAGATGATACCTATGCACATAAAAGTTTTTGTAACATTTTTGTTGTCCATAAATTCCTCCTTGAAAATAAAAAAAGCTTTGCAAAACACAAAGCTATCATTCAACATATTCATTTCTTCCGGGGATCTGGTTAGAATTATGTTAAAAAATAGTCCTGGTTTTACTTAACGACAGGATGGTACAATCGAACTGTCGGCATCAATAATGCGTCCTTAATTATAACATCAGCCGCACAAATGTCAATGATTTTGTGCGGCCGATGTTACATATATTTATTCCAGCTACTATTTTCTCCCGCCCACTCAATATATGCAAAAAAACCATTCTTGCACGGATAATGTTCTCCGTCATTTCTTAAGATTACATTGTCATTCATTTTCTGTATCAAAGCATCCTTCTCATCATCGCTCAATGCTGCGCAGACTGCATCTGTGGCAAGCATAACCTCGTCAAACTCCATCGCCTTGGATGCATAATATCCATCATCTTTAAGCGGAACATCGGTATGCATATAATGTTCGTACAATACCCGCGGGTAATCAGCCGTTTCCGACAGATCCTTCGCTTCAGGAATTGTCTGTGTAATCGTATCAAGCATCGCATCGCCGGTATCATACAGCATAATGGTGTACGGCGACACCATATATTTAAACTGCGCATTCCTGTACAATGTAACAGTATCATCAGATACATCACATTCCATGCTCATAAATATCTCAAACTGTTCACACCTTTGAATGACATTATCGGCAATTTTCTTCGCCTCTCCCGTGTATTCTGAGTTTTTAAGCAGTTCATACCATTTACTTTGTGTGCCATGGCAGGCAATACTGTTATAGAACTGGCTCAGATAATATGTTCCCCACTTCTCATTTTTTCTCTTGACCGACTTATATACTATCGTGTCCAGAATCTCCCTTCTCTCACTGTCCGATAATCCGTCATATGCTGCATCCTGTGAGAGAAGCATCTCATCAAAGTCCATTCTTCTTAACATGCGTTCCACGGCGTCCGAAACTTCATCCGTATATCCAACCGTTACACCGGACTGCGTGTTACCGAATGTGTCCATATAATGCCTGTACACCGCTTCGCCATAATCACCCCTCGCAAGAAGCTCTGCTATTTCGGCGCATCCGCCGCTCCATCTTTCAAGCACCTCATCAGGCAGCTCATTCCATTCGATTCTCTGTCCGTCCTCCGCTGCATACTCTAGCCCCACATTGTACAAGTCGCCCAGTGACTTTGTTTTGGTTTCCGTGCTCTGCGAGGAAGCAACGCAGCCCGTTGCCAGTAATGTTATCAGCAGAAAAACAGCCAATACGTTAAATTTTCTCATAAGTCCCTCCTTGTATATCTGATTATATTAAATCATACCACACCTCTCGCGTCAACAACTGGCTGAAAACTTAACATTTTCGTAACAATTTCCCGCCGTCATCCGACTTGACTAAAAACATTCCGCTATCTATAATACTTTTTAACAGACATTTATTTACAAGAAGGTTTTCCTATATGTATCGTGACTTAACCAAAGGGAAAATATCATCAACACTTATTCTGTTTGCCCTGCCAATGATTGGCGGCAACCTTTTACAGCAATTCTACAATATCGCCGACACGCTCATCGTCGGACGGGTAATCGGGCGCAACGCGCTCGCAGCGGTCGGCTCGGCATACACGCTCATGACATTTCTGACATCGGTTTTTCTGGGTCTTTCGATGGGCTCCGGCGCACTTTTTTCCATATACTACGGGCAGAATAGAAAAGGCAGGCTCCGCCTTGCCATACTTCACTCGCTCGTGCTTATCATGGCTGTGACACTGTTAGTCAACATTCTGGTATTTGTATTTTTAGACCCGATACTCACATTTATGCATGTTCCGGACAAGGTAAGGCCGGATATGAAAATATATCTTGAAATAATTTTTGTGGGACTTATCGCCACATCCTTATACAACTACTGCTCATGTATGTTACGCGCACTTGGCAATTCGGTGGCACCTCTTGTATTCCTCGGAATATCGTCAGTGGTCAATATCGGACTTGATTTGCTTTTTATCGCCGTATTCAGGATGGGTGTCAAAGGCGCTGCGGCCGCAACGGTAATCGCACAGTACATATCGGCTATTGGTATATTATTATACACTATCATAAAATGCAGGGAGTTTCTTCCGGGACGGGATGACAGACATTATGATCCGGGAATTCTCAAAGAAATAACGAAAATGTCATCGCTCACCTGCATCCAGCAGTCGGTCATGAATTTCGGCATACTCATGGTGCAGGGACTTGTAAACAGCTTCGGGCCGGTAACGATGGCAGCTTTTGCCGCCGCGGTCAAGATTGACACGTTTGCGTACCTGCCGGTACAGGATTTCGGCAACGCATTTTCGACCTTTGTGGCGCAGAATTACGGCGCCGGACAGCATGAAAGGATCAAACGCGGAACCAAAGAAGCCTTCGGCCTTTCGATGGTATTCTGTATCGTTATTTCCGCGGTTGTATTTACTTTTGCAAGACAGCTTATGGGAATATTTGTGAAAGCGGATGAGATTGACGTAATCGCATCCGGCGTAAGGTATCTGAGAATAGAAGGAGCCTTCTATATAGGTATCGGCTGGCTTTTCCTGTTGTACGGATATTTCAGGGCTATCAAAAAAGCCGGCATGTCAGTCGTACTCACAGTCATATCGCTCGGCATGCGCGTCCTTCTCGCCTATGTTTTGGCATATTTTATAGGCGAGACAGGCATCTGGATGTCGATTCCGATTGGCTGGGTACTTGCTGACATTACCGGCATTATATGCATCGGCGCCATCCGCCCTGACGGTAGCGGAAATAAGATATCATAAATCCTATCGTCCAGCCAACTCCGCTGGCCCACATGATGACGTAGCCCTTCGTGATATCCGCCAGAATGTATACAAGTGCAACCCTGAAAACAAGATTGATAAGACTTTGCGCAAGAAACCATTTTTTGTCTCCGGCGCCCCTTAGGATTGCCGCCGTGACATTCATCATTCCCATCATAAAATACTGTAACGAGATAATGGACAGATATTCGGTTCCGACATGAATCGCAGCAGCTCCGTCATCCGCATCCATAAAAAGTCCTATAACGCTCTCGGAGCCGAAATGCAGCCATATTCCGAGTGCGACACCGATTGCCGCCGCCATTATAAGTCCGGTCCTGTATCCCTTCTTAACACGGTCGAACTTACCCGCTCCGATATTCTGGGCGGTGAACGTGGACACCGCATTACCGACATTTACCATCGGCACGATTACAAGATTATCGATTTTTATTGCCGCCGTATATCCGGCTAAGAAATCCGAACCGAAACGGTTGACAACCGACTGTATGAGCAGAAGGCCGATTGATACGATGGACTGCTGTATAACCGTAGGAATTGCCATGCTTACCATTTTCTTCAAAAGTCCCGGACTGAATCTGTCATAACGTTCACATTGCATTCCGCGAATCTTATGTATCAACACAATAAATGATATTATTGCCGAAACAGCCTGCGCTATAAGCGTCGCCCATGCCGCACCGGCTACGCCCCATTCGAATTTCCACACGAACAGAATATCAAGCCCGATGTTAAGCACCGAAGAGAAAATAAGGAACACAAGCGGTTTCGCCGAATCACCGAGCGCATTGAACACCGCGTTGAATGCGTTGTACATGAAAAGGAAAGCAAAACCGAGAAAATATATTTTAAGATATTTATCTGCTTCTTCGTATACATCCGACGGCGTGTGCATCCACTTAAGAATATTGCCGGAAAGCATGAATCCTATCGTGCTCAGTATAAGACTGAACGCAAATATGGCAATGAGTGCCGTGGAAATAGAACTTTTGACATCTTTCATACGGCCGGCGCCGAACAACTGCGATATGATAACCGAGCATCCTATACCGGTTCCTATCGCAACCATTACAAAAAGAGTGGTGATTGAGTTGGAAGCACCTACGGCCGCGAGCGCATCCGGGCCTAAGAATTTACCGACGATCACCGAGTCGGCAATATTATAAAACTGCTGGAACAGATTGCCGAGAATCATCGGAATGGCAAAAATTATCAGTTCTTTGGCGGGATTACCGCTTATCATGCTCCCCTTTACTGATTTGTTATTCATGAGGCTGCCTCCTTTTTGTCTTTTTCTTTAATATACCACCACTTGAATATGGCACTTCCTATTATTATGATATAACCTATTACACTAAATATGTCAGGCATCTGACCTAAGAATATGAATCCCAACAATGCCGCAAAAATAACCTGCGTATAGTCGAATACCGAAATCTCCTTCGCCGGTGCTTTGGTATATGCCTTGGTAATTGAAAGCTGTCCGCCGGCTGCCGATGCCCCTGCAAGCAGCAGGAATATGAGCTGTATGGCACTCATCGGCTCATACTCTATTATCATAAAAGGCAATGTCACAATACATGAAAATACCGAGAAAAACATGACTATAACCGGGCCTCTCTCACCGCTCTGGCCTAATTTTCTAACAAAAGTATACGCAACACCCGCGCCGAATCCGCCGCATACCCCGATGAGGGCATATACAAACTGCATATTCATGGACGGCTTAACAACAAAAACCGCTCCGGCAAATGCCGCCGCAACGCATATCCACTCGATTATGTTTGCTTTTTCTTTGAGTATAAAATAAGACATTATAATTGCAAAGAAAGGTGACAGCTTGTTAAGTATATTGGCGTCCGCTATGTTGAGCCTGTCTACCGCATAGAAATTACATATGAGTCCGACGGTTCCAAAGAAGCTTCTTAAGAAAAGTCCCGGAATACTCTGCTTATGAATCCTGAGCTTCTCTTCGCTTCTAAGAAGCATGACCACTGATATAACCGCTGCCACCGCATTTCTGAAAAAAGCTTTCTGCATTGTCGGCAGGTCGCCGGCAAGCCTTACAAAAAACGACATTAAGGCGAAAAAGAATCCCGCCAGTATGATAAATAAAATTCCCTGATGTTTCTTTACTGACATAAAACTAATCTCCGTTCTGACTTCAATTAGCTATTATACCACAAAAGAATCAAAAGTCAATCTACAATTCCGCCACCGTTTCACTAAGCGGTTTTCTGTCCGAATGCTGTGGTGCCGACTCGTTAATATATAATTCTGTTTGTCAACATAAAAAAAGCACAGTCAATGAATTTATCATTCACTGACTGTGCCATATAAATCGCAGATATAAATTTATGCTTCCTGCTTCTTAGCGGTAAACAGTTTTCTAAGGCATCCGACTGCCACGCATATTCCGAGTACCATAAGCAGAGCCGCGATAATCAGCTGGAGACCTTCCGAAAGGAATGTCGCGCTGTGCGCTACAATTGCCCGAACGAGTGCGATTGTTTTCTGGACAAGTGCCGTAAATGTTACGGCGAGCATCGCAAACATCGGAACATAAAGTGTCCATCCTGTTCTGCCGGTCGTCTTAAGGAATACGGAAAGCGTTATAAGTACAAGCGCCGCGAGGAGCTGGTTAGCCGAACCGAATAACGGCCAGACCTTGCTGTATCCGCCCATTGCAAGCAGATAACCTATTCCGAGAGTAATCACTGTTGCAAAATATTTATTCGTAAGGACTTTGACAAGAGGATTCTTTGAATCTCCGGCAAAAATCTCCTGAAATGACATTCTTCCGATTCGCGCCACGGAATCAAGTGATGTAAGGGCAAGTGCCGATACACACATCGTCATGAATACAGTGGCGATAGTATTACTTACACCGAGCTTCTCAAGGAATCCGGCAACACCCGATGAGAAAATCGCAAAAGGTGTTCCGTCAGGCTTCGTGCCGTTTACGGCAACCGAACCTACAACAACAAGTGCCACGATACCGAGCAATGACTCAAAAAGCATCGCACCGAAGCCGATAAACGGCATATCCTTCTCGTTGCTTACGGTCTTTGAAGATGTTCCTGATGACACAAGGCTGTGGAAGCCCGAAACAGCACCGCACGCTATTGTTACAAACAGTGTCGGGAACAGATATGAATCATTAACCTTAAAACCGTTAAACGCATTAAGATTCATTGACGGATGAGCCACTAACACACCGATTACCGCGCCGCCTATCATGCCGAGCAGCATAAAAGTAGTCAGATAATCCCTTGGCTGCATCATCAGCCACATAGGCAATATTGATGCAAAGAAAAGATATGCCATTACGATAAATACCCATGTCTGTTTTGTCGCATATATCGGCAGATTCATGCCAAGAGCAAACATACCTATAAGAAGTGCGATGGCAATTATCGCTTTCATCCATTCTTTTAACTTGTCTCCGGTAAATTTAATTATAACACCGAGGATAATCGCAACTCCGATAAACATCATTGATATTGAGCCCGCTGATGCATTGGCAAATAACTGTTCGTCGGCAACGCCGTCGCCGAGGCCTTTTGCATTAAAAGTTCCGGCAACCATATCGGTAAATGCCGCTATAACAAGAAGTGTGAACAGCCAGCAGAAAATCATAAAAAGTTTCCGGCCTATCTTGCCTATGTATTTCTCAACAATCATTCCTATTGATTTGCCTTCGTTCTTGACGGAAGCATAGAGCGAACCGAAATCCTGTACCGCTCCAAAGAAAATACCTCCGACTAACAGCCAGAGAAGCACCGGAACCCAGCCAAACACGCTCGCGAGTATCGGTCCCGTAACAGGTCCTGCTCCCGCTATCGACGAGAACTGGTGCGAAAAAACAGTAAATTTGGATGACGGGACATAATCCACTCCGTCCTCCTTGGTATAAGCCGGTGTCTTTGCCTTAGGATCTATACCCCATTTGCGCGCAAGCCATCTTCCGTAGAAAATATATGCGGCTGCAAGAACCACTATACCGATCAAAATAATAACCAAGCCATTCATTGTATCTCTTTCCTTTCCCATATCAGCTATTACACAAAAGGAACCTACATCTCCGCTGCCACTTCTTCACGTTACGAAAACATACGTTCCTGTTACCAGTGCTGATATTTAACTGCTGATATACTAGCACTTATATCATATTTTGTAAAGTATGTTTCAGCAAATCTATGCTTACAGGCTTTACGAGATAACCATTCATTCCGGATTCAACCGCCTTCTCCATATCCTCTTCGGAAGAGCTTGCAGAGAGTGGAATAATCGGTATCGTGTGCGCATCTTCCCTGTCCAGATTACGGATACGTTCCGATGCCTCAAAACCGTCCATCACCGGCATCATGAGGTCCATAATTATGCAGTCAAAATCACCTCTTTCTGACTTTCGGAATGTATCAAGCGCTTCCTTTCCGTCACATGTGGTTACCGCTTTAGCACCAAGTTCCTCAACCATAAACTGTGTTATCTCACGATTCATATTATTATCATCCACAATGAGGATCTTATATCCTGCAAAATTACCGTTTTCTGCATTCTCATCAGCTACGGTATCTTCCTCATATATATCCAACGGAAATTTAACCGTAAATTCACTGCCTTCGCCCGGATTGGTCTTAACTTCTATTGTGCCCTGCATATAGTCCATAATACGTTTGCATATGGCCATACCAAGACCCGTTCCCTTATAACTGGTGCGAGCATCTTCATAGCCCTGGGTAAAAGGTTCAAAAATATGTTCTACATATTCCCGGCTCATTCCTATGCCCGTATCGGCAACAGTTACGAAACACTCTGCCTTTTCTTCATCTGTCTTCTCATTATGCACAGAAATCGATATACTTCCGTTCTGTTTATTATATTTGATAGCATTTTCGATAATATTATACAATACCTGTCTTATATGTTTCAGACTTCCCGCAAGCTTATATGTATCGTTTCCGTAATCGGTAACAACCTGAATGTTCCTGTCATTAATCTGTTTGTCCGTCAATTCAAGTATGTTTCCGATGATATTCGCGATATCAACCGGTTCATGCGTAAGCTTCATCCTACTGCCTTCCATTTCGCTGTATTCGATAACGTCATTCATGAAATTAAGAAGGCGCTCCGCCGATTCCCGCACATTGTTGCACATTCTTTTCTGGAGTTCTGCATCTTCGGGATTCTTAGATGCGATATCAACCATACCGATAATTCCGTTGATCGGTGTTCTGATATCATGTGACATATGTGATATAAATTCGCTTTTTGATCTGTCCGCCCTTTTGGCCACAACAAGGGCATCCATAAGTTCTTTATCCTGTTTCTGCTTAATCGTCATAATCTCGGTTACATCCTGATGATATCCCTTGATGCGTATTCTGTTATGTACACTGTCATATGACTTGCATCCGCCACATCTGATATACATAGTTCCCTTATCCGGATGATTATAAGGATAGCTGACTTCGCTTCTGCCTTTCGCAAGAATCTCTTCCATGTTTGAATCAATCTGTGACACAAAATTCTTATCAACATGGTCATACCACCATGCATAACAGTCTTCCGGTAATATTTCGTCATCAACTCCAAGCAGTTCGCGCATCATTGAATCGGTATACATTTTGGGCTTGACACCCTCCTCAATTACGATCATCCACATCCCTATGCCCGACCCTTTAAGAGTCTCCTCGTGGGCACTCGCCGTATTCCGCCGCATTTCTTCTTCTGTGCGCACGACTGCATCCACGTTACGGATTGCCATTATAACATTCTTCTCGCCAGGATTATGGCTTACATCCGCATATTGGATATCAAAATAGCAAAAATCCTGTTTCAGGCCTTTTGCACGATATCTTATAACATAATCCCTCTTCTCCAGAAGATGCTTCATAATGGTTTCCTCAGATGTAGCATTACAGAAATAATCCATATCCTCCTGAATCACGTATTCTGAAGCGTACCAACGCACAAGTGCTTTATAATCATTAAGACTTCTTGTCTTTTCGGCGATTTCCTTGTTATGCAGGTTTCCGGTCTGATATATTTCATACTTGCCTGTATTAAAATCAATCTTATATATAGATATATAATCCGCGCACAATGCTTTTAATATATCATATTGATTTTCCAGTGCTTTATTCAGCTGTCCAACCTGTTCTGCTATGTTTTCTATATTACTTGACATTTAACCATCCTTTTATCGTACATACTTATACCGGTGACTTGACCAATTCCTCGAACCGGTCTCTTACATTTCTGAATACTTCCATTAGTCTGGGAGAAAAAACTCCACATTCTCCATTAACGATCATTCGGAATGCCTCGTCAGTCGAATATGCGTCTTTATAACATCTCTCGTTGACAAGTGCATCATATACGTCAGCCACCGATACTAACTGGGCAGGCAACGGTATCTCATCTCCTTTAAGTCCATCCGGATATCCACATCCGTCATATTTCTCATGATGATGGCGTATGATATCGTAGCTTATCTGTCTGGATTCAGGCTCCCATTCTATTTTCATGCTGTCAAGAATCTCACATCCCCTTATTGTGTGTGATTTCATATATTCAAACTCATCCTTGGTAAGTCTTCCCGGTTTCATAAGAATACTGTCAGGAATTGATATCTTGCCGAGGTCATGCAAAGAGCTGGCGGATACTATCATATCGATATGCTTCTGGTCCAGACCGCATTCCGGATATAATTCGGCATATTTTTCAGCAAGTATTCTTGTGTAATTCTTAACACGCTGGATATGTTCCCCGCTTTCGAGGCTTCTGTACTCAACAATCGTACCGAGCATATCTATAATATCTTCGTTACGTTTTTCAAGTTTCTGCGCCTGATATTTGAGTGTTCTGTATGCTTTATTCAGAACCTCTGTCTGCTCGGCTACCTTATCTTCAAGTCTGTTCTTATATGCAAAATGACTGACCACATTCTGTACTCTTTTCTTTACAAGAATTGAATTGAACGGTCTGGCAATGAAATCGGATACCCCGGCATCAAAACATGTTTTTTCATTCTGGACTGTATTCTCACCGCTTATTACAAGCACGGGAATCGTGGATATAAGATTCTCCTTGTTCATCCACTCCAGGAAACGGAATCCGTCCATGACAGGCATAACCAGATCAAGAAGAATGGCTGAAATTTCGTCTTTCTCGCGGTTGATCAGGTCTGTGGCGCTAAGTCCGTTCTCTGCCTCAAGCACTTCATATTCATCGCTTAGTATGTCGCTTAAAAGTTCCCTGTTTATTTCCGAATCATCTACAATCAATATTTTATTCATGGATTTCAACCTCAATTTCTATACACGGATATACTATCTCCGTTTTTTCTTATATTAATGTTACGAGCCGTACCGGCATCCCATCTGACTCCTTTTATGTAAACGCTGGTTCCACTGTATATGGTTCCGTTTACGACTACTTTCCCATGCCCATACATTTCTTCTGTACTGATTATCTGTTCCCTGACCTTCTTAAGTTCAGACATTTCCTTATTCTTGGTATATATGGCATCTTCAACCTTAAGATACACCGGATTGACATTTCTTTCTTCCGGCTTCATCTTCTCCACAAATTCATCATATATGTTATTAAGCATGTGAAGTTCCCGGTCCACTGCTTTCATCCGGTCTTCGACATTTTTCAATCTCGTGGCAAAATTATTCGGTTTGCCTATATTTAATAAGGTAGCCGTACCATCCGCATCGCCTATATTATATGATTCTATTTTCCTGCCGGCATATGCATTTCCACCGGTTATCATACCGTATCTTCCCGATATGATGATATTCCTGCCCGCAACAATATTGCTGTTAAGGCAGTAATTGGCTTTTACGCTTCCAACGGCCTCAATCGTTGCATTCTCGAAAAATTTGCCCATCACATTACCGCCTGCCTTTAAAAGCCCGCGGCCTCCCGCATTGGTGCCTTCCTTCAGGATTATATCGCCGCCCGCCTCAAGCTGTGCGGACTCTATGAATCCGTCAGCAATTATGTCACCTGCTGCTTTCACAACAGTGCCTTCGCCGATGCTGTTTCGTATATATACCGAGCCGTTAAAATTAATATTTCCGGCAGTACTTGCATCTTCCCCCAATACAAGCACACTTGTGACTTCAAGCATCCCATCCTTATACACAACTCTGCCATCAATATCTGCTACATATGTCACTCCGTCAGGTGCTATGGAAAATCCATGTCCCTTGACCGGCGGTATTTCCTTTCCCGCCTTGCCGTCATACTTCGCTCCTGTCACACGGCAGCCAGGCATACCCGGTTCTGCCTTATGATATATGGCTATTTTCTGACCCTTTCTGACTATCTCGAACCACTTCACATTCTTATAATTCACAGAACCGTCTTCATTAAGCTTTGGATGTTTCCCGGCTTCACTGTCAAAAAGAAATTCATACCATCCGTCTTTACCGGCTTCCTGCTGTCTGCCTCTCGCTATGGTTATCATAGTGTCCTGCGCTCCGTTACCGGCTATATCATCAATAGCAGCTTCATCTATTCCATATGTTATACCGCAGTCTTCAAGTGCCGACATTATCTCTTCCTTCGGTATCTTCATACCTGCAGCGGATACCTGAATAAATGCTTCCATCTGCTTTCCGTCCATCAGAAGCGTAAAATCATCATACTGTTTTCCCGTTTCTTCGTTCTTATCATTGGCTTTATTGGCTTCCTGCATGAGTTTCAGCCGGTGCTTATTCATTTCCTTTGCCGTGTACATTAAACTCTTGTATTCTTCAACCGGCAGATGTTCTTCAAGTCCGAGCCTTATCTCACGCATCTGCTGCCATGAATACATCCAGTTATTGTATACCGATATATCAATTCTATGTTCAAGTCCCTTCCTCAGTTCCCTCATCTGCTGCCAGTTCATCTGTTCGTCGGCATATGTCTTCACATCCAGATTCTTGCCGATTCCCAGCGCGATTTCCCTTATGGACGCCCCGCGCTGCGCAGGATTTATGTATGGGTCTATATCAAGAGCTTTCTCAAGTGCTGTTCTTATCTGTTTAAGCTGTTCTTCATCATAACCTGCTTTGATATATTTTCCGATATTTATGCCCTCACAGGCTGCCATCCTAAATTCCCTTAATTTGCCTGCCGGAAGATTCCCTGCGGCGGACAAATCTATTCCATGCTCAAGGCCTTCCCTTATCTGGCGCATGGTATCAAACGGTACTGAAGGGTCTGCATATTTATTAATGTCTATTTTATGTTCAAGCCCCAGTCTGATTTTCTCCATCTGAAACCAGTCATATTTGTCGGACGCATAAATCCCAACCGGCAATCCTGCCATAAGTCCGAGTCTTATCTGGCGCATCTGTATGGCATAAAATTCAGGTTTAGCATATACGGATACATCCAGTCCCGCCTGAAGTCCCTCTTTAATCTCCTGCTGCTGGTCAATGCCAAAATGCGACATCTCTATATCTTTTCCCAATTGTCAATCCTCCGCTGCAAGTTTATTGATACAGTCCGTCAGCTTTATGTATTCTGCCCGTACTTTTTCAAACAGTTGTGCGCTTCCTTCTGTTTCTCTTCCTCTTAACTTCTCTGTTATCTCACATGCAGCCTCATATAGCGGTGTAAAGCCGAGATTGAGGCATATACCCTTCATATTATGTGCTGCGCGGAATGCCTTCTCTCCATCGCCTTCATCTATCCCGTCTTCCAAATCCTTAAAACTTCTGTCACTGAGAAATTTAATTGCAAATTTCTTAATTATGGCTTCATTTCCGATTCTGTCCTTAACGTCATTATAATCGAGTCCTGCCTGCTCATAACATTCCTGAACTGTCATTGATATGTCTCCTTCCGAATGTCGCTCCTCATATACTGATTGTCCGACGGACGATACAATTTGTCAACTCATTACTTTTAGCTAATTCTCGATTATGTTAGTCCAAACTAACCGTGACTGTCAACTGTATTTTTTCTCAAAAAAATCCCCGCCCGGACATAAAATAATTTATGGGGGCGGGGGATAACTTATTTAGATAATGTTGCTTCTACGTCGCATATCATTCCGGCTGACCTAAATAAAAGTTACCGAAATTTCTTTGGAACTCATTATAATTATATTGATCTGTACTACCATCCAGCACCGCAAAGTCAATTCGTGAAAAATAAGTTCCGAGGTCTCCACCCATATAACCAAACTCCTTTAAAGCCTTATAGAATAAATCTGAAACAGTCCTTGCATCGTTACCAAACGCACCACATCCGAACGCGCCAAGTACCAAACCGTCATAGTGCCATTCTGCCGCACACATAAGCATAGAACATATACGGTTGTAAAACATATCACAATACTGCTGTTCCGACAGTCCATACTTACCTTCTCTGACCATAGGTGCTGCACACGTCATCACAGACACAACTAACGGTTCTTCCAGCAGGTCTCCATCCGACGCTTTAATGATCTCCACATGCGGTGTCAAAATAATTGCGTCAGAACCAAGCCAGCTACCCAATGCCCGATTATATCGATAGTACTCACCCGCCGCATCACTTTCAAGTGATAAAAGCAAAGAACTTCTTCTACATAAATCTTCTTCCTGTGCCGTTGCTCCGTTTCGTACACCGCCACCCGGATTGAACGGGTTGGCAAAATTCAGTACCAATACTTTGTCAACACTGCTGTCCCTGTACAACTCCTCGGCTGCGCTAAATGAATCAATATTACGACATGATACCAGCGTCCTTTGTCCGCTGCCATTTATAACCGGTGAGAATTTTCTGTTTTCTTCAATATCTTCCGGCAAATACACATGGCATTCTTCCATTTGCTTTCGTGAAAGTTTGATGCGGATTGCATTGCCATCTTTATCATATTTTCTTTTCTTAAGAATCTCTAATGTATCTTTAAGTATATGTATATTTCTATCCGCGCGATTGACGTATTGGTTAGAAAAAATCATAATGGTTACCTCTTTGCGCTCTTGGTTGAATTAAAGCTGCTCATGGTGCTTCCGTTGTATGCGCGTACTGTGTATGTATAAGTCACGCCTCTGGATGCCTTGGTGGTAAAGGTCCATCTTTAAAATCAAGAATGCAGACTGAACATTCTGGTAACATAAAAACCATTTACGCAGGAATTCATAGCAACTATTACGGATGAATAGCGGAAGGTAAGCCATTCATTCTAATTTATCCTATAATGAAGTTGACACACGATATGTGTGACTATACATATAGGATGTTTCAATAATTATCAATTATTGAAAAGTTTTTCGAGAATCTCTGTTGCCAATGGCTCTCCCATAGATTCTGCTCTTAATAGCAAATTCCGCGCATTTTCTTCAGTAATATTCCTTATTCCGCCTTTCTTATACAATAGGGCTAGTCTGCACATCGCATAAGTGTTACCTTTTTCAACCGCTCTCATATACCAGTACTGTGCACTATCGTAATCCTCAATATCATTACACATTATTCCAAGATATACATATGCAGAATCATCATCATTCTCAGCGGCCTTCAATAACCATTTTTTTTGTTCTTTTATATCAGTTTTTACACCCTGTCCATTCTTATAACACATTGCTACATTTATCTGCGCTAATGAAAGTCCCATTCTAGCCGCTTTTAAATAGTATTCAAAACCTTGCTCAGGTTTCATCAAATATTCACAATATATTTGTCCTAAACAATTAATGGCTTCTGCATCTCCATGAGTTTCTGCTAATTTGTACCAGTAAATAGCGCTATCAATATCTTGTTCAACATAACGTCCATCACGGTACAAACATCCTAATTTTAACATTGCCGTAGCATTCCCATCATTTGCATAGGTACTCATTTTTTCAATACCAGCATATATGTCTTTAGATGTTCCATATCCTTCAAAATAATCATATGCGACGTCAATCTGCGCCTGCACACTTCCATTATCAGCTGCGATATTAGCCCAAAAAAATGCCAACTGCGGATTTTCAGGCACGATATCTGCTTTTCGATAAATAAAGGATAAATACTCTTGTGCATCTACGCATCCACATTCTGCGGCTTTAGTCCAATAGGAAACAGCTTTGTCAATGTCTTTACCCAATACAAGCCCACTAGCATACATATTGCCAATATTACTATAACAACTATAATCTCCCGCCTCAATCGCTCGGTTGAACCAATATAATGCACGTTCTCCATTTGCAATTCCATATGTGTTATCTTGATAACAGCATCCAAGCATTATCATCGGTCGTACCGCATTTTGTTTCGTTGCTCGTTCTAACCAATATACCGCCTTGTCCATATCTCGTTCAATGCCGTGATCTCCCATAAATGCTCTCCCTAGTTGATATTGTGAACATGCTTCATCAGAATCCTTTTGAAGATAATCTACTGCAATTTCATAACACTCTTTTTCAATATATATTTGTGCCATTTCATAATATGCTCGTGGGAAAAAATTCGCTATACTTTTAAGCAATTCCATAGACTTTTCATAGTTCTTTTCCACGCCATATCCAAGCCTATACATTATCGCCATATTGAGGATTGCATCTGGATATCCCTGATTTACCGCCAATTTTCTCCATTGTATAGCTCTTTTAAAATCACCTCTTTCTGATGAGCAATAAATTTGCGCCAACCGTTCTTGTGCCATTGGCACTCCTTTTGCAGCTATCGATTCAATTATTTCAATTGCCTTCGAGGGATTTTTCTCAAAACCATCTCCATTATACAAGAATTCTGCATATTCCATTGCAGCTGCGTCATTCTCTAGTGCTACAAGTTTCTCATACCATCTTTCGCTTTCCACAATATTTTGCTCAATATCTTGTCCTGTAAGATAGGCATAAGCTACCTCTTGCATTGCCTCTATCTCACCATTCATAGCCCTTCTTAAAGCATCATCAAATTTCATTTTTATTTTCCTTTCCCATTATGTCAAACCTAAGCATATTAATTCTATGATTTTATAAATATTAGTTACTAGTGCATACACTCCGCTACTTAGTGCATGCACATAGGTTAGTCCTATAATAAAGACAACATACACACGTGCGACTATCATTTATACGATAAAGGAAGTCCTGTTGCTGAGGATATCATGAATCGTATTACAAACAATGCATATATTGTTTTCATTGAAGGAAAAAACTCAACGAGAAAACGTCATGGTTTAAAATCAAAAATGGGAGGAAACATTTCATAATGAGAAAATGTCCCTCCAATTCACATATCAGATGTAAAATCCGAATTGATTATTACAGGTTGTTTGTACTGCATTACAAGATACCAGATACCGCAGAGCCTATGTTCTTACTATAAGCATCCATACCAAATGCACAGGCTATGTAGATTTTACCACAGCCTGTTACACTGGTAATAAAAATTTCAGGTATTAAGATATATATGAACGAGTGGCAGGGCTGTTTATACAATCCTTGTTCAGTTCGCACCCAGAAATATCATTGATACAATGAACATATATCATTATAATAATGTTCAGAAATATCAAGAACAAAAATTAATCCATGTATATTTCTTTTTCTAATCATTTCATTATGCTGAATAATGCTATTGATTGATATAGAATTACTCATAAATTTTCTCCTTCAATCATTGATCTATATACTTGCTGTTAACATATCCACGTCCATTCAGTTTTCTAACAATTTTATCTAATATCTTTCTGTTAATATTTTTTATCAATTTTATAGAACCAAAAGTTAGTATTAATCTTGGGCTGATTTTGTAATATATTTTCACAAGTAATCTTCCTAACCTTCTTTTATTCAAAAACTCATCTCTAAATCTTCTCAGAGTCCATACTTCCGGGCAATCATATGAACCATATACCGCGGTTGCAACATAACATCCTTTTTTATCGGTATGCTCTATATACTTGTCAGGCAAATTAGTAAGATAATTCTGTTTATCGCTTTCACTTATCCTTTTACTATCAATAATGATAGATTCGATATTATCAATATAACTATTAATTTCATCAATAGGATAATGAAACTTATCCATAGTTGCCAAAATCATGATTCTTCCCAATATTCGCTGTCTTTCACAATATGTTTCCTCTTTTTTGTATTCCTCCAAAGGAAGTTCTGGGATATTTTGATATAAATAAATCGATCTCTCTGCCTGTATATCTAATTGATCTTTGATTCTATTTAATTCTACTCTATCTGCATCTGTGTTCTCAACTTGGGGATCTCTGGCCATAGCAAATGCCAACATACAATATGCTCTCAACAAATCATGTGGTTCTATGAGCGTTTTGTACTTATCCGCTTTTTCCAAATAGTATATCGCCTTTTGAACTATACTTCTCTGTCCATCCAATTGTTCCGAATCAAATCTCATTTCCGCTAATACAGAATATACATGTCCTACTTTATTATGCATACTCTCAAATAAATCTTCATAAAACGGATCTATCTTTAAATACTGATCGATAGCTTTATATGCTGAATCAATAGCTGCTTCATAATTGTTATTATTTGCCAGCTCCAACATATTATTATCTTCAATAGTTGCTCGAACTTCATATATATTTGCATAACTTATTAGCCCATTTTCTTCACAGTATGGACAATAACGATGTACAGCAGCCCCTTCATCAACTCTACCGCCGTTTTGAATTACTCCTAGTCCACGATCTATGTATATTCTTCTTTCAACTCTAGGAATTATTCTTCCACATTTTGTGCAAATTTCATCCATCTGTTCTTCATAAGCTGGTTCTTCCAGATATTTATTTCTAGGTGTTAAACGGAAATATCCGCTTTCGCCAAACTGAAATCTATACTCTGTTTCTAGTTTTTCTTCCAATTCAATAAGTTCTTTTCGTATAATTTCAAAATCATTATCATAATATTCACTAAACTCATATCTAAGATTTATATAACATAGATTTAATTCCTGGATATTCCATGCTCTTTTATCAAGTACTTCCCTAATATCATCCAACACTGGTTTATCATAATACACACTCGGATTAACGTCATATTTTGTGTATTCAAAATAATATCCTGCGTATTTTATCCTAATATAATCTGTCATTTTCATCGCCTTCCTAGGTTTAGTTTCATATTGTTATCCTATCATATCAAATGGAGATTTAGAGCAAAATGTAACTTTTGGTAGCTAAAAATGTAACTTTTGGTAATATATTAACTAGGTTTCACATTTTTCCTGTATTTTTCCCAAATACTATTCACAATATTTTTCTATAACTTCAATAGGAATAGACAAATTACTAATTATTTTGTTATACAAATTCGTTTCATAATTCTTCATCACCGTGGTTACATCTTTAATTTTAGCTATTCTTTCCATATACTTTAGCGGATTAATCAAGATACTTTCTCTTACTTCCTTATCATTACATTTTAATTGAGGTGCGGAAACATCTTTAATGATTACTTCATTTCCAGCTTTATAAGATTTCCATACCTTTTGTTTGAAAACATAAATTTCACATATTACCCTTTTGTTAACAACTTTTTCTTTTATTTTATTTCCCCTTCTTTCTTGCCTTTTTGATTTCAACCCATACTTCTTCCTGTATTTACTATCACAATGTTTCCCGTAAATAACACCTATTCCCGATGTAAGTAAACATATAAATATAAATAGTAAAACAATAGCCATCTTTTCATTTACATCCGGCAAGCTCACCAAGAGTTTGCTCACCCATAATTCAGCCACGCCATCACCTATATTTACAATTGATAATATGGATATTGCAATTAACGCAACTGCATCTATTAATATTCCTACGATTAAACCTTTAACCAATCCTTCTTTTGCTTTTATATCCATTCCGTATACCTCCACTATTTCTTACAATATTTCTCAATAACCTCCGTAGATATATTTAAATTATTCATAATATTATCATATAGAGATTTTTGTTTATCCTGCATAGCAAAAGCACTTTCTACCAATGGACTTATCCTCATTTCGAATTTTTTCCTGCTAATTAATATACTATCATCAATATTTGCCGGTCTGAAATTTAGTCCATAGCATGCTATATCTTTATCTTGTTTGTATTTTACCAGGTTATATGGTTTCCATACCCTTTCGTTGAATAATTCCATTTGACTTTTCATCATTGCCTCTTCGGCCTGTTCTTTTTCATTTTTCTTTTCCTGCGCTTCTCTTTTTCGTCTTTCTTTATTAGTTTCTATACCATGTATTCTGTTATATTGATCCTCCTGAAATTTTCCATATAATAAACCTATCAGTCCGCTAATCAATAAAATTCCAACAAAAAACAGTGCTGCGTATCCGCTACAAATTATAGAAATAAAATCTGACATTGCATCTCCGGGCATACACTCTTCGCAGTTGCACATACTGCATGCACAGTCATACATTCCCATCAGGAAGCCAAATCCGATAAATAGTCCACCTATTATTGCACCATTCTTAAGTCCCAGTAAAAAACCTTTTTTCTTATTCATGTTTACCACCTTTCTTCTCTAGCAAACTTGTGTTATAAATTATTACTATCGTTGATAGCGATTGGAATCTTTTGTTGTTTTTTATAATATATATGTTTAATTATTATATAAATCAGTATACCGCAACTTATATATTGACTTGTTGAAAGCACTCCATATATCCCTCTATATACATCACCTCTAAAAAATTCTAATATGAATCGAATAATTGCATAACTTAACAAGTATACATAAAGCAATTTATCTTTAAACTTATTCTTTGTAAATAAACATAATAGCATTATAAAAAGTAAAATATTAAGCACAGCTTCAGCCAATTGACTTGGAAATCTATTTGCTGTTGTAATTACACCGTTTATTCTATTTGTATACCTTATCGCCAAAAAAGAATTTGTTTTTATACCATAACAACATCCAGCAAGAAAGCATCCTATTCTTCCCCAAAAATGAAATAACGGTATTATTACAGCTAGCACATCATCATATCCAACTGGTTTTTTCCTAAATATTATGTAATAACCCAAATGGAAGAAGGATATAAATCCGAACAATCCGCCATAGAAAACAATTCCTGACTTGATAAATGTATTAAGTGTTAGCTTTTCCTGTTCTACAATTGCATTAAAAATGTTTACAACAACTCCAAGCAACTTTGCACCAATCCCCACTCCTATAAATGCAATTCCAATCACAATTAAACTTTTTCTCACATCTATATTTCTTTTAGCTTGTAGAAAAAGGTACATTATTAATTCAAAGGCACACCCTATAAGAGCCATAATTATGTATGGCGAAAATCCCAATATCTTAAAACTCGTAGTATCAAATTCTATTCCCATCTGTTTTATTGCTCCATTTCAAAAAACAACTCGTTATTCATTTGCTTTACGGTTATCTTGCTATCGGATTTGACTTTGTTCTGCACAATATATCCCGATACGGGATTCACATAAAATTCTTCCAACGCATTGACGATACCTCTCCCTCCAAATTCTGACACTGATTCAACACTTATTTTTCCCTTTAAATATTCCATTACGCTTATGTCATTTTTAACACAAATATTTCTGACTTTCTTAATTTCATCTATAATACGTGCTAATTTTGATTCTAAAATCCCATTTATAACATTTTCATCACGTATAGAATTGAAAACTACAATATTACTTCCTATTCGATTCAATATTTCCCTTCGGTCTATAACATCGCAAAAGTATGTATTAATATTGCTCTTGAACTTACGTTTCAATTCCTCGTAGCTATCATTTACAACATCTATACGTTCATAATTAAACCTTGAGTCTATCTTCATTCCGAGATTACTGGTAAAAATTATAAGGCACTCTGAAAAATACACAGTCTCTCCAGTTGAGTCTGTTAATCTTCCATCTTCTAATATCTGTAAGAATTTATCCAGTATTCTTGGCGCCGCTTTTTCAATTTCGTCAAAAAGCAATATCGAAAACGGATTTTCTTTAACCGCATTTGTCAATTGTCCTCCGGCTTCATAACCAACATACCCAGGAGGAGCTCCAATCAGTCGTTGGTCTGAATGCTCCTGCGAGTACTCACTCATATCAAATCTTATAAGTTTGTTTTCATCTCCAAATATTTTGGCCGCTATTGCCTTTGCCATTTCCGTTTTACCAGTTCCTGTAGGACCTGCAAAAAACAGTACTCCTTTAGGATGTCCTACAGCGTTTGTCTGAACATTTGATAGTCCACTGACCGCCCTTCTCAAAACATCAACAGCGTGTTTTATTGCTTCATCCTGACCTTTTACTCGTTCACTAAGATATTCCTCTACATTCTCTATTGAGTCTTCTTCCCAATACGCTTCATGAACACCATGCTTATATAAATTAATAGCATCCTTTATATCAGCTTTCTCCAATTCTCTAGTACTTACTAACTCATCAATACCTTCCAGTTCTACCAATGTAAATCCATCTGTGTATGCAACATAATCATCCGCTTTCCTTTTTGTCGCCTCGCATCCATAATCAATTCTGCCCTTTAGCTCCAAAAACGAGTATCTTATTTTTTTATCCGGCTTCGGAATCGTTATGGTTTTTACATTCGGATTATTAACATAAAACCATGCCGGTATATCATTAATCTTTTCAGCAATTAAAATCAGCATATTATGTTTGAATTTACATCCATTCTTTTCTTTTGCCTGAACGCTTTCTTCCGTAGTCAAGAATAACGTTGCAAATATTTCTGTCTGCGAATCTGTCAAATTCCCGGATTCTGATCCCAACAATGAAGCTAAATCTATTACTGTTGCATTTAAATTATTCTTATCATGCATTACATTTCTTGCAAGCTGCATTTCCTCAACAATTGACTTCCTATTGTTTTTCCCATTTTCATTGGAACTACTTAAAAATCCGTCTATTCTATTATAAAAGTTTACAGTTTCGTACTTCATTTTGCGCAAAAAAAAGTATTCCAAATATGAGCTAAGATTATCAGCAATATTTTCCATTCCAGCATCATCATATAAATATACATCATGTATGTTTCCTGATATTATTAATGTTGAATATAATGAACTATATATTTCCAAATCATTTTGCCATTTTATACTAATTGCCATTTTATTCACCTTCTTTCCTTCAATTCAAATGAACATACATTCCTTATCGCATCCAATGTTATTATGTCTCCCAACAGTAATTTAGTTGGCTGTTCCTTGGTGATTTTTTTTCCATTAATTCTCGTACCGTTTTTACTAAAATCGTATATAATTACCTCCCCATTACTAACAGTTACAGTAATATGTTTTCTCGACACACTGCTGCACCAATTATGTTCTGAAAACGTTGCACCTGACCGTCCAATAATATAATCATTTGCATCATCCGGAATATCTATTACCCATCCATTACTGATTTCCTCAAAATACAATAGAGTTTCGTTAGTATTTATTTGTGATTTAACGCCTATCAACTCTAAATCTTCTTGAGAATATGTTTGAAAACCTAATTTTCTCCCACAACTGCATTTTAATGGAGCTATGGTTCCTTCTTCAAAAGCTATTATTTTACCGCATTCACATTTCTTATATCGCATTCTATTCCTCCATTATAAGATGTCTGTCAGTCCTTATATTGACGTTGTAATCTGTGCCTTTCTCATACTTAATTTTCATATTTTCTTCACATGGTACAACAATATTCCCTATCTTAAATTCAACATCGGGATAGTTTTCTCTTATATAATTGAGTACTTCTTCAGTCTTAGTACATACCTTTTTAGCACTTTCTACATACTGCCTTTTCTTATCCATACTTACTTGTTCAGCGGATCTGACAATTCCGCATGTTTCAAGCAAAATTTCACCATTTTCAAATTCATTCACTTCTAATTCACAATCATCTATGCCCTTTATAGCATATGTAAGTCTTCCATTACATACCATCTCCGTAATATCCATGCCAACATGCTCGCATGCGTCCTTAAATATTCCCATTTTATATTCCTGCATAAGCTTTTCTTCTGCTTTATGCCGCACTGAATGAATATTTTCTACAGCTTCTTCATATGAATACACTGCATTTTCACCAAGTAATGTCATATCTGTTGTATATTGTGTCAATACTTTTGCTTCTTCGTCAGACACGGTTCCCATCGAATCAATTAGATTTTTATACTTTAATTGAATTTCTTTAGTGGAACCATGTGTCTCAGCCATTTTAAGTATATCATTAGCTTTTTCAGCTTCCTCTACTGTACGCAACGGTGTCGATCTTACTTTCGCTATAATCCTTTTTATTTCATCTTCACTATTTCTTTCAAATGTCCATTCTTCACTATTTGCTTCCACTTTTTCAATAGTGACTTCATCCTTCTCATAATTATTATTATATTGTTCTGCGACAATTGATTTTTTTACCTCTTGCTCCTTTACTTCTATAGATTCTGTTTTTCTACCAATTGTCACTATCTTCTTATGAACAGTTGCCAGCATATCTATAATTTTTTCCCTATGTAAACACAATCTGTTATTATCATGCTTTATATTTTCTAACTCCATTTCATATTCTTGGATAATTTGTTCCTTTGTCTTTGGTGGTATAATAGGAACATATGATATTCTGCTACTCATATTTTGAAGACACCTCCAATATTTTACATATTTCATCAGCGTAGCCATGTATTATGAGCCAAGCTTCCAACTTAGCCATGTTTGTTTTAAACAAATCTATATTTGTACATAAATTATTTCGTATTTGTTCAGTTACATCTATTTCATCATACTCGTATGAATTGTTGATTATTTTACGTTCAAAAGAGCTTCCAGATTGCAAGAAATATATTGTCAGATAGTATAATGTTTCTTCGCTAATATTTTTCACACTTCCAATCTTCTCAAACGCCTTTTTATATGTTTCATTTCCTGATTCGTCCAGATAGTCCTTAAATGCCTTGCTTTTAATAAAATGGATGAACTCAACCTCAAATTCTTTTTGTGATACAATTTGCAAAAGACTTTCAAAATCGGCATACATTTTTCCTTTATAAAATAAATGCGCTTCATTGGGTAATAATATCTGACTAATTTTATCCAGAATCTCTATATAATCTTTACATTCTTCATTTAAAACCTTTCTTATTTTTTTACTTTTATCTTGATCCAGCCTATCTATAAAAGCAAGCATTGGTTCCCATGCGTTTCTATTTTTAATGTGTCTTATCAGCGCAATCTCTCTATATTGCCTAAAATACCTTCCAAGTTCTTCAGTGGTTGTTGCATATATAGGGCTATCATTATCATCAAACCCAAATAGAAAACTGATTTTTCTATTGTCCACAGTTAATTTTTGGGACTTTATATTTTGTCCGCAGTCGATATATTTTCCAGAACATATATCACGCAGTTCCTCGTACCCCCATCTTGCCTCAATCACATTTGTCAAACCACCTATAATATTTCTTACAATTGGCACATTTAACCCATCATTTACTTCCATTAATTTAGCTATTACATTTCCAAACGTCGCATAATCCCATGAATCCACATATGTATTTTCATTTTCAAAATCCTTAATAGGTGCATATGCTCTTGTTCCAATAAATTTATCTTTTTTTATGAAATGTCCTATTTTTTTTGAAACATCATAATCACCTAATAAATATTTTCCATTATTACTGAAAATATTTTCAGGTTTTACATCCATATGCACTATTCCTATTTGAGTGTGCATGAAATGCAACGCCTCATTTATATCATGCACCATTCTCATCAAATCCTCGACTGTCATGTCCATAATTGTATTAGCTATACTGCCATCTTCATAGTTAGGAAATATCTGATACCACCCACCTCCTGCTATATATCCCCTTGCTATGATGGGAACTATATATTCTGATGACGCACTATTCCTATATATTAATTCAATAATTTCTTCATCATATTCACATGAAACTTTCAATATATACTTCATGTCATTTTTTATAAAATTACACGAACATAATATTGTTGTATCATTTCGGTAAACTATGTTATCTTTATTAACAATATAGTCTTCTATCTTTTCTGGAATACAAATATCATCTACATTAATTACTGGCGTTGATTTTTCAGTTTCCATTGTAGCGTAATCTATTATATTCATATTTTTTCCCTTTCATTAGGTATCCCAATATATGTTATATGTGTATCCATCACTATTGTTTGCATCTGTCTCTTACATTTATCTGCATTTTTATATCTATCATAATACCGAAATATATGTATTTTTTGATTAGATGATCCTCTTATTCCTATTCCATCATCAAGTCTTGATATGTAAGGACCATCTATTAATACTGAGATATTATTCAAAATCTCTTCTGTTACTCTATATTTTAATAATGTTTCATATATATATCCCGTATAGATTATGATATCATCTATTCCTCGTTGTATAAACTTATCAACCAATACCGCTAATTCATCAACTTGAAGGAATGGCTCTCCTCCAGATATGGTGACTCCATCTATAGGCCCATTAATACTATTTACCAATGTCATTATTTCATCTGTCGTTATTGCCATTCCATTTGAAGCATTCCTTAGTTCCGGGCTAGCGCAATTCTGACAATTCTGATTACAGCCGCATACCCATATTCCTATTCTATTTCCATATCCAAGAACCTTAACCGGATAATATATTCTACCTATGTTCATATCCAATAATCCTATACAAAATGGTACCCACATATAACATGATTTTTGTCACAAATGCCTCCACATACCAGACATCTTCCTTCTCTAATAAGCTGACTATAATGCTGATTATTAAGCTGATTATTTAACAGTTCAACAAACAGTTCCGGATTTATTGCAAATAGTGTCTCCACATTTCCAATATAATTACAGATAATATTAATAGGGTTTCTTTCTTTCAAATTCACCTGTACATTTTTAGATACATCAAAATCACTAAGTATGCTTGTCTTATTTATACTTTCAATATTGTTCACATCTACATTGGTCAATCTACCAACACCAGCAAACAGGTATTTCTCAACAAATTTTGTGTTCTGTACTGTATGGGGATTTACTTGATAAATTGACCACAAATTCCATTTGCACTTTTTTACGTTGTGACTACTTATAAATTTATTATATCGTTCATTATTTATGAAATTAAGTGAATACATTATTGTCTCGCTTCCACTCATTATCTCTGAAATGATCCACGGATCTGCAGACAAACCCCGTGTTCCATAAAGCATTGCACGATATGCTTCTTGCATATCATTTGCATTACCACAACATAAATCGGCAACATTAACATCTATAGACTGACTATACATGCAAGAAGTAACTATATCTATTTGAGCAAGTCTTTTAAATAACGTATTCTCCTGTTCATCAATCTTCCTATCTATTACATTTACCTTGTTTTTCCAGAAAAAATTATTCTCTACTTTAGAAAGTCCATAGCTTTTTCTTTGACTGACCTCCTCGCAAAATTCTATTACTTGAATAATTAACTCTCCAAATTCTGTTGGAGATGGCATCTTTAACAATTTACTTTTAATCAGCTGACCTCTATCAAAAAGTTCTGCGCCATCTTCGCCATAAAACCTATCCGATTTTAATATAGAGTTAAACCCAGCAATAAGTTTTGATTCAGATAATAAGATAAGATAATTTTGTCTAACTTTATCTTCTATCTCTCTATTTTCACTTGTTTTAATTGATGCTAATAAAGAATACAACATAATTTCTCTTAGATTCATGGCATCTCCCTCCTTACATCATCAATTTGACTCTGCAATTCTGATATACGCCTATCGTTTTTTAACTTGGTGTCCAGTGTATTAACCAATGAATTCTGCAGCTTTTTTGACATGGAATTTCTTATTTCCGTAATTAGTTCATTACATAATACATTTCCTGGCTCAACCGCTTTTATCTGCGAACATATTTGCAATATTCTCATTGCTTCATCATCATCTATATCCACACCTTGCTTGATTAACACAAGTTCGAATCTAAGATATAAAAAATTTGCATAAACACTATGTGCAGAATCAACACTGTTGATATATTTCTGAAAACTTGTTTGAATTTCATTTTGTCCGTAATATGCATGATTAGATATCGCTCTATTTAATAAAAACTCTGCGTTTCTGCATAGATAATTATCCTTATGCTTTGTTTCATCTATGTATTCTGACGTAATTGCAACACCCTGCAGGCAAGCTTTGATTTTGTCAAGCTTGCCTGCAGCATATTCTATGATTTTGTCATCATCTGCGTTTTCTATTAAATACTGCAAATCAATGCATACTTTCTGAGCAATATTAACTAACACATTTGTGTCAATTGCCTGCATATCAAGTAATCTTCTCAGTTCAGTTTCGTTTCTTATATTCATCATTTCACATATCCTCAAAGATTAAACATATCTTCGCACTTATCATGAAATTCATCTAACCATTTATCTGATGGCATTTCAAACAATTTAATTTCATACACAGTATCCCTGTCCTTTCGCTTATAAAAGGCATAATTTTCATCATCACCTTTATCGTTTTTGACACCTATCAATTTATTGGTCATGTCCTTACCAATCCCTGATGTAATCATACTATTAAACAAACTCGATATTGATTGTATATCAAAGATTTGTTCTGCTTTTTCAATGTTTCCTTCATCAAGCCATGCTATTACAAATATATTATATTTGTTTCCCATTGAAATAAGCTCTTTTAATTTAGCTATGCAGTCTTTTTCCTTTAACCCAGTATTCATATCGTATTGTCCCGATGTGTGTAACCGCGTTAATCTGTGGATACCGTAAATCACCAAATATTTTGATGGCATTTCCCCGTTAATAACATTTTCTGTACAACGCTTCTGATACTCATCATATAAATCATTAATACAATTTTTTATATTATTAATACACATATCAAATTTGTCGTCGTCATCGCTATCATGTGCATATATTGCATTTATAACATCAGGGAATAACTGCCTTAACTTATCTACTTGTCCAACATATCTATCTTTAATCTCAATTGCTATTAACGATATCAATGTTGCATTCTTGTTCTTGTTGGCAAAATTATTCTGTAATACACTTAATATCGTATATGTGAGTATGCTACATGCATTACTTACCATTAACTTGCGGTTACTAACTTCAGAACATATTATTAACATGGATCCTCTAAGTTCAATCTTATCGTTATCCTCATTATACCCAAGATATAATCTTAATGGTTTTGTTCTAACAACATCTAAATCAAACGAATTCAATGGATTCATAGTTTGATCTGAAATAATATTAGACACTATATATGTATTAAAGTTCTCATTATCAGTAACAGAATCAGGAAACATTCTAATAAGTTTCTTCAAGTACTTGTCCAAAAATTTATTAACAAATACTGTGTCTAACTCCTTTACGATTAATGGTTCTCCGAGATCCTCTCTTTCTGAATCATATTCCGTATATGTCGCTCTTCCATCGCCGCGACAAACAAACCTATGTACAAACATAGATTTAATGCTTTCATCAATACCAGTATTGCCCCATGTTTGGGCCGTTAATATCATATGGATTCCAGCTGCCCTTCCCCTTTGAACAATTTCTGCAATACATTTAAGAACACTTCTTGATATCTCATCGTCATTTCCAGTCAATCCGCTCAATTCATCAACAACTATAATTATTTTAGGCATAACATCTCCTGTCAGCCTTCTATACTTGAATATTTCGTCAACTTTACGACCATTTTCATCGGTTTCATCGGTTTCATCGGTCACAGTCTTAAATAAATCAAATCTTCTTAGCATCTCCTGTACTAAATTTTCAAATTCCTTATTTCCAGCTTCTCTATCACCCTGTCTTATAATGCTACGCATATATGGGTTATTTGCAAAATGGTTTGCACCAACACCTTCTTTGTAATCCATCATACAAAATCGTACTTCCGACGGCGGATACCTATACATTATTGACAACATAATCGTATGCAACAACTCAGTCTTTCCGGACCCAGAAATTCCACTTATTAATATAAAATGTCTAATGTCATCACTTTTGCTCTTTCCAATAACAAAATCAAATGGATCTGTACCAAGAAATGCAATCGGTGCGTCAATACCATCCATTGTAGTTCCACCGGCAAAATATGTATTGGCATTATTAATATCAGGCAATAAATCCTCTATTGTGTATTTAATCTCTTTTCTTTGTCCTATATATTGAGACATGTTATTTATGATCGATGTACATTCTTCCATTGATACCATATCTCCTAGATCATATATGTATTCCACCCCATTTTGACTAATTGTCATTGTTTCCTTCTGATAATGTGTCTTATTCTTGGTTACTACCAGTGATATATTTCCAAATGCGTTTTTATCTATTTTTTCAATATTATCGCAAAAGAATACATAATTAATTCCATTTTTAGGTGCTGTATCTATCATATCTGCTAAATATTTCTTTGCTTTATCGGTAAATCCATTATCATAATCATAAATCAGGACAGTCTGAAATGGTTCTTTTTTTTCTCTTATCTCCGTCTTACCAAAAAACAAATTGCTATAGGAATTAACTGTACCGTGTAAATTTACAATTTTATTTTCAATCTCACTTTCGCTGCAATAGTTAGTTCCTATTCCAGTAAGATGTTCTCCTTGTCTTTTCAGCGCATGGATTGGACTGAATACTTCTATGGTTCTTGCACATATTGCAACAAATTTCATTTTGCCAACAGGAAACATCATGGAGTTTTTCAGTACAAATGATGTTATTTGTTCTACATCCAAGCATGGCAATACAATTGAATATCCTCGTCTTCTTGGAACTATTAGCGGAACTCTTATATAATTATTTCCCGTTATTATTCCTGACTCCAGCCATTTATGATTCACTTCCTTAAAAACAAGATTAAGATTCTTATCCTCACAAAATACATCTGGAATTTTTAACGATATTGCACCAATATCATAGTAATCTGGTAATTCTTCATATGCTTTGTCATAATCGTATTTTTCAAACAAAATTCTTTTATCACTATATGTGATAAATTTACCAAATATCTCCTCATCCATGAAGATTGTATTAAGAGCTGTTTTAGTCGCTTTTGCTATATCTTCTTCTCTTTTTTTTCGCTCACACTCTACATTTAATATATTTTGTTTTAGTTCCTTTTGATAATTGCCTATGACTGTCTGATGACGTTCTGTACACTCATCCTCTTTTTCAGAATAATGATCATTTAACAGTTGTATAATACGTTTTTCCTCGCTCAACAATTCTGAAACCACATCTGACATATCCGGTTTATTTGGTAGATTCTGACGAGTTGCATCGCAATCAATTAATATTTTCTTTTGATTTTTAATAAAATCAAATGTGACTCTAGGCACTGGGTCTTCCAAAACATTTTTGGCATGCTCATATGCTTCCTCGTACGCATTGATAACGGATATTCTTTCAGTCTTAGTTGCCTTAATTGCATCTATATCGTGATTCAAATTTGATTTAATCACTCTTAATTCTTCTTCATAATGTGATTTTTCCACCATTACTTTGCTGCTATATTCATCGTACAATTGCATCTGCCTTATACCATAGATTTCCTCATTGTTCTCTGGCTCAATGCAATTAATGTCTATATTCTTTTTTCCATAAAACGAATGCACTGTATTCATTTCATTTAAATACTGTTTTCCTATATTCTCAAGTACCGTTATTACTTCAGAAAGTGCTTCGAACTCAGACGACGCCTCTACTATTTTTTTTCTGTCATTGTCCTGTATTACTTCCATCATATAATTTAGCCTCTCTCCTTTATTTTAAATTATCGGTCCTCATTCTTCTTATTTGCTCTTGTACCATTTGTTGTCTGAGTGACACTTTTTCTTTTATTTCATCAGCAATTACACTATGCTGTACTTCTTGTTCGTTCGCTTCCTTTGCAGCTTCTGAAATCTCGCTCAAATCCACATTATCGCTCCTTATTTGATCCATTTCTTCGGCAATTTCTCTATTCTTTTGAGCTTCCTCTTCATGCTTTTCTTGAATTTCTGTCATTTTCTCATTTAACTCATCATTCTTTTCACTTACATCCTGAATATATTGTTTTTGTATATTTGCTTCTTGCATGGATATTTTTCTTAAAATTGAGCTTTTACTTCCAATATCATCACTCATACCATCAAGCATCTTTTTTACATTCTGTATCTCCTCCATTTTTTCTACAAATTCGTTTCCAAGTTCATCCAACTCTTGCTGTTTTTCTTCAATCTCAGCTAATTCATCCATATAAGGATCATCTCCATTTCCTCCATGATTTGGGCCATGTCCCATACCGCCTCTTGATAATACTAATGACATAATTTGTCCTCCTTACTTATTGTATTAAACATTTTGCTCTTTTGATATTTATAGCAATTTTGTCCATTTCTTTTTTACATTCAACAATTTCATCATTCAGTTTGTTTCTTTCCTTAATATGCAACTTTATTTTGTTCCCTTTAAAGGTTATTTGATCATCTTCTATATTTCCATATTCTTTACTCTCCTTTTCTATTATTTTTGTAATTTCCTCTGCTTGTTTGTATAGGTAATTTTCTCTTTCCATATATTGATTTCCAGATTTTTCCAAGTGTTCAATCAATATTTCTATTCTTTTTTTGTAGTCAGATATACTGCTTTCAACCATTTTTCTTGCCAATTTTTCATCATCTGGTGGTGTATCATTTCCTCCCCATTTACATATTTGAACCTCCAATGGTTTTTCAAGACTTTCGAAAAAAATCAATGCCTTTCCTTTTTCATATCTTGACAAATTATCTACTTGAAGCGGTGAAGCTGACATAGCACCTCCTACATACTGTCGCTCATCTTGAGAAGTCATTCTCAATGTAATCTTAAGTCCTGTGTTTTTCATTATCTCTTGTGCCATTGAACTTGGCAGTTGGTCTGCAATGATAATTGATTCTCTTAGGGCTCTTACCTCAGCTAACATGTCAACAATAAATTTAGTTGCTGAAATTTTAGGATTAACCGATTCGCTACTTTGATTTGCTGTATTTGAAATAATGTTATGAGCCTCTTCAATAAAAATCGCATGATTTGGAAATTTGCTATCGGGATTTATGTTTTTCTGTTTCAATACTTTAAGTTCTTCACGAATATAATTACATAACAACAATGTAAGAAAATTTCTATTTCTATCTCCCATGTCTTCCATTTCAATAATACAACTTTCGCTTATCCAATCTTCTGGCTTCAATGTTGACCATTTGGCATCAAATACTTCCCCAGCATCCCTTCTCATTAATCCATCCAATCTAACTGTTAAAAACGATTTTAAATCTCCTTTAAAATTACTATTATATGATGTATTTTCAACCAAATACTCAAATATATCCCTTACATCGCTCAAGCGAGGATACTCTTTGCTACCATCGTTTACATCGTAATCATTCCAATCATATTTTTCATATGCCAAACAAATAGACTGATCCAACAAATTATATACGGCATCCCCTAGTTCGAACGTACTTGAAAACACATTCATTAAAACATTTATATGTTCGCATAATGTTATTCCTTTAGGAAATTCCATAATATTCACTTGCAATTGAAAACAGCTATTTATATGTGGTGAAAAAAGTTTGATATCCATCATTTCATCGCCATAATTATATATTGCTCTATATTCTTTCTTAGCAGGCTCCATTATAAGAAAAGGAATTTTATTTTTATGCAATTCTGTCACTAGATGCAACATCGTATATGTTTTCCCTGATCCCGGAACCCCACATATGAAAGCATGCTTGTTGAGTAGCTCTATAGGATATTTTAAGCAATTGCCCTTGTTATCGTTACCAATGGGAATAAACTCTTGATTACCAATTGGAACAAAATCACTATCCATTCTCATATGGATACTTTCACCATCATCAACAATAGGTAGCCTAAAAAATGTTTCTGCTTCTTCAAGTGTAAACAAAACAGGTAAGTAATTTAGCTTATAGTCTTTAGCTATATTTCTGCATACTTTCCATCCTGGGTTATTTTGCTGTATTATATGTACTATCCCACTCTTGTTGTCAATTAAGGAGTCATTATTCGATATATCGTCTTCGGTCAGTAATGATAACGCATTATATTTCCCATCAAATGTTACCACCTTATAACTACCTTCTGATATAGCGTCTGCTCCGGCCGCATCAAGTATTATTTTGGAATCATCTTCTTTTTTTGCAAAGCAAAATATATTCATTATATAATGTGGTGATTTTTCAATATTTTCAGCTATATTCTCATATGATGATATAACTCTATCCATTGCTCTATCTCTACTGAAAAAGCTTGATTTATCATTGTTTTTATCAAAAGAAGCCTTCATTGCCTGTATTGAATCTCTAAGTTTTACAGAGTAGTCTATCGGATATAAATCCGCCCTATACATCACAGGTTTTTTTATTGCGTTCATAACTGTAAACATCTCATAAAGCCTAGCTGTATCGTCAATCTTCCATTCGGGTATTGTATAATGTATTCGAGATAAACCATCATTCTCATCCTGAGTGAAGACTTCATTTTTTACTAATATTGAACATTTACTATACTCAGTCATCTCCATACATGATAAACTATCAACCCTCTTCATTGTGTATTTCTTTATCAAAGGATGAGATTCAAATAGACGTATAGAATCCTCTTCTATTTCATTTTGACTTATCAACATTATAAAACACTTGATATGTCCATCATTTTGGTTTATACTAGGAATATATTCATAGTATAAATGCAATGAAATATCGGAAATAAGTCCCTTTCGATTCCATATTCTAAGAAATGAATTATGCAGAGCGATAATACCATTTAAGCCACCTGTTGAACCTATTCTATTTTTAGTCAACGTAACATCTGGAATACATGTTATTTCATATATAACACTCTTCATATCATCATTCCTTTCTCTCATCTCTTTTAAGAAATCATATCATATCTTTTCCCTTTAAAACGTAAAATGTAACTTTTGGTAATTAAAATGTAACTTTTGGTAATTAATAGGCATTATTTTACATAATACACATAATTGACACCCTATTCTGGGATTAAGGAGACAAACTATATGACTGCTCAAATTCAAGATTGTTGCAAATTTAATGATGAAGACTACACCATCATTGCAATGTCTGATACTGTTGAATTTAATCCAAAGAACTATGGTTTATATCCAACGATGTTATGCACTGCATGTCAGACCGGCTATTGGTGTGGTTACGAAATAAAAAGGAATTTTCTGATTTTATCTGATTTGTATATCAACGATAAATCCGGGCGATATCCCGACATTAACGGAGTCCATGTTTCTCCGCAAGAGTATACCCTAAACAGGGTATACAAAGTTGGCATTGGTTGGTTCGACGAAAATGTGCCTAATTATATGGGACATCATAAATACCGCAATCTAAATTTGTCTTTGCATTACTCCGGGTACATTTTAATTGGAAAAGACCATATTTCAAACTGCAATTGTATTTATGACAGCAGTTTTAAGACTTCTTACAAAACACTACTCAAATTAGAATTTGATAATGATAAACTTACTAACATTACCGACTATAATGAATCTATTTGGTGAGTAAGGTATAACACACCTGTTATTCCCCCTCCCTTTCCACCATCGCTGCAACCATGCGCAGTACTGCATTTGCATACTTCAGTGCAAATTTATCTGCGTCCTCCTCACATTCGAGAGTCCTGTATTCAGTGTACCCGCCCGGTTCATCCATGTTAGGATAATTTTCAAATTCATCTCTGTAGGTTCTGATTTTGGTAAATATATAGAGTTTAAGCTGGTCGTCCGTAAGTTTATCTTCTATGTCTTTGTAATGGTCGGCGTAGGACCACTCTATCGAGTGATACAGCTCATGCATCAAGGTTATTATGCATTGTGTCTGGTCGTTTGCTATGTTGGTTGATAATTTGATAATGTTTTCGTTATGCGAATAACTGCCATCTATTTTTTCGTCCATTTCGATGAACACAACCTGATAGATTTCTTTTGTGCCGTACATCCCGGTAATGATGTCAGCCAGCTGCTTATATGTACTCTGTTTCTCGCTTGTGCTTAGTTCGGCATATGTATCCGACACAAGTTTTGAAGCGATTTCTATAATGTTTTCCGCGTCAACTACTCCGTCAGTTGTTGAATTTTTATTTTCAGATGCCTGAACATACCGGTCGTATTCCCGTTGCGCCCGGACTACGTTATGTATCTGGATTCCAGCAAAAATAAAGCCAACCGTTGCGACCACAGGCATTACCAGAGTGTAATATTTTAAAAGAGCTTTTCTGGCAGGAATAATGTGTCCTTCTTTTTTTAGCTTATGAAGGTGGCGTGCAATAATAAATACAATAAAAGCTGCTGTTACAAACATTACCGCTCTGATTATGGTTATTGCTCTGTTGCCAAAAGGCATTCCGATAAGCGACACAAATCCGATTGCGCTTGCTGAAATTCCACAATGCTTTATCAGATTCTTAACCGTTCTCTCGATTCTCAGATAATCGTGGATTATGTACAATGTAATCATTACCATGACCTCAAACGCGATCAGCGCCATTCCACTGATGTACCCTCCTGTTTTCCCGGTGCTGTATATATATACACGGCCGTGGCATATCCAATAAATAATCGCCAGGAAAATACTATTAGTTATTAATAACAGTCCGTTATATGTAAATTTCTCCATCTGTTTCATTTGCATGCTCTCCTATCCTGTTTATCCGTATTTAATACTATCATTATCTTACAACCTTTCTTGCATTTCTGCGACAATATGTTGTAATGAAATAATTAAAAACAAGGAGTTTAACATGAATTTAGGAGAACGAATTAAACAGATTCGTAAAGCGCGTGGATTATCCGCTGAATCAATTGCCAAAGAGCTCGGAGTTTCTGTGTCCACTGTTTACAGATATGAGGATTCATCCATAGAGAAAATCCCTGTAGGCATCTTCAACAAATTGTGCACTATTTTAGATGTATCGCCTTCTGAATTAATGAACGGTAATCTTTCTAACAATGATTGTGAGCCATCACTTCCAAATGATTTTGACAATCCTCAGGACGCAATGGCCTTTATATTAAAGCTCCCAACTCTTGCTGCATATGGCGGCTATAATATAGACTCAATGGATGATGAAACAATTATTAATTTTGCAAACGATTTATTGGACCAATTAAAAATGGTCAGTTACAAATATAAATAGCAGGATAAATTATGAGAACCAATGATATTATACGATTTGCACACGAATTAAAAGCAGAATTTAATACTGACAATCCATTTACACTTGCTCAGTACTATGGTTTCAGGGTTTGTCTTACTTCCGGAAATCCTGATGTTTTTAAGGCCCATACCGTTAAATTAGACGGATATCCAACCATCATTTCCATAAATCAGGCCTTTTCCCACACCGGCAAGGTTTTTCTGTGTGCACACGAATTAGGCCATGCCCTTTTACATAATAACAGCATCAATCACTTTGATCCTTCAGGCAGAGGGATTACCACATCCGACTATGAGTACGAGGCTAATTTATTTGCTGTCGCATTACTTGTTGATGAGCAGAAATTAAATATGCCACTCAGGCATATGAGTAATGCTGTCCTCAAACGTATAATCGATTACAACCTGCAATAATGTTGTATCGTTCATACAGTGTTTTTTCTGGCAGAAATCCAAAAACTCCCGCATACCGGCCGGCATATGGGAGTTTTGGTATTTATTATATTATTAGGAGCGATTTTATCCCCAGACTTCCTCGGCGATTTCCTTGACAAGTCTTAATTTCGCCCACTGCTCTTCTTCGGTAAGTTTGTTGCCGATTTCGCATGAGGCGAAGCCGCACTGCGGGCTGAGGCAGAGTCTGTCAAGCGGGATGTACTTAGCTGCTTCACGGATTCTCTTAATGACCGCGCCTTTATCCTCGAGTTGTGGAGACTTCGTCGTAATCAGGCCGAGTACCACAATCTTATCATCTGACACCTTCGCAAGAGGAGCAAAACCGCCGGAACGTGCATCATCATATTCAAGAAGGAGGGCGTCAACGTTCTCCTTGGCAAAAACATAATCCGCAACGGAATCATATGGACCGCTGGTGAAAAATGTTGAATGGTAATTGCCCCTGCAGATATGCGATGTTATTACCATGTCATCCGGTTTACCCTCAAGAGCAAGATTATTTATTTTGAGAAGATCTGCTTTGACATCCTCTATATCTATGCCAAGTGATTTATACCTGTGCTTCGCCGCATCACCGACTACCGCACCCCATGTGCAGTCATCAAGCTGGAGATTGCGGCATCCTGCATCATAGAACTGCCTGATTATATCACGGTAGGCTGCTGCGATGTCCTGAATCAGGGCTTCATTATCCGGATAGAATTTTCTGGTTCCTTCAATATTGTTGGGAACGATAAACTGCTGAAAAGTCTGTGCCGGCGCCGGTATTGTGTACTTAGCCACTGTATTTTCATCCTCGAACTGCTTAATGAACTTAAAATACTCAACAAAAGGATGCGCTTTTGCCCTAACCGGTCCAACAAGATATGTGTCATCTAATACAGCAAGTTCAGCATCAAACTGAACGCCGTTGCCGGTATTTTGGTGCTCCACGCCATCTAATCCCCACATAAAATCAAGATGCCAGAATGTCCTTCTGAACTCGCCGTCGGTGATTGCATGGAATCCGAGTTCTTTCTGCTTCGCAACCAGCTTTGTTATCTCATCATTCACGACCTTGTCATAATCTGCCTTGGAAATTTCTCCGCTGGCAAACTTTGCCTTTGCATCCTTCAATTCCTGTGGTCTTAAAAAGCTTCCGACGAAATCATATTTAAACGGTGTCTTTAATGTACTCATAAAAAATCCTCCTGTGTTTTCTTATGAGTGCAGTCTATCACATAGGAATGATTAATTAAAATACATTAATTCAGGCATTTATAATAGCTTTAAACTATTGATAGCGTTAGTTTCTAGTCCTCGCTCCGGTATTCTTCCATCCGTTTCTCGGCTTCTTCACGTGTCAGACTGCATTCCTCCATCAGGCGCTGTATCGATTCCTCACGGCTGCATCCAAATTTACGGCAAAGTGAAAGCACTGCCTGTTCGCGTCCAAGTTGCTCTCCTTCTGCTCTTCCTTCCTCTCTTCCTTCTTCTCTTCCGCGTTCCAGCCCCGCTTGCTCCCCTTCGGCCCGTTCATCCTGCCGTATCATCTCCATCTCACGCTCTTCGTCAAATT